>Ga0209804_1002419_pt1 | contig 11248 bp, 12 predicted proteins | sample GraSoiAngelo_139_FD_185896 | JGI IMG/M metagenome (GOLD analysis project Ga0209804, IMG submission 185896) | Grasslands soil microbial communities from the Angelo Coastal Reserve, California, USA - 14_0929_12_20cm (SPAdes) (version 2) | ecosystem: Environmental > Terrestrial > Soil > Grasslands ... | reverse complement strand
GACCCACCCCTGACCCCTCCCAGGAGGGGAACTCGGCAAGCGTGCCCGACATTGACTCCCCTCCTCCGGAGGGGTTGGGGGTGGGTTCATGGCTTCGATTCACGTCCGGATTTTGGAGGTGTTCCCTCTCCATGAACCAGAGGAAAATCCAACATCGAACACCCAACGCCGAACATCGAATGGCAGCGCGAATCCTCGCTCACTTCGCCGTTCGATGTTCGATATTTGGACGTTCGATGTTTTCCCTCGGCTCAGGGATTTCAACGCGCGAATATTCATTACTTTTGTGCTTTTTGCCCCGGTTTGCCGCTAAACTCGCTCGTGACCTCCATTGGCTACAAAATCGTCCGGCTCGCGAACGGGGTGCACAGCGTGCATTCGCTCGCTCATCGGGAAACGTTTCACCCGGTCATCGGCCCGGTGGCCGAAGCCGAGGCGCTTTACGTCAAACAATTGCGCCTGGCGGAGCGAATTCGCCGGCATGCCGGCGAGTTTGTCATTTGGGACGTCGGCCTGGGCGCGGCGGCCAACGCCCTGACTGTGTTGCGGGCCACACGCGACCTCGCCTGCTCGATCCAGCTCGTCAGCTTCGACAACACCGTCGAACCGCTGGCGTTTGCGCTGCAAAACGCCGAACCTCTTGCTTACTTTTCTGGTTACCTCCACTGCGCGCAGCACCTCGTCCCGCATGGCCGGATTGCGTTCGACAATGGAGCGCAGCCGGTCGAGTGGAAAGTGGTGCTGGCAGATTTTCCTTCGTTGCTCTCCGGACCCGGAGCCGCCGCGTTGCCCAGGCCGGATGCGATTCTGTTCGATCCTTTCTCGCCGGCGAACAATCCAGCGATGTGGACGTTGCCGTTGTTCACGAATTTGTTTCGCCTGCTCGACTGTGCGCGGCCGTGCGCGCTGGCGACCTACTCCCGCAGCACGATGACGCGCGTGGCGTTGCTGCTCGGAGGTTTCTACGTTGGCGCTGGCCGCTCTAGCGGCGAGAAAGAGGAAACCACCATCGCCGCCAACACGCTTGAGCTGATTGACGAGCCGCTCGACCGGAAATGGCTGCAGCGCGCCCACCGCTCCACCAGCGCCGAACCGTTGCACAAGCCGGTTTATCGCCAGGCGCGACTCTCGACGGAGACGCGGGAAAAGTTGCATGAACATCCGCAGTTCAAATAGGCTACTTCCCGTGAACGGAACAGAACAGTTCAGCCACATGTTGCGGTACAGCGGGCCAATCCTCGCTTTGGCGCCGATGCAGGACGTGACCGATCTGCCGTTCTGGAAATTGATGACGGACTATGGCGGCGCGGACGTGTATTTCACGGAATATTTTCGCGTTCATCCCACCTCGAATCTCGAAAAATGGATTCTGCAGTCGATTACCGGGAATCCCACGGGCCGACCGGTCATCGCGCAGATGATTGGCAACGACATCCCGGCTCTGGTGCGCACGGCGCGCGAACTGCAGCAGTATCCGATTGCCGCCGTTGACTTGAATCTCGGCTGTCCCGCGCCGGTGGTGTATCGCAAGTGCGCCGGCGGGGGTCTGCTGCGCGAACCGCAACGCGTCGATGCCATCCTGGGCGCTTTGCGCGAGGCGGTTTCCATCAGGTTCACCGTCAAGACGCGCATCGGCTTTGATTCGCCGGAGGTGTTTGACGAGTTGCTATCGATTTTCGCGAAGCACGCGATTGATTTGCTGACCGTGCATGGCCGAACCGTCGCCGAGATGTATGGCAGCGAAGTGCATTACGACTACATCAGCCGGGCCGTGGCGCAGTTGCCGTTTCCCGTGCTGGCCAACGGCAATGTTTATTCCGCGCAAAAAGTGGACCAGGTGCTGCGACTCACCGGCGCAAAAGGGTTGATGATCGGCCGCGGTGCGATTCGAAATCCCTGGCTGTTTCACCAGATCCGCCAGCATCGGCGCGGAGAGACCGTGTTTGTTCCCACCGGCCATGACGCGCTGGCGTACGTGCGGGCGCTCTACGATGTGGTTTGCCCGCCGGACGCGCGCGAGATTTCGCAGGTGCAGAAGATGAAGAAATACATGAACTATCTCGGCGCGGGCGTGGAGCCGACCGGGCAGTTTCTGCACCAAATCCGTCGTGTGACGACCCGGGCGGAGTTCTTCCGCGTCTGTGAGGACTTCCTCGAGCACGATCAGCCGATGCCGCTGGAGCCGTTTCAAGTGGAGGCGCGTGAAGTTGGAACGTCATGAAGCGGCAAGGCCAGTGCCGCGTCAGTCTGATGCTCATCGCCTTCCACAAACCGTACGGTGTGATTTCGCAATTTACGGCGGACGACTCGAAGTTTCGCACGCTGGCGGGGTTCGAGTTTCCGAAAAACGTTTATCCAATCGGCCGGCTGGACGCCGACAGCGAAGGATTGCTGTTGCTAAGCGACGAAGCCGGGTTGAATGAACGCCTGATCCACCCGCGGCGCCGGCATCGCCGGGTTTACTGGGCGCAGGTGGAACGAGTTCCGAGCGGCGAGAGTCTGGGCAAACTGGAACGCGGCGTCTTGATTCAAGGACGAAAAACTTTGCCGTGTCGCGTGTGGTTGCTGAAACCGCAGCCGGAACTGCCTCCCCGCGATCCGCCGATCCGCTTTCGCAAAACAGTTCCCACTTGCTGGATCGGTTTGGAACTGGTCGAAGGGAAAAACCGGCAAGTGCGGCGGATGACCGGGGCCATCGGCCATCCGACGTTGCGGCTTCTACGCGCGCAAATCGGCGATTTCAGGTTGAACGATTTGGCGGCGGGCAAATGGAGGATTTTGAACGAGTGGGAGCGAAGTTTGGTTTTGCAACCGATGCGCCGACCCGCCTCGGACGGGCGGAGTTCCACCTCCACCCTGACTCCGAATACAAAGTGGGCGCGGGCGGAACCGCGCCCGCCCAAATAATCCAACGAAGCGCAGGCAAATTCTCTTTTCTTTCGTGCCGGTCGCCTTACTCTACCGCGCCATTGGCAACATGGGTTTGCGATTTTTCAACACGCTGACGCGTGCGGTGGAGGAATTCGCGCCGCTCGACCCGGCCGGCAAAAAGGTCGGCCTGTACTGCTGCGGGCCGACGGTGCACGACTTCGCGCACATCGGCAATTTCCGGACGTTCGTCTTTGCCGACCTGGTAAGGCGCTATCTCGAATTCAAGGGTTACATCCTCACACACGTGATGAACATCACGGACGTGGAGGACAAAATCATCAAGCGCGTCCGCGAGTCCGGCAGCTCGCGCGAGGAATACACGGCCAAATACGAGGCGGAATTTTTCAAAGACTTCGACGCGCTCGGCTGCAGCCGTCCGCATCACACCCCGCGCGCGACCGGGCACATCGACGAAATCATTTCGTTGATCGAAAAATTGATCGCCCGCGGCATTGCTTACAAAGCTGCGGACGGTTCGGTCTATTTCAGCATCGAAAAGTATCGCGGCTGCGGCTGCCAGTACGGGCAGTTGGTGAAGCTGAATTTCGAGGAACTGCGACCCGGCGAACGCGTGAGCAGCGACGAATACGCGAAGGAATCCATCGCCGATTTTGCTCTCTGGAAAGCCCGCGCCCCGGAGGATGGCCAGGTGTTCTGGCCGAGTCCATGGGGAGAGGGCCGGCCGGGCTGGCACATCGAGTGCAGCGCGATGAGCATGAAGCTCCTCGGGCCGAGCTTCGACCTGCACCTCGGCGGCGAAGACCTGATTTTTCCGCATCACGAGGATGAAATCGCCCAGAGCGAGGGCGCAGGTGTGCAGACGGCGGGCGAACCGTTTGTGAAATACTGGCTGCACGGCGCGCATCTGATGGTCGAGGGGAAGAAGATGAGCAAGTCGTTGGGGAATTTTTTCACGCTGCGCGAATTGATTGAGAAAAAAAAGTTCACCGGACGCGAAGTCCGATATTTGTTGCTTACGGCGCATTACCGTGAGTCGTTCAACTTCACACTCGAAGGCTTGCAAAGCGCGCGCACGGCGCTGGCGCGGATTGATGAGTGCGTGGGAAAACTTCAAGAACTTGCAGGCGATACCATTTCGCCTGCCGACCGAGCCGTTATTGAAGAATTTACGGCGGCGCTTGATGACGATCTTAACGTCTCTTCCGGCTGGCGTGTGGTGTTTGACTGGGTCAAAGCCACCAATAAAGCTTTGGCTGCGGACAAACTATCGTTGGGCGGAGCGAAGACTGCTCTGGCAACCTGGTACAAAATGCGGGAAGTTTGGGGCTTGGAAGCAGGAAAACGTTCTTCAAAAGTCTTGGCCGAGGCTGTGTCGTCGAGCCCGGGTCATCTCACTGTCCCCATCCAGGACGCATCAAACGAGAATCTGTCGCAAGAGATCGCCGACCTGGTCAGGGAGCGGCACAAAGCTAAAACTCAGAGAGACTTCAAGCGCGCCGATGCGATTCGCAACGAGTTGAAGGCCAAAGGTTGGGCGATTGAGGACACGCCAAAAGGGTCGAGGTTGAAGCGGCTCTGAGCCGACGCGGATCAAGGGCTCTCCAACAGCCTGCAAATTTTCTCGTCAAACGACGGCGCGCACGCTAGACTTTCAAAGTTTGATATGAATGTTCGCTCCAAATTCCTCCCGTTTCTCGTCGGCTGGTCAATCGTAGCAGCGCCGGCTGCTTTTGGGCAGACCGAACAACCTGCCTCCACGAATGCTCCAGCCATACGCACACCGCCTGCGTTGCCGCCGCTGCCGCCGACACTTCAATTACCGACCAATTTTCAGCAAATCGTCCGTGCCAGTCAAATCACGAACCATCAGCAGCGCTTGCAGGGTATTCAGGGGGCGGGCAACGCCTCAGGCGTGACCGTCATAGCCCGGATGACGAACTTCGCCGCGCAGCCGGGGCGACCGCCGTCGTTTGCTGTTTCGCCGCTGGCCAATCGGCCCGTGCCGGTCGTGGCGCAACCCTTGCCGCTGGTCGCGGACGCCGACGTGAAGGAGTACACGGCCAAACCCGGCGAAACGAACGCCCAATTTACTTTCACTCTGACGAACCCCTCGACGAATGCAGTGACGATCAACGACGTGCGCGCGTCGTGCTCCTGCACGGTGGCGAAGCTGCCAAGCCGGCCGTGGGTGATCGAGCCGGGCACCAACGGCCAGGTTCATGTGACAGTCGATCTCCGCGGCAAGCGCGGCCAGATCACCAAGCTGGTTTACGTTTACGGCGCAACCGGCACCAAGACGCTCACGGTGAAAGTGAATATTCCCGGCGTTCCGCCCGGCGCCATGGCCGACCGCGCGAAGAACATCCAGATCGCGACGGCCGACCGGCAGGCGGTTTTCAAAAACGATTGCGCCCAATGCCACGCCGAACCCGCGATCGGCAAAAATGGCGAAGCGCTTTACCTGGCGGCTTGCGCCAATTGCCACGACTCGGAGCATCGCGCTTCAATGGTCCCGAATTTGCACGCGTTGAACCATCCGACCGACCGCGAGCATTGGAAGAATTGGGTCACGCACGGCAAAGCGGGAACGTTGATGCCGGCGTTCGCCAGAGCGGAAGGCGGTCCGCTGGCCGACGAGCAAATCAATTCGCTGGTGGACTACTTGATGGAACACATCCCTTCACGCCCGGCGGCTGCCCTCGCTGCTCCCGCGGCGAAGCTGCCCGCCTCGGAATGAAGTCCCGTTGCCGCGTGCTTCTTTCCGGCGCGCACATCGTCGCCTGAGATGAATGGCCTCTTCATTACATTCGAAGGCACCGAGGGAAGCGGCAAATCCACCCACATCCAGTTGCTCGCGGAACGGCTCCGCACGATGAATCGAACCGTCCGCGTGTTGCGGGAACCTGGCGGCACGCCGATTGGCGAGGAAATCCGCCACACGCTCAAGCACAGCCAGCAGAATCATGCGATGACAGCAGAGGCCGAACTGCTGTTGATGAGCGCCAGTCGCGCGCAGCTTGTGCGTCAGGTGATTCGGCCGGCCCTGGCGGCGGGTGAAGTGGTTTTGTGCGACCGCTTTTGCGACTCAACGATTGCGTACCAAGGTTACGGTCGCCGGCTTGACCTGAACCTGGTGCGGGCGGTCATAGATTTTGCAGTTGGGGAGACGCGCCCCCACCTGACCCTCCTTCTCTCGGTGCCAATAGAGGTCAGCGAGACGCGGCGCCTGGCTCGACAACAAACCATGTTACTTGATGTGCCAGTTCGCGCCAAAAAGTCTGAAGGTGACGCGAAATTGGCTTTTAGCGAGCCGTTGCGCGACCGAATGGAAGAGGCGGACCGCGACTTCTTTGAGCGCGTGGAGCATGGCTACAAAACGATTGCTGCCGCGGAGCCGCGGCGCGTATGTGTGATTGACTCGACCCGGCCGTTGGAGGTAGTGAAGGCCGCCGTTTGGCAGCGAGTCGAAGCATTGCTGGCTGAGGCCCAAACGGGCTAACACTCCGTTGACAAGGCCAGTCATTGCGCTATCGTGGCCGCCTCGAATTTAAAGAAAACCTCATTTTATGCCGAATACCAAGTCCGCCGAACGCCGCCTGCGTAACAGCACGCGCCGGCACCTCCACAACCAGAGCATCAAGTCTCGCCTCAAGACGCTGGAGAAAGCATACCTCGCCCTGGTGACGGCGCGGAACAAAAACGAGGCGTCCGCGGCCCTCCGAACGGTCACGACGGCCTTTGACAAGGCGGCCAAGAGCGGCGTGCTGCACCCGAACAACGCCAGCCGCAAGAAATCGCGGCTCTCCCTTCGGTTGGCGGGGATCAAGTGAAACGCTTTTCCAGCGGAAACGAATGGCGTCTCTGAACGGCGCCTTTTTGTTTTCGCCGCAGGGCAGGCGCTTCGCAGTCGCGGAGAGCGACAGGGGCACCGCGGCGCAACCTCAACCTTTGAAAACGATCATCACGCCGAAATCAGTCAGCAGTTTCTGCGAGCCGATGTCCAGATGGGTGTAGGCGAATGTGTTGATGCTGATGATGTTTTCCTGGCCGATTTTGGCGAGGAACTCACTGACGACTTTGTCGAAGTTATCGTGCCCCAGCTCCATGCAATCCGTTCGCCTGATCGTTCTGACGCGCATTTTTTTCTCGGTATCCTTGGCGGTGACTTCGAGCGGCGGCGGCGGTTTTTGAATCAGTGCCTCCGTGGGGGTGTCGTGCACCGGCACGGAGAAATGCTTTTCCTCCCGTGCGGCGGCCGAGGAGGCGATGGGATTTATTACTTTGACGGTCGCCGGATCAGGTTCGGGAATGGTGATCCTACGGCCGCAGGCAGGGCATTGGATCTGCGTCCCGGCCAGAGTCGCATCGGCTTCCAGTTCCTGCCTGCAGTTGGGACAAACAAACGTCACATCCATAACGACCTCGAGATTGAGTTGAATCTGCCCGAAAATAGGACTTCGCCGGCGCGAACTCTAGGAAAATTTCATTGATACGTTTTTTCGAGCTGCCTGATTCGAGGGAAAACCGGCGAGTTGGTGGGTGTGCGTTGTTTGACCGCGGCAAAAAGCTGACGGGCCTCCTGCGGGTTGCTGGAGCTGATCAACACGATGTAGTCCAGTTCAATGGCGGCCAGCCGCGGGTCGCTCACGTAAGGGTGATAGAGTTTGAGCCAGTTTTTCAGGCCGGTAGCTCCCTGCTTTTGCGCCGCCTGGAGCGAGGACTCCAGATTGGCCGGCAATCCCGGCAACGCTGTTGGCGTGGCGACTACGGAGGTCGGCGCCGGCCCGCCGGCGCGATCTTCGGCTTCTTTCCTGGCCTTCACCTTCTCCCAATAACGGTAAAGCTCCTTGCAGCCCCAGAGGGCACCGATGATCAACAATATGCCGATGAGTTGTCTCATGCTTCCTCCATCCGCCCCAGGCGGGCGCCGAGTCTCTTCAGCTTGTCGTCAATCTTTTCGTAGCCTCGGTCCAGATGATAAATCCGGTTCACCAGCGTCGTCCCTTTGGCCACCAGCCCCGCGATCACCAGCGCGGCAGACGCCCGCAAATCACTGGCCATCACCGGCGCGCCGCTCAATGGCCGCCCGCCTTTCACGATCGCACTGGGACCCTCAATCGCAATCTCCGCGCCGAGTCGGGCCAATTCGCTGACGTGCATAAAACGCGACTCAAAAATCCGTTCTGTGATGATGCTGATTCCGGGAGTCAGCGTCATGAGCACCATCATTTGCGCCTGCACGTCGGACGGGAAACCAGCGTAGGGCAGGGTGGTGATGTCCACCGGCTTCAATGGCCCTCCTCGTTTGACGGTCAGCGCGGAGCCTCGGCGTTCCACTTTCACGCCCGATTCGCGCAGCTTGTCCAAAACGGCATGCATGTGGTCGGGCCGCGCGTCGAGCAGTGTAACTTCGCCGTTTGTCGCGGCGGTGGCGATGGCGAACGTGGCTGCTTCAATGCGGTCCGGAATCACTTCGTGCTCCGCTCCGTGTAATTCCTTCACGCCGGTGATCGTGACGGTGGGGCTGCCCGCGCCGACGATCCGCGCACCCATTGCGCCCAAAAAATTGGCCAGGTCCACGACCTCCGGCTCGCACGCCGCACTTTCAATGATGGTCACGCCTTCGGCCAGGACCGCGGCCATCAACACGTTGGCGGTGCCAAGCACGGTCGGGCCGGCGCGACCGCCCAGAAAAACATCGCCGCCCTTCAAGCGCGGCGCGCGGGCGCGGACGTAACCTCCCTCGATGACAATCCGAGCGCCAAGCTGGCTGAGTCCTTTCAAGTGCAGGTCGATCGGCCGCGGACCGATGACGCACCCGCCCGGGAGCGAAACACTGGCGCGGCGAAGTCTTCCCAGCAGCGGGCCGAGAATGCAAATCGAACCGCGCATTTTGCGGATCAAATCGTAGTCGCCGACACCCTTGATTTTCACGGCCTGAACCTTCAGCGTATCGCCGTCCAGGTTCACCTTGGCTCCGAGCGAAGTGAGGATTTGCCCCATGAAGCTGACGTCGCTCAAGCGCGGAACGCGGCGGATGACGCAAGGTTCGGCGGTGAGCAACGAAGCCGCCATGATCGGCAATACGGCGTTCTTCGCGCCGCTGATGGCTACTTCGCCGTGCAACGGCACGCCACCTTTGATCGAGAGACTGTCCATGAAAGAACCGGTTGAATCTAATCCGCCAATACCGATGCTTCACACCCGCTTCGGGCGGGCAACAAAAAATCTTGGCCGACCACTGTAATCGGCTTCGACCTTCTCGACAACCCACTTGTGTCGGACGAAGATTTCGTCAATCTGCTCCGCCTGCCCGTCGCCAAACTCCATCATGACCCGGCCGGCAGGGCGCAGATGCCTTGCGCCTTCCGAAGCCAGCCGTCGAAAAAAATCAAGTCCGTCCGCGCCGCCGTCCAGCGCGGGGCGTGGATCGTAATCCCGCACCTCCGGCGCCAGCGAGTCAATCTCTGCGCTCGGAATGTAAGGCGGGTTGGCCACGATCAAGTCGAACGACAAACCCTGCGGCAGTGCGGCGAACCCGTCTCCGAGGTGAAACTGAATGTGGCCGGCCACACCATGAAGAACGGCATTTTCGCAGGCAACGTTTATCGCCTCCGGCGAAATATCCGCTGCGTGCAACCGGGCGGAGGCACATCTGACTGAGAGGACAATGGCGATGCAGCCGCTGCCCGTGCCGAAGTCGAGCGCGGTTGAAGGTGGAGCGTTAAGTGTCGAGAGAAATTGCCGGGCGTGTTCGGCGAGCAGCTCGGTTTCCGGACGTGGCACCAGCACATGACCGTTTACTTTGATTTCCAATCCGCAGAAGGAGGCCGAGCCGAGGAGGTGCTGGAGCGGTTCACGGTTGCCGCGGCGCTTGACCAGCTCCCGCACAGCGTCGAGTTCCGACCCGGTCAGTCTCCGCTCGAAATCCAGATACAATTTCAGCCGCGGCACCTGGAGAACGCGCGCCAACAACAACTCGACTTGCAGACGCGGGGCGTCCACCCCTTTTTTGGCGAGGAATTCCGCGCTGCGCTGAATCACTTCCAGAACGGTCACGCCGACAAGTTAGGTTCAACGTGCAAAGTTCAAAGTTCAAAGTGTGAAGCGCTTGCCGAGGAAATTCTTGGAACGACCGGCCTCGCTCGGGCGCAACTCGACACCACCACCAAACTGATGTGACGCACGTATTCCCTCACCCGGCCTGAAGGCCACCCTCTCCCCATCAGATGGGGAGAGGGCCAGGGTGAGGGGTCTTCGGAAATCTTGCAGACCGGACTCAATGTGGTGGTAGTGCCAAGTTGCGCCCGCCCCGCTCCACACGGGTTCTTACAGCTTGCGCCGCGTGGGCCGCGCTCCTATTTTCGCGGCATGAAACGAATTTCCCTTTTCCTGCTGGGCGCGGTTTGTTTGGGCTTTCCTGGTTTGGCCCAGGATAACGCCGCTCGCGCCGCCGCCGAACGCGAAGCCGCGGAGGAGCGCTACAAACTTTTGAACTCCGCGGTGGAAGGCCTGACGAGCGCACAAGCCGATTTGCAACGCCGCCTCGGGAGTCTGGCTGAGGAGGTCCGGTCTTTGCGCGCCCAGGAGTACAAGATCGATACGAGCAAATTCGTCACGCGCGAAGAGTTCAACCGCCTGGTCAAGGCCTTCGAGGAGATCGAACGGAAACGCGAAGACGACAAGAAACTGATCCGCGAAGAATTCGAGCAATTGAAAAAGGACATCGTTAAACTGTTGAATGCGCCTGCGTCGTCGGCGACCCCAAAGAAAAACAAAACCCAGCCTCCGGCAGAAAAGGGCTCTGAGAAGCTCGCCGAGAAGCCGTCGAGCAAACCGGACAAATCCGACAACTTAGCAGCCTCCGCGCTTCAGGAAGGCGTTTCTTACACTATCGAAAAGGACAATACGCTGTTAGCCGTCGTCAAGGCTCACAACGAGAAGTTCAAAAGCCAGGGCAAAAAAACCTCCGTTAAACTGGTGTTGGACGCCAATCCAGGCCTCGACGAAAAGAAGCTTCGCATCGGACAAAGCGTTTTTATTCCGCTCGTTCCTGAGTAATGGAATCTTTCAATCAGCGCGCCGCATATCAGGTCCGGCTTGCACCAGGTGGTTGAACGAATGGCTCGAGTCAGGGTCAATTGAGGCATGAAGACGCTCCGTCGCGTTCACTTGTATCTCGGCTGCTTCTTTGCGCCCCTCCTCCTGTTCTACGTTGTCACCGGCTGGTATCAGACAGTCAACCCGGACCGCCGCAAAGGTGTCAGCGACTCCCATGACCTCGTCAGCCGTCTCTCACGTGTGCATGTGGAGCAATATTACCCGACGGAATCCTCGACGGGCTATTCCACCCATT
>Ga0209804_1002415_pt1 | contig 11251 bp, 9 predicted proteins | sample GraSoiAngelo_139_FD_185896 | JGI IMG/M metagenome (GOLD analysis project Ga0209804, IMG submission 185896) | Grasslands soil microbial communities from the Angelo Coastal Reserve, California, USA - 14_0929_12_20cm (SPAdes) (version 2) | ecosystem: Environmental > Terrestrial > Soil > Grasslands ... | reverse complement strand
GCGAACCCCGTGAGGGCGAGGAACCCGAGCAGGTAAAAGGGAGCGGTGGACTCCAAGTCTCCGACCGTCCGGAAGGCGGACGCGAGACTGCCCGCCGCGAAGGAGCCCAGGGATCCGCCGAGCAGCTGGAAGCCGAAGAGGAGGCCGAACGCGGCGCCCTGGAGGCGCCGATGGCTCGCCTCGGCCACGAACGAGAAGAGTGCCGGATAGGTGACGAAGACCGCGGAGCCAAGCGTCCAGAACAAGGCGAGGGCGACGCCGACGCTCCCGGAGGCGACCCCCACGAGGCACGCGATCCCGATGAACGCGTAACTGGCGACCAAGGTGCGATATCGCCCGAACCGTCGACTCACGCGGCCGAAGGAGAACGCGACGGAGGCGCCGGCGACGATCCAGACCGCGATGCCCACGGCCGACGTGATGTCGTCGAAGCCGAATCGGTGGTGCAGCAGCGGCGGGCCGAAGGTCGAGAAGATCGAGAAGGCGGCTCCTCCAAGCGCGAGCGGGAAGATCCACAACCGGACGTCGCGGATCATCTGGACGTAGTCGGGCTTGAGACCCGTCGGGCTTGGCGGGGCCCGATGACGCCGGACGAGCCACGACGCGACCGCGGCCGCGCCGAGATTGATCCCTCCCCAGAGGAGGAACGGCCACCTCCATCCGAGGGCGAAGGCGACGATCGAGGTCGTCGCCATGCCGAGGATGACGCCGGTGTCGCCGAACGCGGACTGGAAGCCCATCGCCCGGTCGAGTTCCGGTCCCTTGAACTCCCGGCCGATCCACGAGATGCCGACTGGATGGTAGAAGCTCGCACCGATCCGGGACAAGGAGACGAGGACGAGCAGCATCCAGAAATTGGAGGATGTGGCAACGAGCATAGACCCGACCCCCAAGATCACGACGCCGAGGGGCAGGAACCGGGTGGGATCGCGGTGGTCCGACATCGCTCCGAAGACGACCTGAAAAAGGGCGGTGATCAGCAGGGCCGTGCCGCTGAGCAGGCCGGTCTCGAGGGCGCCGAAGGCGAACTGCGTCTGGAGGATCGTGATTTGGCCGGCAATCACCGTCACCGCACCGTCGTTCGTGAGGTGGTAGATCGAGTTCGCGAAGAGGACTCGCCGGGCACCGGCCACGGGCCCGCGATGCTCGGAGGACTTATAGGATTAGGCCTGACCTACCGCGATCGTCGCGCGCGTGGTGAATGGGAATTTCCCGAGGATCCGTGCATAGACGACAATCCAAGTGAGGAGCGATAGAATCCCGAACATCGGGATCGAGAGGTTGAGGATCATGGCGGCGTCAAAGTCGGAGAGAAAATACCCGGTCTGCGCTGCGATCGTGAGGATCGTGGTCAGTCCCGCGGCCGCGAGGCCGAAGGCGAGGGCGATCAGGCTCAGACGCCAGGCCGCCTGGTCGATTCGTCGCGCCGTCAGGAAGAGGTACACCCCGATGGACACCGAAAGCGCAAGCCATCCGGCAATTTGGACGGCGAAAACGAGTCGAACATAACCTGGGAGATAGACGAAACCCACGATGAGTCCTGGAAGGAAGAAGAGTCCACCCGCAACAATAGACGCTAGGGCTGCGAGCCGCGGTCGGTCCCACTTTCGCCTCGTAGGCTCTTCGGTCCGTCCCCGGTTTCGCTCCACAATCGCAATTCCGGCGAAGCCAAGGAGGGCCGTTCCACCTCCGAGCCCCAGGGTGAGGCTCCCGAGCACCGCTACACGCAAGAAAAGGGAATTCGAATAGGGATCAGCCAACACGGTGGCAACGAACAGTCGAGGCCATACGATGCCCACCGTCGCAACGGCCAGGGACATCAAGACCAACCGTAAGCCCGTCTCGGTCCGGAATGGCTGCAGGGTCTCTTCCCTCCGGGTTCCCAGGCCGTTTCGATATTTGAGTTTTGCGCGGTAGCGGACTCGGAGCCCCATACGTCGGCAACTCCAAATAGACCTCCATGGATGGCGCGCGCGGCCAGGAGACCGCGGACGGCCGACGGTGGCCCTTCGGGGCCGCTGAGGAACGTCCCCCCTCCCTCGGAACGGTGGCCCCGTGCAAGCGGGGGGCCCGAGAGGACCGGCAAGGGCGCAGAAACGACACAGCCCGCGTCGAGGATGATCCGCCCGGCGGTGACGTTGACGCGGGATCTGGTGAGACGGCGACACCCCACCGGAGCAAGTCCAAGCAGGCGCAGCGCGCCAGGTAGGACGCTCAGTCCAATGCCGTCAGAACAGAAGGGGGCGTACGGCGGCCACCTGGCCCTATTCTGATGTCCGACACGGAGAGAACGCCTTGGAGCCGGCGTACGTTCTGTCCGGAAGGCTACCGTAGCCAGCGACTTCTGGATCGAGCTCTGGATCCCTCGCGGCGCCCACGGCCTTCTCGAACTCTTTCAGGTGCCGCTCGCAAATCCCAACGCTAGTAGACCGGCAAGATGTCGCGGCTCCAGATTCCTTGGGCGAACCGGCCCTCTCGGCTTCAATCGAAGGCGCACGGCGTCTCGCGGTCACGAAGCAACATCTTGCGGGCAAGTTGTCGACGGACCCTGCGATGGAAGCCATCGTCTCGGTGATCCGCGACCTCGGCTTCGTTCAGTGGGATCCCGTCCCCGTGATCGCTCCATCGCATCACCTCGCCCTCTGGAGCCGGGTCGGCAACTTCCGGACGTCGGACCTGGACAAGCTCCTGTGGGACGAGAAGAAAGTTTTCGAACATTGGTCCCACGCCGCTTCGATCGTGCTCACGGAGGACTATCCGCTCCACCTTTCGCTGATGCGAAGGTATCCGGGATCCCTGTCGAAGTCCTGGGGCGGCTGGAGGGACCGAGCACGGAAGTTCCTGGCCCAGCATTCCGAGTTACGGAAGAAAATCCTGCGAGAACTCAAGAGGGGGCCTCTCCAACTGAATGAATTCCGGGATTACGCCGGAGGCAAGAGAAGCGCGGACGGATGGGGCTTCGGGAGCGATCTTTCCACCATGCTCTTCCACCTGCAAATGAAGGGAGAGGTGATGATCGTCGGCCACGATCGGAACCGGAATATCTGGGGATTGCCCGAACAGTTCCTCCCGCGCTGGGTGGAAAGGAAGGCGCTGTCGGAAGAAGAGGCCGAGCGCGAAGGTACCGAGCGGTCCATTCGAGCCCTCGGTGTGGCGTCCCCGTCCAATATCAATCGCTATTTTCTGCGCGGTCGCTACCTGAATCTGAAAAGAGCGTTGGACGGCTTGATGGAGGAATCCCGAATCCATCGCGTGCACGTCGAGGAGTTCGGTGGCCGGGGCGACCTGTACGTCCACGATCGGGACCTCTCGCTCCTGGAATCGTTGGAATCCGACGGCTGGAATCCTCGGATGTCCTTGATCGCTCCGTTCGACAACCTATTAGCCGTCCAAGAGTGGACGAGGAGACTATTCGACTTCCATTATGTCCACGAACAGTTCTTGCCCGAGGCCAAACGAAAATTCGGGTCCTTTGTCCTCCCGATCCTCTGGGGGGAGCGGTTCATCGGCCGGCTGGACCCTCAGATGGACCGGAAGGACGACAGGCTCGTGATCAATTCGGTCCACGCGGAACCGGGCGCTCCCCGGGACAAGGAGGTCGCCTCGAAGGTCGCGGAGACGATCGAGCGCCTGGGAGATTTTCTCGGGGCGAAGGAGATCGTCTACTCCGGTCGCGTCCCTTCCGCCTGGAAGAACTCTCTCCGCTGAGACGGGCCTCGGGCGGCAAAGCTATCCGTTGCGAGGGTCTCCGGAGCCCCGGGAGAACGCCGTGGCCGTTGACTTCGCAATCAAGACGACGCTCAAGTACCGAGTCGTGTCGGTCCGCTTCGTGGGGCCCTTCAACGAGAGACGAATCCGATCCGAGTGGGAGCGACTGGCGAAGTGGGCGAAGGCGAAACGATTGAACACGGGAAAGTGGTTCTTCTCCGAGGAAGATGCGGGAAAGGCCTACCGCTTCGATCTTTCCATCGAAGTGCGAGGTCGCGTCAAGGGAGAGGGCAAGGTGCGCGTTCGAACGTTCCCCGCCTCGCCGATCGCGACCGTGACCTTCGACCCCGACGTCGTCGCGGCGCGGGTCATCTACCATGGATTGTCCGATTGGCTGCGCTGGCGGAAGAAGGACAAGACGATCAAGCGGACGCGGACCTGGCGGGAAGTCTATTCGGGCAACCCGTGGACGGACAAGAAGGCCTGGTCCCACACGGAGATTCAAGTCCTCGTCTCCAAGTGATCTCGGAAAAGGATTAGGGCTCGCCCGCGGTCCCGACCTTGAGGTCCGAAGGATGCGGAAGAAGGTTGACGACTACGCGAGCGGTCGGATCGCCCCACCACCGGTCGCGACGGCGCTTGGCATCACGCTAATCCGTGCGGGAGACGGGACGGCGGATTTCGCGTACGTCGCGGATGGCCGTCACGCGAACCCGATGGGGACCCTCCATGGAGGGATCCTGTGCGATCTCGCGGACGCGGCGATGGGGATCGCCCTGGCCTCGACCCTCGACGAGGGGGAGTCGTTCGCCACGCTCGAGCTCCACGTCAACTTCCTGCGACCGGTCTGGAACGCGAAACTGACCGCGAAGGGAAGGATTGTCTCTCGCGGTCGCACGGTCGCGATGACGGCCTGTGACATCGTGGATGCAGACCAGCGCCATATCGCCGCTGCGACGGGGACGCAGATGATCTTGACGGGACAGATGGCGAACGGCCGTTGATCCGGCGTAAGGCCTTCGGTGAAACTCTATTACCGAGCCCGGCGATTGCCGCTCGACCAATGGCGCGCGTGGAGATCCGGGGCCTCCGGAAGGAGTTCGAAGGGACCGTTGCTGTCGAGAACCTGGACCTCGAGGTTCGCGACAAGGAATTCGTCGTCCTCCTGGGCCCTTCAGGCTGTGGCAAGACGACGACCCTCCGATGCATCGCTGGGCTCGAAGAGGCGGACGGAGGAGAGATCTACATCGGGGATCGCCTGGTGAACGATCTGGATCCGAAGGAGCGGAACATCGCGATGGTGTTCCAGAGTTATGCGCTGTATCCGCACATGACCGTCTACGGGAACATGGCCTTCCCTCTGGAGAACGCGCGGCTTTCGGAGCGCGAGATCGTCGACCGGGTGAACCGGACGGCCAAGTTGCTCCAGATCGAGGCGCTCCTGGGTCGGAAGCCGGCTCAGCTCAGCGGGGGCCAACGGCAGCGGGTCGCCCTTGGCCGTGCGATCGTGCGGGAGCCGACCGTCTTCTTGATGGACGAGCCGCTGAGCAACCTCGATGCGCAACTGCGGGTCGTCATGCGGGCGGAACTCAAGAAGCTGCAGAAGGACCTCGGCGTGACGACGATTTATGTGACCCATGACCAGGTCGAAGCGATGACGATGGCCGATCGGGTCGCCCTCTTAAACAAAGGATTGCTCCAACAATTCGACCCGCCCCGGATCATGTACGACCGACCGGCGAACCGGTTTTGCGCGAGCTTCATCGGGAGCCCTCCGATCAACCTCATCTCATGCGATGTCCGGGATGGTGGGACGCTCGACGCTGGCGACTTCCGGATCCCGGTCCCTGAGCATTTGTCCGAATGCGTGCAACGGACTTCGGCACAGGAGGTCATCCTCGGGGTGCGGCCCCAGGACCTGAGCGTGAGCGCCGGGGCCGGGACCGACGCCGATGGCGTCGTCCTCTACCGATTTCCGTCGTCCTCGGTGCCCGCGGAGATCTACACGACCGAACCGCTCGGAGATTCGACAATCCTCGACCTCAAGGTCGGAGACAAACTGCTCAAGGCCCTCGTCGGAGCGAGTTTCGAGGGCGATGCCGGGACGAAAGTGATCGTCCGATTCCCTCCGGAGCGGGTTCACCTCTTTGACCGGTCCTCCGGACTTGTCATCCGGTAGCGGCGATCCGAATGGACCTCTCGGCGGTTCGGGCCCGCCTGTGGGACGACCTGAATCGCTTGAGGACTCCGGCCGGCTATCTCCGAGCCGGCGCGCCGCGATACTCGACCTTGTTCGGTCGGGACTCTCTCATTTCCGCGTGGCAGATGCTCGAACTCGATCCGTCGATCGCCGCCGCGACCCTTCGGGTCCTGGCCGCGCATCAGGGACATCGAATGGATTCAAGATCGGAAGAGGAGCCGGGCAAGATCCTTCATGAGCATCGGTTCGAAAAATCCCAGCAAGCGGAACTACCGGATTGGGGATTCCCGTATTACGGCAGCATCGACAGCACGCCCCTGTTCCTGATCGTCGCCGACGCCTACGTGGCTGCCACCGGCGACGAGACGATGCTGAAGGAACTGTGGAGCGCGATTGGAGCGGCCTACCATTGGATGGTCGAGTTCGGCGACCTCGACGGCGATGGGTATCTCGAGTACTCCCGAAAGAACCCGCACGGTCTCTGGCATCAAGGCTGGAAGGATGGCTCGGAGGACCACCTTCGAATCGCACCGCCGGTCGCGATGGTCGAGGTCCAAGGATACGCCGTCGCGGCCCACCGGGCGTATGCAAGACTCGCCCGTCGGCGAGGCCTGGGCGACGCCTCTTTGCGGGCGGAGGCTTCCGCGGACAGGATCCGGATCGCGCTGAATCGAGATTTCTGGATGCCCAAATCGCAGTTCTTCGCCCTTGCGTTGGATGGATCGAAGCACTTGCGCACCGCGATCACCTCGAACCCCGCCCATTTGCTCGCCGTCCAGGCTGTCGGCGAAGAACGAATAGAACCGCTCGTGAGCCGGCTGTTCGCGGACGACCTCTGGACCCCCTACGGGCTCCGGACGCATGCTTCGTCGGAGCCGGACTTCGATCCGTACGGGTATCATCTGGGCACCATTTGGCCCCACGACAACTGGTTCCTGTACCGGGGACTGAAGCTCCTCGGGCGAGACCCCGAAGCGCGTCGAATTCGAGATGCGATGTTGCGAGTCTGGGAAGAGCTGGGCTGTATTCCAGAACTCCTTGCGGTCGTCCACGGGAAACTCGAAGACCTGTCCCACGGCGGACACGGGGTCGGCGCGAACCCGCTCCAGGCCTGGTCTTCCGCGGGCCTCCTCGATATGATTGCGAGGGAATGACGGTCAGCCTTTGATCGTCCAGCCAACCATGCCCCGAATGTAGTAGCGCTGGAGGACGGCGTACATGGCGACGGGGACGAGCATCACCAGGACGGATCCCGCCGCGAGGAGGCCGGGGTCGAATTCAAAGCGACCGATCGTGCGAATCAGGGCGACCGTCGCCGGCATGCAGGAGACCGTCGCGGGACACAGGAGGACCGCGAAGAAGAAGTCGTTCCAGACCCACATGAACTGGAGGACCGCGACCGCGCCGAGCGCCGGCAGGGCCATCGGCAGAACGATCCGGAAGAACACCTTGAAGTCGGAAGCCCCGTCCACGCGGGCGGCCTCTTCGACCTCCTTGGGAAGCGACGAAATGAAATTGCGCATGAAGAGGATGATCCACGGGAGACCCCAGGCCGAGTGGAGCAGGATGAGCGAGGAGACCGTGTTCGCGAGGCCCAGGCCGAGCATGATTCGGAAGATCGGGATGGCCACCATCTGTTGCGGAATGGTCATCAAGAGGACGATCGTCAGGAAGAGATAGTCCCGGACCGGGAACGAAAACCGCGCGAACCCGTAGCCCGCGAGGGTCGCGACGAACATGGGGATCAACGTCCCCGGAACCGCGATGAGGACGGAATTGCCCAAGCCCGTTCCGATCTTGGAAAAGGCACTTCCAAATTTGTCGAGGGTTGGGCTGAACTGGCCGAAGTTCCACCAGCCTCCGATGATCTCGGGAATCGGGCGGAAGCTCGCCATGAGGAGGCCCACGAAGGGGAACAGCCATGCGATCGCGAGGGCCCAGGCAAAGACATGAATCACAATCCTCCGGAGCCGAAGTTTCAACGTTTCACCATGTAGCGGAGCGTCGCCACGGTCGCGACCATCGTGAGGATGCTCAGGAACGTCGCGACGGCCGCCGCCGCTCCGACGTTCGCAGGAAGTTGGACGAACGCATACCGATACATCTGCAACCCGAGGACATCGGCCGCGCCACCGACGCCTCCTTGCGGGTTCGTGGCCCCGAACACCAGGTCGAAGATTTTCAGCTCCCACAGGATCGTCATGGTGATGACGACGATGGTCATCGGCTTGAGGAGGGGGAAGGTCACGCGCGTGAACATCCGGAAGGTCGAAGTGCCGTCGACCTTCGCGGCCTCCCAGTAATCCTTCGGGATCGTCGTGAGCCCGGCGGAGTAGACGATGAGGCTGAACCCGGTCCAGAGCCAGACCGAGCCGAAGATCAGGCCGAAGAGGAGCGTGACTGGGTGTTGCAACCAGCCCGTGGCGAGCGATTGAACCCCGATGAGATTGAAAAAGCTCGGTACGACGCCGATATTGCCGTCGTAGAGGTAGAGCATCAGGATCCCGCCGACGATGAGCGGGGTCACCATCCCGATGAAGATCGCCGTCTTGATCCACGAGGCACCCTTCACGTCTCGGAGGACGAGGGCGAGCCACAGGCCAAGGAAAAGAGAGAGCGGCAGGTGGATGCCGATCCAGATCGCGTTATGGATGAGGGTCCCATAGGGCGGCGGTTTTGGGAACCCATTTAGGTTCGCGGTATCCGGGCTTCCGAGCACGGTCCCGTAGTTCCCGAAGCCAACGAAACTCCCGTCCGAGGAGAAGAGGCTCACGCCGATCGTCGCGAAGACCGGGTAGGCGACGAACAGCAGGACCAGGAGCAGGGCCGGTGCGAAGAAGACGAGCCGAAGCACGTTTCGCCGAGCTCGAGCGTGCGCTCGACCTCCGGGCCTCGCCTCCCGGCGCCAGAGGCGTCGAAGGAGCGCGGTCGCCCCCTCGAGCCTGATTCGTTTCACTACGCTGGCACCTTCGACTGAATCGAGGCCAGGACCGCGTCGAGTTGCCCCGGCGAGACCCAGAGCAGCTGGAGCTGGCTCCAGAAGTTCGTCTGGAAGTCCCCGCCGATCGTGTCGTCCAAGTCGGACAGGATGTCCACGCCGTTCGTCAGGTTCGCCACGCCTCGGTCGACGGCCGGGTACTCACTCGAGGGCACATTCAGGGCGGTGGCGATGTTTCCTCCCTGCCGCACCTGATATGTCTGGCCATCCTTGCCGGCGAGCCACCCCGCTAGCTGTTGTGCCTCGGCAAGGTTCGCGGTGTACTTCGGGACGAAGAAGTAATCCCCCGCGAACACGATTCCTCGCGTGATCCCGGCCTGCGCCGGCAGCGAGAAGACGCCGAGGTCGCTGGGATCGGCCACCAGGCCCGTGATCCAGCTCCCCATGAAATAGAGGGCGTGAAGTCCGCCCCACCAGTTCGTCAGCGCGACCGTGTTCCATTCAAGGGGTTCGCTGAAGCATTTTCCCGCGAGGAGCGGAATCAGTCGGTCCGCGAAGACCGCACGGACGTCGGAGGCCGTCCAGGCCTTGGTCTTCGCCATGAGGTCCCGATGCATCTGGGCCCCGCCGTACGTCGCGATGAAGTGCTCCGTGATGTCGGAAAGGGGCCAACCTACCCCGTCGCCGCTCACAATCGGAGTCCGAATCCCCGAGATCTTGGATATCTTGACGAGCAGGTCCTTGAATTCTTGGAACGTCGTCGGCACGGTGAGGTTGTGGGCCTGGAAGAACGATTTCCGGTACCAGAATCCGGGCTTGATTTTTCCCGTATAGACGCCGCCGTATGCATCCGCCCCGACCTTCACGGCGTCCAGTGATCCCGGGATATAGTTCGAGTCGCTGATGTTACCGGTCAACTTAACCATGTGGGCGGCCCCGTTTGCTTTGATGAAGGAGCTCACCATGAAGATCACGTCCCCGGGGGCAGTCCCCGATGCAAACTGGGTCGGAAGAATCGTCCGGAGATCTTCCTGTCGGATGTTTTGATACTGGACCGGAATGCCAGTGATTCGAGTGAAGTTCTCGAGGACCCGTAGGAATGGCGTCGCCTCTGGGCCGGCCCATGGTCCGATGGCTTTGATTGTCGCCTGCGTCGTTTTGTACGGTGGACTGATCGTGACCACAAATCCGGAGGAACTCGACTCGATCGTGACTTGCACGGCTTGGCTCACGGCCGGAGGAGCCCTTGACGCGCCGGCACTCCCCGCGCAGAGGGCGACGGTCGTCGTGGCGGGTTGAGCGAGATAGAACACGCTCAAACCGGTGATCACATTCGTGATCACGAGAACCGCGGCCAAAATCGCGATCATTCGCCCCCTGGCGGAAGGCGGCTTGTACGGTACGGTCGATCCTGCCGGCGCACCTGCTGAAGTCCCTGAGTCCGTCAACCCTATCTCCTCCCCGACGGTCGCGCCCGGATGGCCCTCATCGCTCATTACCCTTACGGAGGTCGGGATGACCGAACCATTTCACCATAGAGACGCAGGTGGTCTCGCAAGTATCGGGTAATCAGGAACTCGCGGCGCACGCGGTCTCGACCGGCTTGCCCCATCCGCTTCCGAAGGGCGGCATCTTTCAGGAGGGTCAGGGTCCTCGCGGCCGCTTCGTTCACGGACGTAACGAGGTAGCCATGGGTCCCGTCCTCGACCTGGATCCGGATGCCCCCGACGTCGCCGCCGACGACCGGGACGCCCTTCCACAGGGCCTCGCTGACGATGAGGCCGAACCCCTCCCGGAGGGACTTCGCGAGCGCGACGTCCGTCTCCCGTTGCAACACATTCACCTCGAGCGCGCCGACTCCGCGCAGGTCCGTCAGGAAATGGATATCGGGGTCGTCGCCGGCGTGCCGCGTCGTGCGTTCGAACCAGAGCCACCCTTCCGGGTCGTCCTTGGCCATCGACCCGATCATGAGGAGCTGGACCTCCGGGATCGTGCGCTTCGCGATCCGGTAGGCGTCGATCACGCCGAGCGGGTCCTTCCAAGGGTCGAATCGACCGACCTGGGACATGACCGGCCGATCGCGGTCAAACTCGAACCGGGACAGGATCGCGGCTCGCTCCTCATCGAGGAGGTCCCGGTTCTTCGGGCTCAGCGGGTCGATCGCGGGTGGGGCGACCACGAGCTTCTTGAATCGGACCTCGGGAGGGGCGTAAGTTCTCGCGCTGAAGATCGCGGCATCGAAAACCTCGAGGTCGGGTTGGAGCGTCCGCAATACGCCTGGGTTCGGGGTCGTCAGGTCGATGTGGCATCGCCAAATCCACGGCCCCTTCCGGTCGACGAGACGGACCATAGGAGCCGGCTGGGGATCGTGGATGACCACCGCATCGAAGTCGTCCCGGAATCCG
>Ga0209804_1002413_pt1 | contig 11258 bp, 11 predicted proteins | sample GraSoiAngelo_139_FD_185896 | JGI IMG/M metagenome (GOLD analysis project Ga0209804, IMG submission 185896) | Grasslands soil microbial communities from the Angelo Coastal Reserve, California, USA - 14_0929_12_20cm (SPAdes) (version 2) | ecosystem: Environmental > Terrestrial > Soil > Grasslands ... | reverse complement strand
CACTAGAGCCGCGAAAGGCGCTGCCGATTTCTTCTCGAGTGATGGATTTACGGACATGGTGGATGACGATTAAAGCGGCCCCGGTGGCATCGCGCAGGCGGAGCAGGGCCTGACAGAGAGCCGCCATGGCACGAGTATCGTTTTCATCCTGATCGTGGGTGGAGTAGAGCGGATCCAAGACGATGACTTCGGCGGCGGCGGCTCGTGCGGCGAGGACGAAGTGGTTCAGCCCCTGCGGTGCACTGAGCAGATGTCCGGTAGCTCGGGTATCGATAAGCAGATGATGATCCGCCGCCGCACCCAGCGCACGCCGCATGATCAGCAGGCGGCTGACGAATTGCGGCAAGGGCAGTTCGAACTGGCAGACCAGAACCCGGCGTGGAGCCGGAATGGAGAAGCCGATGCGGTTGGAACCGGCGGCGAGAGCCAGAGCGAGATTGGCGACCAGCAACGATTTTCCCACCTTGGGTTCGCCCCCGACGAACCAGATGCCTTGTGCCGGGAGCAGTCCCGGTTCGACCAGACAAGGCGGCGGAGTCGGCGGCTGCTGTTCGAGCAGCTGCGCCAGGGACAACACGGTTGAAGCCGAGGCTTTCTGCCGATCGCTATCTTTCACAAGAGCGCCTCCGCGGTGGCGTCGAGCAGGATGGCTTCGTTGACCAGGGAAGTCTTGCGCAGAGCCGCCAAGCGTAAGGCGGTCAAGGCCAGTTTGTTCACTTTGCGCAGGATGCCCTTGGTGGCTTGATAGAGAGCTTGGGTGGCGGTGTCATCAAACAGGGGCTGAGTCATGCCGGCGGCTTTCAGTTGATGGGCGAGGTAGGCATCGAGTTCCTCGCGCGCGAGTCCTTCCAGGTGATAGTGCACGGCGATGCGCTGGCGTAAAGCTTCATGCAACTGCAAAGACAAGGTGCGGCGCAACAGCGGTTGTCCGACCAACAGCAAGGTTAAGTAGTGGGAAGAATCCATATCGAAGTTGAGCAGCAAGGGGAACTGTTCCAGAGCGGGATGGCAGAGCAGATGAGCTTCGTCGCAGATCAGGATGGGATGTTGTTTCTTGCTCTGGTTCAAGCGCACGATGGCCTCGGAGATCTGCCGCACCAGATCGCCCCGACGGCCGGCTGGTTCCAGGTCGAGTTCGCGTGCCAGTTGTCGCAACAGGTCAACGCAAGATCCGGAACTCCAGTGCAGGTAGACGATCTTGTACAGGTTGGGGTTGAGGGTGGCGGTGAAGGTGCGGGCGGCCGTGGATTTGCCGGCTCCGACTTCGCCGGTCAGCAGGCCGGCGGCATGGTGCTCGACCAAGAACTGCAGCCGTGCCTTCACCTGATTCCAAGCCTGCGAGGCGAACAACTGCTTGGTATCCGGGCAATCACTGAACGGGGTTTTCGTAAAGCCGAAGAACGTCTCCCACATAGGTCATTACTCCTTATTCTTTGTCCTTCTCCTACTCCTGCTCCTCCCCGGGCTCGTCTTTTTTCTGTCGCAGGAGTCTCCACGAAGTTGATGCCGGTCGGTTGGGGAGCTGGGGAGGGCGAGCGTTTAGCGGAAGGGAGCTGTGCGAATTCGGCTCGACTTTCGTAAGATGGTGGCCGGTGGTTAACCCCAATCGGATCACCCTGGGTATTCACAACTCGAATCGTGCTTGCGCTAGGCCCAAAGATGTTCCGCTGAAGAGTGCCAAGGAACTTCTCTTGATTGCGATCAATACCCCCGTACCGCTGGTCTCCACGACCCTTCCAAAGGATGGCATACTGCTCATAAAAGTGTGCACTGCTGACCAGGTCCCCTACGTCACCTTCGGAGCTGGAAAGAAAGTCCTCGACAAAATCGCGAATCGACGGATTGTGAAATGAGACTACCAGGTGCTTGCCAATTTTCCTCGTGTTGATGGAGTTGCCGTCGAGTTGTCTCAGGGCATCATTCCAATCACTGCTCCGGGTGGCAAACCCAAAGCGACTCTGGCGAAACCTGTAAAAAGCCCAGAATGCTGTTTCTACATCATCAAGAAGAGGGTCGTCAGGGAGCGTACTTAGTACGAGCAAAACGTGTCGCGCAGCTTCGGAGATTTGGTGTCTGAATGCGTGATCCCATATCCGCGTTGGATGATCCAGACTGTCGACGAATTCCCGTAAATACAAAGACGCGGGGATTGAACCTGCGTGCGATGTTTGGGTCATGTACTCTATCACTCGGGGACTATAGTTCCGGTGATGCAAAATACTCTCGTAGGCTTTGCCCTGTAGCAGGGCCAACTTGTGTGCAGTCGGCAGACTGGAGAAATAAATGTGGTTGTAAAGAATTTTAGCGCGGATAGGCCTTGTGTAGTCCGCCAGATTAACAATGCAGGTCATGAACTCGATTGGGGGGTGCGCAAATTCCTCATAAAGTAGCTTCGCACTGTTGAGGATGTACTCACGCGTCGTTAGGATGAAACGCCAGTTTGGATTTGACGCTACTTCCTCCATGAGTTCAACAAGACGCTGCTCCTCATTCTTCTCGAGCTTTGCAAGGGCCGTTTTCCCGAGAAAATCGTCGAAATAAAAGACCTGCTTACGCTTCGAATTCTTAACTGAGCGAAGCTCTGACAAGTCGTGGGCAACCCTGAACGCTTCAAAGCCGTGGCGATCTACCAAGTCTGCGAGAAGAACTTCCGCCAGCGTCGTCTTTCCAATTCCAGGGATACCCGCGATGATGCAGTAATGCGATTTCTCCAACAGAACACGCGCACGATCAAAACTAGGATTTTGTACATACCGGCAAAGGCGGACTCGGACCCGCTCAAGATGCGCCTCTGAATCGGCAAAGATGCCCGCGTCTAAGGCCCGTCGAAGCACCGTTTCGCTAGTCAGCCACAACTTGAAGTGCTTACGTTCAATTTCGTCATGTTGACCGAGCAAGTTGTTGAGATCTTCGCGGCCAAGAATGTCGGATGGGTCTGCACAGTATGGTGTGAGGATTATCTTGATCTGCTCTTTTCGCTTGGGGGTAAGGGAAACGGAGGTCAACAGGATGTATCTGGTCGGCGCAAGGGTTTCAATCTTCTGCCGTTCCTTGCGACGCAAGACGCTGAGTAACGCCGCAAACCCGGAACCGGCGTAATGTTTGGACTGAACGACTAGCTTTGCCCATAAATACAGCAGCAGACATGCAGGCGAGGAGTTCAGTCACGCTGAAACCGAGGCATTCATTTACCTGACCGGACTTCTCATGCGGCTCATAGCCGAAAAAGCGCCGCGACCAGCTAAAGTTCGGGGTTGAACCGCCTTTCCGGGATTTCAATCTGCCGAGCTACTCTCGGCCTTCGCCTCCGGGAAATTCAGGCGGTTTACGGCTTCGCGGCGGAGTTGGGTTCGTGGATCAGAAAGGTCCCCACCCACCGGCAGACACACTCCCGCGCGCACCAGCAACCTGCAGGCCCGCCGAGTCCTATTTTGCGGCTCGGTGCGCAGGCTTGGAGCCGGCGCGCATCTCGGCATCGCGCGCCTCTAAGGCATGCTCCAGTTCTTCGACCAGCTCGACCAGCTTTTTGGAATCCTGCTCTTGGCTTGCTGCGGCAGCGATCTCTTGCCAAGAGCGATTGGACTTGCTCTCTGCTGAGAACATATGGCGCCACCTTCGCGAATAGCCAGAGTGTAACGCCAACGATATATGCTGGATGTTAGGACATTGTAAAAAGTGGCCTTTGTCCGCTGCCGGACAGATGCAGGATGTCGCAGGAATCGACGGCTTCACAACTGCCAATCTATGTGATTCAGGCGGCTGGCATTGAAAAGCCCAAGGTCCGATCTCAACACGTGGACTCTTCAATCTGACGACGGTCACTGTTCGTTGTCAGAACCTCTAAGAACAGCTTGGCCCCCAGGTCAAGCTGCACCGGATGCGCGCGGGTCCGAACCGCCGGAGGGGGACAACATCAATCCGATGACCTTGGCCACGATTCCGGCGCGAGTGGAAACTCCCATCTTGACCATTACCATACGCAGGAAAGATTTGACCGTGTGCGGGCTGACCGCCATGCGCTTGGCCATCTCTTTGTTGCTGAATCCGCGCAGGAGGAATGTCACCGCTACCTGTTCCCGTGGCGTGAGATGGAACTGTTGAGAGACTTGGGACAGGGCAAGAGATTCGGGGATCCCCCGTTCCAGCACAATCAACATCCTGGCATTTCCATTGGCGTCCAGCCGAAATGCGCGGCAGAAATAGAGTCGTCGTCCCGACTTGAACTGGATGACAGGAGGCGCCGTATTAGGTCTTAAGCGGATCCGACCATGGAGGAATGCGCGCCGGATTTTCTCTTCAAAAGCCTGGGAGGGGTTTTGCACCGGCCCCTGCGCCGGGTACGTCAGAATCCTTATCGCCTCATGATTCGCAGAAAGACTGCTCAACGTGTCATCGGTCACCAAGAAACCCAGGGCGGGGATGGCAAGCGCCCTACTGTTGGAGTGACTGGTATCCTTGCCAAGGACGCCTGGCTTCCGAACATGTGACATTCCTGCGTTCCTACGTGCATGTCAGATTCCGCAATCAGTATTGCCAGGGCTCTAGTGAGAAAGTCGAAGAGTGATTCTATTCAGGCTGGTCCCTCTTGGCTTGCTTCTGCAGCGATCTGTTGCCAAGACCCGATTGGACTTACTCTCTGCTGAGAACATGTGGCGCTACCTTCGCGACTAGCCAGAGTGTAACGCCAACGATATATTCCGGATGTTAAGAAGTTGTAAAAAGTGCCGTTGGGCCGCGTCCGACAGGCCATCCCGTCCATGGATGATGGTGTTTAGTCAGTCTCGTTTATCCCTCCGCTTGTTCGGCTTCCGGGAAATTCAACCGATTTACGGCTTCGCGGCGCAGTTGGGTTGAGGTGCCGTTTGGGGGCAGAAGGATATCCTTTCCACGCATCACGGTGTTCTCGGTGACGTGCGGAGTTACTTCTCCACCACTTTTTGAACCTGGGACTCAATTTACAAACTTGTTCTATCGCCAGGCTGAAACAAAGCAGGGAAATCAGCCCGCATATCAACGCAGCCAGAAGGTGGACCATATTCTGATTCCCTGGCTTTAGTATGGAGTCGCGGGAGAACCACTTTGGGTGACGACGAGCAGCACTTAATTTCGGATGCGTTGATCGAGGGGTGGGGCGAGGCGCTCGAACAGAATGACCCTGGAACTTGGACTCACTGCAAACGGGTGGCGGCGTTTGCGACGGTGCTCGCGCACGCACTGAAACTGGAAGAAGTTGAGGTACGAGCCATTGCCTGTGGTGCTCTGTTCCATGAAATCGGCAAGCTCGAGATTCCGGAGGCGATCCTGCGAAAGCCCGCAGTTTTGACTGCGGAAGAGCAGCTCGTCATGCGCGGCTACTGCCTGCGCGGATACGACATCGTGCGGAAAGAGGCGTCTCTCCAGGAAGTCGCGGAGTTCGTGCGCTCCCACCGCGAGCGATTCGACGGGACAGGGTATCCCCAGGGTTTGAAAGGCGAGGCGATCCCCTTGGGAGCGCGCATCGTTGCGGTCGCCGATACGTTTGAAATGCTTGTCCGCGATCGGCCCCACCGCGGAGCGCGCGCGTTCACGGCCGCGGGCGCAGAGATCCAACGCTGGTCGGGCCGGTTCTTCGATCCTAGGATTGTCGACGTGCTCTTGAACGTTCCGGATGAAGAATGGAGGAGGGCGAGCTCCAGTCTATAAGAGCCCACCTGCGATCCGGTGGGCGAAGCTTGTCGTCCATGGAACATGGTGTTCTCGGTGGACGTGCGGAGTTACTTCTCCCACCACTTTTTGAACCTGGGACTCAATTTACAAAGACATTCTATGGACAAACTAAAATACAGCAGGGAAATCAGCCCGCATATCAACGCAGCCAGAAGGTGGATCATATTCTGAGTCTCCTTCGTAAGACATGGGACCATAGCAACCCCAAAACCACCTAAAACGGCATCTCTAGGCGGTCGAGCCGGTCTCGGCCTTCGCCTCCGGGAATTGCAATCGGTTCACGGCTTCGCGGCGCAGTTGCGTGGAGGTGCCGAGATATCGCTGCGTCGTCTTGATGCTCTTGTGGCCGGCGAGCGACTGGACGTTGGCAATATCGCAGCCGGACTGCAACAGGCGCGTTAGGAACGTGGCGCGGAACTTGTGGGGATGGGCGCCGGCAACGCCAGCTTCTTTGGCGACGCGCTCGATGATCTTATAGATATGAGCGTGGCGCTTGCCGCGCACGGTAGGGAAGACCCAGCGGTGATTCCGCGGGAGTCTTTTGAATGCATCCACCAGGCGGTCTGACATTTCGATTTCCCGCTCTTCCCAGGTCTTGGGCGTGAACCCATATTCCGGCTTGGCGGAGATGTGCAATACCTTTTTCTTCAGATTCACGTCCTCCCAGGTGAGGAAACAGATTTCCTGCTCGCGCATGCCCGTGTAGCAGCAGGTGAGAATGAGCGCCTGCTCCACGCTGTCCGCTTTTTGGAGCATTTGGGTTACTTCTTCATCGGTGTAGACGCTCGGAGGTTTTTGGAGCACTTGGCGCGGCTTTATCTTGGCCGCCGGATTTTCCTTCAGGTTCCTGAACTCCACGCACCAGTAGAGAAACGCGCGGATCATGGTGATTTCGGTGTTGAGCGTCACGGGCGAGTCCACTTTGGTGGCGCGGAAGTCACGGTATTCCAGGATACCCGCGCGAGAAATTTCATTGAGGTATTTCTTGGACGCGAAGTACTCGCGGAAGTTCGCCAGCACCGAGCGGTAGCGGCGGTAAGTACTCAACTTCTGGTTGACTTTGACGTGGTTCAGGTACGCGTCGATGGTAGACGCGAGCGGTACCGCCGTCTCTTCGTCGGTCAAGGAAGCGCTGACCGTCCGGCCTTGTTCGATTGCCCGGCCCTTCAGCTCCAGAATCTTGCGGCGGCGAGCTTCCAGGACTTCGGCGGGCCGGGTACCGGCGCTCGCACGGCGGCGTTTGCCGTCTTCGTACCATTCCAGGTAGTAAACGCCGTTCTCGGCCCGATCCCAGACGAACTTGCCTTGTGGAGTTTTGCGGACGGGCTGGAACCTCCAGCCGTCATCGCCCCTAGAATAAAGAATCAGATTTACGTTGAACACTGGCAGACGCTCCGCGATGCTTACTGTCTACTTCTACTACAATGGCGGACAGTATGGCAAGTAAATCTTTTGTTTTCAACGGTAGGATAAGGACGGAAGATTCTCAATCTTCAAACCCGGGTTCGATTCCCGGTAGCGCTACCAAACCTCCCTAAGCTGCTGAATCCAGCAAGGTTCCAAGCCTGCCGAAACGCTTGTCCCAAATTTGTCCCAAAAGTCGAAGGCTGTGCCCCGGAAAGCGGAAATTTAACAACCTAAGAAACTAGAGGTAATTCTGAAGGGAACCGTTCGGTCCTGGGCGGAGCGAGAAGAGGCGGAACGAGCAGCATGGTTCGCGCCTGGGATCACTTCGGTGGAAAACCTGATTACGATCGAGGTCTAACGAGGTCCGGAGGCTGCTGCGGCCGCCTCAGTGGAAAGTGCGCTCGCCCGAAGCAGCGCAGGTCTTCTTGGTTGCTGTCGGGGGGCCGGGGCGGGAGGAGAACAGAAGCCCTAGTTTTCAGAAAGGAGAACAGTATGCGAATCTTGAATAAAGGAAAGTATCGTTTGGTAACGGGGGTCCTGCTTACATCAATATTGCTCCTCCTTTCAGCGCCGGCACTGGCGCAGAACGAGGAGAACGCCGAGGTTTCACGCCTTCTCGTAGACGCCAAAGAAAAAGCAGCGGTGTTGAGTCGAGATGCCGACGAGATGGAGGCGTTGACACGCTCTGATGTGAGTTGGCAAAGTCATGCAGCCATGCTGGAGACAATGAAAGAGGACGTGAACGAGCTGGCTCGCTCCGTGGAGAAGCTCAATGCAGCGCGCGATTCGGCCTCTTCGTGGCAACGGCAGGCGATAGACCGCATGATGCCTCTCATGAGAGAGTTGGCATCTAATACGACTGCGGCAATCAACCACCTCAAAGAGCAGCCTACGCGTCCCATCTCGGGCTCATACAGGGAGTATCTCGAACAAAACTCCGAGACTGCTCGTGAGCTGGCAGATGTGATCTCGTCTTTCGTCCAGTACGGACAGACCCGGGGGAAACTCGAGAGGCTGGAGCAAAAGCTTGAGATTGGAAGTGGCAGCAGGGCAAGCAAGTAGGATTCAGGAACAACCCGTTGTTGCGCCTTCCAGGGCCGGTCTGGCACCGGCCTTTTATTCTTACCCGGTTTCCGCAACTCGAGTGCAGAAATGTAGCTTCCTAGCTCTGCACCTTCACGTAGCCACCGAGAACGGGTAACAGTGTCCTTCGAGGGTGCCGAGCCGCTCCGCGCAGGGTGGGCGATTGCCAAACCAGCAGGGATGGACGGTAGGGCAAAAAGTGATGGTCCCGGTTGCTCAAGCTGACTCTGGTGGGGCGGGGGATGCCATTACGTAGTTGAGGCAAACACAGAGTTTATGGAGCGTTGGTACGCTGTCGAAGAGCGAGAAAGGCGCTCACGTGTTGCTAACGTTTGGTCCGGAACGGGTAGCGACTACACGAAAGCCACTGGAACCGGTCTGGACCTCGTTTTTCTGATGCGATGACAATTAGCCATGCTGCAGAGGCGCGCTGGTAGCCCCCGTTCCACCGGAGAACTTTGTTTTCGCCGATATAAGCCCTGCGAATCTTGGTCCGGACCAGCCGCTTCCTGCCATGCCAGATAAGGAATGGCCAGAGCGACCCTGACGATTCCGCACGGCTACAATCTTTGAGTGGTTGAGGGTTCGGCCGACAGCAATTTCGTTTCACTCACCCGGTCGACTGCAAATCGTAAAAACGCCACTGCATCAGCTTGCCGCTTCATCTCGTCGCCATGCGCCCATTTCTCCGCTTGCGCGATCAAGTTTTTCCACTGTGGATACTTTGCTTTGGCCCACTGAGCAGCAACCTTTTTGGAACCCGGATCGCCATGAATGACTGTGTGCAAGATGCGGCACAGATTCAAAACGAGGTACGACTGATAATGGCTATTCGCGAGCCACGCGGCGTCATCAATTTTCGGCACCCATTCCTGGAACAAATCTCTTGCACTAGCTTGCCGCACATCGCTGATGTGGATCGGTGGTATCAGCTCGTTGAAGTCAGGCCCTTCAAGCGCGATGCCGTGCTTGGACAGAAGGTAGTGATTGATGATCCATTCATTGCCAGCTGGTGCCTCGGCATAAAAAGTGCCAAATCCCCACCATGGTCGCGCTTCGGCGGGAGGCGTTAATTTGCACATGAGTTCCAGAGGAACGTAGGAGCACTCAATCCGGCCCGCCCACTGGGGATAGCGTCGCTCTACCTTTCTGTAACACTAGCGGTGGCCTTCTTTTCCCGGCGCGAAGATTTTCTACGCAGCCTTGGAGGTTAAATGACTTAGCTTGGCTTGTCTTGCAACCAGTACGGTAGTGGTCGCAGTGCGTCCGAACTGAGTCAGGTGGTAGCGATTTTCATGAGGGACTTTTTGGATGAGGTGGTGGGCACGCAGTAGCCGCAATCGACGGCTGACCCAGGCGGAGCGGCGACGCTTCTCGTCGACCGATGCGGCAGGTTGGCTAAATAGCAGACGCTGGAGATCTGCGTTGCGAAAACCACGCAAGGCCCACTCCCCTCGGCTAATCACTTGGAACAGCACACTGTCGGGACCGCTGAAGGGATGCAAACCACGCACCCGTTTCCCCTTCCAGATAGTGGATTGTTCCAGACGTTCAGCGAGTTCCTCCAGCCGCTGGTCTGCGTCCACACTCGCCAGCGCCGCCAAGTAGCGCTGATTACATTGCTGCGAGATCTGGGCGCGCCGAGGCAGATCGGCAATCCCACGCCTCAGCTGCCGCCAACTGCGTGATCCTTTGCGGTCGCCTTCCTTCCGCCGGTACACCTTGAAATCATTAACGGAGTTGATGGTGGTCTCTACGCGAAACACACTTCCTTCGGTCCGCAACGCCTTGCCGTAGGCTTTGACCGAATTGCCATTGACCTTATGTTTAATCCGTATCCCCTCCTCGCGTTCTTGCAGATCACTGCGCACCTCCCCCGCAAAGTTCCCGTGGACCTGGCCGTGCGCTGGGATTTTGTGCCCCAGAAATCGCATCACGTCTGGACTGCTGAAGGTGGTCATCCCATGCTGCATCAGAATGGGGTAGAGTCGTTTGAGCACCGCGGCATCGCGAAACACCACATCCGTAGCCCATTCGCTCTGATAGGTGGACCAATAGTAAGAAATCGGAAACTGGTCGAAGAGTTCGCGGCGTAAGGGATTGAGTTGATCGCCAATGGCGTCCAAGTGCTTCCGCCAAGCGAGGTTTCGCTGTTGATCCAGTAACTTCTGCGCCTGCTCGAAATCCTCGATCCAGGGAAAACAGTTATCTTGACGCACATACTTTAAGCCTCGGACATCCATCTGTCGCGCCAGCCATTCCCGCCCGTTCAGGCAAATTTGCGTGGGAAAGGGAAACCAGGTTTGGATCCGGGCATTCATGAAACCAAAGAGGGGATGAATCCCGTAGTGGTAAAGAAAAAGGCATTTGCGCAGCCGGGGCACCAGTTCCAGTTTTTTGGTTAACCGATTACGGTATACCTCAAAGCTGGAACATGGCTCCACGCAGGTGATCACGCAGACTGGTCCGCGGGAGATCTTCTCCCGAGCCCAGATTTGGCGGGCTAGCGCATCCTTATCGACCTGACTGGAGGCCAAGTAGATGACCTTCCGTCCCAGCTTGCGTGCCTTGGCTAAGGATCTCTCCTTCAAGCGCTCGCTGACCGCCTGCACATGCTCGGCGAAGTCACCCAGCCAAACCTGCTTGCGACATAAGTAAGCGTTCAGCCCATCCGCATAGCTAATCGCTCGCAAGGTGCCGCGAAACACCAGGCGGTCAAATCCCGAGATCACTCCGTGCAGCTTTTCGCTATATTTGGCGATAAACTCGTGCATGGCGTTCTCCTCCGTATCGCTGTGTGTTGTTGGGAAAAACACCACCATGATATGCAGAGTGGGAACGCCGTGTTTCTGGGAGGACGGCTGCAAAGCTAAATGCTGAGCGCTGACACTTCGAAGTTCGCGCAAAGTCTTTTGGTTGCGGCTCTGCCGCGATGTATTACTAATCCGGAAAATGTTTGCGACCTGCGAAGATTTTTGGGGTGCATGGCTCTAGGCAGCAACGGCTGTGAGTTGAGCTGTGGCAGGGGTGAGTTGGGCAAGGGTGGATCGTAAAGCACTGAG
>Ga0209804_1002412_pt1 | contig 11263 bp, 15 predicted proteins | sample GraSoiAngelo_139_FD_185896 | JGI IMG/M metagenome (GOLD analysis project Ga0209804, IMG submission 185896) | Grasslands soil microbial communities from the Angelo Coastal Reserve, California, USA - 14_0929_12_20cm (SPAdes) (version 2) | ecosystem: Environmental > Terrestrial > Soil > Grasslands ... | reverse complement strand
TCTCTATCTTCGGGCGCGCGATTACGGGCTGCGCGGTCTCGAAACGAAGCATCGCGATTTTGCCGTGGCACTGCGAAAGGACCCCAAGTCCGCGGTCCGCATGATGCAGGCAAGCGACGTTCCGCTGCTGTACTGGACGGCGGTCAGTTGGGGCGCGGCGATTTCCTGTCAAAAGACCATCCCGAACTGGTGGCCGAGAAACCGCAAGTTGAGGCGCTGATCGACCGCGCTTATGAACTTAACCCCGACTACGAACACGGCGTGATCGATCAGTTCTGGATCAGTTATGAGCCCGCCAGGCAAGGAGCGAAGGGTGATCCCACCGCGCGATCCAAGGTGCACTTCGATCGCGCGGTTGAGCTGACGAACGGTCAACTGGCCTCGCCCTTCGTATCGTATGCAGAGACCGTCTCGGTGCAGAAGCAAAGCCGCGCGGAATTCGAATCGCTGCATGTCCACGCTGCCGGGCCTTCAACAGGGAGGCGCAAGATGAAACGTAAAATTCTGTTTTTGATCTACCCGCTCGTATTTCTAGGTCTGCAGCGAAGCACCCGGGCACAGCAAATTGTCCTGCCCGCGGGAACGCGTCTGCGCTGCACTTTCAACGAACCGAATTTCTCATCAGCAACGGCCGAGGTAGGGGACCCGCTACTCTGCCACGCAGATGCTATTCAGCAGTTTGGGCGCACAGTTTTTCCGCGCGGTACCTACCTGGCCGGACATCTGGAGGCCTACAAGGACCCGGGGCATTTCTTCGGGAAAGGCTCTTTGCAGGTGGTGTTCGACTGCATCGGTCTGCCGAACACAAACCTGCCGGTCCCGGGCAAAATCATCGCGGTTCGCGGATATCGTGTGGACCGCGAAGGGAAAATCCGCGGCCACGCGAGGCGCGACGCGTTGGAGTGGATGCTTCCACCTCTGTGGCCGTGGAAGGTTCTGATGCGGCCCGCGCGGGGACCGCGACCAGCTCTGAAGGGCGAAGTTCCGGTTACGCTGCGCCTGATGGAGGACGTGACCGTGCCTGAGGCGACAGCATCTGTGTCGCCGACGTCTCGGCGGACTGCAGCGAAGTCTTTCACCACGCCGAAGAGCGCGCCGCTGGGCGCTTTCTCGCTCAGGTATCTTCCTCCCACCATGCCGGCGCTGCGGATGGGAGTCGCGGCACCTCGGGACGATTCGTAGTGGCGGCATTTTGGGCAGCCTGGGGTAGAGTCCAACTCCGTCCGGGAGCGCCGATCGGCGGAACTGACCTTGATCGCTCTGAGATCGGAAGACGATCTACGCCGTCACAGACTACTGGCTCGAGAACGGTCGCCTGACTTGCCTGCGTTCGAGCGGCGCCGAACAGACGATCGACCTGAGCGAGGTAGTCTCCGCTTCCTGTAGTTTTCCGGGTATTCGAAGATGAAATCCGGGTAGCAGCCATGATCAATAAAACCCGATATACCCTTCGCTCGGTTTTCAGCCTGCTGTCTTCCGATCTGGCCATCGATTTGGGCACCGCGAACACATTGGTGTTCGCGAAGGGCAAAGGCATAGTCGTCAACGAGCCGTCGATCGTAGCCATCAATAAGAACACCGGGGAAGTGATCGCGGTTGGCCGCGAGGCGAAGGATATGCTGGGCCGGACGCCGGGGAACGTGGTGGCCATCAAGCCCATGAAGGACGGAGTGATCGCGGACTTCAAAGTCACCGAGAAGATGCTGACCTATTTCATCCAGAAAGCCCATAATCGCCGCGTTCTGGTTCACCCCCGCATCGTCATCGGCGTGCCCAGCGAAATCACCCCCGTGGAGAAACGCGCTGTGCAAGATTCCGCCTACCGCGCGAGGGCCAGCGAAGTTTATCTGGTGGAACAGGCCATGGCGGCGGCCATTGGCGCCGGTTTACCTATCGAGGAGCCCTCCGGCAACATGGTGGTGGATATCGGCGGCGGCACAACAGACATTGCCGTCATTTCCATGAGCGGGATTGTCTATTCGCGCTCGGTGCGCGTGGCCGGTAACGAGATGGATGAAGCCGTGATGCATTATCTGAAACGGAAATACAACCTGCTCGTCGGCGAACGCACAGCGGAACAGATCAAGATGGAGATCGGATCAGCATATCCTCTGGAGAAGCCGCTGACCATGGAGGTCAAGGGGCGCAACTTGATTGAGGGCGTGCCCCGCACCGTCACCATCGACGATAGCGAAATCCGTGAGGCGCTTTCCGAGTGCGTCTCGACGATCTTGAATGCCATTCGCGTAGCGCTGGAACGCACCCCTCCGGAGCTTTCCGCCGATATCAGTGACCGGGGGATCGTGTTAACCGGGGGCGGCGCACTGATTAGGAATCTAGACAAGCGCATTCGCGAAGAGACCGGGTTGCCGGTTTCGATTGCGGATGATCCGCTGGCTTCCGTGGTCCTGGGCACAGGGAAGATGCTCAGTGATTTCCGGCTGCTGCGTCTGGTCTCAATCGAGTAGTGACCTCTCCAGGACTGCAAGCAGATCAGGCAATGTCCAGGTAAGGAGCGAAAAATTGGCTACAGTCAAAAGTTTGGTGACTTACACGAAAGAAGAGCCTCTTGCCTACCACGCCAACAATTTCGGCGGAGGCGGAAAAATCGAAGTGATCAGTAAGGTTCCAACCCGGGACGTGAAGGATCTCACCCTGGCGTACTCGCCCGGTGTGGCCGAAGTTTGTCGAGAAATTGTCTGGAATCCGGAGCAAATTCATACTTATACAACGAAAGATAACCTTGTTGCCGCGGTGACGGATAGCTCAGCGATTCTCGGATTGGGAAACATCGGTCCCCGGGCCGGCATACCGGTTATGGAAGGAAAATGCGTACTTTTCAAAAATCTCGCCGGATGCTTTTCCGATCGTTCTCGATACGCAGGATCCAGATCAGATTATTGGAATTGTGAAAAGTCTTGAGCCGATCTTCGGAGGCATCAACCTAGAAGATATTTCGGTGCCCAGATGTTTTAGAGTTCTCGAGACCCTCAAGAGGGAGATGCCGATCCCTGTTTTTCATGACGATCAGCATGGCACCGCCGTGGTGACCCTAGCGGCGATGATCAATGCGCTTAAAATCGTTGAAAAGAAATTCAACGCGATCAAAGTGGTGGTCGATGGGGCTGGAGCGGGAGGAATTGCGACTACAAAACTCCTCATGAAAGCCGGGGTGCGAGATGTGATCCTGTGCGAAACGCACGGGGCGATCTATGAAGGTCGCTCCGAGAACATAAACGAGTACAAGAAGGAAATCGCGCTTCTGACAAACCGGAGCAAGGTCAAGGGCTCCTTGGCGGAGGCTATGCGGGGCGCCGATGTCTTCATCGGCCTGTAGGTGGCTGAACAAGTTAGCCAGGAGATGGTTAAATCGATGGCCAAAGATCCATAGTGATGGCAATGGCAAATCCCGATCCCGAGATTACCCCCGAGGAGGCGACTCAAGCGGGGGCTCGGATCGTTGCCACGGGAAGATCCGACTACCCCAATCAGTTCAACAACGTCCTCGGCTTTCCTGGAATCTTTCGAGGAGCCTTGGATGTCCGAGCTTCAGACATCAACGAGCCCATGCTCATTGCGGCGGCCGAGGCTCTGGCCGGCCTCGTATCAGGGTCAGAGTTGAATGAGAATTACATCATCGCGACGCCCTTAGCCCACATTATTCGTGAAAACTGACTTCGCGATCGATTTTTCGTTGTTCTTCTTCACTTCAAGACGGCAGTTGACAAGGGTGAGAATTTTGTTGAATCGCGAGTTGATTCGAAAGCGCTTAGGCGGACAGAAGACAAGAAACTGAGACACCTCAAGTAGCAGTCAACAAGTAAAAAGTTCCTAGCGCAGGTTAAGGGCGAAGCTACCCGCTGCGCGCGCCTAAGTGCAAGGCGAGGCGATGGAAGCTGTCCAGATAAGGAAACGATCGTGGCAAGTGCAGCAGGATCCGACGTACTGAAGTCACCACCCGAGCTCCGATTTTCAGAAAACGCTGTCGCAAGATGGAGACCTGCGCCCGGGCGGAAGCGGTGCCGGCCAAACCTAAGCGCATCTCTTGCATCAACAGGTAGGCTGCTGCAGTCATCAGCACGCGGAACTGATTGGCCCAGAAGTTCGTGCAACTGGTACGTCCAATCTCCATGCCATAGTGCAGTTCCTTGATTCGATTCTCGAGGTCACCTCGTTGACAGTAGACCTTCTCGTACAGCCACCGCGGAGTCTGCTTCATGTTGGTCACCACAAAGCGCGGATTGTCCTTGGGTTTCTTGCCCTCCGCCCGCACCACCTCGGCTTTATAAATGACGCGACGTTTCCACGGCCAGGTCTTGCGCGTTCGGTACTGACACGCGCCGTAAACATGCGCGGTTTGCTGCGAGCTCTCCGAAGCACGACGGGCCCGTTGCATGGCCGACTCCGCTTTGCGCTCCAACACCGCATTGCACGCGAAATTCACGAGGTATTCCACTTTCGGTTCGCAGTCCAAAAAATCCAGAACTTCCGGCGCCGCGAAGCCACCATCCAAGCGCACCCGTATCTTGGCCTTCGGAAAGGCTTCCCTCAGCCGCTCGATCAGACGGCGCAGGAGGCCCACGGCTCCTGCCGAGCCGGGGGCGTTCCCCGGACGCAACACCGCGGTGACCAGATACTGCTCCGCCTCTTGGTTGAAGGTCAGAAATCCGACCACGGGCAGGTAGCAGTAGGTGTCGTAATGCCAATTGAAAAACGTCAACTGTTGCGCGCCATGTGTGGGATCGTCCGTAGGATCCAGGTCGATGCTGATCAGACGGGCGCGACCCTTCAGTCGTTTACGATGTCGCTCGATCACCGTGTCGGCGAAAGCTTCGCCCATACGAAACAACTCTTTACGACCCACACTATTTTCAAAACGCGAGAGGGTCGGCTGCGAGGCCAAATCTTCTCCTTCCACGGGATCACGACCGACCAATAGTTTGTGAATCGGGTCGGAAGCCAGGCGCGCCGCATCGTTGGCGTCTTCGTAGCCGCAGGCGATGGCCATGATCCGCTGTGTGAGCAGCTCCTCTAATTCGTGACGGACCTTACCCTCTTGCCGGTCGTCTTTCAGACAAGCCGCCAACGCAGCCGTTAGACCTAACCCTCGGTCCGCGGCTTTGAGTAACACCGCACCCCCATCGGAACTGCCTTGCGATTGATCGAACTGGGCGACTACCGGCTGCTTAAAAATTCCTGGGAAGAGAACACACTGTGTTGTGGTATGTTCGTTCATCGAAAGCCTCTGGATTGGTCTCAAAACCGCGTAGACAACGGCTTTGTACCATGAAAGAGGCTTTTCGTGTCTCAAAAACATGAATTATTCAGGTTAGACCTTCGAGCGATGCCGACCGAAGCCGCTGCGGTAGCGAAGGCAGCCGTCGATAGCGGAGTCGCCCGGCCGTCTACCAATCTGGAGGGCGTCCGCATGAGAACTCAAGAGCTGACTCGCATCATCGGAGAACGCTACGAGAAGACGCGCGACCAGTGGCAAAAACACTAACCTAAAAGTTCGAAGCCACCCGCTGACACGCGCATCGACTGACCGCTGGACCTCGACAAGAGCCTAGGCGAGATCATCGCTCAGCGACTTGAATGACCGGTTTCTTCCAGATAGTACGGGCTAACGTAATGCTTGCGCTACAGGTATTCACTTGCTTCTGTGCTCGTCGCTATTCGTTTAGTGAAAGGCGGAGACGTCCCACATCGCAAATTATTTCCAGGTTAAGGATAACTTACGAGATAGTCAGGCTCGAACAATAACTTCCCGCGCTCGCGCGAGAGCCCGCGCCTTGCTTGTGCCCGAGGCCAGCAAGGGCTTTTCGTTGAGTAAACACGCTCAGTAGTATTCGCCCGGCTGCGTAGAGGGTGTAGAATTGTGGAACCAGATGTGGTGGGCCTCCAGATGATAAATCAAGCCAAAACAGGTCAATATGGACGGTCACACTACTGTGTTCGCAAGGTCGAAGCCGAAATTCCTGTTCTGGTCTGAACTCGCATTCTGGGCCGCATTTTTCCCTATTCTTGCGGTCTGCGCGTGTTCAAAGGAGCAAGCCGCGCCTGCGCCGCTCGCGGCGGCCATTCCCGTACTTGTGTCGAAGGTCACGCAAAGGGCCATGCCCGTGCAACTGACTGCCATTGGCAACGTCGAAGCCTATTCCGTCTCCATGAAAGCCCAAGTGTCCGGCGAACTTCTCGATGTTCATTTCAAAGAGGGCGACTTCGTTCATAAGGGCCAATTGCTGTTTACGATTGATCCGCGGCCGTACGAAGCCGCGCTCGCGCACGCGCAAGCGACACTTCTGCGGGACAAAGCCGTCGCGGCAAACAGCCAGGCTCAGACCCAACGAATTTCAAAGCTGCTCACTGATGGAGTCGTGTCCCCTTCGGATGCGGACGCCTTTAAGAGCGCGGCGGATGCAGCGGAAGCTACTGTCGCAGCCGATGAGGCGGGGCTCAAGACAGCGGAGTTGAATCTAGAGCACTGCACGCTTTACTCGCCGATTGACGGGCGCACGGGTGCAGTGATGGTCAAGCCGGGGAATCTGGCGAAGGTCGCCGACGTGCCGATCGTGGTCATCAAACGGCTCTCCCCGGTTGGCGTCGCCTTTACCGTGCCACAGGCGTACCTGTCCGACATCAAGAGATACCTGGCTGTGGGGCCGCTGCGCGTCGAGGCGACCGTGCCCAACGGCTCGGGTCGGCCAGAAGTAGGAAAGCTCGTCTTTGTAGACAACGCCGTAGACACAACGACAGGGACCATTCTATTGAAGGCACTCTTCCAGAATCCGCGTGGCGTTCTCTGGTCGGGCTTGTATGTGAACACCGTGATGACGCTTGCGCAGCAGTCGAACGCCACAGTAATCCCCTCTCAGGCCATCACAGCGGGGCCAGCAAGGATCCTTTGTCTATGTGGTCCAGGCCGACGGCACCGTGGCGCCTCGCCCGGTGGCGTCGAGCCGTAGCGTCGGAGGACAAGCGGTCATCGACAAGGGACTCCAAGTTGGTGAGACCGTGGTGACCGATGGCCAGGTGCGTCTAGTGCCTGGCGTCAAGGTCCAATTCAAGAATAACCTTAGCGATTAGGATTCCCCAGCCTGCCGAGCCCGCTAAGAAACATGCAGACCGAACACCGTCGCGCTCCCCGCCATCTCCTCGGAGGAGCTGTTGAGGTGACTGACTTGGAATCGGAAAAGCAAATCGTAACACTGGCCCGCAATCTCAGCTTGTTTGGTTGTTTCGTGGCAACCGCCACTCCTTTCGTCACGGGAACGAAGGTCAGATTGCGAATCACACACCGGGGTGCGACATTCGCAGCCCTTGGTTGGGTGGCCTATGCCTCAGCGTCAGAGGGAATGGGGATTGCGTTTGGCGAAATTGCAGCTAGAGACCGAGCGCTCCTCGACATCTGGCTGGGTGAGAAGTAATCTTCCGAAAGGGAGGTGTGATCATGGCTCGCCACTCGCACAAGTTCACTATTGCTGACGAGGATGCAGTACGCGCTCTCGTGGAAAAACTGGTGAACGGAGGCAGGCATCAACAGCGGCGCGAGAAACTCCTTCGTGCGCTCGACGACGCAACCAGACACTATAAGGATTCTGACCAAAAGGTGCGGCAGGCGTTCTTCCATGGACTTCTGACCGGCTATGCAGTTGCGCTCAAACTTTGGTAGTCCTGGTAAAGAATCGCTGCCGCGAGGAGAAGTACGACACCGGTTGTAAGATGTATGAATATGTGAGCCGCGGATGTCTCTCTGCCCGGGGGTGATCAACATGAGCTGGCCAGAGATAATTGTACTCGTGGTGATAATCGCCACCACCGCAGGCACCGCAGGCGCAGTGGTTGTATGGAGTTGTGGCGCGAGGAGCCCGGGTTCAATGCTCATTCCCATGGTCATCGAAGAGACCACGCGAGGTGAGCGCGCGTACGATATCTATTCGCGCCTGCTCAAAGACCACATTTTGTTTATCGGCACACCGATTGACGACCACGTCGCCAATCTGGTGACAGCTCAACTGTTGTTTCTGGAAGCCGAAGACCCCGAGCGCGATATCCAGCTTTACATCAATTCACCGGGCGGCTCGATTACTGCCGGTATGGCGATTTACGACACGATGCAGTACGTGCGGGCAGACGTGGTGACGACCTGCGTTGGGGAGGCTGCCTCGATGGCCGCCTTACTGCTGACCGCGGGTGTTCCCAAGAAGCGCTTCTCGCTGCCCAACTCGCGCATCCTTATCCATCAGCCTTCGATGTCGGGGCTTTCGGGCCAGGCAACAGATATCGATATCCACGCGAAGGAGATCTTGCGGATGCGGTCGGTGATCAACCAGCTCCTGGCAGACCACAGCGGGCAGTCGATCGGAAAAATAGAACAAGATGTGGAGCGCGACTTCATTATGTCAGCTCAGCAAGCCAAGGAGTACGGCCTGATCGACGAGATCATTCACAAGCACCGCTAGCGCGTATCTGAAAACATAGCGGATCCGACACACCGACAGACTGGGGGCAGGCTCTATACGTCCAAGGGTGCGCGGCAACTCTTGCGTGTCGGCAGTGTTTGCCAATATTCATATCGGGGAGAATCTGCCGACCCAGTTTGGGTCGGTCGGGTGCTAGAAATCACAGAGCAGGAGGTAACATGAGCCAGACTGTCATTCAGGAGATCCGACCTTGGGACCGGCCTTTTTGGAAACCAGCCCCGCACAAAGGCGCGGTTCTCCTATATCTTGCCCTGATTCATCTGCTGGCTATCATCGGCCTGCTTCTGTTCCCGCTGCCGAGTCCCAAGATTATCGGCCTTGCCTTTCTCCTTGCGGCTCTCGGAGGCTTCGGCATAACCGTCTGTTATCATCGCCTGCTCGCGCACCGAACACTCCGGCTCAACAAATTCGTCGAGCACTTCTTGATTTTCTGGGCAATGTTCAACAGTGGCGGCTCTCCGGCGAGTTGGGTCGCCTATCATCGCCATCATCACTCCCACACCGATACCCCCGAAGACATCTCCAGCCCAAAGCAAGGTGGCTTTTGGTGGGCCCACTTGAGGTGGCTCTATCAGTCCGCTCGGGCCGATGAGCACAAGTGGTGTCCGGAGTTGGGCCGTGGGCCGTACCAGTTTTGGACCTACGCCCACGCCCCGGTGCTCCTGCTATCGATTTGCTGCGGTCTCGTTTTCGGATGGCAGGGCTTCTTCTGGATCGGTGCGATTCGTTTGGTCTATGCGCTGCACATGCAGTGTTTTGTCAACAGTCTCACCCACCTCGATCACACCGAAGAAGGAAACTCCAGTAAGAATGTCTGGTGGCTGGGTCCGTTACAATTGACGGCCTGGGGCGAAAACTGGCACAAAAATCACCACTCCAATCCGGGCTCGGCGCGCCTTGGATTACGCTGGTGGCAACCCGACATCGGGTGGTACTTGATTTACGCCCTGGAGTCGGTCGGCCTCGCCAGCAATGTAAAACGAACCAGACTACGGCGATAGACAAGCGGAGTCTCTCCATCCAAAGTTGCTTCGGACGAACAATCCCATGATGACTCCGGACAAATGCTTTCGTGTTGATCTGGGCAGGCGGACTACCTAGTCCTTTTTTTGGGTTTGTGCTTCAGGACCAAGTAAGGGGGTTGCCGATTAAATGCCCTCAGCTTGAACCTGCACGTTCTCGCTCCTCCGATGGGCTGGTTCAGCGTGGTAGACTCAGCGCATGGGCAATCCAGCAACAACGCCGACCGTCCGCGGGGCGTGGGTTGGGAAGTGCCCACGCTGCGGAACGTGTTGCTTCTTTACGGGGCTTCCGGCCACCGACTATGTGGGCCAGCAGGTCGTTCGTCCTGGCAAGTTTAATTCGGTTTCGGTTCCTTGTTCTTGCGGTCGTAGGTTCCAGACAGACAGCAACGCCTTGATGTTTGGCACCATCGCATCGTTGTCGATTCAGCGATTATCGCCGGACGCATTTGCCGTAGAACAAAGCTATGCGGGAACCAAAAGAGACCTCGGACCGATGAGCGAGATGGAACTGTGGGCGTATCTGAACTCGCGCACCTTGATCGACATTATTCCCTCCCAGGTTCTCACCTTCCTGAACGTGGCCAAGGCTCTCGACATGGACATGATTCTTTCAGTTGTGCGCCCACCTGTAGCCGATTCACAAGTCGCGCACTCCTAGCTGGTCGCTAATAGCAGCCGGCACTTTGGATGCCAGAGCGTTTGCTGGGCGGTAAATCCAACCACTTGAAGGTGCTTCAATTAGGGGTTATAAGAACGACGGTCGGCGCACATATTCCGAGAGATGATATAGATACGAAGCGAAAGGAATGCCCATGCGCAAGATGAGTATGTCCGCAGCGAAAAAGGCGGCTCACAAACGAAAACTGAAGGCTACTCGCAGACGGGCGGCGAAAACGAAGAAACGTAAAGTCGCGACCAGAAAGGCGAACCTGGAGAGACAACAGACTGCCGCTTCCACAGAAGCGTCGCCCTCCGTTTGATTCGCGAGCGCGAGCAGAAGGGCCGTGACTTAGTACGGGAAGCGGAATGGCGTTTGCCACGGCTCAGATAGTATCCGGGCAGGTTGGCCTTGCAACGCTGCCTCTTAACCTCAAGCTTAATTGCTATGTTTACTTCGCGTGACCCTTCCTTCCGAATGTAGACGGACTCAGTTCCCTCGAAAAGCTTTCCTTCTACCTCCGCTTTGTGGGTCGTGCACACAGGTTGCAGTTATGAGATCGGGCTGTTTCAAACAATCAGAGCTTTTGTGACGGAACACAACATGCAACAATCGGACAACCCATGAGGATTTTGCTGTATAGCCCGGACAACGGCGTGACGCGGAACTTCATGCCACATCTTTGGATGTTTCTTCTGCAGACTCTCACCACGCCGGGCCACGAGGTGTTGCTGATCGACGGGAACGCGCGACCGATTGATGAAGCGGCCATGGCGCGGTTTGTGCAAGAACAAAAGATCGGATTGGTGGGCATTGGCGCCATGACCAGAATGGTTGCCAAGGCCTACCGTATGGCCGATGCGTTTCGCGCCGCTGGTGTGCCGGTGGTGATGGGCGGCCCTCATGTGACGGAAGAACCCGACGAGGCGCTCGGCTGTGGGGATGGGAAGACTGGGGTGTGTGGTGATGAATCGCAACAGTGCAAGGCTTCTGGCCCAAAATCCACAGGTCTTGAAGCGCCTGGCCAAGTATATGGCACAGCAATGCTTCCGAAACACGGTTCTTTCGGGATCACAACTCTTTGCGCTAGATAGCGA
>Ga0209804_1002409_pt1 | contig 11272 bp, 12 predicted proteins | sample GraSoiAngelo_139_FD_185896 | JGI IMG/M metagenome (GOLD analysis project Ga0209804, IMG submission 185896) | Grasslands soil microbial communities from the Angelo Coastal Reserve, California, USA - 14_0929_12_20cm (SPAdes) (version 2) | ecosystem: Environmental > Terrestrial > Soil > Grasslands ... | reverse complement strand
TACTGTCTGTCATCCCTATCCTCTGCGTCGCATGGGCGTCGTTACCTAAGGCAAGAGCCGGATGCGGTAGCTCCGCTCGTCCGGATCCGTGGAGGGGGTCATGAGCAATCGTGATCCCTACTCCGACTCGTTTCCGAGTAGTCTTCACACTGGGATTTCCATTTTGGATTCCCCAGCACGGTTGAGTATGTACCACCATCCTTTCGATCCCGCAAGTCGCATTTTTTCTGCGGGGAGCCTGTGGTACGCAAAAATTCCATCAGGCTCCCATCTAACAGAGATGCTGGCACTTATTTGTTTGGCTTTCCCGCGCTAGGAAGCGCCAAAAAGCAATCCTGCGAACAGAAAATGCTTCTCAGCCGGGCCGACTCTGTGCAATCCTGACAGGCCATGTTTCGATTCTTTCAGAACACAAAGCGCTCACTGGATTCTCTGCTTAACTTGATCACCGATCTGGTCGCGGACGGCCTTCTTTTCTTCCGTCTCCTTCTCCGCTCGCGCACATCCCTGAGCGTGAAGGTCCTCTTCCTGCGAAACCAACTGGCCTTCTATGAGGAGAGGCAGGTTCAACCAAGACGATTGAACGACTCCGCCCGTTTCTCCCTGATCCTGTCCGTGGCGAATTCCTGCTTATGCCGCGATTGGCGTGTGAAGAGTCCACGACAATGGCCACGCCAACGATACGATCTCAAGGTCGCGCAGACGTTGACCTCAGGAGGTTCCTGCGGTGTTTTGCCGGCGAGACCAGCGTGACTTCGATGCAAATTGTAATAGTCCCTGAACTCCGATAGCTTCGATTCTAAATCTACAGCTGTCCAGAACAGCGCGATGTCTAAGTACTCTCGACGAATGGTCCCAATAAGTCGCTCGACGAACGGATGTGACATCGGCACGTAAGGCACAGTTTTGATCTCAGTGACGACGAGCACCCGAAGATTCGCCCCTGCCATCGATGAAATCGATACAGAGGATCGTGATCCGAACTCAGATATTTCGGAACCGTTTGCCATCGAATCGCTCGCTTGAACATCCGACATAATCCGACCCCGTCCACGATGCCGCGGTGAACGCCGAATCCGATGATACGGCGGGTATATTGGTCCATGACCACCAGCACCCAGTACGTCCGCAACGCCACCGATTCACATCGGAATAGGTCGATGCTGTGAAGGCTGTCCTTCGCGTGGCCTAAGAAGGTGAGCCACGAAGGACCGCTACGATCTGCTGGCGGTTGGTAATGGGCTGCGAGAATTCGGCGAACGACGTCCTTATTGATGTCGATACCGAAGGCCAAGGCAATCTGCTCCCCAACGTGGATTGCGCTGCTTCATTTCAACAACGGCACGAATCAGATCCGCGCTTGGGCCTTTCGGTCCCGGCCTCGTTCCGCGTTTTGCGGAGACAGAAGCCGGTATTTTCGATGAACCAGAGCGCGATGAAAGGTGAGAAGCGACGATGGTTTCACCACGATTGCGGATCGTACCAATCGTCTCGGCAGCACAAGTATCGCGCACAATCCGGTGATAAGCCGGTCCGACGTGCGGAGATTCGGCCCTCGGTGTCGGGAACGATTCAGAATCAGCAATTGATGCCTGAGCAGAAAGGATTCGGCGAGAACTGCCCGCATGCCTCCGGGACGAACCAGACGAATAAGGACGGTGACGACGTGGACGAATAGGAGGATGAGATCGCGCATGCAGCATGTTATCAAGAAAAAGAAAAAGCGCAGATTGTGGCCCAAATTATCAATTCGCCATGGAACAACCGCCGTACAGTGCTGGCGCTGACGCGGATCTTCAGCCGACGGAGTTGCTGGCGATTTTCCGGGTGGCTCGGCGGCGCCATTTCAGATCCTTGATCGGATCCCCAGCCGTTTCGTGCTCCAGCAGATGGGCTATCTGTTCGATCACCGCGGCGTTTTTTTTTCCGCCCGTGACGGCTTGGAGTTCATCGGCAGAGAGCTCGAGGGCCTCGGAGTGAACCGCTACCGGTAGCTGTTGAGCACTGCGACGCGCCAGGGTTTGCCGGCGTCGCAGGGCGGAATCCATGGAGGTATACAGGAACCGGCCCCCGATTGCGGATCGACTCAGGCGGTGTTGTTGTCGGACCAAATGGCGCAAAGGCTCTTGGACCTCGACGTGGAGGACGTCGGTCAATTCCGGGGCGTAGTAGCCGTTGGGGGAGGCCTGGACGAAGGCTTCCACGGTGTCTACCAGAGAGCCGTAACGAGAGAACCAGACGCTTTCGTGAGACCACAGCCCACGAGCATCAAAGCGCGCGATTTCTTGAAGCGTGTGGCTGGCGAATTGTTATTTCTCCAGCCACAGGCCTGCTCACCTGCCGTTCTCTCACCCTGAGCCGGGAAAGAACATTCGCCGTCCAGCTGAGGCAATCAAGGCAAGCCTATGCGATAGATATTGCGTTGCGTATTTATTCGCCAGAACGCATAGGTTGAAGTATCCGGCCCCGGGAAAACGCTTGGAAGGTCGAGCACACGAACACCCGGCATTCGAGTCAGCTCCTGGTAATTGAGGAACTCATCCGACGAAAACTCAGGAAAGGCGTCACTAGAGTTCAAGGGAATTACAATCGTTTTTGGTTTGTCGTGGGATCCTGTGTGCGTTAACGAGACGTACATCGACTTCTGGTCCGAAGACCAGCTAATAATAGGTGGACCAATGTACAGATCCCCGATAGCGCACATGCGGCATAAGACTCGCGATGGTCCGCCCCGCACCTTATAGCCAACGACGATTTGCGGATTCCTTGGCTCACCGGTCTCAGTCGCAGCGACGATCCACCGTCCATCAGGAGACAGACTGATTAGGTTGCTGATTCGGTCCGGAATCGCCCTCTGCAATTCTGTGCCGTCTTTCTTCATGCGAAAGACGTACTTCGCTCCTTCTTTCCCACGTACGAAGAAGATTTCCCCGCTGCCAGAACAAAAGGGAGTATCAGCCTCCGCGCCCACGAGTTGCCGCGGAGAAGAGTGCCGATCGAGAGGCCAGAGCCAGATACTCGAATGGCCGCCGCTGTCAGCTCTGGTAAATACGACGTCCTTGCTATCGGGTGAGACTGTATAACGAGCAATTAGAATCCCCGGAATCAACTGTTCCTTGTGTCCGGAACTCAAATCTGCCGACCACAATTCGCCACTCATGAATTTAGCTATACCGCTGCGAACAAGGTAGTACAGTCTCTTGCTGTCTGCCGACAGGGAGGGCATATATGCGAATCCCTCAGATGAAATCTGTTGCTCACCCTTACGACCATGGACCCACACCGTGCTTTGTTGGGAACCAACGGACGTAAGCAGCGACTTGGCATCAGGCGCTACTGCAGCCCCGCGCTCTTCTGTCGCACCAAAGGTTATTTGCTCGGCGACACCGTCTGGAAAACGTTGCCGCCAAAGGTGAGATCCCCCTCCAGCGTTGGCCGCGAAGTACATCCACTGACCATCCGGTGACCACGCCGCTTCGGTGCAAACCGAGGGCATGGGGCCGACTTGCTTGCCCTCCGATCCGCCTTTAAACGGAACAAGACGGCACGGCCCCACACCATCACTCCCCATCTCCACGACAAGGACCCATTTGGAATCCGGGGAAAGATAGGATCGGTGTGCCATCGTAGTATCGGCCTTCGGGAGATATACGTCTCGTTCGTTGGCCCGGCTCTCACCGGCTGTCACGATCTTCGTGTAGGTGCCCTTCCCCATCTCTGAAAACATTACCTGAAAGGGACCGACCCAAGTTAAACCGGAGGCATTTGGAAGCAACTCCGATGGCTCTCCGCCTAAAACTGGCACCGTCCATGTCTGCCAATCCCACCCTTCCCCGCGCGTGAAAGCGATTCGCGAACCGTCGGAAGAAAATACGAGGCCCATCTTAGGATGATCGTCGTGGGTGAGTTGTATGGGTTCGCCATTAGGAAGCAGCTTCACATAGACATCGCCCGGTCCCATGAACGGGTTTTCGCCGCGAATGAATGCCAGTATGCGCCCGTCAGGGGAAAGTGCCGGAGAAGTGACAGAATCAGCGAAGTTCGTAACCTGCGTGTATTCCACATGGGCAGGCGTAGCAGGGTGGCCGTTACGCCTCCAGAGAAGGAAGCCAGCACCGAGCAGACAAACCAACAGCATGATGGTTACCGACGAAAGCCACCCGCGAATGCGTCGTCCCGGGAGTCGGTTAGATTCCTTAGCCTGGACCGGGTTGACCGCACCTGAAGGACTCGCTTCCTCGGCCAGCGCCTTGGCAACGTCCTGCGCCTTCGCGAATCGACTCGCAGGTTCACGCTCGAGGCATCTGAGGATCACGGACTCGCAGGCTGGAGTTAAGGTCGGCTCGAACTTACGCGGCGGTGGCGGCGCTTCCACCTGTTGCTTTACGGGGGTAGAGATCAGCGTGTCGCTTTGGAACGGCCGCACGCCTGTGACCATCTCATAGATCACCAGACCAAAAGCATAGATGTCTGAAGCTATAGTCGCTGGGCGCCCTTCGATCTGCTCCGGCGCCATGTAAGCAGGCGTGCCGTATAACTGCCGGACTTCGCCCGCCCGTGCTGACGACCATAAGGCTCCGCCGAGCGAGGGTTCGCTCGCAGATTTCGTCCCTCGAAACGCCAGTCCGAAATCAGTAACCACCGCCCGCGTGCCCGTAGACTCCTCGACCAGGATGACATTGCTTGGCTTGAAGTCCCGGTGCACAATGCCGGCCTCGTGCGCTGCGCCCAGCGCGGAAGCCATCTGGAGAATGAGGGGCAAGGCCTCCTCAATGTTCATGCGGCCCTGTTGTTTGATCCGTTCAGCGAGCGTCTTCCCGGGCAGAAATTCCATGCTGAGGATCACAACCTCGTCGCCTCCCTCCGATTTATGCCAGCAGAGATCGAACATGCGGCAGACGTTCGGATGGGTGACCTTTCTCGCTAAGTGGACTTCACGTTTGAATCGCGCGAGCGCATCGGTGTGATGCAGAGTCTCTGGCCGGAGGGTCTTGATCGCCACCACCTCGTGCAATTCGAGATCTTCTGCTTCGTACACTTCTCCCATCCCGCCCTCAGCGACGAAGCGCAGGATCTTGAATCTGCCGCCAAGAATCTCTCCTTCGCTGAATCGGTTGGCCTGGCGTTTCAGGGAGAAAGGAATCGCTGCAAGAGCTGGGCTGGAGAGAAAAGTTCCGGCTTCATCGTATTCTGCGAGCAGTCTTTCGACTTCGGCACGCACCGAGTCATCCGCAGATTTCGCCCGCAGAAATGCTTCCCGCTCGGACGCCTCAAGCTCCAACGCGGCGTCAAATAGAGTCTTAACCGTTTCCCAATTATCGGGAGAAATGCGCATCGGTTTGCTTCAAGCAGCCATGTAGCCAGGCCTTGGCAACGGCCCAATCCCTTTTGACCGTCTTCGACGAGATGTCCAGCATCTCCGCGGTTTCCTCAACTGTCAACCCGCCGAAGAATCGCAGCTCTACGATCTTGGCTTGGCGCGGATCGAATTTCGCCAACTCGTCCAAGGCGGCATCCACTCTAACGAGTTCTCGGGACTGCCGGGGCGAAAAGGCCAGAGCTTCGTCCAACGATACAATCTGTTGATTGCCACCACGTTTTTCGCAGAGATGGCGGCGGGCATGGTCGATGAGGATGCGCCTCATGACTTGAGCAGCGATCGCTAGAAAATGCGCCCGGCTTCGGCAATCGACGGGTCGCTGTTCGACGAGCTTGAGATAGGTCTCATGGACTAAAGCGGTTGTCTGCAGGGTGTGGTCCACGCGTTCTCGCCGCATATACCGCCTTGCAAGCCGGCGCATCTCGTCGTAAATCAGGGAAACGAGTTTAACGCCAGCTTCCTGGTCTCCCTTCGACAGCTGGGCCAAAAGGAGAGCCACTTCATCGGGAGATGGGTCCACTTTGCCTCTGCACAATTCCAACAGGGAAGGGCGGGCGGCCATCTTACTCCAGCTCCTCCGCCCTCCTTGCGAACGAGCTAAGCGAGTTAGGACGCCTGATATGCCTGGAACTCTGAACCAAGGGTACCAGCTGGGACTCTGCTTAGCTATCCCCCCTTGAAATCGAGCCAGAAGTTGAGTGACTTCTCCTGTCCCCCGCCGCAACCTGTGGTTCCTCCTTTTCTTGCCTCTGCAATGCGTGTCGCTCGCTTAATACCGCATCGGCCCCTCGGGACCGGTGAATTCGGGGTTCTCATAGCCCTCCTCGACGCAATCACATAGGTCTTCCCCAGACATCCAAGTCTGCAAACCTCTGAAATTGCACACCTCCCAACATCACCCGAATGCACCTCACAATTCGAAACAAGGTTTGTCCCTTTTCGCCCCCAATTTTCGCATTACATAGTAGAGCAGAAGAATAACGCACTATGTCAACAAAAAGCGTTTTGTTGAACATTTCGAGCACTCAGCTCGCTCTGCCTGGCACCTTCACACACGGCGGCGTGTCTGAAGCGGGTCAGTTTGGGGAGATAAGAGAGTTGACCACATAACGATCAAAGGAGGAAAAATGAAAATCAGACATTATCTCTCGGTAACCATACCGATCAGCTTGGCCCTTTTGTTCTTGGGGACATTGTGCTCCGCTGCAACTCTCAGGGTTGGACATCCCAACACCTCGTGTCCGAATGCTCAGTACACCACGATCACTGCCGCAGTAAATGCTGCCGCTCCCGGTGACGTGATCGAGATATGTCCGGCTCTCTACCCAGAACAGCTAATCATCACGAAGCCGCTTATTTTGCGCGGTGTGCTTACCAAGGTGAATATCGAAATCTATCTCCCTTGCTGTAACGAGGTCAAACGGGTCTTGCTCCAACCTAGCTTGCAGGACCTCCAGGGGCTACCGTTCGAGGCGGTCATCACCGTGATGGACACCGAGGACGTCACCATCGATAACCTCGCCATCGACGCCAGCCAGAACACCGTGGCGGGCTGCGACATTGGTCTGTCTGCCGTTCACTTCTACAACGCTTCCGGCCGGCTCAAGAACAGCGCTGTCTTTGGCGCGCAGCTGCCCAATCCGCAGAGCTGTTCGACGTTCTTTGGAAACGGATTTGGAGTGGTGGTCGATTCCAGCGCGGCCGGCCCGTTCGACGTTGAGATCGAGCACAATAGTATTCACGATTTCCAGAGGGACGGCATCGAGGTCAGCAATGCCGGAGTAAACGTGGAAATCGAAGGCAATAACATTTCGGGGCTGGGGCCTAGCACCGGAATCAATCAATTCGGGATTTTTCTCCTGAATGGAGCTGTAGGTCAAGTCAAAGACAACGTCATCACCGAAGGAGCATGCGGCACGCTGTCGCCAACCGATTGCGTCAACTTGCGGAGCGAAGGGGTTGTGCTGAGGTCCGTGGGGGACGGCGTCGTGGTTGACCACAACGTCATCAACCATGTCCAGAGCGGCATTTTTCTCAATACTGTCAACCATGCCCGCATAACAAACAATCTGATTGGGAATATCGACTCGCTGGACGGCATCGATATGTACAGTACGTCAGACAGCCTAGTGGATGGTAACACCATTTTCAATGCCACACCCCTAGAGAACTTGTCTGAGGGAGTGTTCGAGAATACCGGAGGGGGTGAGGGTAACAATGAGATTTCGAATAACACCGTGAACGACGCCTATTGCGGAGTAGCATTCGTCGCTACCAGCCACGTGAAGCACGGGAGTTACTTCAATGTCCTTTATCCCGAGTTACTCAGCAACGGGCAGCCCGGCCCACCCCCGATAGAACCTTAAACGGACGATCTGAGGAGGCAACGTTGGGCTCTGCCTAGGCCCAATTCCTGCGCCGGCGGCCTCTCACATTTCGTCGAAGTTGATCCAGGTTGGATCCTTTTGCCGGAAATTGGGAACGTGAGTCCGAACAGGGCCCAATAGGTCGTGGCAAAGGGTTCCTTAGATTGCCGACAAACGGCGGCAACGAACTGCATTCTGGCCAACGCGTGTATTGTGACCGCGTATCGCGCGGCAGTCAATACGTAGACCAAGAACGGCCTCGGTGATTTTAAATCAGCGGCGCATGCCGCAATGTAGAGGTGACTTGTGAAGCCCAGCGCACACAGACTATTGATCGGGATTTTCGCTTCGCTTTTGGCAGCGGCGGTTTTCAGTGCCCTCCCTGCTTTTGCGGCAACAATCACTGTAACGAGTCTGGCCGATAGCGGCCCTGGCTCGCTGCGGGATTCGATTGCAAGTGCATCATCCGGCGACACGATTAACTTCGGCGTTACGGGCACCATCACCCTGACAAGCGGCGAGCTTTTGATTAGCAAAAACCTAACGATCAGCGGTCCCGGCGCCTCCAGCCTGGCGATCAGCGGGAACAACTCGTCCAGGGTGTTTAACATTGCCGGCGGTACAGTGGCCCTTTCCGGCCTCACCATCCAGAACGGTAACGCCGGCTCCGGCGGCGGCATCTATAACGCCGGAACGCTGACTCTCAGCAACATCACCGTATCCGGCAACTCCGCCAGCGGCGACGGCGGCGGTGGCATCTACAACTGCAGAACGTTGACCGTCACTAATAGCACCCTCTCGGGCAACTCCGCCACCAGCGGCTACGGCGGCGGGATTGAGAACTTCTGCCTTGGCACGCTGATCGTGACCAACAGCACGCTCGCGCGCAACTTCGCCAACGGCGAAGGCGGCGGCATCGTCAGCATCAACGGAACCGTGACGCTCGCCAACAGCACCATCTCCGGCAACTCCATTACCGGCGGCAACGGCGGCGCCGGAATCGCCAACTTCGGCAACAGCACGCTTTCCGTGACCAATAGCACTATCTCCGGCAACTCCATGCCGTACGGCATAGGTGGTGGAATCTATAACTATGGGATCACCACGCTCACCAACAGCACGATCTCCGGCAACTCCGCCTCCTACGGCGGCGGCGGCATCTACAATGGCGGCGGGACCTTCACGCTGAAGAATGCGATCGTGGCGAATGACCCTTCGGGGGGAAATTGTTTTGCCGATAATGGCACAGCATTCAGTTCCCAGGGCTACAACCTATCCGACGATTCGACCTGCTCCAGCTCGTTCAACCAGACCGGCGATCTAAACAGCACTCCCGCCGGACTCGATCCCAGCGGCCTGAAGGCCAACGGCGGCCCGACGCAGACGATTGCGCTGTTGGCCAGAAGCGCCGCCGTGGATGCCATTCCGGTGAGCCCCACGAATTACTGCACGGATGTAAATGGGGCTCCCGTTACCACGGATCAGAGGGGTGTCACTCGGCCCCAAGGCCCTGCCTGCGATATCGGGGCATTCGAACTTGTAACTGATGACGATTCGGCATTTTCCCAACTCAATGGCGGCAACACGTTCACCGGCAATCAGACAGTAAATGGCAACATGAACGCAACGAATTTTATGGGTAATGGGTCAGGACTTACCGGGGTTATCACCGGCGTCACCGCAGGTGCGGGGCTGACCGGCGGCGGCACAAGTGGCAACGTTAGCCTGGGCCTCGCCAGCGCCGCTTGCGGCGCCGGAAGTGCCATTACCGCGCATCCCTTCACCTGCACTGCCTTCCCCACTTTCGGCGCAAACACCTTCACGGGGAACCAATCGATGCCAAACCTGGCAGTTTCAGGAACTATAAACTCAGGCGCCATCGGATCAACCGCCAACGGAAACGCAATCTCGGGGACTAGCAACGGCGGTGGGGTCGGAGTTTTCGGTTTCAGCTCCGTGGGTTTCGGCGGCTTTGGAGTTTATGGGCAGAGCATCGACGGAACCGGCGTTGTCGGCAACAGTTCCAACAACATCGGAGTTAACGGGACAAGCGTCAGCAGCTACGGAGTTTACGCGTTCAGTAACAACAGCGTTGGCATCTTTGGCAGCACTCAAAGCACGAAAGCGGGGATAGCAGCAGCGGTGTTCAATAACAACGCTAACGGCAATGCAGGGACCATCCTCCTGGGGCAGAGCGCCGGGGTGACCAAGTTCAGCGTCGATGCCAAAGGAGACGTCGCCGCCAGCGGATCTATCGCCATCGGCGGTGGAACGCCAATAATTGAACATCTGTCGCAGACTAGCACCCTCAGCGTCGGATCGATAGTCCCAGGTGCCTGTACCGCCTCGAACCTCGCCTTCACCGGAGCGAACGACGGCGACACGCTGGCTCTAGGGGTGGCCAATTCATTGATGCTGGGAACACCTGGTATCCTCAACTATTCCGCCTGGGTCAGCGCGGCCAACACGATCACAATTCGGGTCTGCAATATCAACATCAATGGCTCGCCGGGCAAGTCTGCCTCAGTCTCTGTGTCCGGCACGATTCGCGTGGACATTTGGAAGCACTAGGTTCAGAAACGAGCGGTTGGGTCAGCCTTGCAGGTGCTGCAGTCCCTTATTAGAGGCTGACCCATGCTTCCGAGCAAAAACCTAAAATCGTTCTTCAAGAACACTGAGGACAAAAAAGGGCCCGCCCCGTAACTTCGCCGCTTGGCACTAACGCCGACGGGTTTTTCAACAACCTGCTAGCTGCTAGCGCCTGCGCGTCGGTCAATTCGCGGACGGTCGCAGGGATGCTCTCGCGCTTTGCTAGTTTCGAGGCACGGTAGCGGCGTGTCCCGGCCACAAGCTCATATGTGTCCGTTTCCCCTTCGGGAAGCGGACGCAAGACAATCGGTTGGAGCACGCCGTGTTGTCTGATGTTGTCCGCGTTATGTTCCGCCAGCTTCGCTTCATCAAAGAAGCGTCGCGGGTTGGTCTTGGATTCGCGGATTTTCGATATCGAAATGTCCTGAATGGATGAAACCGGAGGCGGTACTGCTTTCGTTGCACTTGCTACCATCGTTGCGTTCATTTCCTTTAATCTCCTTTGTCTAAGAAATTTGTTTGGGCCTAATACTCTTCGGGTAGCAAAAGCGTCACAGAGCGATCTGACTCCGTGAAAATCCAGAGCTTGTCGCCAGCAGTGGTGCGGTAAGCGCTCAAGAGCCGGAACCCGTGCTCTAAGCTGTAGTCGTTTTCCTTGCGGTCCTCGTCGGGCTCGCGGTTGACATGGCGCGTGAGGAACTCGCCCGGCTGTTGTCCTGCCTTCTTGAGCGCGGCCAAAGCGCCCGGAGTTGCGACGATCCGGCCCAGTTCAAAAGTAGGTTGTTTGCTGATTTGCTGCATGGAAAAAAACTCCTTGTGCGCCGGTTAAACCGGCGAGGTGTAGTGAATGAAAAAGTCATACGGTAGTAGTGGATTAGCGACCCACATCGGCCCCGAGTCATGCGGAGCTGCTCGCAAGGGCAGCGTCGAAGCGTTG
>Ga0209804_1002405_pt1 | contig 11285 bp, 10 predicted proteins | sample GraSoiAngelo_139_FD_185896 | JGI IMG/M metagenome (GOLD analysis project Ga0209804, IMG submission 185896) | Grasslands soil microbial communities from the Angelo Coastal Reserve, California, USA - 14_0929_12_20cm (SPAdes) (version 2) | ecosystem: Environmental > Terrestrial > Soil > Grasslands ... | reverse complement strand
GCTTCATGGGCCGGTCCAGGGTCTCGCGGGGCAGTCCGAGCCGGTCAAGGACCGCCTCCACCCGGGTCCGGGTGCCGGCGCCACCGCTGCCGTAGAGCCGAGCCGCGTAGAGGATATTTTCCCAGGGACTCATCTCCTTGAAAAAGGCTGCCTCAACGGACACCCGGTTGATGTGCCGGCGAACGGCGGCCGCCTGCCGCACCACGTCGTAGCCAAAGACGCTGGCCTTCCCCTCATCCGGGGTGAGCAACGTCGCCAGGACTCGGATCAGGGTCGATTTCCCGCTGCCGTTGGCGCCCAGCACACCCGTGATCTCACCGGTGGCAACCTCCAAGGAGACATGGTCGAGGGCCAGCTTCTCAACCGGCGGGCGACGCCGCAAGCCGCGACCCGACACCTGGAAGCGCTTGGTGATGCCGCACATCTCCACCGCAGCCTTATTCACCTGGTCGACCGCCCTGACTAGCATCGTCTCTGACTCCTTTGCCGATTCGCAAGGCAACAAAAAACCGTGGGCCCCTGGGCCACACGGTCTGAGATTTCGCGACGGGTCTTAGGCTACTCGGAAATCAATGTGCGGCCCCGGGATGACAGGCTCCGCCCCTGAAGGTTGGAGCTTGCGCAGCGAGCAACCGCTTCATAGCCAGGGTAGCCTACGCTCTTGCGCAGGTCACGTCAAGCCGGCGCCTGGTTCAGCTCGTAGATGCAGTGCCATCGACACTCTCGGCCAGGAACTGTGCCAGGTCCTGGACCTGGAGCTGGTCCCCGGCGCGCTTGGCCGCGATCCCGTCGCGGAACATGGTCAGGCAGAACGGGCAGGCGGTTGCTACCCGGGGCGCCTGGGTCCGCAGGGTCTGCTCGACGCGTGCATGGTTGATCCGCTTCCCGATCTTCTCCTCCATCCACATCCGGCCCCCGCCGGCGCCGCAGCAGAAGCCACGCTTGTGGTGCCGCTCGATCTCTACCAGCTCGGCGCCGGGAATCGACTCCACCACCGCGCGTGGAGCATCGTAGATGTCGTTCCAGCGGCCCAGGTAGCACGAGTCGTGGTAGGTGAACTTACCCGCCACCGGACGGGAGGGTTTGAGTCGGCCCTGCGCCACCAGCTCCGCAAGCAGCTGAGTGTGGTGGACCACCTCGTAGGCGCCGCCGAACTGGGGGAACTCATTCTTGATGGTGTTGAAACAATGCGGACAGGTCGCGATCACCTTGCGCACTTTTCGTTCGTTCATCGCCTCGATGTTCTGCTGCGCCTGCTGCTGGTATAGGTACTCATTGCCAATCCGGCGGGCGGGGTCGCCGTTGCAGGTCTCCGCAGATCCGAGGATGGCAAAGTCAACTCCGGCGGTCTGGAGCAGTCCGGTAAAGGCCCGGGCCACCGCCCGATTCGCGTCGTCGTAGGAGGCCGCGCACCCCACGAAATAGAGATACTCGGCGTCTGGTTTCTCCGCGAGGGTCTTGACTCCAAGCCCCTGGGCCCAGTCGGCACGTTGCGCCCGAGGCAGCCCGTAAGGGTTGCCCTGAGTCTCGATGCTGCGCAGTGCGGCCTGTGCCTCCTTTGGAAAGCGGCCTTCCTCCAGAACCAGGCTGCGCCGCATATCGATGATCTTGGGTACGTGCTCGATCAGGACCGGGCACTCTTCCTGGCATGCCCCGCACGCCACGCAGGACCAGATCTCGTCCTCTTTGATGGCCTCGCCGATCAGCTTCTGCGCCGCCTCGGGCGCCCGCCGTTGCTCCGAAGGGGCATCGCGTACTGTGCGGTATAGGTTTTCGCGGCTGTCGACGATGATCATCTTCGGGTTGAGCGGCTTCCCGGTGAGGAAGGCCGGGCACTGCTCCTGGCAGCGGCCGCACTCGGTACAGGCGTAGAGATCCAGCAGGTTCTTCCACGATTGCTGGGTTACCTTCGACATCCCGTAGTGATCCGCGTGCTCCAGGTCGATTGGGGCCAGCGCAGCTCCCGCCCTGGGCCCGAGCTTACGGAAAAAGATGTTGGGTATGGCGACGATGATGTGGAGATGTTTCGAGCTGGGGATGTAGACCAGGAAAGCGAGCACCCCCAGGATATGGAGCCAGTAGAAGCCCTCGTGCACCGGGATGGCGGCGCCATCCTGCCAGCCGAGGCTCATGAAGACCCGGGCAATCGCCGAGGAGACCGGCCGCCAGGCAGCCGACGGGTCGCCACCGACGGCTATCCGCCCGGCGTTCTGGCCGAGCATGCCGACCATGATGGTGGCGATCAGCGAGAGGACGATGGCGGCATCCAGCTCGTTGCTTTCCTGAAACTGGCGGGGACGGATCAGGGCCCGGTTGATGGCCGCCATGGCCACCCCGATCAAGACCAGCACGCCGAAGATGTCCTGGGTGAGCGCCAGCCAGGTGTTGCCTCCTATCCAACCCAGGCTGAAGCCGGGACTGAGGCCCTCGCCGAAGGCCTGGATGATGGCGGTCAACAGGACGACGAAGCCGTAAAAAATGAAGAAGTGCAGGATCCCCGAATAGCGGTTGCGGAACATTCGGGTGTGGGCGCCGACATATTCGATGACGCCCTGGACCCTCTGCGGGATGTGGTCCAGGCGGTTTTCATTCGGCCCCAGCCGCAGGATGCCATACAGCTGCCGCGCCCGGTCGATGAAGTAGAGAGTTGCGGCTGCCAGCAGAAAGAGGACCGCCACCGATTTTACGAACGGCATTGCGCCAATCGTACTCTGAGGTCGTGCGAGTCCTCGCCCTGACCGGCGGTATCGGCTCAGGAAAGTCGACGGTGCTGGAGATGTTCGCCGCGCTGGGCGCCGAGGTCGTGGATGCCGATCAGCTGGCTCGGGAGTTAGTGCAACCGGGGCAGCCGGCGCTGGCGGAAATCGCCCAGGCATTCGGTCCGTCGATGCTCCTGCCCGATGGGAGCCTCGACCGCGGCCGGCTCGGCTCGCTGATCTTCGGCGACACGACCGCCCGGCTCCGCCTGAACGCCATCACGCATCCCCGCATCCGCCGCCGGATCATGGAGGAGATCGAGGCTCGCCGCCCCCGCGGTGGCGTCCTCGTGCTCGATATTCCGCTGCTCTACGAAAACGGGCTGGCCAACTTGGCCGAAGCGGTGGTGGTGGTCTGGGTCGATCCGAAGACCCAGCTCACCCGGCTGGTCGAGCGCAACGGACTGTCAGAGGAGGATGCTCGGCGGCGGATCGCGGTGCAAAGGCCGCTCGACGAAAAACGTGACCTGGCCGACCTGGTGGTCGATAACAATGGGTCCCTGGCCGAGACCAGGCGCCAGGTTGCAGAGATCTATCAACGCTACGTCAGCTGACCGCGGTCAGGCCGCCTTCCTCGGTTTCCTCGGTCGCATCCGATTGGCCGCCACCCTGATCTGGAAGCGGGTCATCCAGACCACCAGCAGCCCCACCACGAAGAGCACTGTGCCGGGGGCCGCATCCGACAGGCTGCTCTCCAGCCCGAGAAAACGGCCGACCCAGCTGCTGGTCCCCGTCACCCCATGAAAGAACAACACCACGCCGCCCATGATGCAGCTGAAGCCAAGCACCAGCCCGGCCAGCGAATACATCAACTGGAGCCGTGCCAGCTTGCTCCAGAAATGGCGCTCGCCCGGTTCCGCGGGCAGCTCCAGCGACGCGACCAGGAGCTGCTCCAGCGCGCCAAGCCAGAAGTGAAACCACCTCACCCAGCTCCACCATAGTCCCCTGTAGCGCAAACCACCATACAGGGGCGGCAGCTTAGGCGATTCGTGTCAGGAGCGGTGACGCTTCGCGAGCAGGGTGTGACGTTGCTATGAGAGTTTGGTGAGCTGCTCGTGCAACCAGTCGGCCATCAGCGGTCGGTATTTGTACGGAATGTTGTTGCAGACGTGGTTGCCGTCCGGATACATCACCAGCGTGGCGTGCGGCGCTTCCCTCGCGATCCGCTCCGCCTGCGCGGGCGGGAATAACCGGTCGCGCGCCCCGTGAATGACCAGGAGCGGCTGCATCATTCGGTGGAGTACTCCCTCCAGGTTCAGGGTGTCCGCCTTGCGCCGGGCTTCCGCCTCATTTGCCGACTTCGTATAGAAGATGTATCCGCCGCGCGTCAGCGAATTGAGAGCCTCCCAGCACTCGCCCAGGTTGTACGGACCTGCCAGGCCGACCACAGCACGAACCCTTTTCTCGTGGACCGCGGCCCGGGGGCCGTAGATCGCCCCCATGCTGATTCCCATCAGCCCGACGCGGCCGAGGTCGATCTTGAGGTCCTGGCGAGCGAGGTGATCGATAACGGGCGTGATCACCGTTTCCCAGTCCGGACGGATGGCGAAGTGGACCGAGTTCTCCGATTGACCCGGACCGTCCATGGTCAGGGTCGCCATGCCGCGATGGAGGAATTCATTTTCGATTGCGAAGAGCTCCTCTTTCGAGGAATCGAGACCGGGCACCAGCAGCACCAGCGGCGGCCGCCCCTGCCCTTGCGGCCGGCGCAGGTTGGCGGGGATGACGTGGCCCTCGAAAGGAATCTCGAGCCGCTCCCCCGGCGGATCAAGCCTGGGCAGGGCCTGGCGGTACACCCAAACCGAGCGGTCACGAAGCTCGCCGTGCACGGCCACGTCTTCGAACCAGAGGAACTTGCCCAGGTGATAGCACCAGGAGGCTCGCTGGTACGCCTGGGCTGCCGAAAGCGTCCGTCCCCGCGCCTCCGCCTCCCGGCCCAGGGTTTCATGCATGTCGCCGACCGCCCTCCAGTTGGGACCCCAGTCCTTCCAGTCGGTCGTCCTTAAGACCGTGTCATCGAAGTCATTGACATCGATGCCGTTGGCGGTAAAGCGCGGCCGCCAGTGGTGGGCCGCAACCTGCACTCGGTTGGTGGTTTCCATCGCGCTCATTCCGGCACCGAGGCTCCGGCGCCGATGGCCACAGCCAGGCTCGAGCCCAGGTCGCCAAGCAGGATGCGGGCACAGTTGCGGCCGGGAAGCCCCGAGACCGACCCGCCCGGGTGGGTGCAGGCACCCGTCTGATAGAGCCCGTTGACCGGTGTCCGGTACGACGACCAACCCTCCACCGGGCGGTGGTAACCACTCTGTCCCGGCGAGCTCGCCCCGCCATGGCATGACCCACGCCAGTTGGCGGGGTTGCGGCGCTCGAGGTCCAGTGGACTGTCGACGTGCTGGGCCAGCACGATTCGCGGTGACAGGTTTGTCGAAAGCCGGGCCAGGCGTTCAAATAGGAGCGCAGAGATATCCGCCTTGGTACGATCCCAGCGCTCCGGTCCTTCCGCCAGCGAATAGGGAAGGAAGCTGATCACCTTGAAGGTGTGATGCCCGGCGGGGGCGCGGGTGGGGTCGATCACGGTCGGGGTGATCGCCAGGAAGACCGGTTCCCGGAGGTCGAGCTGGCCCAGCCGGAAGGCGCGGAGCATATTCGACAGCGATTCGAGCGATTCGAGCCCGCCCATGGTGACGCTTTCTGTCGGCCCGGACTCGGTCCGGAATCGAGGCGCCTCGCTCAGCGCATAGTGGCTGACGAACATGGTCAGGCTCGGTTGCCAGCGGGCCACGCCTTCGCGGTATTCCGTAGTCAGGTTCTCTTCGCCGACAATGCCTGGAAGGTCGGTGATGTGGATGGCTGAGACGACCGCCCTCCGGGCGGAGTAGATCGAACCGTCTGCGGTCATAACCCCCGTCGCCCGGCCGCCTTCGACGATGATCCGGCTCACCCACCTGGATGTCAGGATGGTCCCGCCGTTCTCCTCGATGATCCGGGCAAGCGCGTCCGGCAACTGGCTCGATCCACCCCTGGGCAGGATCCAGCTGAAGCGTTGGCGCCCGGCCACAAGGGAGAAGGCGAGCAATCCGGACTCCGGCTCGTCGATGGGATGGAGAGTCATGAAGGCAATCCAGGCAAAGAAAGCCCGCGCGTGCGGCTCCTCGAACCGCTCGATGATGATGTCGAGGGCGCTCCGCCGTCGGAGATCCAGCATCTTCTCTCCCAGCGCACTGGCCCTGGTCCTGGCCTCAACCTCGGCCGGGGGCCGAGGCGGGTTTTCCCGTTCATCGTTCACGACCGGGGCCATCAGCTGCCAATCCGCGAGCAGCTGCCGGTACGCGCTGGCGTCCGCAGCGGAGAAGCGGGCGAGTTCGTCGCAGGTGCGGTCGAGGTCTCGCCACATGGTCAGGCTGCGGCCGTCGAGGAACGGCATGGTGAAGACCGGGTCCGGGTACAGGTACGTGAGCCCGTACCGGTCGAGCCGGAGCTCGTTGTCACGCATCAGCGGGTTGCTTTGAATCAGGTTGTGCGCGGTCGCGCAGGGATCATGGATAAAGCCCGGCAGGGTCAGCTCCTCCGAGCTCGTATCGCCCCCGATCCTGGGGGCGCCCTCGAGCACGAGCACCTTGAAGCCAGCCCGGGCAGCATAGGCCGCGGTGAGGAGGCTGTTGTGTCCAGCCCCGGCGACAACGATGTCGTAAGAGTTCATGCGGTGGCCCCCAGGTAGAGCCTGCCAATCTCCGGGTTGTTCAGGACCGCCGTGCCCGTGCCCTCCAGGCGGACGCGTCCGCTCTCCAGCACGACGCCGTGCGTCGCCAGCCGCAGCCCGGAACGCGCATTTTGCTCGACCAGGAGGACGGTTCGCCCAGCCAGGTTCATGGCGCGGATGGTGTCGAAGACCGTGGCCCGCGTCTTCGGGTCCAACCCCATGGAGGGTTCGTCGAGGATCACCAACGCCGGATCGAGCATCAGCGCCCGGGCGAACTCGATGATCTTCTGCTGCCCGCCGGAGAGGGACGCGGCCCGCTCGTGACGGCGCTCCGCGACGAGCGGAAAGGTCTGGCAGACGGCTTCCATTCGGCGCTCAACCAGACGGCGGTCGCGCACAGTGTAGGCCCCCATCCGAACGTTCTCCCACACGGTCATGGTGGGGAACAGACTGCGCTCCTGGGGCACCTGCACGACGCCACGCCCAAGAATCGTGCGTGGGCTCAACCCGGCGATCGAGGCTCCCCGCAATCGTACAGAGCCGAGCCGCGGACGTAGCAAGCCGCTGATCACGCGCAGGATGGTGGACTTCCCGGCGCCGTTCGGGCCGACGATGCAGGTCACAGCCCCCTCCTCGACGGTCAGGTCAAGCCCACGAAGGATGTCTCCTCCTCCGTATCCGGCCGTCACACCCTCGAGCTCGAGCATGGCCCCCATCTCAGGCGCCCAGGTATGCGTCCAGGACCACGGGGTTGGCTCGCACGTCTTCGGGTTTTCCACCGGCGATGACGCGCCCCTGGGCGAGCACGACCAGCTCCGTGCACAGGTTCATCACGAATCCCATGTTGTGCTCCACCACTAAAAAGGTGACCCCGCCCGCGTTCAGGCGCCGGATGTGGTCCGCGATCCGCTCCAGTAGCGCCGGGTTAACCCCGCCGGCCGGCTCGTCCAGCAGGACCAGCTCAGGCTCCGCCATCATCACCGCCGCCAGCTCGAGCAGCTTGCGCTGGCCGTAAGAGAGAGCCCCACCAAGCATGCTGGCCACCGACCCGATGTCCATGAACTCGAGCATCGCCATGGCGCGGGTTTTCTCGTGTCCCCACTGGGCGCGAGCGAGAAGACCACCCATGCCGGCACGACGCACCGGCACGAGCATGTTCTCGAGGGCCGTCAGCCGGGGAAAGATGCGGGCCAGCTGGAAGGTCCGGCCGATACCCAAGCCGTAGATCCGGTCGGGTCCAAGACCTGCGATCGACCGCGATTTGAATCGCATATCCCCGGCGTCACGCGGAATGAAGCCGGTGATCAGGTTGAACACTGTCGTCTTGCCCGAGCCGTTCGGCCCGATCAGCCCGATGATGCTGCCCTTGGGGATGGAGAGTGAGCAATCGTCCACGGCCACTACGCCACCAAATCGCTTGGAGAGCCTCTCGACCTCGAGCAGGCTCATGGCGCCACCACGTTGCCCGGGGCTGGGGTCGATGGCCCCGGGCTGGGACCGGCCGCGCGGCCGGGGCCGCCTCGCGTCCACCAGCCAATGGTCAGGTCCCGTACCGAAGGCACGATGCCGCGCGGCAGTAGCAGGATGACGACCAGGAATACTCCCGAGTAGAACACGAGGTAGAGACGGCTCGCCCCAAAGTTATAGGCCAGTGACAGCTGGGCGGGCTCAACCAGGAGAGCTCCAAGAACGGGTCCGGTCAGTGTTCCCAGGCCTCCCAGAAAGGCCATCAGTACCATCGAGATGCCGGTCAACGGGTCGATCACAAACTCCGGATATACGTACGTCACGTAGTAGGCATAGACGCCACCGATCATGCCGACCAGGGCTGCCGAGATGACAAAGGCGGCGAGCTTGAACTGGCGCGTTGGCACGCCCACCGCCATGGCCTTGTCTTCATCGTCGCGAATAGCGAGCAGTCCCAACCCAAACTTGGAGCGGCGGATCCACCAGGACACGGCGATGGTCAGCGAGGCCAGGATGAGCATGGCGTAATAGAACGGCGTGTTGTAGAAGTCGCCGCTCCAACGCGGTACCGGCAGGCTCAGGCCTCCTGTCCCACCGGTCAGGCCGATCAGGTTCATTGCGGCCAACTGCAGCATGAACATCACGGCGATGGTGACGATGACGAAGGTGGCTGCTCGGGTCCGAAGCGCGATCCAGCCGATCGGTAGCGCGAAGAGGCCCGTCAGCAGGCCCGCCAGGGGCACCAGTGCGAACGGCCCATAACCCGGCCCGATTCCCAGGTGGGCGACGCCCAGGCCCAGCGTATAGGCCCCCAATCCGAAAAAGCCCGCATGACCCAGCGAGATGTACCCGGTGTACCCGCCCATGATGTTCCATGCGCTGGCCAGGCCAACGTACATCATGGTGAAGACGGCGACGTTGATGCTAGCCGGATTCGGCTCCAGCACGGGGAGCAGGATCGCAACTATCGCCACCAGCAGCAGAGCGACCCTGGGCGCGAAGCGGCGCGCCGCGTTCATATGCGCTCCCGGACCCGGACGCCATAGAGGCCCTCTGGGCGCACCAGGAGTACCGCCACAAGGATCACGAAAAAGACAAAGGCCGACCACTCGGGAGCGATGATCACCGACGCCACGTCCTGGGTGACGAGCATGATCAGCGCGGCGACCACGGCCCCTCGGAGACTCCCCAATCCCCCCAGGACGATCACGGTCAGCAGCCGCGAGATCAGGTCGTAGTGGCTGTTCGGGTTGAAGGCGGTGGTGATCCCGAAGACGGCGCCGCCCGCCGCGGCCGTCGCCATGCCGATCCCAAAGGCCACCGCCGAGACGCCCTCCACGTCGATCCCGATCAGCTGCGCCGCCGTGCGGTTGAGCATCGTGGCACGGATCGCGGCCCCGAATGTCGTCCGATAAAGCACGAGAAAGAGAGCGCCGAGAATGGCCAGGCAGAGGGCAAAGCCGAAGACGTACACGAGGGTGATTCGAAACCCGAAGAGCGGGACAGAGGCCGTGTCGTACCAGACGCTCAACTCCCGATAGTTCGCCGTAAACACGAAACCAAGGACGCCCTCGATGCCCAGCGCCAAAGCATAGGTCACCAGCACAGACAGCGACTCGCGGTCGGTCTTGAGCGGACGGATGAAGACCAACTCCAGCACCACCCCGATTAAGAACATCGCGGGCATGGTCACAAGCAACCCAAGGAACGGATCGATATGCCAGGTGTTGAAGAGGACGAAGCTCAGGTAGGCGCCCAGGATGACCAGGGCGCCCTGGCCCACGTTGATGATCCGCATCACGCCGAAGATCAGGGTCAGACCCGACGCCATCAGGGCATAGACTCCACCGGTCAGCACGCCCAGGACCGCGGCCTGGAGGAGTTGGCTAGCCACGCCTCACCTTTCTAAGCGAACGACGCCGACTGAGCGGCGTCGGCCGGCCGTGGCCGCGCCGCTCTCTACGCCTCTAATGCCATGCAGGCTTGGGGTATTCAGGCGGCTTCTTGGCGACGGACGACGGGTAGGCGAAGACTGGCTCGCCACCCTGCCACTGTTCGATGTAGACGCCGACGCCTCCCTGGGGTTTGCCCGTCGAATCGAACGACATCGGTCCCTGGACCGTGTTGTAGGTTCCGCTATGAAGCGCATCGATCAGCTTCGCATTCTCGATGCTGTTTGCTTTGCTGGCTGCCTGATCGACGACCTGCCCCACGCTGTAGGCTTCGGCAGCATCGGCACTGATGTCGGAAGCCTTCCCACCAAACTTGGCAATGAATTTGGATACGAACGTGTCGTTGCCGTACGCCGTGGCGGCGGCCGTCCAGCCGGCTGGCACCATGATGCCCTCGGTGTTAGCGCCCAGCTTGCCCGAGAAATCTGCGCCCTGATCCGGGCCGGTGGTCTCGATGATCGTCTTCGGGTTGTACTGATGCGAGATGAAGTACTTCACGAAGGCAAGCGCATCCGGGAGCTGGGTTCCGAGGATGACAACGTCCGCCTGGGAATGGGCGACCGCCTGGGCATAGGGCGTCCAGTCGATCGGCTCTGAGCTGTAGGTCTTGTAATAAACGCTGGTCACGCCGGCAGCGTCCAGCAGGGCTTTGGCCTTGTCGACCTGGGGCTGGGTGAAGGGGTCATCCTCCGTGGCATAGGCAACGGTCGCCGGTCGTGGACTCAGGGACAGGATCCACTTCGTATAGCTGACCAGGTTGTCCTCGACCGCAGCTGGCTGGACGAAGAAGATGGAGCGCAGGCCGCGCTTGAAGACGTCCGGTCCGCCGCCCGCCGGTTCGGGAAACGCGTAGCTGTAGCGATCTACGACGGTGGACGCCGGGATGGTCAGCTTGCTGGAGAATGGACCAAACACCAGATTCACCCTGTCGACCGTGATCAGGTTCTGGTAATTGGTCTGGACCTGCTGGACGCTGCTGGCGTCGTCGACGTACTTCATATTCACGTGGTGACCCAGCAGGCCGCCCCTGGCGTTGACGTCCGCAGCCCAGAGGTCATATCCCTGCTGCAACGCCTTGCCGTCGCTGGAAAAGTCGCCGGTCAGGGAAAGGGACACCCCGATCGTGATTGGGCCCGCCTGGGTCGGGGAGCTCGAGCTACCACACGCTGTCAGGATCAAGCCGAAAGCGGCGAACAGCGTCAACAGAGGTCTGCGCATGCACCCTCCTCCTTTCTCGCGCCGATGATCGATCCGCAGGTAACTTGCGTTGAACAAACGATTGCCCTATCTTAGAGTGGCGGCAAAACGAATGTCAATGCAAACCTCATGCCGGTCACGCTGAAGGAGCTGGCCGCCCGGGCCAGCGTCCACCCCTCGACCGTCTCGCGAGTGGCTAATCGGGATCCCAAA
>Ga0209804_1002401_pt1 | contig 11311 bp, 9 predicted proteins | sample GraSoiAngelo_139_FD_185896 | JGI IMG/M metagenome (GOLD analysis project Ga0209804, IMG submission 185896) | Grasslands soil microbial communities from the Angelo Coastal Reserve, California, USA - 14_0929_12_20cm (SPAdes) (version 2) | ecosystem: Environmental > Terrestrial > Soil > Grasslands ... | reverse complement strand
CTGCCTGGGAGCGCAGCACCGCCGACACTTGCGCCAGTTGCTCCTCTTGGATCTCCTCGAATTTTCGCATCTGCTCTGCCGTAAGCACCTCGGCCGCCCGATCTCGAACACGCCGAGCAAACTCTTGGGCGGAGCTCAAAACCTCGGCATCTAACGGCGGGTCCCTCGTTCCGTCATAGGCCGCCCTCAGGCCCCCAGAACTAAACCAGAGGCTCTGGCGGCCCATCGCCTTCGCTTCGGCTGCGTACCGCTCGCCTTCCTCGTATAGGGCGGCGATCAGAGCTTCAGCCTTCTCATCACTTAAGACATTCGCGACGTCCAGGCGCGAGCGGAGCTCGCGGACTTCCAATCGCTGGTAAAGGGTTTGCTGATAGCGCTCGTACTCGTCGAATTTCTCCGCGCCCAGCAACTCCTTTATTGCCTTCTGCTGGCTTTCCAGATCAATCGGCAGGGACTGGACGTTGCACGAAGGGTCGAGCCTGCAACGCGCACGCCGGGCCTCATCCTTTAGCGTTTGTTCAGCTTCGACGCTCAAGACTTGGTCTTCTTGCTCCGCGGTGAGATGAAGTTGCTTCGCCAGATCGGGATAGTGTCGGCGAAGCTGCAGTTTTCCCTCTTTGAGCAACTGCGCGTGGCCTTCGGGGGTTGCGAGGAGAGCGAGAAACCGCTCGTCCCGTGAACGCGCTGCCGACGACGACTTACTGGGACTACCCGCGGGGATCCCGCCGTGCTGCGCAGCGACGGTGGCCGCCGATGCCGCCGGTTGAGGAGGCTGTGGGTTTGATCGCGACCGCTGCACCGGGACGATGCAGTCACCATTTGCGCGGAAGGGTTTCGCCGCGAGCGCTTCATCGAAAGACCGATACCACGGGCAAATGAGGTTCCCCGGCCTAACCCAATACTGCCACATTACTTCCTGTCCATTGGCTTCACGCACTACGATGTGTCGCTCGAGAACCTCGAACGGCGATCCTCGGGGGGGCTTGTACTGCGTCGTACCCTCGACGACCTTCACCACGTTCTGACAAGGGTAGAAGGGGAACGTGGGCTCGCACACAAAGTTTGTAGCGTCGGCCCCCCTGAAGTCTCCAGATGTGCCCTCTGGCGGATTGGGAAATCCGAGACCCGGTTCCGGATGTTTGTCGTAGCGACCGGCCCAGGTGCTTCCTTCGACCCAGAAGTGCATGACCTCGTGCTCTACATTGGCGTTGAGTCGATTCCACATACCGAAAAGTGGCGCCTCAACCGAGGGGACGACATCCGCGGATACAGACCATGAGGCCAGCGCCAGCGCTGAGCCGACCAAGACAAAGACCGCGACTCTCTTCATGGATCTGGTTTCCTGAGGTGATTGGCAAAGGCTACGACAGCCGCCGGGGTGCTGCAATCGCGATGCACGCCGCAGTCAAGAGTGAGCGGAACGGTCTTCGCCACAAGCCCGCCCAAACTAGGGGAAAGAGCTTCATGCTGCATTACGGATGAGCTGCTGTCGCACGGATACAGTCGTATTGCTGCCCTCAGCCTGGCAGCGAGTCTAGCTCTTACCACTGCGGACTGAGTTGGCTCCGCAGCCGCGAGTGGCGGCTTTGCGGAAGATCAAGGGTCAGGGACGACCGGCCGGTCATGGCCGGCAGCGACGCTTCCCTGAGCGGCCATAGCCGATTACCCTTCCAGTACTTTCAGTAACACCGCGGGGCGGTGATGGACGCGGCCGAAGAGCAGATCAGAGCGCTCGTCGATGCAGAGACGGCTGCCTGGGACACTCGCGACGCCGGTGCTCTGGCGGCACTCTTTCATCCCGACACTGTTTGGCCCTGGCCACCGAACTCCACAGCTCACGACCCGATGCAATGGGTCATGCCATTGGGAAGATACAATCGGCAGCGCTGGATTCGGTCATGGCAGGAGCTCTTTGACTCGCACGACCTGGTTCATAACTGGCGACGGACACTGCGCGTGGTGGTGTCTGAACAGGGCGATGGCGGATTCGCTGTCGTTGACGTTGACACCCTGTGGCGCAGCCGAAGGACGCAGGAGCCGCTCCACTGGAAAGGTCGCGCTTGTAAGGTGTACACGAAGGTTGACGGGCTTTGGCTGTTTCTATTCCAGACCGGTCTACTCGAGTACTAGCGCTGGGTTCGGTTGTGATGCTGATTCGCCGGACATCCATTGCCCGCCGTGTCTGGCGACATTTCTCTGCATGGGGCGGTTCACTCTTAACAAACGGGGAAAACATGAGGAAACAAAGGCACGTCCTGGCCCTCGTGATAGGGGCCGGTCTCCCGGCTGCATGTCTGCTCGCCGCGGGACCTATGGCGGCTCCCGATCAAGGCAGCTGGCCAGCCAGTAAGGTCAGCGCTCCCACGCCGAAGGTCGCGAGTATGCCGGCAGCGTTGGCAAAAAACCTGGCCAACTTCGACGACCTCGACTTCCATGTCTACACCGGGCAGCAGTGGGAGAACCTTCACAAGAGTCATGCGCAAGACATCGTCGTGCACTACCCGGATGGTCACACCACCAAAGGAATTCCCGATCACATCAAGGAGCTGAAGTTCATGTGGACGTTTGCTCCGGATAACCGCATCACCGAGCATCCGGTGCGCTTTGGCACCGCAGATGCCGAATGGACCGCTGTCATGGGTTTTCTGGACGGCACTTTTACTAAGCCCATGGTTCTAGCGGATGGCACCGTCATTCAGCCGACGGGGAAGGGTTACCATTTGCCGATGGCGACCCTGGGACATTGGAACAAGCAGGGCGTCATGGGTGAGGAGTATCTGTTCTGGGATAACGCCACGCTTATGAAGCAGATCGGTGTTGGCAAGTAACTGACAACACGTTCACGCGACGATTCAGTCCGCAACGGGCCAGCCGATGCCGGCCGCGAGCAAGGGCCAACCTAGCGTCTCCGGTCGCCAGCTAGATTCGCGACATGTCCCCGGTAATCAGCGTCGCGGCAATGGCGGCTTTGCGGAAACGCGTCTGTTTCCTGATGACGGTCAGCTTTTGGCCGACACCGGGCGCTCACACGCAAATCACACGCGTGAGCCCTTTGGACCGGCGGCAGTCCCGGAGTACTGGGCTCCAGCGGAGCAATCAGTTGTAGACACTGACTTTGAATACGTTGCCATGGTCATCTTCGGCAACGCCCCGCGTATTGCCCCGCCTGTTGCTTTCGTTGCTCACCTCCGTGCGGATAACGCTCCCGCCTGTGCACTTGAGCGTCGTGCGCACAAACTCCCGGACGCCGAGCACATGCGCAGAGTAATAGCCCGCTCCGTAGATCTGATCCCAATCCGCCGAGAGGTCGAACGACTGCTGCTGACTGCCTCGCAGCGACCAGGGACCGGTGCAGGATCTGTCGCCAGGAAGGTTCACGGTAATCTCGCCTGACAGTGCTCCGGTAAATCGCGCCTGGTAGTTGGGAGCGGGTTTCAGCTCAGCCAGAGGACCACGCACCGGACTGAAGCTCCCGGTGACCGCGCATCCGCCGAGGACCGCGCCGAGAATCGTGCCCGAGATCCCTCGCCGAATGCCGAATGAACCCATGGTCTCCCCCGGCTGCAGGTCACAACAGCCAAATGCAGCGATCCTCGCTGTTGGCTGGCCAGATTCTACAACTCAGCCGTGGTGAGCGTCTGCGGGTCGCGCACGGTTTGCCCTGCGCCGGTGCGCCGGTGCGCCGGTACAGTGACCGATTTCGGGACATCCGCTTACCTGTGCCGACTAACCGCTTTTGCCGGACCCGGCCTCTCGGAGTGGACTGCGGATAGTGGCGGCGGGTTACACGGAGCGCCGGGGGGCCCTCGCCTTGAGCCAGTAGCGCATCATCGCGTTGACGTGGTAGAGCTGGTCTGGGTCGCCACGGCGGCCTCCGTCTCCCCGAGTCTCCTCTCGATTGCAGTGCCAAAGTATGCCGTTGGCATTGACGGTGTCAGATGCTCTTTGTGCTCCCGCGCGTCGATACTGGCGCGAGCCTTCTCGAATGCCACTCGGAGCGACGGTGAATTGGGCAACGCGTCTCGTATGAACGCCTCTCCGAAATCAGTGAGATCCCGGTCGTTGCTGCACCCGAAGGAAGATCGGTCGGGCGCCGCCGCGGCAATAACTATCGACCGCTCGTCGCTGAGATACGGGATGAATGCGCCAGCGTGACAGGCCGAGATGATCAAGACCCGCCAGCGTATCCCGGCGTCATCGAGCGCCGCCTTGAGGTCCTTACCCGTGAGGTCGTTGAGCGGGATACCACCGTTGGAGACGCTGATCGACGGGTCCTTGGAGCCATGGGAGGAAATGACCAGGATCAGCACGTCACGCTCTCGGTCCATCCGTCGACCGATGTCGTCCAACGCAAGCTTCAGTCCGGTTACCGAAGCCAACGGGTGCGACTCCAGGTCATGCTGATCGTTGACCAGCAACAGAGTGCGTTGCTGCGTACCATAGCGTTCGCCGATCACCTTGGCCGCAAGCGAGATCTCCCCGGCGAATACCTTCTGTTCACCCACGCCCGCAAAGCCGACCATGTATATGCTGCCGTCCCCAGACCGGGGCGCCATCGCGGCGACGGCCGCATAGATGCGCGCGGGCTGACCCATCAGCAGGCGCTCTGCTTCGTGTTCGCTCCGTGTATAAGTGTTTAGCCCCTCGTTCTCGGGCATGTACCAGATCGGCCCTGCTTCCAGATATCGGGCAATGAGGGCAGTCCCAATCACCAATGCGATCAAGGAGAGAGTGACGGCACGTAACTGCCTGTAGCCCGTCGCAACCTTGAGCGCTTGAGTCAGGTACACGAGCTGAACGCCGAGCAAGCCTACCGAGGCCACAGTCCGAGCTGCGCCGTAGCCCAGCTGGTCGATTCCCCATCGCACTGGGACCGCGAGGAGCGTCAGGCTCGCCAGCACGAACAGGACCGAGCGCCAGGATGCCTGTGGATCAGTGGTGCGCCAGACGATCCATCCGATGGCAAGGAGGCCGAGAGTCTTGCAGCCCAGAACCTGCGCAGTAAAGAAATTGAATTCGGCATTCGGGCCGACACCGATTCGCCCCAGACCAATCACCAGGCCGACGGATGCCAGCGCGAGCACCGCGATGGCGAAATCGGAGGCGTCCAATGCCCGGGCGTCGAACGGCCGCCACGTCAGCCATCGCATCAGCGCCTGTATCGATCGGGTCACCGAACGCGGCAACTGCGGCGCGTGTTGCGGCACGTACCTCTCTGCAGATGGAATGGATGCGCCTGCGCCTCGAGGGCTGCCCACCACCTGCGCTTTCAAGTCATGCAGGATCGATTGGGCGCCCTCCCTGGTCATAGCCGCCGGCAAATCGCGTACGGGGACGACATACGCGGCGATCACGTCGATCCAGATGAAGAGATGGTCAGCGGTGGAGGTGATTTCCCGAACCGCACCCCATGAAGTGGTCGCATCGACCTGAGGTCGGTGGGTGCGTACGCCCAAGGGCGAGAAGTCGAAGGTCCACTCACCCAGGAACGCCCCATCCTGAAGGGGTCGCATCCAGAAGCGGACGACCCGACCGACCAGCACCAGGGACCCGTATCCAACGAGGACTCCGATGAAGAGCCAGTTCGCCTCAGCTGGTGTGAGGCGAAGCCGTGTCAGTGAATAGACGAGAGGCCCCATCACGACAAGAGCGCCGAGCACCAAGGCGGCGCCGCGCCAGTCGCGAGTCTGAGTTCGACGGGTGTAGGCTGCCTGGTACGCTTTCCAGTCGCTGACGGTTAAACGGCTCGATACCGAAAATCCATTCATGGTCCGTACTCGCTTACGAGAGCCGAAGGAGGATCGCAAATCCGGTCAATCGGGACTGTGCGGCATGGCAATTTTTCAGACGAAACGCGCCCCGGGGGTCCAAATGGGACCACGTCCGCTATCCGGCACGTTAGCGCAATGTTCGTATGGACAGCTCCTGGCCGGGAGCGGAAATTCGCAGGGCTAGGCCTGACAGTCCCCGGACCAGGGTCAACACCTGCGGTCGGCCGGATTACACCGTTAGGCCGGCGGGACACTCTGCTTCCATGATGCGTCATTGACGTATATACGGCACTGACGTATACATGCGTCATGCTGACCATCGCCGAAACCCCGACGTTTTCAGGCCTCTGGCGGGACTAATGGAGCGAAGAAGAGCTGGGGGAGTTTTGCCTTCTGGCTCGCCGTGCGTCCCGATGCGGGCGACGTGATCCAAGGCTCCGGTGGTTGCCCCAAGGTGCGATGGTCGCGTGAAGGCAAAGGCAAGAGCTCAGGTGTACGCGTGATCTACTACAACCGTTTGACCAACGGTGAGACCTGGTTGCTCACGATGTACGCAAAGAGTGTTCGACAGACAATACCAGGCAAGGTTTTGAAGAAAATTCGAGAGGCAATAGATGTCAAAGATGACCGAAAAGGATCTCCGAAGGCGCGACGCTAAGCGCAACATTGGCGCAGAGTTGCTCCGCGCGGTACAGGAGATGAAGACAGGCAAGGCGGCGCGGGTCCATCGCATTCCTGTGTCCGCTATAACCGAAGCGCGCACGCGCTCGGGGCTTTCGCAAGCGCGGTTTGCGCAGGTGCTAGGCGTGTCTACGCGCACACTCCAGGAATGGGAGCAGGGACGCCGACAGCCGTCAGGCGCGGCGAGAGCCCTTCTGACAATCGCCACCCGCAGGCCTGAGGTTCTTCGCGAGGTGTTCGTTGACTAGCTGGAGCACGTGGTCATACCGATCATTCCCCAACAAAATAGCGTCGCGATTGCCGATGTGGGCCCACGGACATAGGCCGATGCACAAGACGAGCGCCGTTCGCCGATGACCGTGACTGCGTACAGTAGTGCGGAGCAAGGTGAGGCGGTGTGTCCCCAGAAATCAGGAAGTGGCCGCACGATAATCCCGCCATCCCCCTCGCCTCCTTTCAACGTGCCGTCCAATACATCACGCCGGATGCACACCATGCCAGTGCTGCTGAGGCCAGCTTCCTGGTCTTGAGCCACGCCCGCGGTAAGGGGATCTGGCTCACGCTCTATATAAATGGAAGCCGGTATTGCCGCGTACCGGCCGGTGGCAAATAATTCATGGCACTCGGCGACACTATCTACGTATTCGCCATCGAGCTTGCGAACTCCGACAGCAGCGTCTACGAGTCGTTGAGGGTTCGCGTGGCCCGTCATCCGTCAGAGACGCCGGAGCACATGTTGACGCGGGTGCTCGCCTATTGTCTCGAGTACACCGAAGGGATCGCGCTTTCGAACGGATTGTCCGAGCCTCACGAGCCGGCGATCGCGGTGCGCGACCTGACGGGGGTGTTGAAAGCGTGGATTGATGTCGGCGCCCCGGACGCGATGCGGCTGCATCGGGCGAGCAAGGCGGCGCCGCGCGTAGCCGTTTATGCGCACAGGGATGCCTTGCACTTTGCGGCAGGGCTTCGCGGGGAGCGGATCCATCGCATCGAGGCGCTCGAACTCTACGCAATGGACTTCGATTGGCTCTCAGATCTCGCGCAACGGCTGCAGCGCCGAACGCACTTCACGCTGACGGTGTCTGAACGGCATTTGTATCTCTCGCTCGGTGAAGAGACGCTTTCGGCCGTCGTCAACCGAATTCCCCTTGGGCAGTAGAGACCCTCCCTCTCCGCTTGTGAAACGAGCCCGCGGATCCGCACCGACGGCCTCTTAGGAATTGCATGAAATCGCAGTCCCCTGGCACACCGAGAAGAGCGCCCGAGATACGGCGAGCACTACCTCAACGAGTTGCGTCGAAGCCGGATCGGGAACACAAGATGTCGGGGGATTTTTCGTCCCTCGCCCCGCGGTGACGACTTGGCGCTCCGCACCGAATGATTCGCAGCCCGAGCGAGCGGCCCGCAGGCCGCCCAGAGGTCGCCTTGGGGCTGAATCAAGCCACGACGCTGGCACTGGCTACTCCCTATGCCGTCGTGCATCGCATGCGTTACCCTGCCTGTACCATGCGCCTCCTGCTCGTCACACCCCCGATGATCCAACTGAATACTCCGTATCCCGCGACGGCGTATCTCATGGGCTTTCTGCGCCTGCACGCAGCCGACCTCGGGCTCGAGCTGACACAAGCCGACGCCTCGCTCACGTTATTCTTGCGACTCTTTTCAGGCCCGCTCCTCGCGCGCGCAGCCGATGTTCTCGGCCAGCGCGTGCGGACCGCCGGAAAGCGTCGCCCGGTGCCGCCGTCGATCGCTCACTTTCTTAAGCATGCCAAGCTTTACGTCGACACTGTGGGGCCGGCCATTCGGTTCCTGCAACGTCGCGATCCGAGCTTGGCATTTCGTATCGTCGGGCGCGCGTTTCTTCCCGAAGGGCCACGCTTCGAGCATTTGAGCCCGCCCCCCATCGGCGAGCACGCAGCGTTCGACGAGCAGCTGCTGTCCGCGTTCGGCACCCTGGGCACGACGGAGCAGGCTCGCTACCTCGCGAGCCTGTACATCGACGACCTCGCCGATGTTTGGCGGGTCGGCATCGACCCACGCTTCGAGCTCGTGCGCTATGGCGAGCGACTCGCCGCAAGCGCCACCTCGTTCGAACCGCTGCACGAGGCGCTGACGGGCGAGCCCACACTCGTCGACACAACGCTCGACGAGCTCACGCGCGAGTTAGTTACGCAGTCGCCTGACGTCGTCGCCGTGACCGCGCCGTTTCCCGGCAATGTCTACGGCGCATTTCGCATGGCGCGCACGATCCGCGCGGCTGCACCGAACGCAACGCTGATTCTCGGGGGCGGCTGGGTCAACACGGAGCTCCGTTCGCTGCGCGATCCGCGCGTATTCGACTACTTCGACTACATCACCCTCGATGACGGCGAGCGGCCTCTACTGAATCTGCTGATCCGGCTGCGGGGCCGCCACGCAGCGCTCGTGCGCACGTTTGTGCGCAAAGGCACGGAGGTCGTGCTCGACAACGATCTAACCCAGCATGACATTCCACAACGCGATACGGGCATTCCGACCTACGACGGCTTGCCGCTCGGTCAATACGTATCCGTCATGGAAATGCTAAACCCGATGCATCGCTTCTGGTCGGACGGCCGCTGGAACAAGATTACGCTGGCGCACGGCTGCTATTGGAAGAAATGCGCGTTCTGCGACGTCTCGCTCGACTACATCGGCCGTTACGATCGGCCGGGCGAGGACATCGCCATGCAGCGCATTCGAGCGCTGATCGCGGAGACGGACGAGACCGGCTTCCACTTGGTCGACGAGGCCGCGCCGCCGGCAGGCATGCGTGCACTCGCAAAGCGCCTCATCGACGAGAAACTCAGCATCACGTGGTGGGGCAATATTCGTTTCGAGAAAGCCTTCACGCCCGAGCTGTGCCGTCTGCTCGCCGCAGCCGGCTGCGTCGCCGTGAGCGGCGGGCTCGAAGTGGCGTCGGATCGATTGCTCGAGCTCATGCAGAAAGGCGTCACCGTCGAACAAGTGGCGCGCGTGACTCGCGCGTTCAGCGATGCGGGCATCATGGTGCACGCGTATTTGATGTATGGCTTCCCGACGGAGACCGCACAGGACACGATCGACGCGCTCGAGCGCGTGCGTCAGCTTTTCGCGGCCGGCTGCATCCAATCGGCGTACTGGCATCGCTTCGCGGCGACGGCGCACTCACCAATAGGTCTGCATCCCGAGGAATACGGCATCACACTGCGACCGCCACGAACCGTTACGTTTGCACATAACGACATTGAGTTCGACGACCCCGTAGGCACGGATCATGACTTCTTAGGCAGCGGCTTGCGCAAGGCTCTTTACAACTACATGCTCGGCCTCGGCCTCGATGCCGACGTGCGTGAGTGGTTCGAGCCGCGCCCGGAAGGCCGTCGGCGCGGCGCCCGGCGTCACGGTCGCCGCGGTTCGCTTCTTTCCGTGCCGGCCACAACCGTGCCGCCGGACTTAATCGAACGCCTTCTCGGCTAGTTCACGCGTGCTGATCGCTTTCAACAAGCCGTTCGGTGTCATCTGCAAGTTTCGCCCTGAACCCGGCCGCCGCACGCTTGCCGATTACATCAACGTCGCAAACGTGTACCCAGCGGGCCGCCTCGATACCGACAGCGAAGGATTGCTGCTGTTGACGGACGATGGCGCGTTGCAGGCACGCATCGCGAATCCGCGTCATAAGCTCGCGAAGATCTATTGGGCGCAAGTCGAAGGCGCCCCGACCGAGGCGGCACTCACCCAGTTGCGTAACGGCGTAGACCTTGGGGATTTCAAGACGGAACCTGTCGGTGCACGACTCATCGATGAGCCTAGTAACCTTTGGTCGCGCGATCCACCGATCCGCTATCGCGCCAAGATTCCGACGGCGTGGCTCGAACTCACGCTGCGCGAAGGCAAGAACCGTCAGGTTCGCCGTATGACGGCGCGCGTTGGCTTCCCAACGTTGCGATTGGTGCGGGCAGGTATTGGGCCGGTCAGTGTGCACGGCTTGGCGCCTGCTGCGTGGCGTGAGATTGACGCGGCTGCGCCGTGGGCCATTACCTAAACTTGACCCAACGAGTATCTCGGGGCGTCGGCGCGTGCAAGCTAACCAGGCCACCAGCTACTGCCACACCACATCGCTGCGTGTCTCACGCAATAACACCGCAGCGCGCGTGAAGCGATTCAGCAGTCTCAGCGCTTTGGATCTGTCGCGTAATCAACATGTTAGCCCCCCGGAGATGCTCCAACCCGGGGAGCCACTAAAACAAGCACTTAGCTCCGCTTCTTCAGCCTCTACGGAGCCAGTTGTCTCCCAGCTGTTTCCCACTTTCGAGCCCCGCCAGCTCGGCGATCTTGTCGACCGAATCGTCCCGCGTGCGGCGCATCGCGTGTGTGCAGATCGGGAGCGTCGTGCGCTCACTGGCATGTCCGAGGATTTCCTGGGCGCGCCTGAGCGGCACTCCCGCCTCATGCATGGGCGTGCCGGCCATGTGGCGCAGGTCGGGGAAGCGCAACGGCACCCAGATGGGCCCGCGAGGGATGAGAGATACGTGGCCGACGGCATACCCCGGGCACCCCCAGGTGTCGACATCGCCTCGATGCAACGGAAAAATAGCGTTGCCAATCCTGCATTCGACCGATTTCACCCCAATGCTCACGAAAGTTTTTGTTGTTTTGTGAGTCTATGTGCTGTCAGGATGCGCGCTGATACGCGGTGTGATGTGTTAGGTCAAAAAACTAATACGCCGAGCACCAGGAGAGCGGCCTTGAAAATCCTCATCGAGATCATCGGATGGGCGGCGGCAGCGATGATGTTGTCAGCGTACGTGCTGCTGACGACTGGCCGACTCAGTTCGAGCTCTGCGTACTACCAATGGCTC
>Ga0209804_1002396_pt1 | contig 11323 bp, 9 predicted proteins | sample GraSoiAngelo_139_FD_185896 | JGI IMG/M metagenome (GOLD analysis project Ga0209804, IMG submission 185896) | Grasslands soil microbial communities from the Angelo Coastal Reserve, California, USA - 14_0929_12_20cm (SPAdes) (version 2) | ecosystem: Environmental > Terrestrial > Soil > Grasslands ... | reverse complement strand
GCCGAAGATGATGTGAAACCCCGTCAGCGGGTCGGCATCTGCGGAGACGTCGGGGACCTGGCGCTGCCCGTGCGCGCCCGGCTGACCCTCGCTCTTCTGGTAGTTCGGCATGGCGTAAAACTGGCTCGCACCCCCGCCCCCGCCGCTCTGGTCGAGGGGGCTGCCCCATGCGTACTCCTTGAAATACACGCCTTGTTGAGACTCGAAGACGGTGGTGCCGCCGACGGTTGTGACCGTCGGCAGCGTCGACGGGAAGCTGCCCGCGGGATTTTGGTCGAGGCCGCACGTATACGCGCCGTTGTCTCCGCTGGCGACGAAATGCGACATGCCCAGTGCCACGGCTCGATCCTGGATCGCCGCGTAGTTGTCGCGAGCGCCGCTTGGCGTGTCGGGCTCGCAAGACCCCAGGCTCTCGGAGATGATCGAGCCAAGGTGATCCGTGACCATCTGGTCGAACGCCCGATCGCTGTGGCCGAAGTCCGGTGACGAGAAGTAGACGACCAGCTTGGCGTTGGGCGCCACCTCATGGAGGATCTCCAGGTCGAGTGCGGTCTCGCCCTGCGCCTTCTCGGGCGTACCCCAGTTCGAGTCGCGCTTCAGGGTGAGCACCGATTCGAACGCGGGAAGCCCGAACTTCGCGGCGAACTTGTCCAGGTCGGTCATGTTCGGCAGGTCGTCGATCTCGGGCAGCATGATCGTCTGTCCGGTGCCGTCGAGACCGGCGTCGCGAAGCGGCTTGAGGTTGTAGTAGCTCAACACATCGACGGGGACGAGGCCGCCGGGGCGGACGGCGTAGCCGTGGTCACGGCGGTAGCTGTCCAGGCCGCTGACCGCGGCGGCGGCGGCGGCGATCGTCGCCGGGAGACGTGGCTGATCGAGCGTGGCGTAAAAGATCATGCCGTCGGACATCCGGTAGTTTTCGATGTCCACGCCGAGCAGCTGGGAGGCAGCTGGTGCGGGGCCGTCGGCGGCGATGAGGCTCGATGGTGGCCGCCAGACCGCGCGCAGACCGGCGGTCTCCAGCGTCGCCATGGCTCTCTGGACTAGAACCGGTTCGGGTCCGAATCGGGCTGCGTACTCGGATGCGGATACCGTCTTCCCAGATGTGAGAAGTGCATCGAGCTGGCCCTGGTTGCGGACCTTGAGGCCGAAGCTGAGAAAAATGGTCGTGGACGAGTCGGCGGCTCCAAGGCGAGTTGACCGGCTGATCGCCTGAGCCAAAGTAGGAGGGGGCTTCTCCAGACCCCTCCCCACTTGCTGGGGAGGGCTAGGGTGGGGGGACTGGCAACCCGAAAGCGCAACAAGGCAAATCGCTGCCGCCGCTGCTGCTGGCAATTTCACGGGAAGGTAGCTTCCCAGACCTCGGCTTCGAACATCACCGCAAAGCCAAGCTTTCCGTACACGTCGTACGCCCGCATCGGGCTCAATCCGTCGACATACAACGACGCGTGACGCGCGCCGGCGCGGCGGAGACGGTGGAGCGATTCAGCCACCAACCATCCGGCAAGACCACGCCGCCTGTGCTCCGGCACCGTGCCGACCGAGCTCACGAGCCCGACCGGCTGGGGCCGCGTGTCGCCGGGATAAGCCTCGATCTCGGCCAGCGTCATCGCGGCGGGTGCGCCGCCCTCCGATGTCACCGCCATCAGGCTCAGCTCGCGCAGCTTGCCGGCGAGGATCTCGCCCTCGGCCCGGGGCACGAAGCGCCAATGGTCCACGAACGTCCGGTTGAACATCTCCGACCAGCGGCCGGGCGGCACAGAAGTTCCGTCGATCATCCGGTAGCCGGGCACCGGCGCCACGTCCGGCAGTCGGTCTTCCACGCTGCGGTCCATTCGCCACCATGGGCGGACCACTTTCAAGCCCGAGTCCGCGAGGCCGTCACCGCGGCCCTTGGCGACGGTGGTCTGGACGATGCTCGCGCCGGCCGCGCGCGCGAACTGCACGCCCCAGCGCACCATGTCGCGATACCTGTCGCCGTGACCCGCCGCATACACGGTCGCGATCAAGCCGTCGGTCGAAGGCCGGCTCATCACGAGTACCGAGCCTGCGATCCGGTCGCCAACTTCGATGACTCGCGACTTGGTCTCCCAATCGAAACGCGCCAGCACGCGCCGTAAGAAGCCTTCGCTCGGCACGATGTCCTGGCGACCTTCGACCACCTCGCTGCGCATGAGCTCGATCAGCCCGGGCAGGTCCGCCTCGCGTCCGGACCTCATGCCGTGACGCGTGTCACAACCTCATGCACTTCAGGAATCTCTCGGCGGATGGTCTCCTCGAGCTGGCTCTCGATCTCGTGCGCGTGCTCGAGGCTGATTTCGCCGGAGACCTCGGCCACGACATGGGCATAGATGCGATTGTTTCGGTCGCTGAGCTCGAGGTCGAGGCAGCGCCGCACCTCCGGATGAGCTTCAACGATCTCGCGCATGCGAGCCGCGAGCTGGGCCCGGCGGCTCGTCACGTCTTCACCGGGCACGACTTCCGGCTCCATGGGCTCGAGGTGGATGTCGATGCGCGTCACCTCGGGGAGCTCCGCGCGAATCGACCGCTCCAGCCGGCGGCTGGTGCCGGACGCGGTGGCCAGGGTCTGGTCGCCCGGCAGCTTCGCATGCATGGTGAGGTGCAGCGACCCGTCGGCCTCGCGCTCCACCGTCACGTTGTGTAGGTCGCGAACACCTCCGTTTCGCGCCGCAGCGGCGTGGATGCGCTCCACGATGTCGCTTTGCTGAGCCTGACCTTCCACCGCGACGGCCAGGTCGAGTCCCGGCAGCACCGAGCGGGCGTGCATCTTCACAGCGTCCACCAGCGCGCCGGCCGCCTCGACGGAGAGCATGCGACCGGTGGCGATGCTGGCGTCGCCGATCATGGTGGGTCCAGACCTTCGCACCCGCACTGACCGCACCTCGCGCACGCCGTCGACGTCGCGAATCGCATCGCGCAGCTGCTTTTCGGCGCCGGCCGGCGCGCGGTCGATCAGGATGTCGCCCGAGCGCCACGCCAGCTGTCCCGCCGCGCGCGCGACGATCCCCGCGACCAGCAGCGCCGCCACCGAGTCGGCCCAGGTGAAACCAATCCGCACTCCGATGAGGCCGGCGATCACGCCCAGCGTGGCCAGCACGTCGGAGAGCCGGTTGGTGGCGTCGGCGAGCATGGCTTCGCTGGAGGCGAGGCGGCCGACGCGCCGCAGGACGCCGGCCCGCCCGGCTTCGATCACGAGCGTGACGATGAGCAACCCGAACGCATAGCCGGCGGGATTGACGGCGGAGCCACCCTCGACGAGCCGGCGGATCGCTTCGAAGGCGATGAACGCAGCGGTGACCAGCAGCAGGATGCCCTCGGCGAACGCGGCCAGGTTTTCGGTCCGGCCATGCCCATAGGGGTGCTCGGTGTCGGCAGGCTTGTGGGACGTGCGGACCGCGGCCAACGTGAATCCGCTGGCCGCCAGGTCGAGGAAAGAGTGCGCGGCCTCACTCAGGATGCCGAGGCTCCCGGTGAGGACACCGACCACGAGCTTGGCGACGACGAGCGCCACGCCGATGGCGAGGGAGCCCAAAGCGACGAGCTCTGGACGCCGTTCCACCCTTCTCACGGCTCCACTTTAAGGGGACGTTTAGCGCCCCCCGCGACGAGCGCGCTCTTCTTTATCTCAGCCTGGACGCGGACTCAAAAAGCTGATCCTCGGTGCCGAGGGCGATGACAAGGTCGCCCTCCTCGAGCCTTGCGCTCGCCGGTGGATTGACATTCACCGTCCCATCGGTCTTGCGCACCGCCAGCACCCTCGCCGCGCTGGGCGCCAGCAGTCCGGCCTCCTCGAGCGTGCTGCCGATCGCTTTGCTCGCCGGCGTCATGACCATCTCTTCGACGCCGATCCCGGCCTCGCCGTGGTGCAGCGTGTCGAGCAGGTCGACCATCGCCGGCCGGATGGCGAGCTCGGCCATGCGGTGCCCGGCCATGACGTAAGGCGAGATCGTGCGCGTGGCTCCGGCCAGCTCGAGGCGCCGGATGGAGTCGGGCCGTCCGGCCCGGGCGACGATGTAGAGCTTGGGGTTGAAGGCGCGCGCGGCGAGCACGATGTAAACCGCGCGCTCGTCTGAGTCGACCGCGGAGACGAGTCCACGCGCGCGCTCGATCCCGGCTTGCAGGAGCACGTCCTCCTTCGACGCGTCGCCTTCGATGTGGAGCCTGCCTTCGGCGCGAATCCGCTCCAGCGCCTCCTCGGTCTGATCAATCACGACGAAAGGGACTTTGTGTTCTTCGAACTCCGCCACGATCTGCGTGCCGATTCGGCCGTAGCCACAGATGATGAAGTGGTCGCGTAAATGTTTGAGATCTCGTTGCAACTGTCGCTCTCTCCGGTACCTGCCGAATGCATTGTCCGCCAGCGTCTCAGCGAAAACACCAAAGCCGTAAAGCATCGTCGCCACGCCGATCACGATCAGGCCGGACGTGAACAGCCGTCCCGCCGGGCCCTGCGGATGAACCTCCGTGTACCCGACGGTGCTGATCGTGATGATGACCATGTAGAACGAGTCGAGCAGGTCCCAGCCGTTGATCAGCCTGTAACCGATGATCCCGACCACGATCACGATGCCGAGCAGCACCGCCGGGAGTCGAAAACGGCGGAGCGGGTGCTCCATTTTCATGGGTCGAGCAGTCAGCCGCCCCCGCCTGGACCCTCTAGACCTGGCCTGGTCATCTTGCCGAGGTCGAGGACCTTGTTCAGCTCCTTTTCACCGACGCCTCGCGCGCGGGCCAGCTGGCGGATCGATCGCCCGGTCCGCATCGACTCCTTGGCCAGCTTCGCAGCCTCGTCGTACCCGATTACGGGGTTGAGCGCAGTGGCGAGCATCGGACTTCGCTCGACCAGCTCGGGTCCGCGGTCGGTCGCCTGCAGGCCTTCGACGCAGCGTTCGGAGAAATTGCTCGTCGCCGCGGCGAGCAGTGTGATCGACTCGAGAATGGCCTGCGCCGCGACCGGCATCATCACATTGAGCTCGAACAGGCTGCCTGCCTGTCCGGCCACAACGACCGTGGTGTCGTTGCCGTAGACGCGCGCGATCACCATCAGCAGCGACTCGATGATCACAGGGTTGACCTTGCCCGGCATGATGCTGGAGCCGGGCTGCGTCTCGGGCAGCCGCAGCTCGCCGAGACCGGCGATCGGACCCGTCCCCATCAGCCGTATGTCCGAGCCGACCTTCCACAGGCTCGTCGCAATTGTCCGCAGCGCGCCGTGCGCGGCGACCACTGCATCGAAGTGGTTGGTCGATTCCTTGACAGGCACGCCGCTCGCTTTCGCGAGGCGAGCCGCCGCGATGCGCGCGTACTGAGGGTGCGTATTGATGCCGGTGCCTACCGCGGTGCCGCCGAGTGGCACCCGCGCCAGCTCGTCGACCGCGCCACCAGCGCGGCGGATCGACTCCTCGACCTGGCCCGCGTAGCCCTTGAATTCCTGGCCGAGGCGGATCGGAGTGGCGTCCTGGAGATGTGTGCGCCCGGTCTTGACCACCGGCCAGAACTCCTTGCTTTTCGCTTCGAGCGCGCCCTGCAGACGTTCCAGCGCGGGGATGAGCTCGTCCTGGATCGCCATCGCGGCGGCGAGCTGGATCGCGGTCGGGATGACGTCGTTCGATGATTGGCCGAGGTTGACGTGGTCGTTGGGATGGACCAGCTTGGAGCCGCGCTCGCCGCCGAGGATCTCAGTGGCCCGGTTTGCGATGACCTCATTGGCGTTCGTGTTAGTCGACGTGCCCGAACCCGTCTGGTAGACGTCGATCGGAAACTGATCGTCGAGCTTCCCATCGATTACTTCCTGGGCCGCCGCCGCGACCGCGCGGGCGCGCCTCCGTGGCAGGAGGCCCAGCTCCCGGTTCGTCTGCGCTGCCGCACGCTTGACCATCCCCAGGGCGCGGATGAAACGGCGTGGCATCGGCCGGCCGGAGATGGGGAAGTTGATGACCGCACGCTGGGTCGAGGCGCCGTAATAGGCGTCGGCTGGGACCTGCATCTCGCCCATCGAGTCGCGCTCGATACGAGTGCGTTTCGCCACGCCGTGATTCTAGAGTTCCAAATGAATGCGTCTCGCCGCGCTGGACATCGGGTCGAATACGGTCCATGTCTTGGTCGCCGACGTCGTGAGGGGCCGGCTCGAGGAGGTGGCCCACTACGTCGAGATGCCGGAGCTCGGTCCCCAGGTCGCCCGCAGCGGAGCTATCGGCAGCCGCGCCAGCATCGCTCTCCGCGCGCTGCGGAAGGTCTGCGGGCAGGCCCGCTCACATGGCTACGACCACCTCATCGCGTGCGCCACCCAGGCCGTGCGTCAGGCATCCGACGGACGGGCCTTCGTCCGCCAGGCCAGCTCGGCGATCGGGGTGCCGGTCCGGATCATTTCCTCGAAGCGCGAGGCCGAGCTCAGCTTTCTCGGCGCGGCGAGCCGCCACGCCACCCGCCGCGAGTGGGCGCTGGTCGACCTCGGCGGCGCCTCCACTGAGGTCGTCATCGCGAGAGGCGAGAAGATGCTGCGATCCGCCGGCCTCGCGATCGGCTCCGGGGTGCTGGCCGCGACGTACCTCTCAGATCCGCCCAGACCCCAGGAGCGCGCCCGCCTGCGCAGGGCAGCCCTCCGTGAGCTGGCCCGGGCACCGGATGGGGACGTGGAGCGGCTGGTCGCCACGGGCGGCACGGCCTCGAACCTGCCCGGGTTGCTGGCCCGGCGCAACCCGCCGCCGGTCCTGACGACCGCCGACCTGCTGACCTGCGAGTCTCGCCTCGACGGACATCGGGCAAGCCACCTGGCGACCCTGTACAGCATGCCGGTGAACCGGATCAAGGCGCTACGGGCGGGCGTGGAGGCCCTGCTCCTCCTCCTCGACTGGTACGGCCTGGCGCTGCTTCACGTCAGCCACGAGGGTGTGCGCCACGGGATGCTGCTGGCCTACGTGGAACGTGGAGAGAACTGGTGGCGGGACCCACCCCACGAAATCACGTGATTTCGTTGGGACCCCTGAGGCGATGGGTAGAGTGAATTCATGGAGCGTGTGAACCGCCGGGGCGCCGCCCTCAGGACGGCGCTGGCGCTGACCTGCCTCATCCTGCTGGTCGAGTTCGCTGGGGGGCTGGTCTCGCACTCCCTGGCGCTCCTGTCGGACGCCGGCCATGTCCTGACGGACGTCTTTGCCCTCGGCCTAGCCTGGTTCGCCGTCGAACAGTCGAAACGCCCCGCTGACCGTCGCCGCAGCTACGGCTACCAGCGCGTGAGCATCCTGGCCGCCCTGGTCAACTCGGTGACCTTGATCGTGATCGTGATCGCCATCGCTTACGAGGCCGTGCGCCGTCTGGCCAGCCCGGAGCCTGTGCAAGGGTGGGTGGTGATCGCCACGGCGACGATCGGCCTGGCCATCAACTCGTACGTCATCTTCGGGCTGCGCGGAGAAACGAGGAGCCTGAACATGCGAGCGGCACTTCTGCACGCAGCGGGCGATATTGGCGCCTCGGTCGGGGTCGTCATCGCAGGTGCCGTGATCCTGCTGACCGGCTGGCTCTATATCGACCCGATCCTCTCGCTCGGCATAGCCGCCTTGATTGCCTTCGGAGCCTGGAGGATCGTGCGGGAAACCGTCAACTTGCTCCTGGAGGGGACGCCGCCCGACATCGACCTGTCCGCGGTGACCGACGAGATCACGCATACGTCCAGGGTCGTGAGCCTCCATGACCTGCACGTCTGGGCGTTGTCCTCGGAAGATACAGCCCTCAGCGTCCATGTAGTGGTCGGGGACTGTCCGCTGGGCGACGCCGAGCATCTGGTCCGCGACCTGGAGCAGCGCCTATGCGGGCACTTTGCGATCGGGCATACCACGATCCAGGTCGAGAGCTGCCACCCCTGCGGCGAGATCCATCACGGCGCGGGCGAGCACAACCACCCGCACGAACATTTGACCTTTACTTCTGGGGAACCAGCGCCTCCTCGCGCTGCAAGATCCTCCGCGCCACCGCGATAGCCGAGGCGTACGTCGAGTCCATCCCGCGATAGCTGAGGCCGCGCGCTCCGAGCGTGCGCGCCTGGGTGTACGGGGTGTCTGACGCGTAGTGGACGATGCCGAGGTCGAAGTGTGCCTGTGCCATGTTGACGCTCTCATTGACGGGGTAGCGATCTGGCTGGCCGATCTCGTAGCAAGCGTCGAGGTAGGGCCCCGCCTCCATCTCGACCACCGTGTAGCGTCCCTGGTAGTAGAAGTCGAGGTAGTCGCGGTTCTGCAGGAAAGTCCCGCGCACCGTCACCGCACGCTGGTTGTCCAGCGCTGATCCGTAGACAAGGTTGGGCTGCACGTCGCTTGCGGTAAAACAGTTGTCCAGCCAATACGTGTTGCCGGAGTGCTCGTTGTAGACCGCGTTTGGGATCATCACGTCTCCGACGTCGGCGTTGAGGGTGGCCGCCTTGCCGAGCACGTACACGCCGGCGACCCATGCGGCCTGCTCCGCGACCTGACGCAGGATGTGATACGCGGCTTCACCGAGCGGGTAGTCCACGTTGAGAATGCAGGCGTCCGACTCGCGCAGCTTTCCCTCGTCGACGGCGCCGACTCGCGGGTCAATCGCGGAGGCATCCAGCTTGGACAGCATGAATACCTGCGCCGCCGAGTCGACGCCGGTGCCGACGGCTGGAATGTGGCGGACGCCATTCGCCGCCTCCAGCTCCGCGCGCCACTTGCGCAGCCGCTCGCGCTCGGGGTGCACGTCGAAGACCTGGCGGGCTCCGTAGTAGAGCCAGTTCTGGCGTGATGCCCGGCTGTGCCCGGCCTCGAGCTTGCGCCTTTCGGAGTCGAGGTCTCGGTCCGACTTGCCGATCCAGTCGACGATCTCGTTCTCGATCCGTCGGGCCACGCCGGTCAGCACGTTGACCAGGCTGTGCGCGTTGGACGAGACGAAGTAGACCGGCGCGTCGCGCGCGCCCAGGTCGTCCATCGCCGCCGCGATAGGCAGCCACCAGCGGCTCGCGTTGCGCGCAAACCCGAGGTGACTGCCGCCGATGAGGCGAAGGACGATGCGGCACTCTTCGCGCTTTATGGCGGCGAGGTTGGCGTCGAAGCCGTCGCCCCATGCGTCGTGCAGGCGCCGCCAGTCGTCCTGGGTGGCGCCTGCGGCATGCCTGGCCTCGTCCTCCGAAAGATCGACGTCCTGCAACAGCCGGTGCAGCTTGTTCCACTCGATCTGAAACGCGACGAGGGTGGGCACGAGGTCGTCGATGTCAGAGGCGGACGCAATTAGCACCGCCAGCGTGTTCTTGCCGTCGTGGTACCAGCGCCGGCGTCGGGCGGGGGCCTTGACGGCCTGCCAGCCCATGATGTCCTCGCCGAGCACCGCTTTGAAGCCCTGCGGGCTCTGGCCCATGATCACCCTCCGGCAGTGGTTGATCGCGGCCGGCAGGCGCCGCACCGCATAGAGCAGCGCGCCCATGTCGGTCTGGGGCTCCGCGGCCATCGGATGCAGCACCGAGCCCATGAGGAGATGGGCCTGGACGAGCGACTCGACCTTGATGTCGCCCGAGCTCTGCAGCATGGTCGTGTACGTGCGGACGTACAGCTCGACCGCGTGCTTGCCGCTCCAGCCCGCGCTTGGCGACCCTGGGGGAGCTTCCATGGGCCGAATATAGCCCGCCGACTTACAAAACCATGAGGAAGGCGGGATCGGATGTGTGCGTAATTGAATTCATGACAAGCCTCTTGAAAGCCCGACCCCTTCGCATCGCCGGCCTCGCCTTCGGCGCGGTCGCGGTGGCCGGCGCCGCCATCGTGATCACAGCCTCGGCCTCGGGCATGACCTTCAACCTTCGGCCTTCCGGGTCGGCACCGCAGGGAGACGCCGCAGTGACCGCGGCCGGCCCTTCATCCACCGCCTGCAGCGATTTCATGAAGCACTTTGCGGTCGAGATCGGCAAGACACAGGCCCAGATCAATGCCGCCTTTCAGAAAGCCATCGCCGAAACCCTGGCCGACGAGGTGAAGAGCGGTCAGCTCACACAGGCCCAGGCCGACGCGCTTAAGAAGAAGCTCGCTAACCAGACGCCGTGCACGCTGCCGGCGGCGGGTCACAGCGGCTCGACGGCCAAGCCCGCAATCGCCGCGTACATGCAGCAGTACATTGCGGCTGCCGCTTCGGCGCTGGGGATCACCCAGGCGCAGCTCACTGCGGACCTCAAGGCCGGCCAGTCGCTCTCCCAGGTGGCGGCGGCCCAGCACGTTTCGGAAGCGGACTTCCGGACGAAGGTGATCGCGAACCTCAAGCCTGTGCTTGACCAGGCGGTGAGCAACAAGACGATCACCGCCCCCCAGGAGCAAGAGCTGCTGAACCGATTGCAGACCGGAACGCTCCCGCTTTGGAACACGCCGGCGAAAAGGGTGAAGCCGACGCCCGCAGCGTCGCCAAAAGCCTCGGCTTAATTCAACTCTTCAGGAGGCGGGGTTCCGCCGAGACGGCGCATCAGCTCCTCGAGGAGCTGGCGGGTCTCCGGGTCGGCCATCAGCCGCTCCTGCATCTGTTCGGCCGAGCGGCGGATCTCGGGGTCGGACATCAGGCGCTCGGACATCGCCTCGAACCGCGTTGTCATGTCCTTCATCGCGCTCTCCTGCGCCACCTGGATCAGGATCGGTTGGCTCGCCGCGGCTGCCACGGCCTCAGCCTGAGCGCGGACCATCTCGATCCCTTTGCAGCCCAGGCACTCGCCCTTGAGCCCGCAGTGACAGAGCTGGGGACGCAGGCGATCGAGCGCTGCGTGAAGGTCGGAAAGGTCGATGGGTCCGGCCACGCCAGCAAATCTACGAGGGTTTCGACTTCCCCGTGTACATGGCCTCGATCTGGTCGTGATAGTGCTCGGCCACCGGCTTGCGCTTGACATCCATCTTCAGCGAGAGCTCGCCCGCCTCTTCGGTGAAGTCGTGCGGAAGCAAGGTGAAGTACTTGACCGTCTCCCAATGTCCAAGCTGGGTGTTGACCTCGTCGAGCGTCGCCTGGATGGAGGACTTGAGAGCAGCCTCGTCGAGCCCCTGCTTGCGGGCGGCATCCCAGTCGGGCACCACCAGCGCGGTGATGTAGGGCTTACCCTCGCCGACGACGATGGCCCGGAGCACCAGCGGGTTGCGCTGCATCGCGTGCTCGATTGGCATCGGCGCGACGTACTTGCCGCCCGCGGTCTTGAACAGGGACTTCTTGCGGTCGGTGATCTTGAGGAAGCCGTCGCTGTCGAACTCGCCGATGTCCCCGCTGTAGACCCAGCCGTCCCTGAGCATCTCGGCCGTCTCCGCCGACTTGTTGTGGTAGCCGACCATGT
>Ga0209804_1002394_pt1 | contig 11328 bp, 7 predicted proteins | sample GraSoiAngelo_139_FD_185896 | JGI IMG/M metagenome (GOLD analysis project Ga0209804, IMG submission 185896) | Grasslands soil microbial communities from the Angelo Coastal Reserve, California, USA - 14_0929_12_20cm (SPAdes) (version 2) | ecosystem: Environmental > Terrestrial > Soil > Grasslands ... | reverse complement strand
CTATCTGCGGCCTTAACAGTATGATAAGAGCCAACGCTCGCCCTCACCCCGGCCCTCTCCCCCGGGGAGAGGGAGAGCGCGGCTGCGGCGCCGCTGAAAAATACCCCGTCACGGTCGCAACCGCTGTCTCGCTGAGATTCGCTCCAAGGGGCGCACGCACGACAAGTGGCGCCTATATCTCGAAACAGCGGCGAATGATTCACCCTCTCCTGGGGGAGAGGGCCGGGGTGAGGGCGAGCGTCAACTCAATTTTCCCTTTTATTTGCTCCTGTCCGCTACCTTGCGGGCCAGAGTTGGACAGGCATCTTGCAGCTGGAAGCCTGTACGCAGCCCGCCGGGCCACGGCGCGGTGAGGACACCGCGCGCCCTATCGTTTCGGAGGTTTATGGTGCCCGCGTAGCCGCGGATGTCAGTCCGCGCACTCTCGAATAATCAGCGCCGACTAACGTCGGCGGCTACGGTTCATAGGCGAAATGCGGTTCAAAGGTTCCGAATTCTCTCCTCGGTTGACAACGTAAGGGCTGTCGGTCTGACGGAGCTGATACGGTTCAGTCACCCTGCCGCCGGGCATGCGCCAGCAGAAATTCATTCGTGAAAATTCGTGCAATTCGTGTCTCTTGGTGTCTATTCGTGGTTAAAGCAAATAAACGAAAGGCAATGTGATGACAGCAACGCAGATTCGGCAGAAGGATGCAGTCTTCTACTTTGTCGCTTATCCGTCGGAAGACCTCTTGACCAAGGTGCGATTCATCAGCCGGTTTTACGACGAAGGCGAAACCATCAAACCGGAGGAAGTCGAGGCCGACGACGACGTCGGCCAGTTCATCGCCCGGATCGAGCGGAGCGACAAAGCCTTTCAGCGCATGTTGTCGCGCTCCAAGGTCAGGTCCATCCGGAACTTTTACGAAACGGCCGTATCGCAGCCGCCCATTCCGGGCACAGTGCTGCTGTTTACGCCGCAGCGATTGCGCTTCCAGCCGCTGAACGAGGGCAACTCCGTCGGCCACCTCCAGGAGCCGGAAGAGAAATTTCTGATCATCGACGGCCAGCACCGCCTGGCCGCGCTGCAATTCTACGAGCGCACCCATCCCGACGAGGCCAGAAACATCCACGTGCCGTGTGTGATCTTCGACGGCCGGAGCGACGATTTCGCCACGGAGATGTTCGTGATCATCAACTCGACCCCCACGCGCATCAACAAGAGTCACCTGGTGGACCTCTACGAACGGGTTTCGTGGGCGGAGCCGGACCGGCGGTTTGCGGCGCGGATTGTGGAGATGCTTTACAGCGAGGGTGACAGTCCGTTGCGTTACCGCATCAACCGCCTGGGCGGACGGAGCAAGCAGGAGAAATGGATTTTGCAGGCCGAGTTGTTTAACGAGGTCCATCGTTGGGTGCGACAGGCATGGTCGAAAATCGGGAAAGAGGGCACCGACAAGCCAGCCGCGGAACGCTACTACCGCAAAGTGCGGGATTTCCTGAAAGCGTGCGCGCAAGTGTGGAGCGACGCCTGGGGCAACGACAACTACATGGTCACCAAGCCGGTCGCGCTCAAGGCGATGATTCGCGTTTGCGCCGATCTGACCGCGCAAGATGCGGAACCGGAGGAAGGGCGCATTGAACGCTGGCGCGGACGGCTGTCGTCGTGGACGGAAAAGGCGCGCGAATTCCGGAACGAAGGGTTTTACGAGCGGTTCCCGGCCAAAGGCCAGATCGAGCGCGTCGCCCGGATTCATCGTGAGTTGGGCCGCGCGGCCGGGATTCAAGCACGGTCCGCGGGGCGCAAAGGTGCGCGGGGAGAAGAATCCTAAGCCCTAACTATGGAGTCAGGGGTTTGGTTCGCCCTCACCCTTTCCCTCTCCCCCAGGAGAGGGAACTCGCAATCGCCGCGTTGGGGAAAGTCACTGAATGGCGAGCGTTGCCCGGAGCTGAAGAAGCTTCTCCCTCTCCTTGGGGGAGAGGGTCGAGGTGAGGGCGAGCGTTTCATCTCATTGCATGGTCCCGGCCAAGGCGAGCCGGTCCCTCGACGCGGAAGCGGGCTTAAGCCCGCGCTCCGGGGCGCGGCGTTTACGCCGCGTCAACACGGCCAGAGAAACGGCGCGCTCGCGGAAAACACCTTCAGGAAAACCCGCTTGCACAAATTAATCGAAAAATGATTGCCCGTATTTGGCATGGCTACACAAAACCTGAGAACGCCAACGCCTATCACGAATTGCTCGCCAGGAAAATTCTCCCTGGCATTCATCGCGTGAAAGGCTATCACGGAACCTACCTCCTGCGTCGCGATCTCAAAGAAGAGGTCGAGTTCATCACACTGACCCTTTGGGATTCGTTGGACGCGATTCGGGAGTTTGCCGGCCAGGATTATGAAACGGCCGTTGTTCCTCCGGAGGCGAGGGAGCTGCTGACCCGATTCGACGAACGATCCGCGCACTACGAGACGACGTGGTGCCCGTGACGCGCGTCTTCACCTGCGCCCATCGTAAAAGACGCGGAGACGGGATTTGTCGCGCGCGGTCTGGCGCGGAAACAGGAGCCAGCGGGCAATGAGCACGAGCCCATCCGTACAGTTCCACTTTGCGGAGAGAGGACCGGCGGACAGGCGCTAAGGATTTTCATGCTCAACCTGTGTGCTCTGCTCCACCGTCTCAACCGCCATCCGAAATCGGCATCTTCACCCGCAAACATCTCCACGTTGAATCCGCCCAGGGCGCGAAAGACGTCGCCGCGGCAAAAGATGAAACAACCGGGAGTCAATTTCAGCCAGCGGACAACCGGGTTCGACAGGAAAAGAAAGCAGCGGGCCACCAGGTCCGGCTTGTCGTAGCGCAGAAGAGTGCCGCCGCCGATGCAGGTGTTCGTCTCGAGCAAGGTCAGCATTTCGGCCAGGGTGCCGGCCCTCACGTGCGTGTCGGCATCGACAAAGAGAAACCAGTCGCCGGTGGCCACGCTGGCGCCGGCGTTTCTGGCGCGGGCAATCTGGTTGAGGGGTTCAAAAAGAACCCTGGCTCCCAAGTTTCGCGCGATCTCGGCTGTCGCGTCGGTGGAATTATTGGCCACAACGATGATTTCGGATTCCAAATCCGAACGCGCGTTGGCGCGCAAGGCTGACGAGAGATGCTGCAGACAGCTTGCGATGCGTTTGACTTCGTTGAAGGCTGGAATGATGACGGAGAGCTTCATGGAAAGCCCCCCTTTCGTTTTTTCGCATGCATTGGGACCGTGAACGACCCCCTCACCCGACCTTCGGCCACCCTCTCCCCATCGGATGGAGAGAGGGACGGGGTGAGGGGGCTGGTTCATGGCGAACTCACAGTGCCGCTGAATTGAGATATTGACCGGTACCGGTGGAAATTGTCATGGACGCCGGCGGATCATGGAAATAAATCGACACCATTCGCCGGTTGCTGTTTCTTTCAACAAAATGAAGGCCAGCGTTCGCATCGCGCTCATCGGCGACTACAATCCGACCGTCAAAGCGCATGTGGCAATTCCCAAGGCACTCGAATTGGCGGCGTCCGATCTGTCCGGCAAAGTTGAACCTGTTTGGATCGCCACGCCGTTGCTCGATAAGAACACAGAAAAACAACTTTCCGCGTTCGATGCAGTCTGGTGCGTCCCGAACAGCCCCTACGCGAGCATGGACGGCGCGCTGCGCGCCATTCGATTCGCGCGCGAGTCCGGGCGGCCCTTTCTCGGCACCTGCGGCGGTTTTCAACACGCCGTGATTGAATACGCCCGAAACGCGCTCGGTCTCAGCGAAGCCGACCATGCGGAATCGAACCCGGACGCGGCGATGCCGTTGGTGTCGCGGTTGACCTGCCCGCTTCCCGGCGCGAGAGCGAAAATCCGGTTGAAACCGGGCTCCCGGCTCGGCGCGATCTGCGGCAAGACCGAAATTGTCGAAAACTACAACTGCAACTTTGGCCTGAATCCGCGTTACGCATCGATGCTGAACGACGGAAAGCTGACAATTTCAGGCAGAGACGAAAATGACGAAGTTCGCGCCGTGGAGTTGGCCGGACACTCATTTTTCATCGCGACGCTGTTTCAGCCGGAGCAATCGGCGTTGGCCGGCGCGGCGCATCCGCTCATCTGCGCCTTCGTGCGTGCCGCGCTGGATTCCAAATGAACAAAATCTTGCCACGTTCACCTGATTTCAGTGAGAACTGATTCCGCACCTGCATGAAACCATTTTCAAACAAGAGTTGGCCTCTTCGTGGAAGCGCGTCTTTCCCCCTCACCCTAACCCTCTCCCTCAGGGAGAGGGAACAGTTGTCAACCGGTTCGGGAAAGCGGACCGTTGCGGTTGCTATCGCCGCTCTCCCGCCGCTCGGAATGCAGATCAGCCGAGCTGCCGCCCGTGTCTGTATCGTCCTGGCGCGGCGAATGATTCTCGCTCCCACTTTGGGATTGGAAACTACCCCTGAACCTCGTAGCAGCCGACGTGAGGAGGCTCATGACTCTAAATCCGAAATCGATGAGAGCCTCCTCACGTCGGCTGCTACGGTTCAGGGGTCCGACTCGCGAACAATTCGTTCGGGGAGTTCTCTCCCCAAGAGAGAGGGAACCGCTCGCGGCTTTCATCGGAAGCGACTGAGAACGCTTGCCCGTCACGGTGGAATCCTGCCGCTTTTTATCTCTTCGCTCATGCTTTTCATCAATCCCGCGCTCCACGCGCAGAGCAACGCCGACGCCGACCCGTTACCCGCGCTCGTGCAAGTGCTCCATGAATCCAGCGATACGCAGATGCAGCTTGATATCCTGCGTGGATTGAGCGCGGCGTTCAAAGGCCGGCGTCAGGTGCCAATGCCGAAAGGCTGGGGGCCGGTCGAAACGAAACTGAGCCAGAGCCCGAACGCCGAGGTGCGCACGTTGACACAGTCGCTGTCGCTGACCTTCGGCAGCGCTAAGGCGCTGGCCGCGTTGCGGAAAATACTCGCTGATCCGGGCGCGAACCTGAACGCGCGTCGGACGGCGCTGGATTCGCTCCTCGGCGCGAAAGACTCCGGGTTGACGGAAATTCTGTTGGGGTTGTTGAAAGACCCGGACTTGCGCGGCGCCGCCATCCGTGGACTGGCCGCTTACGACGATCCCAAAACCTCCGCGGCGATGCTGGGGGTTTACGGTTCGTTCGACGGCTCCGAAAAGCGCGACGTGCTCAACACGCTTGCATCACGCGTTGCGTTCGCGAAGCCCATGCTCGCCGCGGTCAGTGAAGGGAAAATTCCCCGCAACGCGCTGACGGCGGAAATAGTCCGCCAATTGCGCAACCTGAAGAACCCCGATATCGATGCGGACTTGCAGAAAGTCTATGGCACCATCCGCGAAAGCAGCGCCGACAAGAAAAAGGAGATCGAACGCTACAAACAGATTTACCGGGCCGGGGGTTCACAGCCAGGCGACGCGCCGCGCGGACGCGCCGTATTCGCGCGCATCTGCCAACAATGCCACGCTTTGTTTGACGTCGGCGGAAAGGTTGGTCCCGATCTCACGGGGTCGAATCGCGCCGACCTCGACTACATTCTGCAGAACATCATCGATCCGAACGCCGTCATCCCGAACGAATATCGCGCTTCGACGATTGAGACGAAGGACGGCCGCAGCATCACTGGCATCGTGAAGCAGCAGGACGACAAATCGGTGACCGTCGTCACCCAAAACGAAACACTCGTGCTCCCTCGCAATGAGATTGAGTCGGTGCAACAGAGCGAACTGTCCATGATGCCCGAGGCATTGCTCGCCCCGTTACAGGACCAGGAAGTCCGCGACCTGCTCTATTACCTCAGCCGACCCGGCCAGGTGCCATTGCCTGCGGAGAAGGCCGGCAACTGAACGGCCCCTCACCCGCCCTGCGGGCACCCTCTCCCCCTCCGAGGGGGAGAGGGATGGGGTGAGGGGGTAAGCTTTCTTCGTTTGCCACGGCCTATCCTCCGAAAAATTTCGCGCACTGGGCCCCTGAACCGTAGTGTAGCAGCCGACGTCAGGAGGCTCTCATCGATTTCGGATTTCGGATTTCGGATTTGGAGTAATCCTCACGTCGGCTGCTACGAGGTTCATGGGTAGCCCCCTTTCGTTTTTGCGCATGCATCGGAACCATGAACCCTGGCGTAGCGGCGTCTCGGCAGAGCGCCGCAATTCGCGGGAACAACAGCCAGCGGCGCTCTGCCGAGACGCCGCTACGGGGAGGCGGTTATGGAAAGGGTGGCTATACCGGGTGAGGCGAGCGCCCGCGCACATGGCATTGATTGGAAATCTCTTTTGGCAACGAGCATAAAAGCCTGTGCTCCCGTGTGGTCTCAAGTCCCGCCGGGAGTCCTCGGCCCGGCGCCCCTGGCGTCAGCGGCCGGTGGCTTGGGCAGAAGGCGGACGATGACGACGATCAACCCCGCCACGACGAGAACGAGAATACCCCAGAACAACCAGCCGCGTACGCCAGTAAGCGGCTCGCCCTGGGTCCACGCCGCCTGCTTCAACACTTCTTCGACGCCCAGCGTCGCGACGGCTTTGTCCGCCGACAGCAACTTCATCGCGACCAGGCTGAGATCGTAGCGCGGCGCCGAGGCCAACGGGTTGCCGTAGTACAGCATTGGCGATTCTGTCGCTTTGAAGACGATGCGCGTGACCGGCTGGCTCATTCGGAAGTTGTCGAGTTCGAGCGGCGGGTTATCGCCATTGTCGGCTTCCAGGAAAAACGTGTCGGTTTGCGGAGCGTCGCTCAGCACGAGCGTTAACGGGAGGTCCTTCGAATCGCTGGTCCGTCTCCATTCGGCGCCGCCCAGTTCGCGGCGAAACCGGCCACCCCGGCCGTCGGGCACTTCTTCCCACGCCCGAACGCTCCGCTGGAAAAGCGTGTTCCGAGGACGGCAATCGAGGCGGGTCATCGGAAGGTTCGGCTTGGGGAGCGTGATCTTCCATCGTGAAAGTCGCGGCTGCTTCGGATCGTTGGCGGGCGCAACGATCGGGGCGAGCACGCGTGTGAGCGAGGTGCGTTCCAACAGATACGGCACTTGTTTGCCATCGCGCACGAGGCGAAGGTCCGCCAGGTCCTGACGCGCGTGCGACAGGACGTCGAGGTCCAGTTCGACCTGCTGCGCACCAGAGCGAACGGATTGCATCGGCTTGCGGTACCGCCATGGGCTGGTATCCAACGCCGCGCCGGTTTCCGAGAGCCCCGGCAACACTTCGGGCGGACGGTAGTCTGGGTTGGGTGTCAGCCTCCCAGGCGCGATGGTAGCCGTCCGCGCGTTCTTCAGTTGCGCGGCCAATCCGCCGAGATCGTAGCGGGCAGCCGGGCATTGACTGTTGCCAGCGTAAAGCAGGTGTTGGTCCGCCTGCCGGGCTTGAAAGAGCAGAAAAACCGGCCGCCGTGAGGCGCGAACGGCGGAGATGGCCAGCGGCGGACTGTCGAGATTGCGGATGATCAGGATCAATTCGCGTGCGCGCACCTGGTGATCAATCGGCAATGTCGTCTTTCGGACGCGAGTGAGGTCGCCGGTATCCAACGCGTAGATGAATCCCCGTGCCACGTCCGTTTCACGAATCTCCTCGCCGACGATCTCGGGGACACGCGCCACAATATCGCGTTGAAACAGTGCTTCCGACGTCTCGAATTCGACCGTGGCCAGAGTCAAATTCGCTTCTCCAAGGTCGAGGACCAGCCGTGTGTCGCCGTCCGCTTCTTCGCGCGATTTCACCCTTATGGCGACAGGTTCGGTCGGTGCAGCCACGGCGTCCGCCACGTGCAGACGCGCGCCGGTGAACGCCGCAGGAGGCGACCGCTGGTCGTCCAGCGTTACGCGCAGCCATGGCCAGGCGGCGGAAGGAAAGCGCAAGGTGAGTTCACTCGCTCCGCTCTGGTGGAAAACCGGAACGCCATCGGCAATCGCGGTGAAGCGTTGACCGTCCCGTGACCCTTCGAGGCGCGCCGCTTTGATGAATTCACGGTCCGGTGTGTCGAGCGTGACGGCGTTGATTGGAGCATCGATCCCGGTTTCGATATTCAGCACCGTGACCGCGCCGCGCAAGGCCGGCTTGAAGGATTTGGCGGCGCGGACGGGAGCGGGTTCCGGCGCCGGACGTTGAATGAGGAACGGGACTTCGTTTCCGGTCGAATCCGCGAGGCGCAAATCTTCGAGTGAAGGCCGCAAAGCGTCGAGTGTCGCAGGAGGCAGCGCGACTTTGACGAGCCCGGCCTCCGGGATCTCGATCGGCTGTCGCTGCTGCCATTCGGTAAACGTTGCCGCAACCGAATGGCCGGCGACGAAGCTCGCGAGCAACAGCCCCGCAAGGTCACGCTCCCGGCGAAAGAGGAGTTTTGTTTTCATCAGCCCTGGCAAGAGTGGAGGTGAATCGCTGATAGAGGAACGACGCGACGATTGCGATCACGGCGACGCCCATCAGCGCGCCGACGCGATAAAGCTGGGCCAGCTTCGCAAGGTCGTGGAAGAACAGCTTCAAGAGCGTGACGCCCAGCAGCGCGAGCGCGGCGTAACGTGCCGGCGCGATCCCCTTGACCAGACCCGGCACGAGCAACAGGAGCGCAAACAGCGCCCAGGCGATGCTGTAACTCATGTCGCGCGTGAAGTTTCCCGAAAACTTGAACGTCAGCGCCGCCGTTCCGGGTTCGGCGAAAAAGTCGGCGATCTGGATGTTCACGAGCAGAAACGCCAGAACCGTGCCCAGGGTGTAAAGCATGACGGGCGCCTTGATCGTCAGGACGCGGTCACGCGGCGGCGCGAGCAGTCGCGCGCCGGCAAACAGGCTGAGGGTTACCAGTCCGTAAGTGTAAAGATACCAGTTCAGGATGGGAGTGGCGCTGCGTGGGTGGTAGCTCAGCACGGCGGGGTTGAGAGCCAGTCGAACGAACGCCGTGGCCAGCAGCGCCGCGCCGGTGAGGCGCAGTCCGGGATGCGGGACGCGATGGAACAGCCAGCACAACGCCGCGCCTTCCAGCGCCCACGCGATCGTCAGCCATTGCCGCTCGTATTGGATCGGGAAAATCAGCGTGATGAAGAACAAGGCGCTGCCGCCGAACAGCGCCAGTTGTGTCATGCGCGCGGGAGAATCTGCCGGCACGGTCCTGAGCACACCGACCAGGCCGAGGATCGCGGGCAGGGCAAAAGCCGCCGGGAGCAGACCCATGATCTGATTGGGCCAGGCCGCCTTCACCAGTTGATGCACCAGGAAGAATTGCGCCGGACCAGCCAGCGCTGCCGCAAACCACGGTCCCTTAACCTGAGCGAATTGCCGAATCGCAAACGGAAATATCGAGAACACGGCGTAGAACGCCAGATACCAGGTCAGCGCTGGAACGGCGGCATCCACCGTGAACCGGCGCAGATGCCACGCGTGTTCAAGCGCGGCCACGCAGCCCAGGCCGATGAGCGGCAGCCATTCGAACTTGAGCTTCCAGGTCACCGCCAAAAGCATCGCGACCAGCAGCATCGCCAGCCCAAACACCGGCGACGGATTCGCCAGCGGCAGCCGCCCGACCATCATCACGAGAAGGGCGAACGGCAACACAACGGCGAAAGAAGGAATCTGCTCCGCCAGGTCGTCGCTCAGGTCCGATGCCTGATCGGCGCCGGTCTTCTTTGCGAGCAGTCTGCGCCTCAGCCACGCGCCGGCCGCCAGGAAGAAAAGCGCACAGACACCCACAACGAGCAGCAGCGTTGGCAGTCCGGTCAGTTCGGCCGGAATCTTGAACAGCACGCCCGCGGCGGCAACCAGCGTAAGCCCCAATACCGCCAGCACCGGCACGGCTGAGGCTGCCAGCGCCGCCAGCAGGACAGCCAGGAGGTCAACCAGCAGGATCACCGGCCAAATCAGCACGGTCAGTTCCGCCAGCTTGAAGATCGGCAGCAGCAGTACCACCAATGCCACCGGCGGAAAGAGCAGCGACCAGGTCGGCGGCGCCGGGTCCCCATCGCGGCGCTGCAGGGCGAAGGGCAACAACGAGTGGAATGCGGCGAAGATGAGAGTGAACACCAGCGCTGCCGGCAGAAGTTGATTGCTGACCCGCGTCCCCAACCACACCGCCAATAGAACAAACATCACCCCGCCCGCCAGTGGCTGCGCCACCACAATCCGGCGATCAAGCCGCGTGAGAAAAAGCGCGCCCGCATCCACCACAAACCCGAAGCTGAACAGCAGCCAAGGCCGGACGCCCAGGGATTCGAAGCCTGCAAAGTAGAACGTGAAGGCGAACGCCACGCTGGCAAGCGCAGCCGTGGATAGGCTGAAAAACCAATCGTCCTCCTTGCGGCTCCGCGCGAGCTTTGTGGCTCCAAGCCAGAGTCCGTTGAACAGAAGGAGTATCGTCATTGGGATCAGCACCTTGTTGCCGAGGAAGTATTGTTCGCGTTGGAAAAACTCGGCCGCCCAGCCGACCTGCATGATCACCGTGCCGGCAGCGGCGAGTGCGCCGAGGTAAAACCATCGCTGATACAGCGCCACGCCAAGCAGTCCGGCATCCAGCAGCGCGATGTAGGCGAACAAGGCCACTGGTGCGTCCTGCCCGGTCGATAGCAACACCGGTGTGAGGAACCCACCGAGCATGCCCAGGAGCGCGATCACCTGCGCCTCCAGGCGCACCGCCAGCAGGAAGGCCGCCGCTGTGACCAGCGTCATCAGGATGAACGTCGGAACCGGCCCGAAGAACGGGAAATGGTAAACCGCACGGCAGGCAAACGTGACGGCGTAGAGGATCAGAATACCCGTGGCACAAAGCGTGTGAGCGGTGATCGAATAGTCCTTCCGGCGCATCACCATGCCCCCGGCGACCAATCCGATTCCAACCAGGAAACCGAGCGCGACCCGGACCTCCGGCGGGATGAGATCGTGTTCGAACGAGTATTTTACGAAATAGGCCACGCCGAGGAACAGCGCGAGACCGCCGATCCAGGCGAACAACTTCGCCCCCATGAATTGCTCCCAATTCAAACTGCCCTTGAGTTCCGCGAAACGGAACGCCGGCTGACGTTCCGGAACCGGTTCGAGGGGCGGCGGGGACGCTAATGAAGCCCCGGATAAGGGCGGAGGTGTCGGTAGCGCCGGTCGAATCTCGGGAATCGGGGCGGGAGGGAGCCTCGCCGGTGCGGGCTGTTGGGTCCGGGTCTCAGGCCGTTGCTCGCGGGCTTCACGAAGTGAGGTTGCGAGTGGGGTGCCTGATTCAGTCGGCGGGGCGGCCGCGGAAACGGCGTGTTCGACGGCAGTCTGCCGTGCGGCACTTTGCTCTTCGCGAGGAATCTTCAGCCGCGCGAATTCGGCCTGGAGTGCTGCGACACGCGCGCGGAGTTGCTCTGCTTCGCGCACGGCCCGGCCTGA
>Ga0209804_1002393_pt1 | contig 11329 bp, 12 predicted proteins | sample GraSoiAngelo_139_FD_185896 | JGI IMG/M metagenome (GOLD analysis project Ga0209804, IMG submission 185896) | Grasslands soil microbial communities from the Angelo Coastal Reserve, California, USA - 14_0929_12_20cm (SPAdes) (version 2) | ecosystem: Environmental > Terrestrial > Soil > Grasslands ... | reverse complement strand
CGTCGCCTATGTTAAAAGCACGTTCCAGCCACGACCACGCCTCGCGCAGCTTGCGCAAATGGCAGCCATAGACCACCAGGTGATAGAACACTGTGGGATGTTCGGGGAAACGGTTGGCTACTGACGACAAGACATTATACGACTCTTGAGTCCGGTCAACCCGGTGCAGGCTTTGCGCGTAGTCGATCCACCCGCCCGGCTGCTGCGGTTCCAATTCGGTCACCGTTCGCGCAATTTCAAGACAGACATCCCATTTCTTTGCCTGCGCATACACGCGCCAGCGAACTTTCAGCACGTCGGGATGAGCACGAAGCCGTGGTGCGATTTCGTCCAATTCCGCATCGGCTTCGAGGTAGTTTCCCAGCTCCAGCCAGCCGATGGCAGATTGCAGATGATCGATGTCTGGTGATTGGAGAGCATGCATCGTTCTTCCAGGTCAGGCCATTCGTCACGCTCATTTGCGTTTCTGGCGCGTCATGTTCCAGATCGTCAGGCCAAGGAACAGCCCGGCTTGAACCAGCAGATTGCCCAACCAGCCAAACCTTAACGCAAGGATTCCAACCGCCCACAGCGCCACGCTGAGCAGAGCCAGCCACCCACCGGAACCATACTCGAACTCGCCAACCCGATAATAGAACACTACGCAACAAACAATCAAAAGAATGGTGGTATAGGGCATAACGGGTGCGGTTGGGGCGCGTGGTGTTACAGATCAGACATGTACAATCGCGTCTATGGTTTCGAGCGCGTTGCCTTCGAGCCGATTGTTGACGTAAATGAACGTCTTCCGTTTCCCGCCACCGTCAACGCCCTCCTTGACGAGTGCGGCTCCGGCGGTACGGGCATCAGGATTTGGCTCTTTGATCTTATCGTACGGCTCGAACAGTTTTACCGATTCCTCATATCTGCGCCCTGGTTTGAGGAGGAATCGGGCTGCGTTCAGGTTGGGATTTGTGCGGCTCCCATCTAAGGCGAGCTGCTCTTTGACTGGAGGCATGTCAGCCCAGGAATTGAAGACATGCGTGACGCCGTGCTTTGGGAGAACTCCGAAGTATTCAGGATGCAGGAAGTGTTTGTTCCTGATCTCGACACCATAGGGCCAGCCCTTTGGTAGCGCGGCCAGGAACCGATCAAGGTCGGCGACGAAGTCGCGCCCGTGCTGGTAGTCGCTGGTATAAAACTTCGAGAACTCGAACATCAGGAGGCCGATGTTCTGTTTGAACTCCCCGCACGGGCCGAGGAACTCTTTCGCAAACAGGTCGGCGCTCAAAAAGTTTTCGTTGGACTTCCCGGCCCGCAAGCCGAATCGCGGCAGGTTTGCGAACCTCTTGATCGTGATCTCGTCCGTGACTTTGAAGGCGAAAAGGAAGTCGGACGGAACCTGCGAAACCATACCTTCGAGATGCCGATCGTCAGGAAATTTGTAATAGGCGGCATCGACGCAAACCGTTTTGAAAACTTCGGCGTATTCGGCCAGGCAGTCCCGGTTGAAACGGCTCTCCGAGAACTTCCCGCGCGTGACATATTTCTCTTCGTCGTAGAGCTGCCCTCGCCAGCCAAGGTATTTCCAGGAGGACGTGCCGATGAAGACTGTCTTTGGAAGCGAGCTGTGCAGCCGCACTCTTCATTCTGTCACGGTCGAAGGGCATCTGGTGCTTGGACGAGAGCTGGAAACCTCATCCTGAGTATTTCACCAAGGCAGGGCGACAGAGCGGTTCAGTCCTTCGAGCACCGGGTCGGGCGCGGCGGTTTTGTAGTAGGTGGTTTCATGCTCAAACTGCCGAACGTCGGCGTAAACGTAACGCTTTCTGTAAGTAATGATCCCCGACCCTGAACGTGACTCATACGGCGGCACAATATTGAATATCGGATAGAGAACCACCGGATAGCGGGGCTTGAGTTGCAACCGGGCGGTGTAGGGGAAATAGCTCACGCGCAGGATCAGATGCCGAATCTGCCAGGTCAATCGGAAGCCGTCCGGGTTCTGCCGGACACTCTCGTTACCATTCACTACCACATTCCACTGTTTTGTAATCGCGACGTAGGTGCCGGAAAGTTCGCTGCAAGCTAGGTCAAGAACCACCCCTGGATAAATGATGCCGTGACGAAGATCGCGGATTACGTATTGCGGGATTGGGACACTCATCTTGGTGCCGAACGTCACCGCCGTCTTGAGCATCCACAACGTCAGGTCGCGGCAGAACGGAACAAGAGCTTCAAGCGGTTCCGCGTCCAGCAGGGGCCACTCCAGTTGCAGAAATGGCGTCAATGCGTCCTTCGTGGTGTTTTCTAGGCGGCTCATCCAGCCCGTGTTGCAGGGAACGCAAATTGAGGTTAGCAAAAACTTCCTGAGTGGCTGCTTTTCGGTTATGAACTCGAACCGACCTCCCTGGTCCGCGCCGACGCCAAGCTCGATCGGTTGGCTGTCCAATTCACAATCTCGGATCAACCACTGGGCCAGGATGTGCTCATCACTCGTCCCGCCTCCGCAAAAAATGCAGCGACTCATTGCACAGGAAAATAGATCACGACGCAAGAAACGCAAACTTGCCAATGGACGGGCAGCGCGGGTTAAACCTGAAGATTATCTCGCAGATGAAGTTGATTCGGTGTTCGCTGATCTAGCAAGCGCGCGAATCGGGCTTCTGCCGTTAGCGGAGACAGGCATCGCTAACCTTCATCGTGTTTTGGATAGAGCCTTTTCCCTCGCCTGATGTCCGCCGGTGACAGCCTCCTCTTTTCCCCAAGCCGCGCACGAAAATCCGCGACTGGCCAAAGCCAAACCTCACGGGGCTTGAAGTCTGTATTGTAGTGAACCCACAGGAAGAAATCCCACTCGTAGTTCCGGGGTTTACGAACCCATGTGACTGGACTGCCCCGGCGACCGCTTGGGCGATTCGCTCTGACCTGGTAACGCTTTCCGCAATGCTTAAAGTCATACCCTCGTGCCACGACCGAACGGTCCCGCATCTGGCTGCGATACTCCTCCTCCGTGCATCCTACCATCATTGCTGCATCATACTCGCCGAGTGTGCCTGTTATTCCTGGCGCATTACCGTAGGCTTGGTGCCACTTCAACGCGATTCCGATTAGTTTTTCGCGAAGCGTCATAGCAATTCATCCGGGCCTCAACCGGCGAGGAGATCAAATTCCGGGTTTGCTGAACTGATGCTGCTACAAATCAATTGGGCGCGTTGGGTTTCTTTCGGCGCTGACAGATCGAGAACGGCGCGGCAGGTGCGCGTGACGCTGTTCCATCGTGGCGACCGATTCCACATGACCTCCTGCCCTTGGGCCGTGCGAATCGTCTTTTTCAGAAGCCCGTCATTCCTGTAGATGCCCAAATCTACCGCGTGGTCGAAACGAGCGGAATGTTTCCGCTTGCCTAAAAAGACGCGCACAAAATTGCGGCTTTCGACTCGCCTCCCGTTCATGTGGCCGTTTTGGACGACTCGTCGTTGATCCGCTTGAGGCAGATGTGCAATGCCTTCACGACTGCTTAGGATATGTTGGACTCGCAGGGCACCGATCAAATACCAACCCTTCCGGTCGCTCGCCCACACATCGTCGTTCCTATCCCTGATCCGCCAGAGGAGCGCCCAAAACAAGAGAATGTCATCCGGCTCAACGGATAGGAGTGCCCTGGCACGTGGATTGGCGCAGTTGTCACCGTAAGTTAAATTCTTCCAGTCCGGGTCAACGTGAGTGCGCATCCGTTTCGGATCGCGCACAAATGGCGCAGCCGTTGCACCGTAACGGCCTTTGGACTCGTCGTCCGGGAATGAAACGTAGACAAACGATCCGTCCTGGAACACCGGGCTTCGCGCCAGGTTTTGGTGCGCGGCATTAGCTCCTACGTTGACAAGGTAGATTTTTGACATGGTCCCTTTTCCTACTTCTTGCCAGCCTTCACCAAGATGTTCCCAAAATTGCCAGCGCGGACATCATAGCCGAATCGACTCTGTTTCAGAATCTTTAGCGAGACGAATACGGGGCGATCCCACAGAATGAATCGCTTTGAAACCAGAATCAGGTGGGTGCTGTCGATGTCGCGACGCCACTGGCCTGGTTCCGCGTGAACGTGTTCTGCGTTGGGCTCGCCGACCTTGCCTGTCTCGTCGGAATGGCAGTCCCCAAAGCGCCAACCAAGTCCGCGCTTCATGGCCAACCGAGTCAGCCGGGAAAGCCTAAACTTCCGATTCCTACTTCTGACAAGAAATCGCGCATAATCCTGCATCGTTGGAAAATCTTTCTCGATCTCAGCGACACTGACAAGCGCCTGCTGACCCGCGCAGTCTTGACGCGCAAAAGTAAAGATGTACGTCGGAATCGTGTAGTCCTTCACTTTGGCCTGAAAGGGCGCGCTGCGCCGCATGTCGTGTTTGCAGCACGCCAGCGTCCACCAGCCAGCAAAATAGTTCGGGCTGCACCCGCACTGGCTAAATTCCTGGCCGTCCCACTTGATGGTGCTTGCGACATAGAGTTTTCCATCCCAATCACGACCCTTGGTTGAAGCGTGAAGCCATGCTTCAAGTTGTGGCAGTGTCGTTGGGTTGTTTCGACTCGCCAATGGACGAAGTGGGTATGAATCCATCAGGTCGTTGGATCGGACATCACATGTTAGCGTGTTAGAGGTTCTCATGATCTTCGACAGTTTCGCACTTCTTCGATGAGCAACATTGGGGCGAGGAGGCGGGCCAGGTGATTACAACGATTCTCCTGGATTGTATTGACTTACCGCTCGTCAGTTTGCGGCGTGTCAATTGAGCCTGTCGACACAAAAACGTGTGACAAAACTCCAGGAACCTGATATACAAAGCATCGAACTCGTAAAAGGAATGGCGCGCTTGAATTGGAACGGCAGGCTCAGTTTCAAACGAGGAAAAACATGAGTTATCTGATCGCCTTGATAATGCCGTTAAGCCTTCCCGTTGCTTTTGGGTATCCAATCGAAGATGACCCGCCAAAAGGGAAATGAATCGTCAGAATGGCAGCAGCAATTCAATCAAATCGAGAAAGGAAGGGAATGAAGACAGCGCTGGGACTGTTTTTGGCGGTCGCACTTCAATGCGGGCTAGTCTGCGACGTGAGAGCACGTGGAGGTTCGGGGCACAGTTCTGGGCGAGCGCATTCAACTCGCGTTTCGACTGTCCAAACTTACAAGGCCAACGAGGCGAAAGCACGAATTTACAAGCCGCCCAACTCGCGCACGTGGAAGCACACTGCTGCTCCGAGCGTCAAAATCCACAAGGGAACTCGGCCTCAGACGCGCATTGGTCCGGGAGCCTCTGGTAAAAAGGGCGGTGCGGTGCTGGTGGAGCGGAACGCAAATGGGAAGATCGCCCGGAGCGCGGCGGCGAAGCGGGAGTTCATGCGGAAAACCGGGCACCCAAACGGCTGGCCGGGACATGTGGTTGACCATGTCGTACCGCTCAAGCGCGGCGGATCGGATACGCCAGCGAACATGCAATGGCAGACCGTGGAAGAGGCGAAGGCGAAAGACAAGTGGGAGTAGGCCGCGCTCTGCAAAGTCTTTTTCTCTCTTTGCTCACTTCTTATCTTTTTCCGGTTCGTTCAAGAGCTTGAGCGCCCGGTCGAGCAGGGCTTCTGCCTCTTTGTGCTTCGCCTGCCTGTGTCCGTCAATTGTCCGCTGATCTCCGTAAACCAGATTGAACCCTTGTCAATGTCCTCGGTGGAAATCCACGTCTGAATGCCCTGGAGGATATCCTCGATCCAAGTGGCGAGTAACTCAGCGACCTGCTTGCTGAGTTCTCCCGACCAACTGATGAAGACTCTCATAAATCCAACGGCAGAATCTTGTCACCCTTCTTGTCACCCGATCATAAAAAACCGGCCCATTTCGGACCAAGTCAGACCAGATGGGATACGCCGCAAAGGACCGTGTTTATTGGCGAATCCGCTACTTCCTTCATTTTGAAGAACTTGACTTTCACCCCTCTTTGAGTTAAAAGGCCGCTGCTCTACCACTGAGCTACCAACCCAACAAACGGGGAGGGCGCAAAAGCTAATCAACGCGTCCGGCCGGCGCAAGCGATAATTTGCCCTCTCCCCATGAACGCGGACGAACATCCAACATCGAACATCCAACGCCGAACATCGAATGGCAGCGCGAATTCCTCGCTCACTTCGGCGTTCGGTGTTCGATGTTGGATGTTCGATGTTGGCCTCGGTTCAGGCGTTCAATGCGCGAAAATTTTTCGGGAAAATCTCTCCCCGCGAGGAACAGCGGGGAGAGTTGGAGAGAGGGGAAACTGATGAAAACGGCCTCCTCTGCCAGGCCTTCTCCTCCTCTTTTGGAGAGGAGAGGGAGCGGTAGTTGACCACAATGAACACCAGAATCCTGAGCCACAAAAAGCACAAAAGCCGCATTTGTCTTTCGCCTTTTGCGCTTCTTTATGGGCGTCTTAACCTCGCCAAATTGTCGTGCATCCCGCGGTTTTCCTGGTAAAGTGTAAATCAGGCGCGCCTGCGCAAAACAAGGCGTTGCTGGTTCCCGAAGTTTTGAGACTGGCTTTGAAATCAATGACCGACAATTTGCGCATCCTGATTCTGGAAGACCTGGCCGAGGACGCAGAATTGCTCCAACGCGAACTGCGTCGGAGCAAGATCAATTTCACCGCACGTCATGTCGCATCCAAGGCGGATTATTTGAAGGGATTGGATGAAAGTGCGCCCGACGTGATTCTTTCCGATTACAGTTTGCCTGACTTCGACGGCATGCAGGCTCTGCGTCTGGCACAGGAGCGCGCGCCCCAGGTTCCCTTCATCATGGTGACGGGCACGATCAGTGAGGAGACCGCTGTCGAGTGCATGAAGGCGGGCGCAGTGGATTACGTGCTCAAGGAGCATATCGGCCGGATTGGATCAGCGATCCAGATCGCGCTGGAAAAGAAACAGGCGGAGGCGAAATTGCGCGAGAGCGAAGAACTCCTGCGGCTGATCACGGACAATGTCACGGACTTGATCGCGATTCTCGATCTGCAGGGAAAACGGCTGTACAACAGCGCTTCTTACGGAGAAATTCTCGGGAACCCTCAGTCCCTTCGCGGCACGAGTTCGTTCAAGGAAATTCATCCGGACGACGTGGCCACCATCAAGCGCGTTTTTGAAGAAACGGTGCGCACCGGCATGGGAAAACGGGGTGAATACCGTTTCGTGCTGAACGACGGAAGCGTTCGTTACATCGAATCGCAAGGCAGCGTCATCCGCGACCAGAAGGAAAACGTGGACAAGGTGCTGGTCGTCTCGCGCGATGTCACCGAGCGCAAGCGGGCCGAAGAGGAGCTGCGCCGGAGCGAGGAGCGGTTTCGGGCGCTGATTGAAAACAGCTCGGACGCCATCGCGCTGCTGAATCCGTCGGGTGTTGTGCTGTATGCGGGACCCTCGACCGAACGGGTGATGGGTTATCGCAACCCGGAATTCGTGGGTCGCCGGTTTTTCGATCTGATTCATCCGGAAGACGCGGAGCGGACGATGAGTCTGGTGGGCGGATTGGCGCAGAAGGCGGGCCACACGGTGCGAATTGAATGCCGGATTCGGCACCAGGACGGTTCGTGGCGATGGACCGAAGGCACGGCCAAAAATCTGCTCGGCGAGCCCGGGGTTCAGGCCATTGTCATGAATTATCGCGACATTACGGAGCGCAAAACGGCCGAGGCAGAAATTCAAAAGCTGGCTGCGTTCCCGCTCTACAGCCCGAATCCCGTTCTCGAATTGTCCGCCGACGGCACGCTCACCTATTTCAACGACGCGGCCCAACAGGCGGCGCGTCTTTTGGGCAAAAATCATCCGCGCGAGATTCTGCCGTCGGGCGTGAAAGAGATTATCAAGGCCTGCCTGGGCACGGGCAAGAGTACGACCGGCCTTGAATTCACCCTGGAGGGGCGGACGCTCTCCTGGTCGTTCTTTCCGATTCTGGTGAGTCAGGTTGTGCAGTGCTACGCCTTTGACATCACGGAGCGGCTTACTTTGGAAGCGCAATTGCGGCAGTCGCAAAAGATGGAGTCGGTGGGCCAGCTCGCGGCCGGGGTGGCACATGATTTCAACAACATCCTCACGATCATACAAGGGCACGCCGAGTTACTGCTGGCGGAGTCGACGACGTCGCCCCACACCCTGGAGGGACTGAAGCAGATTTCCAGCGCGGCCGGGCGCGCGGCGAATCTGACGCGGCAACTGCTGACCTTCAGCCGCCGGCAGGTGATGCAGCCGAAAATCCTCGACTTGAACGAAGTTGTTGGCGATGTCACAAAGGTGCTGAACCGCCTCCTGGGAGAGCAGATCACGCTGCAATGCAATTACGCGGCGAACCTGCCGCCGGTGTTGGCTGACCTGGGTATGATGGAGCAACTTATCACGAACCTGGCAGTCAACGGGCGCGACGCGATGCTGAAAGGCGGACGGCTGATTATCAGCACGTTTGCGACAGAAATCGACGACGGATACGTGGAGGGCCACCCGGAGGCTCGCGCCGGGCATTTCGTGTGTCTGGGTGTCAGCGACACTGGCACAGGGATGGATGAGGCGACGCTGGATCACATTTTTGAACCTTTCTTCACCACCAAAGAGGCAGGCAAAGGAACCGGGCTCGGTCTGGCGACCGTGTATGGGACGGTGAAGCTGCACAACGGCTGGGTCGAAGTGGAAAGCCGGCTCGGGATGGGCTCCACGTTCACCATCTTCCTGCCCGCGGGCAAAGCCGATGCGCAGGCTGGGCCGGGATTGGCGGAAGAATCGTTCGTGCGCGGTGGCAACGAGTCCATTCTGGTCGTGGAGGACGAGACAGCCTTGCGCGGCCTGATGCGAGGGGTGCTGCAGCATTACGGTTATCATGTCCTGGAGGCGGCGACGGGGAACGAAGCGCTCAAGGTGTGGGAGAAGAACGCGGCGAAAATTGATTTGCTGGTGACCGACATGGTCCTGCCGGACGGGGTGGGCGGCAACGATCTGGGCAGAGCGATGCAAAAGGAAAAGCCGCTACTGAGAGTTGTTTTCACGAGCGGATACAGTTTGGAACCGCGCGACGAGGAATGCGGTTTGCAGGAAGGATTGAACTTTCTCCAAAAACCGTTCCAACCACTTTCGCTCGCGCGAACGGTGCGCAGGTGCCTCGATAATCCCCAGTAAAGAGCAGCCCGCGCGGCTGTCCGTTGGAGGGCAGGACCTTGTCCGCAGAAAAGCTTTCAACGTCGAAGAATTTATTGTTGGTCAACCCGCTGCGCGTGTCATAACGTCTGCCGGAAAATGAGACGCTTTATGGCCGATAATGACGGGAAAAGTCTGAAGTTCCGCGCCCCGCTCGCAATGGGGGCAAAGGGCATCACTCCTTCGTTCCAGAACCGAGAGGCGAAGAGAAGTTGTTGGCCGTTGGACTTGCGAAGCTAAAATTGAGCAGCCTAGTTATGGCGAAGATTCTGGTCATTGATGATGACGCCTCGCTGCGAGAAGTGATCCAGTTGGCTTTGGAACACGCCGGTTTTGAGGTGATCGAGGCAGATAATGGCGCCATCGGCGTCCAAAACGCCTGCGCGCAGTTGCCCGATCTCATCTTGTGCGACGTGCGGATGGAAAAAATGGACGGATATCGGACGCTGGCCGCGTTGCGCCAGGGCACCGCGACCGCTTCCATACCTGTCATTCTGATGACGGGCCAGGCGGATACGGCCGGCATGCGGCAAGGAATGGAACTGGGCGCGGATGATTACCTTTCGAAGCCGTTTACCGTGCCGCAGTTGCTCGCGGCCGTGAACGCGCGACTCAAGAAGCATCAAACCGTTCGAGAATTGGCGGAGCGGAAACTGGCTGACTTGCGGGCCAACATCAGCCTGGCACTGCCACACGAGTTACTGACGCCCCTCAACGGCATTCTTGGTTTCACCGACATCCTCATCACGGACCACTCTCATTTGCAAGCGGATGAAATCGTCTCGATGTCCGAGGCGATCCGCGATTCCGCCAAGCGCCTGCATCGGTTGATCGAAAACTTTCTGATTGTCGCGCAGATTGAGTTGTTGCAGGCCGACCAGTTACAGGCTTTGCGCGAGGGGCAGACGCTGGACTTGCGGAAGCCGATCGAGCGCGTGGCTCAGGTGCGCGCCGGGCGGGCGGGACGAGCGGACGATCTTGTCCTGGAGCTGTGCGAGGCTTCGGCGGCCATTACCGAGGATTACTTCACCAAAATTGTTGATGAGCTGCTGGAAAATGCCTTCAAGTTCTCCACCCTGGGCAGCCCGGTGCAGGTGCAGAGTGTGACCGGCAACGGTACTTTCGTCTTGCGCATCGCCGACCAGGGGCGCGGCATGAAGTCCGAACACATTGCCGAAGTCGGCGCTTACATGCAGTTTGAACGGAAGATTTACGAACAACAGGGGTCCGGTTTGGGGCTGACGATCGCCAAACGGCTGACGGAATTGCACGGGGGCGAGTTGAGCATCCAAAGCGAACTTGGAATTGGCACGACCGTCGAAGTCAGCCTGCCGTGCCTGACGGTAAATCAGTCGTGAAAATTTTAATTGCCGAAGACGACCGGGTTTCCCGGCGAGTACTGGAAGCCGGACTGCTCAAGGATGGCCACCAGGTGATCCTGGCCGAAGACGGCGCGCAGGCCTGGCAGGCGCTGCAAACGGACCCGACAATCCCGCTGGCCATTCTGGACTGGAACATGCCTCGCTTCACCGGGCCGGAAATTTGCCAACGGGCGCGCCAGATCAAAACCGACCAGCCGCCTTACCTGATCCTTCTAACGTCGCGCGACGCTCGTCAAGACATCGTCTCCGGCCTGCAAGCCGGGGCCAACGACTACGTGATCAAACCGTTCGATTTTGACGAACTGCGCGCCCGTGTGCAGGTGGGCGAACGCGTGGTCCAGTTGCAGAGCACGCTGGCCAACCGCGTGAAGGAACTGGAGGATGCGTTGGCGAATGTGAAGATGCTGCAAGGGCTGCTGCCCATCTGTCTCTACTGCAAAAAAATTCGCGACGACCGCAACTACTGGCAACAGCTTGATAAATATGTCGCGGAACACACCGAAGCCAGGTTCAGCCACGGCATCTGTCCCGAGTGTTACGAGCAAGTGGTCAAGCCGCAGTTGGACCAATACCTTGATTCCGGAGGGACGAGGCCGGGGGCAAAGGGTTAACCAGGGTCGAGCGGGTCTCCGATGGCTCTTCTGATTTCGGCGAGAAGGGAATCTTTTTCAACCGGCTTGCGAATGAAGGATAAGGCCCCAATCGCAGCAGCGCGGCCTTGATATTTCTGCGGATCATCACACGAAACAATGATGTATTTGATTGGGAGGGCCGGATGGTTA
>Ga0209804_1002382_pt1 | contig 11349 bp, 5 predicted proteins | sample GraSoiAngelo_139_FD_185896 | JGI IMG/M metagenome (GOLD analysis project Ga0209804, IMG submission 185896) | Grasslands soil microbial communities from the Angelo Coastal Reserve, California, USA - 14_0929_12_20cm (SPAdes) (version 2) | ecosystem: Environmental > Terrestrial > Soil > Grasslands ... | reverse complement strand
TCGAACTTCAGCCTCGACGTCCTCGCCCAGCCGCGCATCAACGATTTCTTTGAAACGATCGAGCGCCTGCCCGAGGTGAAGCTGACGGGGGAACGACAGCAGCTCGGCGTCTCGCCCTTCTACTACGAAAGCCAAAGTTCCGTCGGTTACTTTCGGCACACCTTTGCCAACGACCTCACGAATTCTTTCGCCGCGTATCGGGCCGACACTTTTCACCAGTTGCTGCTGCCGCAAATTTTCTTCGGCTGGTTGAACGTGACCCCGCGTGTCGGCGGACGGTTTACCGATTACGGCGAAACCCATGGCGTTGGTACGACCAACAAGGAGGAGCAACGTTGGGTGTTCAACACCGGGGCCGAGGTTTCCTTCAAGGCCTCGCGAATTTGGCAGGGTGCGCACAGCAAGCTTTTTGACATGGATGGCATGCGTCACGTGGTCGAACCGTCCGTGAATTACGTCTTCGTGCCCACGCCGAACAAGCCGCCTACGGAGCTGCCGCAGTTCGACAGCCAATTGTCCACGCTGCGGCTGATACCGGTCGATTTTCCGGACTACAATTCGATTGATTCCATCGACAGCCAAAACGTTTTGCGGCTCGGTTTGAGAAATACATTGCAAACCAAACGAAAGAACGGGGTCGAGAACCTGTTCAAGTGGGCGGTTTACGCCGATTGGCGCCTCAAACCGCGCCCTGACCAGGAAACGTTCACGGACGTTTACTCCGACCTCGACTTCAAACCGCGTTCGTGGATTACGTTGAATTCCGAGACGCGCTACAGCATCAACGACCGGCAGTGGCGCGAGGCGAATCACACCCTCACGCTCTCACCGAACAGCACCTGGAGTTGGTCGGTGGGCCATCGTTATTTGCGCAGCGACCCGGCGCTCGGGCCGGATTCCGGAAACAACACCATCTTGAGCAGTTTCTACTATCGCTTCAGCGAGAACTGGGCCGGACGCCTGCAGCATCGCTTCGAGGCGCGCGACGGCACGCTGGAAGAACAATATTACACCCTCTATCGCGATTTCCGGAGCTGGACGGCGGCCTTGACGTTTCGCGTCCGCGAGAGCCGCATCGGCCCGACCGATTACGGCGTAGCGGTGACGTTTTCCTTGAAAGCTATCCCGCGCTTCAAACTCGGCGATGACCAGAACAAGCCGAACTTGTTGCTTGGCGGTTGAAGTCGGTAGCCGCCGACGCTTGGGAGGCGAATCAGACGCCTGCGTTCATATTGAGACGAACGCCCTCACCCATCCCTCCCCATGAACCCAGAGGAACATCCAACATCGAACATCCAAACGCCGAACATCGAATGGCCGCGCGACTCCTCGCTCACTTCGGCGATCGGTGTTCGATGTTGGACGTTCGATGTTTTCCCCGGTTCAGCGGGTTTGAACGCGCGAATTTTCATTTCGTGGAAATCTCTCCCCATCGGATGGAGTAAGGGCGCCCGCCAGACAAGATGACGGAACAGCGCCCTCTCGCTGGCGCATCCCGGCGAGTCTCATCTTGGCCGAGAACGAAGGCGGATGGGTCGTTTTGCTATTCCGAATAGACTTCGGCACCGACTCTCTGCGTGAGGAAAACCCTGGCGCGATTGTCAAAGCAGTTAAGATTGAGCAAAAGACCATGGAAAGAGTCGAACCCTCAAACCACCTTCGGCTCATGAAAACACTTCGTCATTGCTTCTGTCTCAGGGGCGGATTATACGCTGAAGGAACGCGCTGACAGAGTATGGAGCGAAACACCCCATCCGAAGTCCGAAGTTGTCTTGCCGCTGGTTTTCCTGCCCGCGTGCGGGCGTGGCTAGCCGCGGCGGTTTTCTGTTTTGGCCTGACGACATCGGTGCGCGCGGCGTTGCAATTCGATGTTTTCGTCGGTTATGGCGGCCAGCCGACAGGATTTGACGGAATTGTGCGCGAGGCGGGCTGGTTTCCCGTGGCCGTCGAGGTGCAAAACGACGGCCCGCCGTTTAACGCGGTGTTCGAGTTGTCCTCCAGTCAGATGGGCGTTGGACAAACGCGTCGAATCCTGGTGGAATTGCCGACCAACACCCGGAAGCGGTTCGTCATTCCCGCCTTCGCCGGTTCGGCTGCTTACTCCACGTGGGACGCCCGACTGATGGACGAGCGTGGCAAGGTACGGGCCGAGAAGACCGGTTTGCGTCCGCGCGCTCTGGCGTGGGAAAGCATTTTGCTCGGTGCCACGCCGCGAACCTTCGGCGGCCTCCCCAAACTGCCCGAACTCAAGAACAACAACAACCGTTCGCCGATGCAGCCGCTGGTCGCGCGCTTGCCGGTCGAGCAGTTTCCCGACACGCCCATCGCGCTGGAAAGCCTCGACGCGATTTATCTGAACTCGGAAAAGGCGCTCGAACTGAAGGTGAACCAGGCGGCGGCTTTGCTCGCATGGCTGCATGAGGGCGGTCACCTGATCATCGGCGTGGAACAACCTGCGGACATCAATGCAACGCCGTGGTTGCGTCCACTGTTGCCGTGCGACCTGAGCGGCGTTGGGTCACTCAAGTCGAGCCGCGAAATTGATCAATGGCTCGGTTCCGGTGAAACGCAGGAGTTCGACGCTTCGCGAACGGGGCAACGCGTTGGTTCCCGGAGAGCCGCAATTCAACCGGCTGCCAGGTCTCCGGGCGGCGTGAGTTATCCGGCGAACTTTCTGGCGATGGATGCCGACTTTGCGCAGGTCGAGTTTCCCGTGGCGATGGGGACGGTTCGCGACGGTGAAGTTTTGCTTTCGCTGCAGAACACCCCGCTCGTCGTTTCCGCCAAACGCGGTCGCGGTCAAATCACCGAGATCATGTTCAGCCCCGAACGCGAGCCGTTCCGCTCCTGGAAAAACCGTGAATGGTTTTGGGCGAAGGTGCTGTCGGTTCCGCTGGGTTGGTTTGGGCCGGAAAATCTGAATGCCTACGGCGGTTGGAGCGTTGACGGTGTCTTTGGCGCCATGATCGACAGCCGGCAGGTGCGTAAACTGCCCGTGCAATGGCTGTTGCTGTTGCTGATCGTTTACTTGCTCGTGATCGGCCCGGTGGACCAGTATTGCCTCAAACGCGCCAACAAACAAATGCTCACCTGGTTGACGTTTCCGGTTTACGTCGCACTTTTTTCCCTGCTGATTTATTACATCGGCTACAAACTCCGGGCCGGCGAGACCGAATGGAACGAACTCCATCTGGTGGACATTTTGCCGCACGGCGAAACGGCGGAATGGCGCGGACGCACTTATGCCTCCGTTTATTCGCCGGTAAACGCCCGATACAAAGTCGTCGGCGAACAACCGCAAGCGACGTTGCGTGGCGAGTTTATGGGTTCTTATAGCGGGGGACAGGAAGCGAGCCGCGCCGAGGTGCTGCAGCGGGATAAAGGTTTCGACGCCGACATTTTTGTGCCGGTTTGGACCAGCCAGTTGTTCGTCAGCGACTGGATGCAGCCGGGGGATTATCCCTTCACGGCGACGGTCAGGCCCAAAGGATCGGCTCAGGGCGCGAAGTGGGAGGTGACCATCGAGAACCGTCTCGACCACGAGTTGAAGGAGGTGCGGCTGATCGTGCGAGGCCGCGTTTATGGATTGGGAAATCTGCCGGCGAGCAGGACCTCCACATTGTCTGTGGACCAACAAAGCGGAACGCCGCTGCGGGACTTCGTGCAACAAAACGGCAACCAATTCGTGATGGCGGTCCAAAACCGTCAGCACGCTTTTGGCGATAACGCGTCCCGGTGGATCGACCTGGATGCCGCGCACCTCACCGCGATCTCCTTCGCTTCTCAAATCATGAATGTGAACGTCGCTCCGTACCAGCAGCAGCGCGGCTTTGTCAGTCCCGTCGGCCTGGACCTGACGCCCGTTGTCGAGCGCGGCGACGCTGTGTTACTGGCGTGGGATGCCGGCCACGCGCCGGCTGACGGTTCCATGAACCGGTTCAAAACCGTCCGCAGCCATCGCAACTCGCTGTTGCGACTGGCTGTTCCTGTTGATCAGTCCAGACTTTGAACTCATAACTCTTGAATTTCAGTTATGTCCATCCCCCCCGATCCCAACAACAACGTGCCCGCGGTTCAGACTTTCGCGCTGACGCGCGTTTACGGCCCGATGGTCGCTCTCAACGCCCTGAACCTCACCGTCAATCGCGGGGATCTTTTTGGTTTCATCGGCTCGAACGGCGCGGGCAAAACGACCACCCTCCGCATCCTCGCCACCTTTCTGGCGCCTTCCGCCGGCACTGCGCAAGTGCTCGGCCACGATGTCGTGCGCGACGCCGACGCCGTCCGCCACGTCATCGGTTACATGCCCGATTTCTTTGGCGTGTATAAGGACATGGAGGTGACCGAGTATCTCGACTTCTTCGGCGCCTGTTACAAAATCCCATCCGCGCAGCGCGAGAAAACCGTCAACGACGTGCTCGAACTGGTCGGCCTGAGCGAAAAGAAAGGGGCGCTCATCGGCGCGTTGAGCCGCGGGATGCAGCAACGGCTAGGCCTGGCGCGCGTGCTGATTCACGACCCGCAAGTGCTGCTGCTCGATGAGCCGGCCAGCGGCCTCGACCCGCGGGCGCGCATCGAGATGATGGCCATTTTACAGGAACTGCAGAAGATGGGAAAAACCGTCATCATCTCTTCGCACATCCTCAGCGAACTGGAAACGCTCTGCAACCGCGTCGCAATCATCGAAAAGGGGAAACTGATTTACACCGGACCGGCCCAGGGTATGCGCGATCAAATGGCGGTCGGCCGGGTTTTCTGGGTGAAGATCATCGGAGACGAAACGAGGGCTGTCGAACTTTTGAAGGCACGCCCCGAAGTCAACCAGGTCGAACATACGGAAGGTCGGCTTAAGGTCACGTTGAACGACCATGAGACCGATCCCGGTTGCGTGGCGGAAACGCTCGTTCATGGCGGCCTGAAGTTGATTGGTTTGGAGGAGGAAGAGCTGGGACTGGAGGAAGTGTTCATGCGCGTGACGCGCGGCGAAACGCAGTAGCCGGGAACCGTTGAAACGTTAAAAATGTTAAAGCGTTAAATTGGCGGACGGCAGCGCGCGGTCTGTTCCGGTTCAACCCTCCTGCAGCTCATCGGACAAATGACCTTTTTGCCCATTGTCGGACGCGAGTTGCGCGTAGCAGCACGGCGCCCGGCCACCTATCGGGTTCGCTTTTTTGCGGCCCTGGCGGTCCTGGCGTTCGGGTTTGTCACGCTTGCGTCCGCGCCTGCGTCCACGCCGACGCATCAGGTCAGCGAAGCCATCTTCGCTCTGGAAGCAGTTATTTCCTTTGCGTTCTGCCTGCTGTCAGGCGTGTTTCTAACCGCCGACTGTCTGAGCGTTGAGAAGCGCGATGGAACGCTGGGTCTGCTGTTCCTGACCGACCTGAACGGGTTCGATGTCGTGCTCGGCAAGCTGGCGGCGACCTCGATTCAATCGATCTACGGATTGCTTGCCATCTTTCCCATGCTGGGGCTGTCGCTTCTCCTGGGCGGAGTGACCAGCGGCGAATTCGCGCGAGTGCTTTTGGCTTTGCTTCTCGTCCTGCTGTTCTCGTTGGCCATGGGATTGGCCGTCTCGGCCGCTGGCCGCGAAACGCGTCGAACGATGGTGTTGACCTTCGGGTTGCTGTTTTTTTTCGCCGGGCTGTTTCCGGCCTTCGCCTGGCTCCAAGAGATTTTCCTTGGCGGCGGGGCGGTGATTGGCAATTGGTTTTTGCCAAGCCCGGTTGGCGTCCTGATGACGGCATTCGATTCGTATTACCGAGCCGGTCGGGGACCGGCGATGTTTTGGACTTCGGTTGGCATCTTTTGCGCGTTTGTCCTCGGCGCGCTGTCGTTCGCAAGCCTGTTGCTGCCTCGATCGTTTCGGGAAGAGGAACGCGAATTGGCGCATGGGAGTAAAATTTCCTTCGGCTGGCGGGCGCGCTTTCGCATCGGGCGCCGGTCGCCGGCGCGCCGCGCAAAGCTGGAGCTGAATCCGTTTTACTGGCTGGCGGCCCGCGAACGGCTTGTCCGTCTCATTGTTTGGGTGGCGGTTGTGACTCTTGGCGCGATCTGGTCCGGCTTTGTCGTGGGCGCGTTCGCAACTCGCCAGTCAGGGCGGGGTGACGACGCCGTTGGCATCAGCTTTCTGACGGCCTTTGCATTGCACGTCGTCCTCAAAGGTATTGTGGCGCTGGAAGCGAGCCGTCGCCTGAGTGAAGACCATTACAGCGGCGCGTTGGAATTGCTCCTCGCGACGCCGCTCCTTCCGCGAACTATTCTGCGCGGCCAATGGCTCGCGTTGCGGGAACATTTTGCCAAACCAATTCTGGCGGTGCTGCTGGTCAATGGGACGCTCTTCTGGCTGGTCGGCTTCTCAAAGAGCGCATTTGGGACGGACCCGGAACTCCGAACGGCGTTCTGCGCCATGTGTCTCGGTGGCGCCCTGGTTCTTTTGCTGGATGTTCGCGCGCTCGGTTGGGTCGGTATGCTGACAGCGCTGCGGAGCAAGAGTCACGCGCGGGCTGTCCTGGCCACATTGGGGCGCATCATGCTGCTGCCCTGGGCGGGCATCTTCGTATTCGTGATGCTCAGCATTGTGCGTCAGGGAATGTCGGTAAAGATCATTAATGAACTGGTAATCCTTTGGTTCGTTGGAGGGGCGATCATCAGTCTGACCGCGGCGGCGAAAGCGAAAAGACGGTTGCTGAGTCAATTCCGAACGCTTGCTTCCGGCGCGAAGGTCAAGCTGCTGAAAGATGTTTCCCGCCCCAACCCGTTGGCGTGGCGGATCGATCCTGGAAGATGCGTATGACTGTCCTTCCGATCGTCGAACGTGAACTCCGCGTGGCCTCGCGGCGGCGGGCCACTTACCGGATGCGCGTCAATGCCGCGCTGGTGGCGATTGCGATGTTCGCGTGGATGATGCTGACGTTCCTGGAGGCGATTCCGCCTACCTGGCAGGGGCGTTACCTGTTTCGCGCGTTGTTCGGTTTTGCGTTTGTTTATTGCCTGTTCATCGGCGCGCGGCTGACGGCGGATTGTCTGAGCGAAGAGAAGCGCGAGGGAACGCTTGGTTTGCTGTTTCTCACGGATTTGAAAGGTTACGATGTGGTGTTCGGCAAACTGGCGGCGACATCGGTCAATTCCATTTACGCGTTGGTCGCGGTCGTGCCGGTCATCTCTTTGCCCGTTCAATTTGGCGGTGTAACGGCGATGGAGTTGTGGCAATCGTCGCTGGTTCTGGCCAACACGATCTTCCTCTCACTGGCTTCGGGCATTTTCGTGTCCACGCTCAGCCGCAACGAGCGGAAGGCGATGTTCGCCACGATTTTTGCGGTATTGCTGTTGATATTTGGTCCGTTCGTGCTGACTTTCGCGTTGGGGATGAGTTTGCCAGGACTGTTCAACCGCCCGGAAGACGGTTGGCCGTTTCTTTCCTTAAGCCCGGCCTACGCTTTCGGTTACCTGGTGACGAACTCCACTCCTCTCACAACGTTTGCGCTTTTCCCCGCGAAAAGCTTTTGGTGGTCGCTGCTGGCGGTGCATTTACTGGGTTGGGTCCTGCTGCTGTTGGCCAGCCGCATCCTGCCGGGCATCTGGCAGGCGCGCGGCGCGACCTCGAAACTCGATCGCCACCGCGAGCGGATCGAGCAGTGGGCTTATGGCCGGACCAAGGCCCGCAAGACGCATCGCGGGCGGCTGCTGGACATCAATCCCTTCCTGTGGCTGGCCGGACGCGAGCGTTGGAAACCGTCTTATGTCTGGGGCTATGTCGCGGCGGTGTCGGCCACGTGGCTGTGGGGATGGTTCAATTACGACCGTATCATGTTCGATAAGGGCGTTACGCTTGCCACCGTGCTGCTGTTCCAAACGTTTTTGAAGCTCTGGGTAATTTCCGAAGCCTGCACGCGGCTGGCGGAAGACCGTCGCATCGGCGCCCTGGAACTGCTGCTGTCCACGCCGCTGACGACGCGGGAGATTCTGCACGGCCAATGGCTCGCGTTCAGGCGCCAGTTCGCCAGGCCGCTCGTCGTCGTGTTGCTGTTCGAATTCGTTTTGCTCCGGCAACAATTCTCGACTCGCATGGTGCTGGTCAACCTGGTCATGCTCGTCGCTGATCTGGTAACCTTGGGCTGGGTGGGTATGTGGCTCGCTCTGACGGCCCACAACCTCAATCGTGCCATTCTAGGCGCGATCGGCCGCGTGCTGATTCTGCCCTGGGGCGCGTTTTACGCGGCGAAGTTGGCGCTCGAAGTTTTCTGGCCGCTGTGCGGGCGCGGTCCATTCCGGCCCGGGGAGCAGTTCACCGAATATTTTTGGTTTGGCATCGGACTGGTGAACAATTTTCTTTTTGGCGTTTGGTGGGCGCGGCGCCATTTGCTGAATGATTTCAGGCTGACGGCGACCCAGCGCTACCAAATGGAAAAATCCGGCTGGTTCAAGCGCCTGTTTCGCGGCAAGGATGAGGCGCCGGCGCGGGAAACGCTGGTGGCAGTTCAGAATTGAACGGCCTTGGACGGTGTTGTCGAATGCGGGAAACCGTTGCATGATCTTTCTGCCGATTGTTGAACGTGAGTTGCGCGCGGCGTCGCGCCGCCGCGGCACGTACTGGAACCGCGCGTTGGCGGCGCTGGCGGCCATCCTCATTTTCGGCGGGGCACTTTTTTTTGAAGCGCACCAGCCGCCGAAAGAACTGGGCAAAGACATCTTTAACGCGCTGGCAGGACTGTTTCTGTTTAGCAGCCTGGTAGCGGGCATTCGTTACACCGCCGACTGTCTGAGCCAGGAAAAGCGCGAAGGGACGCTCGGACTTCTGTTCCTGACCGACCTGAAAGGATACGACGTCGTGTTGGGGAAGCTGGCGGCCACCTCTTTGAATTGCTTTTACGGTTTGCTGGCGATTTTTCCCGTCCTGGCGATTCCACTGCTGCTGGGGGGCGTGTCGCTGGGAGAGTTCTGGCGGATGTCGTTGGTGCTCGCGAACGCGCTTTTTTTCTCTCTGGCGGCGGGAGTGTTTGTTTCAGCGACGAGCCGCGTCGCGCGGAAGGCGATGGCGGGCACGTTCGTTTTGATCCTGCTCATCCACGCCGGTCTGCCCACGCTGGGCGTCTGGCTCGCCCAACACGGACAAGCCAATTCCGTGAACACGGTTTTTCTGCTCCCGAGTGTTGGACGCGCCTATGCGCTGGCGTTTGACACGCTGTACCGCGCCAGACCGGATGAATTCCGCTGGTCGATCCTTTTCACGCATGGATTGGCCTGGATGTTTCTCGCGCTGGCCAGCATTGCCGCGCGCAATTCCTGGCAGGACAAGCCTGCGGGAGCGTTGCTGGCCCGCTGGTGCCAGCGCTGGCAGCGATGGAGCTACGGCAACGCCGCGCAGCGAGTGGCCTTTCGCACGCGACTGTTGAATATCAGTGCTTGTTTCTGGCTGGGTGCGCGGCAGCGCCTCAAACCGACGCTCGTCTGGGCGTTTCTTGGCGCGTTCGGCTGCGTCTGGGCCTGGGGCGCTTTCAAATGGCGCGAGGATTGGCTGCAGGAGGGCACTTATCTGGCGACTGCGCTCATCCTGCACCTCACCCTTAAACTCTGGGCCGCTTCAGCGGCCTGCCAGCGGTTCGGCCCCGACCATCGCAGCGGCGCGCTGGAACTTTTGCTCTCGACGCCGCTGACCGTGAGGGAGATTTTGCGCGGCCAACTGCTCGCGCTCAAACGACAATTTCTTTGGCCGGTCCTGGCGGTCGTAGGAATTGATTTCCTGTTCTTGTTGGCCGGAGCCAGGCGACTCAGCTCAGCGGGGGACAACTTCTGGGTCTGGTTTTGTGGCGCGGAAATGGTGCTGTTGGCGGCCGACGTTTATGCGCTCATCTGGGTTGGCATGTGGGTTGGTCTCATCTCGAAGCGTCCCAACCGTGCTTCCGGCGCGACCATCGCCCGCGTGCTGGTTCTGCCTTGCGGCGTGTGGGCAGGACTGCTCATTCTTGCGACCTTCACGCCCCTCTGGCACTTGGTCGAGGACCAATGGCCGTTTTATCTTGGGCTTTGGTTTGCGCTGGGAATGATTACCGACATCTTTTTTTGTCTTTGGGCGAAGTTTCGATTATTGCGCGATTTGCGCACGGTGGCGACGCAGCGGTTCGTTCCGGGACGGATGTTTTTTGCCTGGATGAAACCGGGCCGCACCCAGTCAAGCCCGTCATTGCCGACGGCCGTCACCAGCGAGATCTGATATTTGTTGGCGGGCGCTGATCGCCGTCGTAGTCGTCAAGGTGACCAGGCGCCGAACGAATCGCTCCAGGTCCGCCCCATACGTCGCTGAATACGGTTTCACTCGGCGCGAAATTCTGACCTTGGGACCGGTTGAATGACATTTCTCCCCATCGTTGACCGCGAACTGCGTGTGGCCGCCCGGCGCCCGGTCACGTATTGGACGCGGCTGGTCTTCGCCATCGCCGGCGCGGGAATAGTAAGCCTGGCGTTGCTTTTCGCGGCCGCGGCGCAGACCGGCGCGACGGGAATTGGAGGTTGGCTCTTTTATTTTTTGAGCCTGCTGGCGCTGGGCTTCAGCGCTTTCGCGGGCGTATTTCTGACGGCCGATTGCCTGAGCGAAGAGAAACGGGATGGCACATTGGGGCTGCTGTTCCTCACCGATCTCAAAGGCTACGATGTCGTATTCGGCAAGCTATTGGCACGCTCGCTCAGCGCGGCTTATGGGTTGCTCGCGATTTTTCCCGTACTGGCGATTACGTTGACGATGGGTGGGGTAACCGCAGGCGAGTTCTGGCGCATAACGCTGGTGTTTCTCAACACCATTTTCTTCTCCCTTGCGGCCGGGATGTTCGTTTCCTCCCTGAGCCAGCAAGACAATCGAGCCGCAGCAGGCGCGGCGGGTTTGATCGTTCTTATCGGCGGCGCGCTGCCGCTCGTTGAATTCGTTCTCAACAAGGCGGGGTTGGCTGCTCGTTTCGCGCTTTCTTTGCCCAGCCCGCTTACCGCCTGGCAACTGGCGTTCGACGCGCCCTTTCGAATGTGGGGACGAAGCTTCGGCTACTCACTGGTGCTGACCCAGGCGTTGAGTTGGCTGTTTCTCATTCTGGCCGGTGTTCAATTGCCGCGCCTGTGGCGGAGGGGCTCGGGATCGATTTCACTGACGGGCCGCAAGGCGGCGGTCGCCTCGGATACCGCGCTGTGGCGGCGAGCGACCGGACGAAGGCCGTTGCTGGACCGGAATCCGGTCTATTGGCTCACGACCCGGAAAAGCCAAATGGCTTGGGCTTCGTGGGTGGTGTGGGTGACGCTGGTTGTCGGGTTCGCCTGGTTCTTCTACCGTGATCCAACTATTGCCGTCGTCGCAGGGCAACACGGCTG
>Ga0209804_1002380_pt1 | contig 11383 bp, 11 predicted proteins | sample GraSoiAngelo_139_FD_185896 | JGI IMG/M metagenome (GOLD analysis project Ga0209804, IMG submission 185896) | Grasslands soil microbial communities from the Angelo Coastal Reserve, California, USA - 14_0929_12_20cm (SPAdes) (version 2) | ecosystem: Environmental > Terrestrial > Soil > Grasslands ... | reverse complement strand
GCGCCGCCGCGATGGCCCGGCCCTTCATGATGTAGTTGTCCGGGTGGTCGGCCGGGACCGCGGTCGGCGTGATGATCACCTCGGCCCCGAGCGCGCGCAGCAGCCGCGCCTTTTCCTGCGACATCTTATCCGGCATCGTGAAGATGCACTGGTAGCCCTTCACCGCCGCCGCCAGCGCCAGCCCCACGCCCGTGTTGCCCGACGTCGCTTCGACCACCAGGCCGCCCGGCTTGAGCCGTCCTTCCCGCTCCGCGGCCTCGATCATCGCGATGCCGATGCGATCTTTCACCGAGCCCCCGGGGTTGAAGAACTCCGCCTTCGCGTAGACGGGGGTGCCGATGCCCTGGGTGACCCGGTTCAGCCGGATGAGCGGTGTCCACCCGATCGTCTCGAGAACGTTCTCATACGGCTTAGTGTGGGGTGGCATTCGTGTCCGGCTTCACGGGCGCGCTGTCCGGGACGGGGCGCGTCGTGTCGGCGGGAGGGGAGGGGGGAGAGGGGGGCGACGTGTCGCGCCGCACCGCCGTGGAGTCGCGGCGCGGCGCGCGCGCCGGCGCCACGGGGGCGGTCGGGACCGGCGCACGTGCGGGCACGGGCCGGGGCTTCACCGTGTCCGGCTCTCCCTTGCGCACCGATCCGCCGGCCTGCGGGTGGTGAAACTCGATCGGCTGGAGGAACGTGGTCGCGATCGGCAGGCCGTGACGTCGGGCGGGCGTGAACCGCAGCCGGCGGGAGCCCGACAGGGCTGCCGAGTCGAGGGCCGGGTATCCGCTCGACTCGGCCACGCGACTCGACTCGCTGGCCAGCCGCCCGGTCGAGTCCACGAACAACCGCAGCAGCACGTCGCCTTCCACCTTCTGGTCGTACAGCCGCGGGGGATACTGGATGGGCGAGTCGCCGTTGAGCGCCACGGGGGGCTCCTGATCGGGCGGCCCGCTGGAGGGCTCCCCGCCTCCCGCCTGGTCACCCGAGCGCGACTTGCCGCACGCCGCCACGCCCAGCGCCACCACGCCGGCGAGCGCGTTGCGCCACCCCCTCACGCTCCCTCCTCCGCGCGCTGCTTCTTCCACGCCGCGAGGCGGTTCAACGCCTCGAGCGGCGACAGCGCGTCCACGTTCAGGCCGTCCAGCTCCTGCAGCAGCGGGTGCGGGGGCGCCGGTGCGAACAGGCCGAGCTGCGTGGCGTCGGGCGGCGCGGGAGAGGCCTGCCGCGCCACGTGGTGCCCGGCCTCGAGCAGCTTCAGCACCTGCCACGCCCGCCCCACCACCGGCGCCGGCAGGCCGGCGAGCTGGCCCACGTGAATGCCGTAGGACCGGTCGGCACCGCCCGGCTCGAGCCGGTGCAGAAACACGATCTCGTCGCCCGCCTCCCGCACCGCGACGTTGAAGTTGCGCGCGTGGGCCAGCTCCTCGGTGAGCTGCGTGAGCTCGTGATAGTGCGTCGCGAAGACGGTCTTGCAGCCGATCGTGTTGTGGAGGAACTCGGTGACCGCCCACGCGATGGCCACGCCGTCGTAAGTCGAGGTGCCCCGTCCGATCTCGTCGAGCAGCACCAGGCTCCGCGCCGTGGCGCCGTGCAGGATCGCGCTCGTCTCACTCATTTCCACCATGAAGGTCGACTGGCCCCGCACCAGATTGTCCGACGCTCCTACCCGAGTGAACAGGCGGTTCACCACGCCCACCAGCGCGCGCCGCGCCGGGACGAACGCCCCCATCTGGGCGAGCAGCACGCACAGCCCGACCTGACGCAGCAGCGTGGACTTCCCGGCCATGTTCGGACCGGTGAGCAGGATGACCCGGCCGCCGGCATCGAGCAGCACGTCGTTCGGGATGAACGCCTCGCGCGCCATCATGCGCTCGACCACGGGATGACGGCTGCCCTCCAGGGCGATCGTGAACCCGTCGTTCACCTCCGGCCGCACGTAGCCCTCGTGGTGCGCCACGTCGGCCAGCGCGCTCCACACATCGAGTCCCGCGAGCACGGCCGCGGTCGCCTGCACGCGCCCGATCACATCGGCCACGCGGCGTCGCAGCGCGTCTATCAGCTCCGCTTCGCGGGTCGCGATCCGCTCCTCGGCGCCGAGCACCTTCGCCTCGTACTGCTTCAGCTCGGGCGTGACGTAGCGCTCCGCGCCGGTCAGGGTCTGACGCCGCTCGTAGTCGCCGGGCACGCGATCGCGGTGCGGATTCGTCACTTCCAGGTAGTAGCCGAACACCTTGTTGAACCCGACCTTGAGCGAGGCGATCCCGGTGCGCTCGCGCTCGCGCGCCTGCAGTCCCGCGATATAGTGCTTCCCGCCGTCGCGGGCGTCCTTCAGCTCATCGAGATCGCCGTCATAGCCAACCCTGATCGCGTCGCCGTCGGTCGCCTGGGCGGGCGGACGCTCCACCAGGGCGCGTCCCAACTCCTCGCCCAGGTCCTGCAGCAGGTCGAAGCGATCGGCCGCCTGCTCCAGCAGCGCTGCGCGCCCGCGGGCCTCGAGTCCATCGAGCGCACTGCGGACGTCCGGGAGACGCAGCAGCGAATCACGCAGGGCGCCCAGCTCGCGCGGCGTGGCCCGCCCGAGCGCCGCCCGACCCGCCAGGCGCTCCAGATCGCGCACCCCGTCGAGCGCCTCCCGCAGCCGCTCGCGCCCGCGGGCGTCGCCGGCGAGCACCGCTACGGCATCGAGCCGCGCGTTGATCGTCGCCGGCTCGACCAGCGGGGCCAACAGCCAGCGCCGCAGCAGCCGGGCCCCCATCGGGGTCACGGTGCGATCCAGCACGTCCAGCAGCGTCGTGCCCTTCTTGCCCGGCTCGACGCGCAGCGGCTCCACCAGCTCCAGGTTGCGGCGCGTCATCTCGTCGAGCGGCAGCAGGTCGCCGCGCCGCACGATGCGGGGATGGGCGACGTGCGGCAGGCCGCCGGGCTTGAGCTCCCGCGCATAGCGCAACAGGGCGCCGGCCGCCCCGAGGGCGGCGCCGTCCTGCGCCTCGACCCCCAGCCCGTCGAGCGACGCCACGCGGAAGGCGCGCGTCAGGTCCTCGCGCGCCAGCTCGACATCGAACTCCCAGGCCTCGCGCTCGGTACGCGCGGCGCCCGCCAGCGCGAGCACCGTGCCGGCCGGGAGGACGACCTCGGGAGACTCGTAGCGCGCCAGTACGACCGGCAGCTCCTCCACCGCCGCGGTTTCGAGCAGCAGCTCCCCCGTCGTCAGGTCGAGCGCGGCCACGCCGGCCGGGGCGCCGCGGGGATCGACCGCGAGCAGAAAGTTGTTGCGGCGTCGCTCGAGCCAGTCGTCGGCGAGGACGCTGCCGGGCGTGACGGTTTCCACCACTTCGCGGCGCACCAGGCCCTTCGCGAGCTTGGGGTCCTCCACCTGCTCGCAAATCGCCACCCGATGCCCCTGGGCGATCAGCCGGCGCAGGTAGTCGGCGGCCGCTTTGACCGGCACGCCGGCCAGTGGCACCTCGGCGGCGCCCCCGTTGTTGCGGGAGGTGAGCGTGAGGCCCAGCACGCGGGCCGCGAGCTGGGCGTCGTCCTCGAACATCTCGTAGAAGTCGCCCATCCGAAAGAAGAGAATCGCGTCCGGGTGTCGCGCCTTGATCTCGCGGTACTGCTGCATCAAGGGCGTGTCGGCGTCGACCCGGGGCGGCGTCACGGCTCCTCCACTACGAACGGCTGCCCTCCGAGCCGCGTCCTGAGGCGTCGCTGCGCCTGCGCCGCCTCGTCGTGCGTGGCGTAACGCCCCACCCGCACCTTGAAGAGACCGCTCGTGTCCCGTACGACCCGGGCGTCGAAGCCCATGACCTTGAGACGCGTGAGCATCTCGTCGACTTGCGACGCGCTTTTCACCGCGAGCACCTGTACGGCGTAGGTCGAGGCGGGCGCTGGGGGTTTCGTCTGGCTGTCGCCGGGCGTCGGGGTCGTGCCGGCGACCGGGCCCGCCGGGACCACGGCGCAGCGGGGAGCGTAGAAGGTGACCTGATTCTTGAACTCGACGTCCGCGCCGGCTCCGTCCAGCGCTTCGCGAATGAGCGCGCAGCCGTTCGCGTCGTCCTTCATGTCGAAGTACGCGCGCGCGCCCGTGAAATCGGCGCGCGGCCGGAGCGGCGAGTCCGGGTAGTCGCGCCGCAATCGCTCTGCCGCCTGGGCGGTCGCCGTCAGGTCCCCCTGGGCGAAGTACAGCTTGACGAGCGCGACGAGGGCCGAATCCGCCCACACCGACCGTCCGTACTCCACCACCACACGCTGCAGATTGGTGGCGATCAGGCCGGCGTCCGGCGCCAGCATCCCTGCCGTGAAGAGCGCGCCCGGGTAGAGCGAATCCTGCGGCGACAGGCTCGCGAGCAGGCGCCGCATCATGGCGCGCCCCGAATCGGGCCGGGTCTGGGCGATGCGGAGCGCGACGGCGCGGAGGGTGTCCGTCTGGGCGGACAGGCGGACGGCCGGACTGACGGACAGGAGCACGGCGGCGACCAGCATCCGTCCGCCCGTCCGCCCGTCCGCCCGTCCGCGCTTCACGCCGCCTCCCGCTCGAGCACGGCGCACGACAGGACGAGCTGGGCGATCGTACCCACCTCGTCGGTCAGCGTGCTCGACTTCAGGGCCCGGTCAGCGTCCAGTGCGAGCCGCAGGGCCCGCTCCAGCTCGTGCGCGCTCCACCGCCCGGCCCAGCGCGCCCAGCGCGCCGCCGTGCCCTCCCAGCTCCCGAGACCATACGGGCGGGCCGCCCGCAGGTGCGACAAGAGCAGCGCTGGGAGCCGGGCCTGGGGTGCACCGTGGTCGAGCTCGGCGCGGGCCAACGCCGTGCCCACGAGGTGCGTGCCGAGCGCCGTCAGCATGCGCACACCGCTCATGCCCGACTGCTCGAGCACGGGCCCGATCAGCCGCGCGGCATCCGCCGCCCGCCGCTCGAGGGTCGCGTCGACCAGATCCTGGAGCGTTTCGCCCCGGCGCACGCCGACCAGCGCCGCTACATCCTCGCGCGTCGCCGGCCGCGACCCGGCCCCCCCGCCCGCGAGCGCCGCCAGCTTCTCGAGCTCGCGCGCCAGGGCGGCGAGATCGCTGCCCACGGCATCGAGCAGCAGCGCTCCCGCCTCGGGCGCCAGAGTGAGGGCCAGTTGCCGGGCGCGGTGCACCATCCAGCGCTCCACCCGCGCCGGCGGCAGCGGCTCCACCGCTACGGCCGTCGTGCGTCGCACGAGCTCGGGGTCGGGCGGCTCGCCGGCCGCCTGGACCAGCACCAGCAACGTGGTGGGATTGGGCGATTCGAGGTAGCGCAGCAACTCTTGGCGCAGCTTCGCTGTCTTCTTGAGCTGCTCGAGGCCGCGGACCACGACGGCCCGGGTCGCAGCCAGCATGGGCGGGGTGTTCACGAGGGCATGGAACGCCTCCGCATCGAGCTCCGGGGCGCTCCGCTGATCGACGTTGAAATCGCGGGCGGCGGGATCGACGGCGCGATCGATGAGGGCGCGCACCGCTTCGTCCTTGAGCACGTCCTCGTCGCCGTGGAGATAGTAGACGGGATCAGACGCGCCCTGCTTCAGGCTCCGGAGCAGCGCGTCGAAGGTGAGAGCCCCCATACGCGGCGGAAGTTACCGCCGGCTGGGGGCGAGAGAAAGCCTACCGCCCGGCGGACGCGGGCTCGACCAGCGCAGAGCCGTCCGGGGCCGGATTACCCGCGAACACGCTCGCGCGGGGGTCCTGGAACGAGACAAAGGGAACGCCGGCCTGGACGACCGGTCTGGGGAACGGAACGCGCGGGAGCGCGGGCGCCTGCGCGACGGGCGGGCGGCGCACGCCTTCCAGCGCCACCATGGCCAGCGCCGCGGCGACGAACAGCGCCGCCGCGATGCCGGCCCGCGCCGGGACCTGGCTGCGCCGGCGCTCCCGCGCCAGTCGCTCATCGAGCCGACGCCGGAACGCGGGGGAGGGCTCGATGGTCTGGATGGCTTGCAACGCCAGCACGCCGCGCCGCAGGGCCGCGTCGTAGCGCCGGCAGGCGGGGCACTGCGCCAGGTGGCGTGTGAAGCGGCGCAGCTCCCGCGGGGCTGTGATCAGGCCGTCGCGAAAATCGGTATAGCGCTCGAGGAATTCGGCGCACGTCATGGCGAGAATCTACTACCATCGAGACCCGGGTGGGTTCCCGGGCCCCTATTCCAGCAGCGGCTCGATCAGCTGGGCGAAGCTGTTCCGTGCCCGGTTGAGACGGCTCTTGACCGTCCCCAGGTTGCAGCCCGTAATCTCGGCGATCTCCGCGTAGCTCTTGCCCTCGAGCTCGCGCAGCACGAACACCGCCCGGTGGTGCGTGGGCAGCTGGTCCACGCACTGGTCCACCGCCTCCTTGAGATAGCGCTTGCGGTACAGATCGTCGGGCCGCGCCGTGGCGTCTTCGAACTGCAGCGGACGGTGGTCCGCTTCCCAGTGTTTCTTGATCGTCTGGAACAGCACGAGCGGGTTGCGGGACCGGTTCCGCAACTCGTTTTTCGCGAGGTTCGAGGCGATCGTGTAGATCCAGGTCGAGAACTTCTTCGTCTGGTCGAACCGGTGCAGGTGCCGAAAGACCCGGATGAACACCTCCTGAACCAAGTCTTCGGCCCGTTCCCGGTCCCCGATGGTCCGATTGATGAAATTGAGCAGGCGAGTCTGGTAACGGTCGACCAGCGTGCCGAACGCTTGGGGGTCGCCCCCCAGGTGCTCGAGCACCAATCGCCCGTCGTCGAACTCGTGCAGCGCCCGGCGCTCCAAGGCGCGCGGCGTGACGACGTCGGCCTGCTGCTTGTTGAGGGTCGCTCGCATGAACCGCTCCCTGGCTCTAGGATCGAATATACGGAACAACGCGAGACCTGCCGCTCCACTGAGATGCCGCAGGAACCATACCCGTCGCACCTCCCGACGTAACCCGGCGCGCGGGCGTGGCTTGCTGCTTCGCTGCGGCGGGGTCGGCGCGACAGGTCCGTCCTCCTCGGGGGACAGACCGTGTCTACAGCTTCAACACGAACCCCGCCATATAAAGGATAGCTACCACAGTCTTTGCGTCCCGAATCTCGCCGTCTCGAATCAACGCGAGGACGCGGGACAACGGCTGTGGCACCACCTCGATGAACTCGTCGCGCTCGCGCGACGGTTCCCCCATCGTGAGACCGGTCGCCAGGTAGAGGTGAATCACCTCGTTCGTGAAGCCCGGCGTGGTCCAGATAGATGTGAGACGCTGGAGCCGTGCCGCTGTGACGCCCGTCTCCTCCAGCAGCTCGCGGCGGGCGCAGACCTCCGGGTCTTCCCCCGGGTCCAGCGTGCCCGCCGGAATCTCCCACAGCTCGCCGCCGGTCGCATAGCGGTACTGCCGGATGAGCAGAATGGTGGGGTCTGCCCCCGGGGGGTCGGACCCGCAGGGCACGATCGCGGCCGCGCCGGGATGGCGGATCAGATCCAACTGACCGGTTGAGCCGTCGGGGAATCGCACGGTGTCGACGTCGAGCCGCACCACGCGGCCCGTGTAGATACGCCGGCTGTCGAGCTGCATGGCGACGCTCAGTGGTTGAAGAGCCAGGTGACGGGGACCTTGAGCCCCTCGGCCAGGAAGTAGGCCGCGTTGCGCCGGGGATTGGACCGGATCGGCGAGCCGGGCGCGGGGGACGTGAACGGCACGAGGCCAAGCCGGGTGGCGAGGATCTTGAGGCGCAGCATGTGGAACCCGTCCGACACGAGCAGCACCCGACGGCTGTCGCGGGCCGCGAACCAGCGGGCTACGCTCGCGACCGAGGAGGCGGTGCTCGCGCCGGCGGCCAGGGCGATGACCGCGTTCTCGGGGAGTCCGGCCTTGGTGAGATAGCGCCGCCCCACTTCCGATTCGCTGACGGTGTCGCCCGTGCCCACCCCGCCAGTCACCAACACGACGGGCGCCAGGCCGCGCTGGTACAGGGCGGCGGCGTGGTCGAGTCGCGCCCGGAACACCGGCGAGGGGCGGCCGTTGTACTGGGCCGCTCCCAGGACGGCGATGGCGTCGGCGGTGGTGGCCTGGTCGTGGGCGCTCGCGAGCGCCACCGCGACCACGACCGCCGCCCAGCCGAAGGCAAGCAGCAGGACGACCACCCCTGCGGCGGCGAGCTTGCGGCGCAGAGTCCAAAAAGGCATGCGGGGAATATACGAGAGGCAGGTTGTGGAGGTCGGTGGAGGTTCTGGAGGTTGTGGAGGTAGGGACGGTCATGCACCAACCTCCACAACCTCCACCAACCTTCACCAACCTCCACCAAACCTTCACCGCTTTTCGGTGAGGATCTCCTCAAACAGTGCGATCGCCCGCGGGTCGTCCGATTGACCGAGCCAGAAGAGGGCCTTCTTGCGCACGCTGGGACTTGCGTGGGTGCGGGCGATGCGGATCAACGCCGGCACGCCTTCCTCATGCCGCAGCTGGGACAACGCGAACACCGCGCTCTCTTTCACCTCGAGCTCGACGCTCGAATCGTCCACGAGTTCCAAGAGCCCGCGTGTCGCGGCCTCGCCGGCCGCCTGACCGAGCCAGAAGACGGCCGAGCGCCGGGTCTCGCGCGGCACCGAGTCCGCCCGGGCGAGACGCAGCAGGTCGGGCCAGACGGTGATGCTGTCCGCCAGGACGGCCGGGAATACGGCGTCGTGGCCAGCGTCTCGGGCGCCGTGCGCGGCGAGGTCGAGGAGATAGCGGGCGGCGGCGGCGGCCGGGACGGCGCCGAGATCGGTGACAGGGGCGTCCCCGGCGGGGCGCCAGGCGCCGCCGACGTAGGTCCGCACCCGGCTGATCCGCCCGCCCACCTTCCGGAGTGCCACCCGCGCCGGCCCCGGCTCACAGGGGCACCCAGCATCGTCGTCGTAATAGTTGCCGGAGGAGATGCGATGCCGGCCGCAGCTGCCGTCGTCGCACTCGAGCGAGATCACGTTGCGGCCGTTGCCGCACACACCGGCTCGCGTGGCGAAGGAGAAGCGCACGTCGCCGTCGGGTGCGGCCCCCACCCGGTCGGCCAGGCCGCCCTGCAGCGCGAGCGCCAGCACGAGTGACGCGATCATTGGTTGATGATCTCCAGCAGCACCTGCGCTGCGCGCGGGTCGTGCGACTGGCCCAGCCAGAAGATCGCTTTCTTGCGGAGCTCCTTGTCCTGCTCCGTCTTCGCGATCTGGATCAGCCGGTCGACCGCGGCCGCCTCGTGGCGCTGCGAGTACACGAAGATGAGCTGCTCTTTCATGTCCCGGTTCTGCATCCGTTCGTACAGACCGGAGAGCTGGGTCAGATCTCCTCCAGTCTGACCCGCCCAGAAGAGCGCCTTCTTGCGCATCTCGATCGGCTCGCGCTCGTTCAGGGCGATGTCCATGAGCCAGCGGTTGTTGTCCGCGTCGTGCATCTGCGAGAGAGAGAAGATGACCTTCTCCTTGAGATCCTCCTCCGTCAGCTTGCCGTACAGCCCGCGCAGGAACGCCGCGTTCTCGCCCGAATGCTGCTGGCCGAGCCAGAAGATGGCCTTCTCGCGCGCCTCGGACGGCGCGTTCGCGTTCTCCGCATAGGTCCGGAGGATCTGCCCGGCCCGGGGGCTGTGCTGCTGCGACAGGGCGAACAATGCCTTCTCGCGCAGCTCCGCGTCGCCGGTGGTGCGCAAGATCGAGTCGAGCATGCCCACCGCGCGATCGGTCGGGACCTGCGAGAGCCAGAACACCGCCTGCTGGCGCACCTCGGGGTCGGGGTCGTGCTGGGCGACGTCGAGCAGGATGTCCTCCGTCTCGTCGGCGTGCTTCTGCGAGACCAGGAACACCGCCTTGCGACGCAACCCGGCCGAGCAGGCGTCGCGGCGCGCCAGGACCTTCTTGAGGATGGGGACGGCGTTGGCCGCGTCCATTTGCAGCAGGCCGTTGAGGGCCGCGATGCGCATGTCTTCGTCATCGTCTTCGCTGGGGCAGCTCTGGGCCCGGGTCGTGTCCGGCTGCGCGTGCTGGGTGAGCCAGCGCCCCGCTTCTTCGTCTCCCTGCTTGGCGAGCGCGGTCTGGATGCGCGCGAGCAGGGCGGCGGCGTCCCGCAGCGTGGCGGCCTTGCTATACTGCCGCTGCTGCGTGACAAGCAAGCTGCGGGCACGGCTGAGGTCGTCGTTCTTGTACAGCGCAAACGCCGCCCAGTACAGCGCGTCGCCGGCGCGGGCCGTGCTTGGGTAGCGCCGGGCGATATCGCCGTACAGGTTCGCAGCGCTGGTGTAGTCGCCACGGTTGAACGCCTGTCGCGCCGCGCGCCACAGCGAGTCGGTCGGGTCCTGGGAGGCCTCCGGAGGCACGGGGTCGAAGGCCTCGAGGACGTCGAGACCCTGCAGCCCCTCCAACCCTTGCAAGCCCTCCAAACCCTGCAGTCCCTCAAGCGCTTCCATTCCCGCGAGCCCTGCGAGTCCCTCGAGGCCCTGCAGCGCGTCGGATGCCACCGTAAGGGCGTCGAGCTGCGGGGCGACGAGGATCGGGAACCGTCCCGGCAGCGGAGGCAAAGGCGGCACCGGTTGCTGTGTTGCCAAGACGGCGGCCACTACGAGCTGCATCGTCTGCATCACAATGCTCCTTGCGTGCGGACCGGGCCGGGGCCGGCGGGATTCGCCGTCCGGAGCCGCAGCAGCACGCTGCGTTGTTCCAGTCCCTGGTTGATCAGCTGCACCTCTTCCGTGTCGCCACGAGGTGGGAGCTGAGCGATCTGCGCCAGCACCAGCTCGAGGTCTTCGAGCAAGCCTTTGAGTCGCCCGTCCTGCGCCGCAGGGGAGTCGAGCATCAAGCGCGTCGTGCCGAGCAGGTCGCGGGCCTGTTGCGCGAACTGCGCGTCTGCTTGGCCCGATCGAGCTTCGGACCTGAACCCGGTGAGCAGTGCCTCGGTGCGGGTGAGGTACTGTGCTGCCGCGACGCGATACGCGAGCGGCCCCCGGTCGCCGCCACCGGCCGCCGCGACCGGAGCCGGGCCGGTGCGCCGCGGCTCCGCCGTCCACCGGCCGATGCCGATGCCCAGCGCCAGCACCGCCGCGATGCCCACGCCCCAGCGGAGCACCGGGCGCCAGGTCGCTGCCCGCCGCCGGCGGGCGGCGCGGCGCGCCGCGATGCCCTGCCACATTTCCTCGCGCGGCGTTGCCGGAGGCCGATGGTAATCCTGCGCCGCCTCCCGCAACAACCGCTCGAACCGCTCGTCCGTCATGAGGCCCACTCTCCCGCGAAGTCCGCGAGCGCTTCCCGCAGCCGGGCGCGCGCCCGCGACAGTTGCGCCTTGGATGTTCCCGTCTCGACGCCCAGCGTCGCGCCGATCTCCTCGTGCGTGTAGCCCTCGACGTCGTGCATCACGAACACCGTGCGGTAGCCGTGCGGCAGGTCGTCGATCGCCTGCGCCAACCGCCGCTTCAGGTCCGGCTCGGCGGCCCGCCGG
>Ga0209804_1002376_pt1 | contig 11402 bp, 13 predicted proteins | sample GraSoiAngelo_139_FD_185896 | JGI IMG/M metagenome (GOLD analysis project Ga0209804, IMG submission 185896) | Grasslands soil microbial communities from the Angelo Coastal Reserve, California, USA - 14_0929_12_20cm (SPAdes) (version 2) | ecosystem: Environmental > Terrestrial > Soil > Grasslands ... | reverse complement strand
GAGCACGAGTTCCAGGATCCGGGGACAGGCGCGCGCCTGGCAGAGTCGTTTGAGAGGTTTCGCGTTATTTACCAGGAGGGTTCCGCCGCGCGGGCGAGCGCCCGTTGAGATGCCCGGGCGTTGTGCCGAGAAATTTCGCCCAGACCCCGTTCCTTCCGGCCCTCGGCAATGCTATACTCTCCCCACGGTGAGACACCGGCGACCGCTCGGCGGTCTCTGTGGCGTTGTCCTCGTGTTGGTGTCCGTGCTCCCGGCCGGCGCGGACTCGGGGATGCGGACCGTCACCGACTCCAAAGGGCGGGTCACGATCAGCGTTCCGGCGGATTGGGATGTGTTCTCCCTCGGCGCCAACGTCCTGGCAGGCAAGATGAGGAAGGACGTCCCCGAGGACCTCTTCTCGATGATCGTGGCGATGGCTCCTCGCGCGCCCGAACACCTCCCGGCGCTGACGGTGGTGACGATCAAGCTCCCCGGCGAGATCTCCGGGAGGGCGCTTGCCTCCACCGCGCTTGGAGCGGTTCCCACCAAGAAGATGAGCGACCTCGGCTACAACGTCGTGAAGGAGGGGTCGACAAAGATCGCGGGGCACCAGGCGTACTTCATGTATGCGACCAGGACGCTGGCGTCCACCGATATGCTGGTGACGGCCGGTCACCTCCCTCCCGGGCAGAGCGTCTATATGGTGTTTGCGCTCTTCGGGGAAGGTGGGATGGGGATCTTTGCCACCGGATACACCGTGAACGACCCCGCGCGCGTCCGCACAGATTTTGCGACCATCTCCCGGATTCTCGAGACGGTGCGCTTCACCGGGAAGCCCTCCGCCCGGATCTCCTCCCCTGCGCCCCGCTTCGGCGTCTCCACGCCGGCGGTCACGCCGCCCTGATCTCGCTCCCGCACACCCTGTAGACTCCGCACGCGCCGCTCCCAAGGCCCCGCGCCCCCGCGTGCCCGACCGTCCCGGGGTCGCGCCGCCGATGCTGGAGGGATGGCGCTTTCCCCAATCGAAAGTGGCGTGTGCCTGCCTCCTTTAGGGGCTCCGTCTCATGAGGCTCCGGGGGAGTCCGTGGGGGAAAGAGGTGACGGGCGTGCCGGATATGGCCTCGTACCTGGAGCGGACCCTCTGCGACCTCGTCCGCGTGCGCAGCGTGACCGGCGAAGAGGCGGCGCTGTCCGAGTACATCCGCGACCACCTGACGCGGGCGGGGGTCTCCGTCCAGCGCGACGAGGAGGGGAACGTCACCGCGGAGGTCGGGCGGGGCGAGCGTCTCCTGGTGGTGAACGGCCACATGGACACGGTCCCGCCGGTCGACGGCTGGAGGGCCGATCCATTTACGCCGCGTGTCGAGGACGGCCGCGTCTACGGGCTCGGCGCCTCGGACATGAAAGCCGGCCTGGCCTGCATGATGTGGCTGGCCCAGCACGTCCGCCCCCACGTGCGCACGTGGTTCGCGTTCACCAATCACGAAGAAGGCGGGTCGATCACCCCGCGAAACGGGGTTCGCCGGCTGATCGGCCGGGCGCGTCCCGACTACGCCGTCACGACGGAGCCGTCGTACGACGATGCGACGGGCCGCCTGTCCGTGGGGATCGGCTGCCAGGGGCGGGCGATCGCGTCCCTGACCGTGCTCGGCCGCAGCGGGCACTCGTCGGACTGGCGCCGGGCGGACAACGCGATCTACCGCGGGGTGGACGTGATCACGCGCATCGCGGCGATCGCCGACGGCCTGCGCCCGGTTGAGGTCGCCCCCGGGGTCACGAGCGTCCCCGCGCTGTCCGTCGTCGCGGCGCACGCGGGGCTGGCGGACAATATCATCCCCGACCGGCTGCGGCTGACCGTGGATCGCCGGCTCTCGGTGGGTGAGGATTACGCCGTCTTCGAAGCGGAGCTGCGCCAGGCCGCCGAAGGGGTGAATCACGAACTCGAGATCAGCCGGCTGTGTCTCCCGACGCTCGCCGACGCGAACGGCCACACGCTGGCCGTGGCTCGGGAGGCGCTCGAGAAAACGCAGGGCGTCGCGCCGGTGCAGTTCTCCCAGGGCCGGCAGGACCTCTCCATCTTCGCGGAACGCACCCGGGATTTCTGCAACCTGGGGCCGGGATCCATCGGCCAGCCCCACAAGGCCAACGAATCCGCCTCGGTGGCCGGGATGGTCGCCGCGGCGAACGCGCTCCGCGACCTCATCGAGGCGATCTAGCCTCGCCTGAACGACTCGCCGGGGTCGAGCGCTACGGGTCGGCCGGGGGCTTGAACCGTTCGAAGGGATTCCGGCAGGACCGGCACAGGTACGTGGCCCGGCACAGGGTCGGTCCGAACAGACTGTCCACCGCCACGTCGTGCGATCCGCAGTAGGGGCAGACCGGCGGCTCGCTGAACCGCTTCCGCGGAACCGCGAGACCATACGCCGCGAGCTGCTCCCGCCCGCGCGGGCTCATCCGGTCGAGCGTCCACGGCTCCTCGTAGGTGTACTCGACGGTCGCCTCCCGCACGTCGGGAAGGGCGAGCAGGGCCTCCCGCACGCGCGTCCGGATGACGTCCAGGGCCGGACAACCGGTCCATGTGGGCACGAGCCGCACCGAGACCCGGCCGTCCACCACCCGGACCTCGCGGACGAGTCCGAGGTCGATGATCCCGATCGGCAGCTCCGGGTCCTCCACCGACCCGAGCACGCCCCAGACCGCCGCCTCGAGCGCTGTCCCGTTCACCAGCGCGCCTCCGGGTCGGAGCGCCAGACTTCGGTCATCTGATCGTGGAGCCGGTCGAACTCGGGCGTATGCTGCCCGCGCCGGCCCCCTTCTTTGGGCGAGGCGGAGGGGATGGCCAACCCGCAGGGCTCGAGCACCTGCCGGACGGCAGCGTCCCAGCGCCGGCGCTGCGCGGCGGGGGAATCGACAAACCCCGCGGCCTCGAGGGTTGCGTCGGCATCGGTCGCTTCAAAGAAGCCGAGCGCCTCCGGCCAGGCCGCGTCCAGCGCCGCCTGCACCTTCCGGTGCCCCTCCTCCCTCCCCCGCGCCAGGCGGGTCAGCCAGGCGTCCGCAAACAACGCATGATAGCGTTCCTCGCGAAGGAGGGTCCGCGCCAGGCCCGCCGCGGGTTCCTGCCCGGACGCGCTCAACAGCCGGAGCCGCTCCGCCTCGTACCGCTCATACAGGACGAGGCGCACGATGCTCCACTCCCAGCCGTCGTTCTCCCGCTCCACGAGGGTGGCGTGGCGGTAGTCGGCCGGAGCGCGGGCGAACGCCAGGCGGTCGGCGTCGCCACCGCCGGCGGCCACTTGCGCATAGAACGCCCGGGCGTGGCCGATCTCCTCCTGGGCGATGCTGCTCATGGCGACGTCGCTCTCGATATCGGGGCCAAAGCCCGTCCACTCCGAGTGCCGGTGGCCGATGATCAGCTCGTCGTCGGCGGCCCGCAGCAGCCATTCCCGGAACGCCGCGCCGACGCGGGGATCGGCGGCCGCCCGAGCCGCGCTGTTCACCTACTGGTCCTCGTCGCGGTGCGAAAGGCGCCAGCCGCTGTGGTAGATCTGCTGTTGCTTCCGGTAGGACCCGCCGAATCGGTAGCTCTTATCGGTCGCCGGCGCGAACATCTCCGCGGCGTCCTCGGTCGTCGCGTGGATCTCCCTTGCCCGGACCACCCAGAGGTTCACGCACGGGTCCCGCCGCGTATAGTTCTCCTTGGCGACGATGAGCGCCATCTCCGCGTCGGGGGCGTGGACGTCGCCGACGTGGATGTGCGGGTCCCGCGTGCGCGCCTGCAGGAACACGGCCCAGACATCCGGGGGAGCGTCGAGACGCCCCTCCCAGGATTCGCCGCGGCCAGTTGCGCCGGAGGCATCGCCTCCGGGGACCGCGCCACTACCCGCGGGCTCCCGCGCCCCCTCCGGCGGCTCTTCCGCGTTCACGCCGCGGCCCACTGGATCACCGCCTCCCGGACCCACGCGTGCTGCCGGTAGAACCGCTGCCGCAGCGCCAGGCGCTCGGCGCTCTTCGGGCCGCCGTTGCGGCCCACCCGCTTCAGTTCCTCCCAGTCCGGCTCCGTATACACGTACCGATCCTCGCCGTCCACCCGGCGCAGGCCGGGGTCGGGCACCTCGAGCCCGTACTCGAGAATGATCGGCACGAAGCGACGCAGGAACTGCTGCCGGAGCTCTTCATTCGACTTGACCTTGATGCGCCAGGCGAGCATTTTCTCCGTGTGCGGCGAGACCCGGTCGGGCATGCCGAAGAAGTGGATGAGGGGGGTCCACCACCGCCGGAGCGCATCCTGCAGCATCGCCCGCTGGCGCGGGGTGCCTTCGGCGAGCGTCCGCCAGACGTCGAGGCCGAGCTGGATGTGAAAATCTTCCTCGTAGCAGATCCGCTTGAGCACGCGCGCGTACGGCGCATACGAGCAGGACCGGAGCGCGCCCTGCGTCTGCATCGCCGCGCCGTCCACGAACACCTGGATGATCGCCACATCCGCCCAGGTGTCCGCGGGGTAATGGATGGAAGACGTTGTGGAAGCGCGCCCGGCCCTCCACCAGCTCCGCGATCATCTCCTCGCGGGTGCGCCCGAGCGTCTCCGCCACCCGGTAGAGCAGCATCCCGTGGCCGACCTCGTCCTGCACCTTCGCGGTGAGCGCCATCTTGCGGGCCAGGGTCGGCGCCCGGGGGATCCACTCGCGTTCGGGCAGCGCGCCCATGATCTCGGAGTTGGCGTGCATCTGGATCAGGCGCTGGGCTTCGAACCGGTATTCCCCAGGGAGCCACTCGCCGGCTTCGATCTGGTCCCCCGCCGCGATGCGCTCGGTGAACCGGGCCAGCAGTTCGGGGTCGTCCTGGGCCTGCGGGCGGGCCTCCATATTGGGCCTCCCAATATGTGACGTTTTTCGCCTGAATGCAGATTTCCCGTCACATGTAGTATCCTCCCAATCCTGTAGCCTGTCAAATGAGACAGGCGGCGTTCCGGCTGTGAGGTGTACGGAGAAACGAACAGCACCCCCCGGTTTCAACCGAGGGGTGCCGCTTGGCGCTGTTGCGGCTGCGCTAGGCCGAGGCCTTCATGCGCCGCTTCGCCCGCAGCGCCCAGGCACAGGCCGCCAGGCTCGGGCCCACGAGGAAGAAGCTGGAGGGCTCGGGGACGGCCCCGGGATTTTCCACGCCGGTGGTTCCGATGAGCCGCCACTGCAGCGACTCATTGCTATTATCGACCGCGGCGAGGTCAAAGCCGCCCGTGTCCAGAACATGACCCGTATCCAAGTACGCGGCCGCGACGCCGTCGATCGACAGGTCGACGGTGGGGTGGTTGCCGGTGCACGTGGACGTGCTCGCCGTTGGCCCCACGCTGCAGTTGTCTAATAGGTTTGCCGCGACAATTGGCGAGTCGCTCGTGTCAAAGTTATATTGGCCGGTCTGGGTGAAGATGGCGCTTTGGCCCGCGGCAAGCGAAAACGGAAGAGATCCACCCCAGAGTGCAATCGCACTCCCCGACACCGCGGGGTGCAGGACAACGCCCAGGCTGTCGATCGTGATGGTGCCACCGCTGGTGTTGAGTACCCGGATCGCACCGGCGTCGAAAGGTGAGTTGCTACCGGCAAACAATCCCACAGTCGGATCACCCTGCCAGGGGGTAGGGAAGAACGGGCTCGGTCGAAGGTCGTCGGCGTACCCGACATAGACATCATAGCCTGCCGCGGCGGCTTGACCGGAGAGGAACGGGCCCGCCACCGTAAGCATCACGATCGCGCACGTCATGAGACATGTCTTGCGCAGACCCGCCTGAACGCTCATCAATTGACTCCCCCCGGGTAACGCCAAAGGGGCGCCGTCCCCCGACGCCTTAACTCCTACCTATCACATATGCTACCCGCCTCCTATCGCGGATGGAATACTTCTTACGCAGGATCTGGAGCGCTCAAATGAACGAAAAGGGCTTAGTCTGCGTGCTTTTCCCTGAGCCGCTTGGAAAGGCGAAGCATCAACTGGTTCCGCTCGAACTGGCCCAGCCACTCGGCCGTCGCCGCCGTGAGGAGCGCGGGACCCGGCGGTACGATCCCCGTGGGGCACGCCGGCCCCAGCCGGTCGGCGGCCATCTGCCGGTAGGTGGCGAGGGTGCGGTCGCCGTACCGGCCGCATTCGTAGTCGTCCTCGCTCAGGAAAATCACCGCGGGGACGCGCCGGCCGCCGTTCATCATCGCGGCCTCCTGCGCGGCAGCCTGGACATCGCGGTCGACGAACCGGACGACGATGCGCGGGTTCTGCTCGGCGATCCGGGCCAGGATCGGGCACTGGTTCACGCAGTCGCCGCACCAGGCGCCCGCGATGCACAGCACGCGCATCTCCCGGACGAATCCGCCGAGGAGCTCGCGCTGGTCCGCGGTCAGCGTGACGCTGTCGTACACGGCCTGCCACCGCTTCTGCTGGTCGGGCGTGGCGTGCTTCGCCAGGAAGTCGCGGTAACTCAGGCCTTCGGCAAATACCTTACCCCAGTCCATCCGGTGGCCCCCCTTTTATAGATCGCCTCTTCGCCCGGTCTGCTTTCTCCTGGCTGATCCTTCCAGTCGAACGCGGCCGTGACAGGCGGTATTTCAATGGGTCGCTCGGGCTAGTATCGAGATACAGGTTCACCGGCGGTCCTCGAGGACGGCGGCCGCCACTGCGGGCCCCGTGAGATGGGCCAGGCGTCGGGCTCCCCGTGGCTTGCCGCCCACCCACTGGATCGTCCCATCCCTGACCATGGCGTCGATGCGTTGATCATCACCGTTCACTGCGGGCGGGCGGATAATCGCGACCGGGCGACCGCGGTTCGTCACGGTAATGTGCTCCCCCTGCCCGACGCGTGCCAGAAAGCGGTGGAGGCGAGATTTCAATTCGCGGATGCCCACGCTCTTCATATGTGGTCACACAGTATCTAAATGTGTCCACATTATCAAGGACTTGGCGCTGGCGGCGCCGTGGCCGCATCTCGCCCGAGGAGAGGTCTGCCCCAGTCCCGAATACCGGGTCCGTGAAGATCGCGTCGATCACGTGCACCCCGCTGGCGGCGACCCCGCCGCGCCCCGTGCAGTTTTCCATCGGCACCTTTTCGACGTTCTACGCCGGGCTCGTGGAGGTCCGCACCGACGACGGCCGGATCGGGCTCGGGGAGTGCATCGTCCGGCGCGCCCCGGAGGTCGTCACCACGATCGTCGATCGCCTCCTGGCGCCCCAACTGATCGGCCGGGATCCCTGGGACGTCGAGGGGCTCTGGGAGGAGATGCTCACGCTGCTCCGGCGGTGGGGCCACTCCCGGGGATTCGTGGTCGAGGCGATGAGCGGGATCGACATCGCGCTGTGGGACCTGCTCGCCCGCTCGGTCGGCAAGCCGCTCTACAAATTTCTCGGGGGCGCGGGGCGGGACCGGGTCCGCTGCTACGTCTCGAAAGTCTACTTCGACGAGATTCCCCGCATGGCCGATGAGGCTCGGGCGCTCGTGGCGCAGGGCCACACGGCGATCAAGGTGCAGATAGGCTGGCCTCCGGCGCGCGGCGGCCACCACGCCGATGTGGAGACGGTTCGGGCGATCCGCGAGGCCGTGGGCACCCGGGTTGAGATCATGCTGGACGCGAACGGCGCGTACGACGTGGGCACCGCGGTCCGCGTCGGGCGCCAGCTCGAGGAGTTGAACGTGGCGTGGCTCGAGGAGCCCGTGCCGGCCGATGATCTGGACGGGTACGCGCACCTGCGGCGGTCCGTGCGGGTGCCGCTCGCCGCCGGGGAAACGGAGTTCGGGTTATTCGGGTTCCGCGACCTGATCGCGCGCGGGTGCGTGGACGTTCTCCAGCCCGAAGTCGCCCGGATCGGCGGGGTCACCGCCGCCCGGCGGTTGTGGGCGCTGGCGCATGCCCACAACCTGCTCTACGCGCCTCACACGGGGTTCAGCGGGGGCATCGCCCACCTGGCGTCCCTGCACCTCGCCGCGGCGGCCCCGAACTTCTATACCTACGAGTACATGGGGACCTCGTATATTCAAAACCCGCTCCGGGACATCTTTACGGCCCCATTCCCCGCTCCCAAGGAGGGGCTGATCGCCCTCCCCCAGGGGCCGGGGCTGGGCCTGGAGATCGATCCGGCAATGGTCCGGCGCTACGCGGCCGGCTGAGCGCGGGCCGGCCGCACGCTCCGGGCTACCCGCGGGGCGGCGCCGGCTACCTTTGCTCTGCTCCTCGCGTCGATTGGCCTTCGCGCCGGCGCGTGCAGTCGTCGCACTCGCAGATCTCCCGCAAAAACTTGAACGTGTAGAGGCCCGTGAGGTGGCCATCCGACCAGGTGAACCTGAGCGCGTAGGCTCCGACCCGGCCGATTTCCTTGGGATGAATGCCTTGGGGGACCTTCGACGGATCCAGCCGTTGTTCGCCGGTCCATTCATCGATGCAAAACGCGCACGGGCACCGCTCGCGCAGTGTGCGAAACGCATACCGGCTGCGGTGGCCGTCGTCCCACACGATGGTGAGCGTCCCGGCCGGGTCCTGACCAATCTCGACTGGGACCGGCATCCGCGGCATCGGCGACCTCGCTTCCGTCCGAACGGGGATCGGGTCTGGGAATCCTGCGACACACCCACGGCGTTCTCCTGGCGTAACGCCCTTCCGGCAGGGGCGATTCCGTCGGCACGGCAGGGGCGTCATGCGTGACCATATCGCAGCGCGCCGTTTCATATCGCGAGTCACCGGAGGATGAGCGTGAACACTGCTGTCCCGATCGAGGAACAGGCTCACCGCGTGCGCCTGACCATCAACGGCCGCTCCCAGGATGTCGAGGTGCCTCCCCGCCGTACGCTGCTGCACCTCCTCCGTGAGGATCTGCACCTGACCGGCACCAAGGAGGGCTGCGGGATCGGCACCTGCGGGGCCTGCACGGTGCTGGTCGACGGGAAGGCCGTGCTGTCGTGCCTGTTCCTGGCCGTCCAGGCGGGCGGCCGGTCCGTCGAGACGATCGAAACCGCGGGGACCGGGCCGGACCCCCTCCTCGACGCGTTCATCGAGCACGACGCGTTCCAGTGCGGATTCTGCACACCGGGGCAGATCATGGCGCTGCGCGGGCTGTTTCAGCGGAATCCGCGGGCGTCCGCGGAGGAGATCAGGCGGGCCGTGGAAGGTAACGTCTGCCGGTGCGGCGCGCATTTGCGGATCCAGGCTGCGGCGCTCGATGTCGCCGCGGGGAGCCGATAGTATGCCGCGGATCGTCAAGCAAAAGGTCGAGTTCGAGGGGCGGATCGAGGAGCGCGAGGTCGTGCTGGAGGGCGAGGACCTCCCGGTCTGGCCGGCGGACGCGCGGTTCAGCGTCGTCGGCACGCCGGTCACCCGCGTCGATGGCCGGGAGCGCGTGGGCGGCACCGCCCGCTACACGACCGATCAGTATCCGGCCGGCATGCTGCACGGGGTCATCCTCCGGAGCCCGCACGCGCACGCGCGGATCGCCAGGCTGGAGACCTCCAAGGCCGAGCGCCTCCCCGGGGTGCGCGCCGTGCTCTCCCACCTCAACGTCCCGAAGATCCGATGGTTCAACGGCGCGAGCTGGCTCTTCGATCCCGAGCTGCGGTACGTCGGGGACGAGGTCGCCGCCGTGATCGCCGACGACGCCGCGGCGGCGCGCGATGCGCTGGACCTCATCGAGGTGGAGTACGAGGTCCTGCCGCACGTGCTGGACGCCGAGGCGGCGATCCGGCCGGGCGCGGTGCTCGTGCAGCCGACGGGGAACATTCTTGGCGGCGCGCCCGAGCGTTACGAGCGCGGGAACGTGGAGCAGGCGCTGGCGCGGGCCGAGGTCACCGTCGCGCTCACCGTCCAGACCCCCGACCAGCTCCACCACAGCATGGAGACGCACGGCTCTGTGGCGGCGTGGTCCGACCAGCTCCACCACAGCATGGAGACGCACGGCTCTGTGGCGGAGTGGTCGGGCGACCGTCTGACGCTGTGGGACTCCACGCAGCACATCTTCGGGGTGCGCCGGCAGGTCGCGGTGGCCCTCGGGATCCCCATGGATCGCATCCGGGTCCTCAGCCCGTTCTCGGGCGGCGGCTTCGGGAGCAAGAACGCGGCTGGCAAGTACTCGGTGATCGCCGCGCTCGCCGCGCGCCAGACGCAGCGACCGGTGCGCGTGATCTTCTCACGGATCGAGGAGAGCCAGGCGGCCGGGAAGCGGCCCCGCAGCCTCCAGAAGATCCGCCTCGGGGCCCGGCGCGACGGGGTCCTCACCGCGATCGATTATTGGGGATTGTCCAACGTCGGGGCGTACCGGGCGTTCCCATCTCCTCTCAGCGGCCCGCCGAAGGAGTTGTACGCCTGTCCCAACGTCCGGACGGACACCGCGTCCGTCTTCACCCACACCGGTCCGGCGGCGGCGTTTCGCGCGCCGGGGTACGTGGAGGCGACCGTCGCGCTCGAGTGCGCGATGGAGGCGCTGGCGGACCGGCTCGGTCTCGACCCTCTGGAGGTGCGGCTGCGGAACTACGCCGAGGACGATCAGGTCCTGGCGCGTCCGTATTCGAGCAAGTTCCTCCGGGAGGCCTACCGGCTCGGCGCCCGGTCCATCGGATGGGAGCGCCGCCAGGCCACGCCCGCGCAGGTCGTGCGCGACGGGACGCGCCGGGGGTTCGGGATGGCCAGCCAGATCTGGGGCGGGTCGGGTTCTCCCCCCGCGTACGCCGAGATCCGGTTCAACGTGGACGGCACGGCCGAGGTCCGGATCGGCACCCAGGACATCGGGACGGGCGCCAAGACGGCGCTCACGCAGATCGCCGCCGAGGTGCTCACGGTGCCGGTCGACCGGGTGCGGCTGGCCCTTGGAGATACCGACTTCCCCTACAGTCCGCTGTCCGCGGGCAGTCAGACGATCGCGTCCTGCGGGCCCGCCGTCCGCATGGCCGCGGAGGAAGCGCGGCGGCACCTCATCGACGCCGCGGCGTCCGTGCTCGAGGCCGCCCCGGAGGACATCAGGCTCGAGGCCGGACATTTGACCGTCGTGGGGGTGCCGGACCGGCGGATCTCGGTCGCGGAGCTGACCGGCCGCATGGGCAACTTCACCGTCACGGGCCGGGGATTCCGCGGAGCGAACCCGAACGACGTCACGATCCGGACGTGGGGAGCGCAGTTCGCCGAGGTCGAGGTGGATACCGAGACCGGGGCGGTGACCGTGCTCAAGGTGGCGGCCGCCCACGACGTCGGACGCGTCATCAACCCGCTGCAGTACGCGAGCCAGATTCACGGCGGGGTCATCCAAGGGCTGGGGCTTGCGCTGACCGAAGACCACGTCACGGATCCCGAGACCGGGAACGTGCTCGACCTTGGGTTTGACGCCTACGCCGTGCCGCGTCTGCCGATGATCCCCGAGATCGACGCGCTGGCGGTCGGCATCCCCGATCCGATCGCGAACAACCTGGGGGT
>Ga0209804_1002373_pt1 | contig 11414 bp, 9 predicted proteins | sample GraSoiAngelo_139_FD_185896 | JGI IMG/M metagenome (GOLD analysis project Ga0209804, IMG submission 185896) | Grasslands soil microbial communities from the Angelo Coastal Reserve, California, USA - 14_0929_12_20cm (SPAdes) (version 2) | ecosystem: Environmental > Terrestrial > Soil > Grasslands ... | reverse complement strand
AGACAACGATGGGACCGCTCGTAAAAGTCGAAACAACACAGGTCTGATACTCTCTGTCGACTCGAAAGATAGCTCAGTGGAAGAAAGATTCGCTCGCAGAACTGCAAGGCCTCCTCTCAAAATATCCAGTAATCGCCGCAGCCGACCTTACGAAGGTTCGATCCTCCCAGATTCACGAGCTACGGAAACGCTTACGCGACCGGGTCACGATGATCGTGGCCAAGAACAATCTCCTGCGGAAATCCGTTGAATTATCAGACCACAAAGATGGAAAACTAGGAGAGTTCGTCAAAGACCTGACAGGATCAAACATTCTCCTCTTCTCCGAGCTCAACCCGTACTCACTAATCATCCTACTAGACAAGAGCAAGGTCAGAGTCCCCGCCAAGGCAGGAGACATAGCCACCGGTGAAATCATGATACCTGCCGGCAACACAGGACTCCCGCCGGGACCCGTCATCAGCGAGTTTGGAGAGATCAGAGTCAAGACAAAAATTGAAGGCGGAAGCATATGGGTCGCACAAGACTCCGTAGTAGCCCGCAAAGGCGATCAGATAACAGCCAAAATGGCTTCTGTCCTCTCAAAGCTCGGACTAAAACCGATGGAAGCCGGATTGAGTTTAGCTGTTGCGTTTGACAATGGAACAATACTTCGACCAGAAGACATGGCCTTTGACCTGCCTTCCTACAAGAACGATGTGCTCATGGGAATCAACAACGCACTCAACCTATCAACAGAAGCCGGCTACGTAACACCGGAAAACGCTCCACGAATACTCATAAAAGGAATGAGAGAGGCACTCGCGCTAGCAGGCGAATCCGGCTTCCTCGAAGCAGGAACAGTCGAGTATGTTCTGAAAAGGGCGCTCATGAACGCTACCGTTCTGGACCAGAAGATTCCGAAACAAGAGAACGCGTAGCCAAGTGTCCGCGAATGCTGACCTGCTGGAAATGCTTAAGTGTATCAGGAACAGTCCCCTCGAATCTCACAAGGAAAACGGTAGTAGTCTAAGATGCCAATGAAATATGTTTACGCAGCGTTACTCCTCCACTCGTGGGCACAACCTGTGAATGAAGAGAATGTGAAGAAGATTGTATCCGCAGCAGGCGGACAAGCCGAGGAGTCCCAGGTGAAAGCGCTAGTTGCTGCCCTTTCAGAAGTTAACATCGACGACGCTTTGAAGTCTGCAAGCTCAATGATGATGGCCCCTGCCGCCGCGCCAGCTGCTCCTTCCGCAGAGGGCAAGAAGAAAGAGGAGAAGCCTGCCGAGGACGATAAGAAGAAGGAAGAGGAAGCCTTGGCTGGACTCGGGGCTCTCTTCGGATAGGTCTGTCAGGAGGCTCGCGGTATAGCTCCGCACGGCGTTCTCGACAACGGCTCGATCTAGCTCAGCCGGAATACCAAACTCTTTACTCCGTACTGGCGAAGTCCAGGAGACTCGCTAAATGCCGGAGATCAACCCAGAAGAATTCGCGATTCCATTCTTTACAGAACAGAACTTCACAAGGCGGAAATGTCCCAACTGCGGTAGCTACTTTTGGAGCCAGAATCCTAACCAGACGACATGTGGAGAGGCGCCCTGTGCGCCTTACACTTTCATCGGAAATCCGCCGACGACACGACGATACACCGTGCCTGAGATGCGGATTCAGTTCATGGACTATTTCGCGGACAATCGCCACGCCCGCATTCCTCCATACCCGATAGTGGCAAGATGGAGAAACGACGTCTACCTCGTTGGCGCTTCAATCTACGACTTCCAGCCCTATGTCACTGAGGGAACGATGCCCCCTCCTGCCAATCCTCTCGTGATCAGCCAACCATGTATCAGGTATACCGATGTCGAACTCGTCGGACCAACGGGTGGAAGACACATGACCATCTTCGAAATGGGAGGAGCACACGCCTTCAACTATCCAACCAAGGAGGTTTACTGGAAGGACCAGTGCGTCCGCTACCATCATCAACTGTTGACAGAAGTCCTTGGCGTCCCCTCCGAATCTGTTACCTACAAGGAGCATTTCTGGTCGGGAGGCGGAAACGCCGGACCAGACCTGGAGACAATAACTGGAGGCTTGGAGATCGGCACCCTAGTCTTCATGCAATACAGGGTCCAGGGAGACCAGCTCATCCAACTACCAATCAGGACTGTAGACACCGGATACGGCATAGAGCGATGGTCGTGGCTCTCTCAAGGGTCTCCGAGCGGATTCCACGCCGTCTACGGCCCAGCTCTCCAACACGTAATGGACCTGGGTAAGGTCAGCGTTGACCAATCCATAATCGAAGCGTTCACGCGGGCTTCGAGCATCCACGGCTGGGCGTCAATAAACAAGAACCGAGAATCATACATTCAGACAGTCTCGGAACAGACAGGCACGTCACCAGACGTTCTGCGACAGATGTTCTCCTCGCTGGAGGCGGCTTATGCGATAACGGATCACACGAAAGCGGCCACTTTCTTGCTGGCAGATGGTGTAGTTCCATCAAACGTAGGTGAAGGATACTTGGCCCGGCTGATAATTCGCCGAGCAGGAAGGTTCGCTCGACAGCTCGGAATCTTCTCCGAGCTTCCGTCGATCGTGGAAGCGCAGATCAAGCTCTGGGGGGGCGACTTCCGATCTCTACGAGAGATGAGGTCCGAGATAATTGAGGGTCTCGAAAACGAGATGAAAAAGTACAACGAAACGATCAGCCGAGGCTTAGAAGTAATAGTCCGGCTATCCAAAGACCTAGCGAGCAAAGGAGTCCGGAGCGTCTCAACCGACCAGCTGGTCCAGCTCTATGACTCTCAAGGACTACCACCCGAGATTGTCAAGGAAGCGGCAGAGAGGAGCGGGGTAGTAGTTGAGATACCGGACAATTTCCTGACCTTGGTTGCGGAGAGTCACTCACGACCAGCCAAGAGCGACGAAGAAGGACCGTCAGATGCAGACATCGAGGCAAAAGTTGCCAACTTCCCGGCGACGCGAGCGATCTACTATGATGATCCTTACAAGACTAGATTCAAGGCGAAAGTAGTCGGTAGAATTGCGGAAAACGCTCTAGTCCTCGATCAAACAGCATTCTATCCACAGGGTGGTGGACAACTAGCGGATCATGGCGAGCTCAAGTTCGCCGACCAGAAGGTCATGGTGGTTGACGTTCAAAAGTATGGAGATCGAATCGTCCACTACTTGGCTCAGCCCATTGATCCGAGCGTCTACGATGTAGAGGGCGAGATCGACTGGCAGCGACGTCAGAATCTGATGAGACATCACACCGGAACACATGTCCTGATTGGATCAGCTAGAAGGGTCCTAGGCGAACACGTGTGGCAGGCCGGGGCCGAAAAAGAGGTCGAGAGCAGTCGCTTGGACATTACACACTACCAACAGATCACTCCTAAAGAGAGAGAGAAGATCGAACGACTGGCAAACCAGACGATTCTCCGAGATCTTCCAGTGAGAATCAACTGGATGGCCCGAGAGAAGGCCGAAGCAAAATACGGGTACAGGCTCTATCAAGGAGGCGCGGTTCCCGGATCAAAGATCCGTGTCGTCAGAATCGTCGGATGGGACACGGAAGCTTGCGGAGGAACACATGTCAAGAGAACAGGCGAACTCGGCGTCTTTAGAATCGAAAAGATAGACAGACTACAGGACGGAGTTGAGAGAATAATCTTCTCCGCCGGAATACCAGCGCTCAAACGGATCAGCGATGAGAACGAGGAACTAACCACGACAGCCCAGCTCTTGAAGACCACCCCCGACCAAGTACCCAAATCAACAAAGGCACTCCTTGCCGAGAGAGATGCTCTACAGAAAGAGCTGGAGAAGCATTTGGCCAAGACACTGGAAGCTCACATACGACAACTGCAGAAGAATGCCAAGATTCTGGGTCCCATCAAGCTCGTAGTCTCAAAGGGTCCGAAGAGGAAGGGAATGGATCCAGTCGACATCGCGAACCGGCTCAAAGAGTCAGACAAGAATATGGTCGCAGTCATAGTCGAGATCTCAGACAGGGTCCAGATAGTCGTGGCAGCTGGCGACGAGGCAGTGAACGCTGGCATCAACGCGAGCGAGATAGTCTCCGGAGCGGCCAAAGTAGTCGGAGGCGGCGGTGGAGGCAGACAATTCTTCGCAACTGGCGGCGGACCAGCGAAGGAGAACGCCGAGGAGGCGTTGAGAATCATAGAAGAGACCATACAGAGACAAGTCTCAGTCCCAACGACCAAAGAAGTGGCCTGACACTTGGGAAAATTCAACTGGCGTGCGCTCGAGAAGAAGTGGCAGAAGAAGTGGGCATGGTCAAAGATTGACGAAACGGATCCTGAGCCCCGTCGTCCAAAGTATTTCGTGACAGCCGCCTACCCGTACCCGAACTCCCCGCAACACATAGGGCACGCAAGAACGTACACTATCGCAGATGTAAACGCGAGATTTCACCGGATGAATGGATACAACACGCTCTATCCAATGGGATTCCACTATACTGGTACACCGCTGTACGCGATGGCGAAACGCCTCAGCCAGAACGACCGAGAGATAATCGAGACTTTCACAAAGATCTATGGCATCCCCACAGCCAAGCTGGATGGTATCAAGGAACCGAAAAAGATGGCAGACTTCTTCCGCGACGACATCAAAAAGGGAATGGTCGAAATCGGCTTCTCGGTCGACTGGCGGAGAGAATTCACAACCGCCGACGGGTTATACAACCGCTTCATTCAGTGGCACTTCCGATGGCTCAACAAGCGCGGATACATCACCCAGGGAACGCACCCGGTCGCATGGTGCCCCAACGACAAGAACCCGGTTGGAGTTGTAGACATCCAGGGAGATATCGAGCCGGAAATCGGCGACTCCCACATAGTCAAGTTCGAAAACGATGGTACAATCTATCCAACAGCTACTCTGCGGCCTGAGACGATCTTCGGTGTAACAAACATCTGGGTCAATCCTAACGCTCAATATGTAAGGGCCCAAATCGACGGTGAGCCTTGGGTCATAAGCAAAGATACGGTAGACACTCTGGAACACCAGAACCACACTGTCAAAGTCGAGAAAGAGATCCCAGGAACAGATCTGCTATGGAAGACAGTCGTCAACCCGTTGACGAAGGCGAGCGTCCCGATCCTCCCCGCGGATTTTGTCGAACCCGACAACGGAACCGGCCTAGTAATGTCAGTTCCAGGCCACGCTCCATACGACTATCAAGCCCTCATTGAAGTCAAAGCACGATACGAGAGTTCTCCAGAAACGCACGAGAGCCTCGAGAAGATCCAACCAATATCCATCATAAGACTGGAGGGGTTCTCGGAATTCCCAGCCGCTGACATTGTGAAGAAGTTCGATGTCAAAGGAGAAGATGATCCTCGTCTAGAAGACGCCACGAAGGAGCTGTACTCGAAGGAGTTCCATAATGGAGTCATGAACGACAACGCAAGGCCCTACTCGGGGATGAGCGTCGAGAACGCAAGAGAGGCGGTAGTGAGAGATCTAACCAGCTCCGGAAAAATGTCCATCATGTACGAGCTGTTGAACAAGCCGCTGGTGTGCCGTTGCGGTGCAAAGCTGGTCGTTCACGTCGTGGACAAACAATGGTTCATCAACTATGGTGAACCCGAATGGAAGAAACAGGCTCACCAGTGCCTGGACGAGATGACGATTCTACCCGAAGAGCGTCGTAACGAATTCAACTACGCGATAGACTGGCTGAGAGAACGAGCCTGCGCCCGCAAAGTAGGCCTCGGCACCAAACTTCCCTGGGACCCAGACTGGACAATAGAAGCCCTGTCAGATTCGGTCATCTACATGGCATACTACATTCTGGCAAAGTATCTCAACAAGAATTGGCTCGCATTCAAGAAATTCGAGAAGGACCCTGAGAAGCTGCCAGACTCATTCTTCAACTACATCTTTCTAGGGGGAGGAAACTCCAAGTCGGTGGCTCACGAGACAGGAATCTCCAAGAGGCTCCTAGAAGCAATTCGCAAAGAATTCAACCACTTCTATCCCGTAGACATGAGACACTCAGGCAAAGATCTAGTTTCAAACCATCTCAGCTTCTACATATTCCACAACACCGCACTGTTTCCACAAAACCAGTGGCCGAAGGGTATTGTCGCCAACGGGTTCGTCCTGATGGAAGGAGAAAAAATGTCCAAGTCGCTAGAGAACATAGTCCCACTACGCCAAGCAGTGGCCAAATTCGGGGCAGACCCCTTACGCTTAGGAGTCTTGGCCACCGCCGAGCTGAACCAGGACACCGACTTCAGCCCAGCACTCGCAACAACCATCCAGGAAAGGCTGATCAATCTGATCCAACAATCCCGAAAGCTGGGTCGAAAGAAGACTGGTAGGACGTCTTACTCGATTCTTGACCGATGGATGCTGAGCCGACTGAACGCCTCAGTCCAGAGCGCAACTGCCGCCATGGAACGGCTAAGGGTCAGAGAGGTCGTGAATATCGTACTGTACCATCTTGAGAATGATGCGGCTTGGTATCAGCGCAGACTAGGACCCAAGAAGGCAAAAGGGGACGCGCGAAACCATGTTCTGAGACAGGTCTTCGACCTCAAGGCAAGGATACTGGCGCCGCTAGCGCCCCACGTGGCTGAAGAAATGTGGGCCGCGCTAGGCAACAAAGGACTAGTCGCGAAGGCTGAGTGGCCGAAGCCCAACGACAAACTGGCGGACAGGATCGCTGAAGCGTCCGAATCGATGATAAAGGATACCTTGGAGGACACTAGCGAGATTCTGAAGGCGACGGGCCTTACGCCAAAACGGATTACTTACTTTGTGGCTGGTCCGTGGAAATGGCAGATCTATCAGAAAGCGCTTAACATGGCAGTCCAGAGTCAAACCGACCAAGGCAGTTTCATCAGAGACGTGATGTCTGAGCCCGAGCTTCGCAGTATCGGAAAGCCGGCGGCTGATTTCGCCTCTAAGTCGATCAGGCAAGCAACTCAGATGAAAGAAGAACTGCGCAAGTCGAGAGTAGGACTGGAATTGAAAGAGATGAAGATACTAGAGGATGCCATGGACTTTTTCAGCCGAGAATTCAAAGCCGAGATCCAGGTCGGACAGGAGGGAGAAAAAAGAGTGAGTGATCCGAAGGATCGCGCTCGGTCCGCGGAGCCATACCGTCCCGCCATTTTCATCGAGTAGGCCACGCGCAGACTTGGCAAGAGACCTTCTCCTAGCCGAGACGATTCTGAACAGGGGTGGAACGACCCAAGTCCCTGAGAAGGTGATGGAAGCGCTGGGCCTGAAGCCGAAGCCGGGCGAGAGGTCCAAGCTGCTGTGGACTCCGGCGGGAGACGAAGTGATCGTCACCAAGGGGACGCCGCAGTCGGATTGGAGAAAGACCATGCTCAGGAAGAACGGAACGGCCGCCATCCCCAGACACATTCAGAAAGCTTTGACGTTGAGGATAACCTCGCACGGTGAAGAGAGGTTGCTCTGGACCAGGAGGGGGGATCAGATAGTCATCAGGAAGGGAAGGCACACATGAGTCGCGCTTGTTAGTAGCCCATTCTGAGACCTTCGTCATACTGGTGGATCATCGAAAGGGTTTCGGGTTCATTAACGCGAACTAATAGTTCCAGCAACCCTTATCTTGGTTAGAGACTAGGGAACCATGTCATGCAGTCTGCTACAACTGCGGTCGAGATTCGCGATGTTGCATCTGGTTTGTGGATCTGGCGGGCCCAGCATCCTCAATGGAAGCCAGGCGAAGACTGGCAGCCGCTCGTGACCTCAACCTATGTCGAATCTGGAGGGGAGAGACTAGTAATTGACGCGCTCTCTCCTAGAACCGTGGCCGATGAATTATGGAAGCGCCTGGACAACCGGCCGCCCACCGTGGCTGCAATAACAATTCCTGACCACTCACGAGACCTCGATGATTTTGTACAACGCTACCAGGTCCGCGCCTACGGTCCCAACTATTTCTCTCCATACGATGACATCCCCAAGACCCCTCTGAAGATAATCGAACCGGACAAGGTCCTTCCCGGAGGCATAGTCGCGCTCTACGATGGGAGAGGCCGTATGGAGACGCCTCTATGGCTACCAGAGCAGCGTGTCATAGTCTTCGGCGACGCGCTAACTGAACGAGGCGGTGAACTGCGCGTCTGGTATTCGCCGTGGCATGAGAAGCGAGCGTTACCGGCGATGCGAGAGTTGTTACAGCTTCCATTCGAGAGAGTCATTATTTCACATTGCGACCGTGACCCGGTGCAGAGCCGAGCAGCATATGAGCACGCACTCGAACTCCCCCCTTACAAGCACTAGCAGACCCCGGAAACTCAGCCCTCAGACTAGACCGCATGCCGCGGTCCCTGGGTCGGACAGAGACGAAGGGTCTGACACGAAACGCGGAAGACAGTCCTCGGCGCGATTTCAGGTCAAGGAGCTCGGAAAGGAGACATGGCCCGATTTTGAGCGGATGGTCGAGAAACATAATGGGGTGTGGGGTGGCTGCTGGTGCACCTTCTTCCACCTCGCCCCTAGTGAGCATAAGCAGTGGTCTGGGAAGCACAAGGAATACAAGGAGAAGCTTGTTCGAGCGAACCGGTCCCACGCAGCCCTGGTCTACGACGGGCCCGACGTCGTTGGATGGTGTCAGTTCGGACCCCTTGTCGAGCTCCCGGGTCGGATGAGGGGTTATGGCGATATGGACGTCTCTCCGCCGGACTGGAGGACTACATGCTTCTTCGTCGACCGCGACCACAGGCGCGAGGGAGTTGCGAAAGCCGCACTGGAAGGCGCACTCCGGTTCATCGCAGCCAAGGGAGGAGGGACAGTTGACGGATATCCAATCGCTCTTCCTAAGGGGAAAAAATACTCGAACTCATTCATCTGGGGCGGAACCGAGTCAATGTACCTAAACCTAGGATTCCGTCCACTCGGTTCTTTCGGCGCAAGCAACCGGGTGATGGTCATGGAAAAGTTGTTCGTGGCCGATGACGTAAACTAATTGCGCCTTCGCTTCGATTAACGTGTACTAATCACTCAAGTCTGACGCAAACCAGATTAGCTTCCTTCTCTTCCTGGCCTCTATGCCTGAGCCTAGTGTTGTTCTCGTGACGGGGGCGTCGTCGGGTTTCGGAATGGAAACGGCGACCCTACTGTCTCAGCGAGGTTTTCGTGTCTTCGGAACTAGCAGGAAGCCATCCGCCCGAGCTGGACTGGGTTATGAGATGATTCGGTTGGACGTGGACTCTGATGAGTCTGTGAATGAATGCGTCAAAGCGGTGCTGGACAAGACCAGACGTCTCGACGTTCTGGTCAACAACGCGGGCTTTGTGTTGTCGGGTGGTATCGAGGAGACGTCGGTTGAGGAGGCGAAGGGTCAGTTCGAGACCAACTTCTTCGGAGCCGTGAGGATGGTGAAGGCGTGTCTTCCGGTCATGAGGAGGCAGGGTTCTGGACAGATCATCAACATATCATCTATTGCCGCCTGGATTCCCATTCCGTTCGAGGGATACTACGCCGCGGCTAAAGCTGCTCTGCTAGCGTACTCACAAGCATTGAGGCACGAAGTCAAGAGCTTTGGAGTGAAGGTATCCGTTGTCGAGCCCGGGTTCTTCCGTACCAAGCTAGGCGAGACTCGCCACACCTCAGAGGAGAGGATAACAGACTATGACCAGATGCGTGACAGAGCGGTCAAAGCTCTCGAAGAGGATATCGAAAAGGGTGGAGATCCGAGGACTGTTGCCGAGAAGATTCTGCGGATTGTTGAAAGCAGGTCTCCGCGACTGGAATATCTTGTCGGGAAATCAGGACGCTACAGGGCGATGAAGCTTGTGCTGCCAGAGTCATCGTTTGAGAGCGGGGTAAGACGACGCTACAAGCTTGACTGACTTGCCTGCCTCGGAGTAACGCCTAACACTCGTACTTCTGACGTTGATTAATCCACATTACTCAACGCTCCGCAATCGCATATCACGCACACAAGGGGAGACGGGAGGGCCGGAAATGGTTGGGTCTCAGTAAATAGTCCTACGCAGCACCCTCTGAGCGGAATTCAGACCCTTTGGCCGAAACCGCACTCGTGATTACGCCTGGGGGTCCTTCCTTGATCTGTTCATGCATTTCCTTGATCGAATTTCTATATGCTGGCAAATATTTCAGCCACCAGGTTATCAGACCCTGACGTTCATACTCGAGTCTTCTAGATTCGATCTGTTCCTTTGAAGATGCGTTTCCGACGATAGCGATGTCCAGTGGCCCCGTATTTCGTCGATACTTGGCTACGAAGGCTTTGATCTCTAGCAAATCATTCGGTTCAACATTGATGGTTTTCTCATGCTTTATTGGTATGAGACCGTCCCATCGTGCCGCTCTGCGGAATGGAGGCTTGTTAGGCCATGAACCACCGATCCATATCGGAACGCGTGGCCGTTGAACTGGTGTTGGCGAAAAGCGCGCACTTTCAATCTGGTAATGTTTGCCGTGATAACTGAACGCTTCCCCACTCCAGAGTCCAGTTATGATATCGAGAGACTCATCAAGTCTCTCGCCGAGAACCCTTGGAGTGATCTTTTGTCCAAACCTGCCATACTCTACTTCAGTCTCACCACCAATGCCCACTCCGAGAATCAACCTCCCGTTGGACAGTTGGTCGATAGCAGCGGCCTCTCGTGCTACCTGCCAGGGTAAACGCCTCGGCAGGACCGCAATAGCACTGCCAATGCGAATTCGACTAGTTCTTGAAGCAATTGCCGCAAGTCCAACGAAAGTGTCTGTTGCTGGCTCATGTCCGTCCGCGTGATACATCAGTGCGTCCGTGAGAAAGAACCCGTTCCAGCCACTCTGTTCAGCTTCTTGTGCTAACTCTACAAGGACTCGGGGATCTGAGGATTCGCCAAAGTTCATCACGTAGAGACCGTAAAGAATCGCCAAAGTCCGGCCTGTCCTTGTGTGGCGTTCCTGTTCAAGCTTTTCCATTCAATCATCGTTAGTTACTCAAGTTCTAGCTGGATAAGGAAGGGGCTGGTTCCTCCTCTCAGGTCGTCTTCCCTCTCAGCGAGTAGTGTAAATTACTCGTCTTCATACGACCGATTAACGTGAACTAATCATCCGTGTCTCCGATTAACGTGAACTACTCGTTGACTTGCGATCGGTGGACTAGAGCACTCGGACCGCGATCCTGCACTCTGGACAGTATTGGTAAAGAGAGTGAATCTCGCTAGGTTGATCATCTTTGCCTTCAGTGTGAACCATTACCGCTATCATCTCTTTCAAACAGGGCGAATGATGCGAATCCTCCATCGGAGTCACTATCACAGTCGATCCCGGGGGTTTGACCTTGTCTAGTTCTTGAGCGAGCTGATCTACTTCCTTCAGTGGAAACTCTTCAAACGGCATGTGTCCTCCTGCCTTCATTTTCTCCTGTGTTGCCCGTGCCGTTTTGCTCACAAGAC
>Ga0209804_1002372_pt1 | contig 11421 bp, 12 predicted proteins | sample GraSoiAngelo_139_FD_185896 | JGI IMG/M metagenome (GOLD analysis project Ga0209804, IMG submission 185896) | Grasslands soil microbial communities from the Angelo Coastal Reserve, California, USA - 14_0929_12_20cm (SPAdes) (version 2) | ecosystem: Environmental > Terrestrial > Soil > Grasslands ... | reverse complement strand
CCAGCACACTGGTGAGCGCGTTGTTGAAATCCAGCGCAACCGTGCGGGTCAGTTGCAGCGCGCAATCCAGTTTCTGTTTCTGGGCCGCGTTGGCCTCGAACGAAAACGCGCCCGTCTGCAAATCCGTGTCGCCACTTTTAAACTTGCGCTGCGCCTGCTCTTCCGACTCGAAAGCCGGGGCCGGCTCGCTGTCGTGCGACGCGCTGTCGCAAAACAATTGAAACAAAAAGAATTTCTGCCCTTCGCGAAGGAGAGAACAGACGTAGGTGTTGAATTGCGTCGTCGCACCGCCTTTCACGCGGAACTCCAAAAGCGTCATTTGAGCCGAAGACCGCTCCGACTTCGCCAGGAACTGCTCCGGGGTCAAGTCCGTTTCCGGTGCCCAGACCGAGGCGGACAAAGACGGTTCACCCTCCATCACGGTGCCAAAGGTGTTCACCGCGGCTTGATTGGCGTGACGAACGATGCCCGAATCGTCCACCAGGAAGGCGGGCCACGCGGCATTGTCCAACTCGAAACCTGAATCAAGCTTCATGAGGCAGCGACTGACGCGACAACAAGTTACTTTTTCGTGCCGCGGGTCTCAACCACAATCTTTCCCGGGCGCAGGAAAGCTGCCGGCAACAACTCCGCCACCGAACACCCTCTGGTTCAATTTGTCCCGTCGCAGCCGACGTGAGGAGGCTTTGACTTTTTCTTCATTCTTCACTCTGGATTCCGCTTTCGAGATTCTTCCGCCCGTAGAATCCGGCGAAATTTGTCAGCAATTGCGCTGCCAAAGTTTTGACACGCTCGGCGCTCTCCAACACTTCGAGATGCGACAAGGTTCCCTGGTTCATGCCTGCCGCCAGGTTCGTGATGCACGAAATGCCCGCGACCCGCAGACCACATTGCCGCGCCACAATCGCCTCGGGCACCGTGCTCATGCCGACGGCGTCCGCGCCCAGCCGCGCGAACGCGCGAATCTCCGCCGGCGTCTCGTAACTCGGCCCGGACACAGCCAGGTAAACGCCGGAATGCAACGTAACTTTGGCTTCGCCCGCCGCCCGCTTCAGCAAACGATTCAACTTCGGATCGTAGGCTTGAGTCAGATCGACAAAGCGCACTTCGTCATTCGCAGCCGGTCCGCGCAGCGGATTGACGCCCATGAAATTGATGTGGTCGGTCACCGCCATGAAATCCCCGACGCGAAATCGGCGATTAATCCCGCCCGCGGCATTGGTCAGCAACAGAGCGCGAATCCCGAATGCCGCCAGCGCCAGGATCGGGAATGTGATTCCGTCCATCGAATGACCTTCGTAGTAATGGGCCCGTCCGCTGAGCACCAGCACGGGCGTTCCGGCCAGTTTGCCGAACAACGCCTTGCCCGCGTGTCCTCTCACCCCGGGTGGCGGAAAACCGGGCAGCTTCGCGTAAGCGACCTCCGCGTCCCTCTCCAGCGCATCGGCGACCGCGTCGAACCCGCTGCCGAGCACGATGGCGAGCGAAGGGCGCAGGCTCGAAATTTTTTTGAGTTGGGCCGCGGCAGTCTTTAGATCGACGTGTCTTGTCAAGCTGGAAGGCTTCCTCTCACAAAGTTTTTTAGTTTCCTCATTTGCACTCGATTGAGGTCTCCATTCATATTCTTAGCCCAAGTCAGTTCGGCCTTGGCTGTCCATGCGTTGACTTGATTTATCCCGAAGCTGCTCTACGCTCAGTCGGATTATAGTGTTTTATGCAATTAAGCAACGATGAGATTCGCCGTTACTCGCGGCATTTGATCCTTCCCGAAGTCGGTTTGCCCGGCCAAAAGAAAATCTGCTCCACCAGCGTCCTGTGCATCGGCGCAGGCGGACTCGGCTCGCCTATCGCCATGTATCTCGCCGCCGCGGGCATCGGCAAGCTCGGCATCGTTGACTTCGACAACGTGGATTTCTCCAATCTCCAGCGCCAGATTCTGCACACGGACGCCGATGTGGGCCGGCCCAAAGCCCAGTCGGCCAAAGAAACCATCAACGGCATCAACCCCGGCGTCGAAGTCGTCATCCACAACACGCGACTCACCAGCGAAAACGCCCTCGACATTATCAAACCCTACGACATCGTCGTGGACGGCACCGACAATTTCCCGACGCGTTATCTGACCAACGACGCCTGCGTGCTGCTCAAAAAACCGAATGTTTACGGCTCCATTTTCCGTTTTGAGGGTCAGGCCAGCGTTTTCGCGCCGCACCTGGGCGGGCCGTGTTATCGCTGTCTTTATCCCGAACCGCCCCCGCCCGGCATGGTGCCCAGTTGCGCCGAAGGCGGCGTGCTCGGCGTGTTGCCCGGCATTATTGGCTGCATCCAGGCGACGGAAATTCTTAAACTGGCGCTCGGCAAAGGCAGTTCACTCGTCGGGCGTTTGCTCCTGTTCAACGCGCTCGACATGAAGTTTCGCGAGTTGAACCTGCGCAAAGACCCGCAATGCCCGCTCTGCGGCGACCACCCGACGATCACGAAGCTGATCGATTACGAAATGTTCTGCGGCATCACACCCGAACCGGAGACGCCTGCGCACAACCCGGACGAAGTCACCGTGCACGACATGAAGAAGGCGCTCGAAGAGCCAAAGCTCCGCGTCAAGGTCATCGACGTGCGCGAGCCGGACGAATACGAGATTGCCCACGTTGATGGCGTGCCGCTGTTCCCGCTCAGCACGCTGCCGCAAAGATTCACTGAACTGGACCCGAACCAGCAATATTTCATCCATTGCAAGAGCGGCGTCCGCTCGATGAAGGCCCTGAGGTTTTTGAGAGAACAAGGCTTCAAATATCTAAAGAGCGTCAGAGGCGGCATCAGCGCCTGGGCGGACGAAATTGACCCCAGCGTGCCGAAGTATTGAGAACCGCGCTTCTGGGAGCGGCATGTTCCATAGCGTGGCGGCTGATTAGACGGTTGGGAATCGCTTCCCAAATAGGGTTTTCGTCTTACTGGATGGGATGCCTCGCAGTACGCCTATAGCACCGAACTGCACGAATGAGTCGCTTCCGGAAAGTCTGGGCAACTTGAGACGCTATCGATGATGAAATCCATCACCATTCGCTACTGCAAGACCTGAGCTTCGTATAAACCAAGAGCCGTCCGTGTGGCGGCCCTGTTGGAACGCGAACTCGGAGTCCAGGCCGAACTGGTCGAAGGCGGCCTCGGCGAGTTCGCCGTGCTGGTCGGCGACAAAGTCGCCGCTAAAAAGGGCCTCCTCTTTTTTCCGCCGGACAAAAAGGTCCTCGCCGCCGTCCGCAAGGCGCTGGCCGGTCAGGCGGGGGACCAAGGTTGAACCACGAATGGACACGAATTCACACGAATCAGGCGGGGTAGCAGCCGGCGCGCACCGGCCGATGGGACGCCTCCTTATTTTCGCCGGGCGTCTGGCGACGAAGTCCTCCAGTCTCTGAACTTATTTGTGTTCATTGGTGTTCATTCGTGGTCGAGTTGAGCCGCAGTTTTTCCTTCCGCCTTCATCCTTCCTCCGTCATCCTTGCCGCGGTATGGGCACTCGACGTGAGGCGCGGGAACGCGCTGTTCAATTCCTGTTTCAATACGATCTGAATCCTCCGGAAAATCTGGAGGCTGCGCTCGATCAGTTCTGGGTCTCGCAACAAACCGCCGCGCTCGCGGAAGAAAAAGGTCCGGCCACCTGGGGAGAGAAAATCGAGTTGCCGCTGCCTACCGCCGAGGAATCCGCCGTGCGGCTCTTCGCCGAACCGCTCATTCGAGGCGTCATCGAACACCGGAACGAAATCGACGAGCACATCAAAAAGCACGCGAAGAACTGGGAGCTGCATCGCATGGCCGCCGTGGACCGCAATGTCCTCCGGCTCGCCATTTACGAAATGGTTCACCGCGAAGACATCCCGCCCGTCGTCAGCATCAACGAAGGGGTCGATATCGCCAAAAAATTTTCCACTCAGGACAGCGGCAAGTTCGTCAACGGCATCCTTGACAAAATCAAAAGCGAACTGCTGCGCCCGGCGCGCGTTGTCAAATGAGTTTCAAGTTTCAAGTTTTCAGTTTCAAGTCGGCCACCTCCCGCATGCACGCCGGGCGCGAGCCATTCCGCATTCCGCATTCCGCATTGCGCGTTTGAACGATGTTCGCCGACCTCCATCTGCACACAATTTTTTCCGACGGCACTTACACACCCGAGGAGCTGGCCGGGCGCGCCCGACAACTCGCACTGGCCGCCATTGCGGTGACCGACCACGACACGGTGGAGGGGTGCGACCGCATGAGCGCCGCCTGCCAACAGGCCGGCCTCGAGTTCGTCCCCGCCACGGAGCTGACCGCGGAGTTCGACGACAACGAATTGCATTTGCTCGGTTACTTTGTCGATACGCAAAATCCCCGTCTGCTCGCGGAAATGGCAAAATTCCAAAAAGTCCGCCAGAACCGCATCCATGAAATGGTCGCCCGGTTGAACCAGCACAACATCCCGCTCCAGGCCGACGCGGTTTTCGCCATCGCGAATTGCCGCTCGCCCGGCCGGCCGCACGTGGGCCGCGCGCTGGTGATGGGCGGCTTCTGCGCGAACCTCGACGAGGCCTTTGAACGATTTCTGAAAAAGAACCGGCCGGCGTGGGTGCCGAAGTTCAAAATCTCCGCGCTCGATGCGATTGCGTTGATCCATCAGGCGGGCGGACTCGCGGTCATGGCGCACCCCGGCTTGAACCGCACGGACAAAATCATTCCGGACCTGGTGAGCACCGGCCTGGACGGCTTGGAGTGTTTCCACACTAAACACTCGCCCTCGACCTCCCAGCGCTACGTGCGCCTGGCGAAGGAATTCAACCTGGCCATCACCGGTGGCTCGGACTGTCACGGCCTGAGCAAAGGCAAACCCCTCATCGGCACCGTCAAACTGCCTTACGAATACGTTGAGAAACTCAAAAGCAAATCAGCAAATCGAAAGAGCGTTGAACCGTTAAACCGTTGAACCGTTGAATCGGTTCAGCGTCTCAGCGCTTCAACGATTCAACGATTCAACTATTTGACGAATGAATCTTTTTCACAAACTCAAAGCCGGTTTGCAGAAAACCCACAGCCGGCTGGCCCACGAAATCAAACGCATCGTCACCGGTTCGCCGAAACTGACCGGCGCGACGCTGGAAGAACTCGAAGCCGCGCTGCTCGGTGCCGACCTCGGCGTCGGGACAACGCACCAGATCATCGCCGCGGTAAAAATGGCTTACGAAACCCAAGGCGGACGTGGCGTGGATGTCTTCACCATCGCGCGCTGTGAAGTCGAGAAAAGTCTTTCGTCGAACCATGGCGAACTGCGCAAAACATCCCGCGCCCCGACGGTCATCTCCATCGTCGGAGTCAACGGCACCGGCAAGACGACCACCGGCGCCAAGCTCGCGCACCTGATCCAGGCGCGCGGTCAGACAGCGTTGCTGGCCGCGTGCGACACCTTTCGCGCGGCTGCGATTGAGCAACTCAAACTCTGGGGCCAGCGCCTCAACGTGCCGGTTATCGCCGCGGACTATGGAGCCGACCCCGCGGCCGTCGCGCACGACGCCGTGACCGCAGCGCTCGCGCGCAAGGCCGACTATCTGCTCGTCGATACCGCCGGCCGGCTGCACACCAAACACAACTTGATGCAGGAATTGCAGAAGCTGCATCGCGTGATGGACAAGAAACTTCCCGGCGCGCCGCACGAAGTGCTGCTGGTGTTGGATGGCTCGACCGGCATGAACGCGCTGAACCAGGCGCGCGAATTCAACAAGGCGGTGAAACTGACCGGCCTCGTCATCACCAAGCTCGACGGCACGAGCAAAGGCGGCATGGTCGTGGCGATCCAGAAAGAACTCGGCCTGCCCGTCAAATTCATCGGCGTCGGCGAGCAGCCGGACGATTTGCAGCCGTTCGACGCGAAACAGTTCGCGGCGGCGTTGTTTGAGGAATAAATCCAATTCCTTCAACGCTAAGACCCGGAGAATTTTAACCACGGATGAACACCGATGAACGCGGATGTCTGATTCCAGAGGCGCAGCGGCGCGGAGAAGGAATCCAACGTCTGGTTCAACGGCTGCGTGAAATTCTTTTGGCAATTTCTGCTCAAGAAAGAGTTCGGGCTGGTAAAGTCGTGGTCTGTGACATCGATGAGGCGAATGTGATTTGAAGCGTAAATCGCCTTCTTGAATTCCATTCGTCGCATGTAGGATTCGTCGTCCAACATTTCGTATGAAAACCAAAGTTTTATCTGCGTCTCCGCGTCTCTGCTGTTCAAAATCCGTGTTCATCCGTGTTCATCCGTGGTTGATTCTCATTCCTCCTCGCGGTCCTTTCAGTTTGAGCCTTTTGCCGTCGGCCGCTACGCTGCGCGGCGATGTCTGACGCCCAGTTCATGCGCCTCGCCCTCCGCCTCGCCCGGCGCGGCTATGGCACAACTTCGCCCAATCCAATGGTCGGCGCGGTGCTGGTGAAGAACGGCAAGATCATCGGCCAGGGCTGGCATCGGCGCGCGGGCGAATCGCACGCGGAAGTGGAAGCGGTTCGCGACGCGCACAAGCGTGATCACAGCACCAAAGGCGCGACGCTTTACGTCACCCTGGAACCGTGCAGCACGCACGGCCGCACGCCACCCTGCACCGAGGCCATCAAAGCAGCCGGGGTCAAGAGCGTCGTGGTCGGCGCGACGGACCTCAATCCGAAACATCGCGGCAAGGCTTTCAAAATTTTGAAACGCGCGGGAATTAAAGTCACGATGCTTGGAGAAGGGGAAGGTAGGGCGTGCCACCCCGTGCGCGCCGATCCGTATCCTGCCAGGCAGCAGCGCGCAGGGGACTGCGCGCCCTGCCAGAAAATTGCTGACGAATGCGCGCGTCTGAACGAAGCGTTCAACCACTGGATTGTTCATCGCACGCCATTCGTCACAGTGAAGGCGGCGATGACCCTGGACGGGAAAATTGCGACGGCCAGCGGCGAATCGAAATGGATCACCGGCGAAAAGGCGCGCGCTCACGCGATGAAACTGCGTCAGGGCGCGGATGCGATTCTGGTCGGCCTGAACACGATTTTAACAGATGACCCGAGTCTGACTTTGCGAGCGCGGAACGCGGAACGCGGAACGCGGAATGACGGGAAGCCGCTGCGTCGAATCGTACTCGATGCGATGGCGCGAACGCCTTTGAACGCAAAAATAGTGAGCGACGAGCACGCGGCGTTGACCACGATTGTCGTCGGCAAAGTGGCGCCCAAAAAACGAGTGGCGGCGTTGGCAAGGCGCGTGAAAGTCATTGCCGCGCCGACGGTCAAATCGAAAATCGAACATGGAAAATCGAAAATCGATTTGCGCTGGCTGCTCAAAAAACTTGGCAACGAAAATGTGACGAACCTGCTGGTCGAAGGCGGCGGCGAAGTGAACGCATCGTTTCTGCTCGCCGGTTTTGCGCAGCGCGTCAAGTTTTTTTACGCGCCCAAAATCCTCGGCGGTCGCGACGCTCGGAAAGCGGTCGCCGGAGACGGCGTCCAGCGGCTGGCGGAAATTACTCAACTCCGCGAGGTGGAATGGCGCCGGCTGGGGCCGGATTTGCTGTTGACCGCTCGGGTTGGACCGGCATCGTAGCGCAGGCATCCTGCCTGCAAGTTGCGAAGCTTCCGAGCTTAGCGCCAACGCGCGGCATGGATACCGCGCAACCGGCACGCTGGAGGCGCGCGCTGTTTATGTTCACAGGCATTGTCGAAGAAACTGGCACCGTCGAAAGCATTAAGCCTTCGGCCCGGTCGATTCAACTGGTCGTGCGCGCGAAAGTCTGCGCCCGCGGACTGAAGGTCGGCGACAGCCTGGCCCTGAACGGCTGCTGTCTTACCGTCGTGAAGCTGGTTTCGCGCTCGAGACAGAAGCTGCTTCAGTTCGATTTGCTGCGCGAAACGTGGGAACGGACAAACCTCCAATTTGCCCGCGTCGGTTCGCCGGTCAATCTCGAACGATCGTTGCCGGTGAACGGCCGCCTCGGCGGGCATTTCGTTACCGGCCACATTGACGGCATGGGAACGATCATTCGCCGGGAACGCGCCGGACAGGACCGCGCGCTCGAAATCGCCGCGCCGCCGGAGGTGATGCGTTACGTCGTGTTCAAGGGATCTGTTGCGGTTGATGGCATCAGTCTCACCGTCGCGGCGGTTGCAAGGAAAAGTTTTCGCGTCTGGATTATTCCGCACACCTGTGAAGTCACGGCCCTGCGCGAACGCAAGGCGGGCGATGCTGTCAATCTCGAGGCGGATCTGCTGGGGAAATATGTGGAGAAATTTTTGAAACAGAGCAAAGCATGGCCTGGTTGATGGGTCTCGCCGCCGTTATTTGGCTTCAATTTGCAATACTTTCAGTTCGCTGATGGAGGGCTCTTTTCCGCTCGGGGCTTTGAAAACGCAGGGACTTGGGCGGACATTTCAACTCTGAGTGGCATTCCGAATGCTTCTTCGCTACATAGCGATGTTTCGTCGCCAGGGATGAATGGCCACTGCTGGCGCTCAGCTCGCGATCTGCGGTGTGTCCGCCACTGGTCGCACCGCACGTGATTTGCTCGCCTGCGTTTTGTCCTTTTTCACGGGCGAGTTAAAGGCGGTGCGGCCTGTCTCCTGGGTCGCACCGCAACGTCTTTGTCCGCGCCGAGGCATGAAGACTGCCTGGCCAGGCAGGCCGGTCACTCGGCCATTGTTCTGAGACACACCAGTCAGAAATGGGAAGGATCGCGACTGACAATTGGTGCGGATAGCAGGACTTGAACCTGCAACAAGGATATTTTCGTCATTGCTCATAGTTGCCTTTCTACGCTTTTACCTGCTAGTCCTGATACGTGAGTAGCCTTGTAAATGCAAGCGGTTTTATGCATCTGTGGGCAACTGGCAGTAGAAAAAGGTGTGTCAGACTGTGTCAGCCAGTTGGCCTGTGTCAGGCTGTGTCAGAGACGAAATATGCCCGGTTTCTGTGTCAGGATTGTGTCAGGCCCGGATCCAAAAAATGGCAGTTCAACCACGGATGAACACAGATGGACACGGATACGGGGTTGGCGTGAATCTCGCGACGAAGTCTTTTCTGCAAATCCGTGTTCATCCGTGTCCATCCGTGGGTAAGAATTCTTTCGAGTCCGGGCCAGAGAGGCGGCATCTTGACCTGACAAGCGTGACCCGACGCATTAACATTCCGAGCATGAGCGTGACGGAAATCATCAACGAACTGCCGAAGTTGACCGAAGCCGAATTACGATTAGTGCGCCAACGGTTGCTCGAACTCGCGGCCCAAAACCAGGACATCGAACTGTGCAACCAGGCAGCACTGGACGGCGCAATGATGCTCGACCGCATGCAGGATGACGATGCCCGTCGTCAATCCCGGTGAAGTCTGGATGATTGATTTCAGGGCGGCCAAGGTCCGGCCGGCCTTGCTTCTGACTGGCACTCCCGCGGACGACGAACTCTATATTGTGAAGGTGGCGCTGGAAGGATCAGCGAATTTGCCTGCTCCAGAAATCATCGCCCAGGAAATCACGGATGACTTGGAAGCCGCACTCGAACGATTCGCCACCATCGCGGAGGATTTGAAGAAATGAAGCGCCTGGAAACCTCGACTGCCGGCGTAACGCCGCCTACCCTGCGAAACCTTCAAGCAAGAACCCTATTTGATTTTACCGAAGTTTTTTGATTCTTTCTCCTTAGCACCCTGATTGCAGTTCTTCACAGTTGTTAAGAGTAGAATCGATAGAACGACTAGAGACAAGGTCCGTGGTTCAGGAACCTCAACGACAAAGCCAGGTCCGAACATACCGAATATATCTCTCACTCCAGTTGATGCTGGAAAGGCCAACGCATCGGCGACAGATTGACGCATTTGCACAAACTGAACTCGCGGGTCAATCCGAAGACCGTAGAACGATGCGTTGTAGGAATCCAGCCCGTACACATAATCCGTAACCACCCCCGGCATGAAAGCACCGATGACATAAGTTTGGCCAACTCGTAACTGCGTGGTTGGGACGCCAACCATACGAAAGTTTCCAACTAGTGGCACGATTTCACCCGAATCAATTGTAGCTGAAACCAATAGGTTGCCGGTATCGTCCCACAGGCCGATTTCGTGAGGCTGAGTAAAACCTCCACGGTCGTGGCCATCAAAAAGCCCCAACTGAATGACGGAAAGGTCCTCCTTTGCAATGAACTCCCAACCATCCGTCTGACTTGGACCGGCCCAGCTTCCACCATACATTCGCGTTCTGAACTCCACGACCGATTGACCAGCGCAGGGCTGAACCCATAAAAACACTACGCCCAATAGTACTGCGAAGGCGCACCGGGGAAAGTTTCTCGGAGAACCTCCATGAGCCACACGGGAATCGTTCATCATAAACCCAACCGATACTGCATTCTGTCTGTATTTCGCTCCTGTGCGTGAATCTCACGCTTTTCGCGTGAACCTCACGCCAAGGCTTACGTATTTGAGCTCGGTTTCAGCTCCGTAAGGCATAGTAGCATGATCGGGGCCTGGTGTGTCGCCCGATCAGAAGATTTGTTGAAAGCCGCCGAATGGTGGCGTCTGTATCAGACGGCGGCGCAGTTTATCAACGAGTGCGAGCAACGTTGGCGAAATCAAACCGGCTGCCTCAGGGCAGAGCAACAGAAGTGGCTAACGTGGGCACGCGACAATGCCAAGGCGATGTCGCCATTTGAGACTGGCTATCCTGACCCGGCCAAGGATGGAGCTTTTGACGCGGCGTCTGTTCCGTTTTGCGGACCATATCCAGCCAAGCGGGATTTCCCGCGTCCACCAACGATGCCGAGAATTCCACCGCCAGTTCAACAAAGTGGCTATGGGTCTGGCTAAGCGCCCGAGCCGAAACAGCAATATCCTTTTTGGCTGAAATACCAGCGAAGATGAGCCTCATCGAATCCATCGCCACGCTGCGGGCGGGCGAACCTGCTGTCGGGGCAGTTGCGTGTGTCTGCGGAAGCTTTGGCGCAAGCAGGAGGGCCTGCCGTGTAGAGGTGGGTTGACCCATAACTTGACCCACACTTGACCGACGGCGTATCCTCCGGGGCATGAGCTACCAGCCGCGATTCATCATCACGCCGGAGTTGCTGGCGCGGGTTGAAGCCATCGCGGCCTTGCGGGAGCGCATCATGAGCGCAGTGGTTCAGGTGCCGTGGATTCCGGCGTTGCAGAAGGACACACGCGCTCGAAATACGCATTCTTCCACGGCCATTGAGGGCAACCCGCTCACGCTGGAGCAGGTGCGTGCGGTCGAGGAAGGCAAAGAACTCGTGGCGGTCAACTCGCGGGCACGCCAGGAAGTGATCAATTACTTCGCCGCGCTCAGGCATGTCGAGAAGCAGGCCGCCAAAAAACAACTCACTCACGAAGACGTGCTCCGGTTGCACCAGATCATTGCCGGCAAAGTCATGGATCAG
>Ga0209804_1002371_pt1 | contig 11424 bp, 9 predicted proteins | sample GraSoiAngelo_139_FD_185896 | JGI IMG/M metagenome (GOLD analysis project Ga0209804, IMG submission 185896) | Grasslands soil microbial communities from the Angelo Coastal Reserve, California, USA - 14_0929_12_20cm (SPAdes) (version 2) | ecosystem: Environmental > Terrestrial > Soil > Grasslands ... | reverse complement strand
CGGAGCACAGCATCTCCTCATTGATGCCGACGACACGCTCTGGGAGAACAATATCTACTTCGAGCGGGCGATCGCGAACTTCATCTCGTTCTTGAATCATCACGAGTATTCTCCGCAAGAGGTACTTACAGTCCTGAACGACGTCGAGCGTGAGTGCATCCTCAAGCATGGGTATGGGTTGCACAGTTTTGCTCACGCTCTGGTCGATACCTTCGAGCGCCTGGCGGTCGAGCCGCTCACTCCGGCGCTGCACGAAACCATCAATGGCTTTGCTCATTCCATTGCCGAGCATCCCGTCGAGATCATTCCAGGAGTCCCGGAAACGCTGCGCTATCTTACCGAGCGACATAACCTGATTCTGATGACCAAGGGCGCAATTGCGGAGCAGACTGGAAAAATCGAGCGCTCCGGATTGAAGGAGTACTTCTCTTCGGTAGAGATCGTCCCGGAGAAGGATGTGGCTATTTATCGAGAGATCATTTCCAAATACGATCTGCTCTCCGAATCCAGCTGGATGGTGGGCAACAGCCCAAAGTCGGACATCAATCCGGCCCTGGCCGCAGGAATGAATGCGGTGTTCGTGCCACACGGAAATACGTGGGTTCTTGAACATGAAGAAGTGGCGAGTGCGCAGCCCCCGGCAAGACTGTTGATCGTGGAAAAATTTGCGCAGTTGAGGAACCATTTTTGAAGACGGCTCTTAGCATTTAGCAATTAGCATTTGGCCTTTGGGCGTTCCCCAGTGTCCTCAAAAAACCTGTCAAGGCTAGAATGCTAAGTGCCAAGTGCTGCCTTCCAGCCGGTATTGCGGCACCAAACTAACCAACAAGCATCTACTTACCCGGGATTTCCTCGCGTGGTACTCTCAGTTTGCTCTGGCCTCTCGCTATCCCTTCGCGTGTCGGTGCAGAAAAACAACTTTCGCCGGCTACTGCGCACGGTCGAAGCGCTCTCTGATCTCGGACCGGAGATGACGGCCGAGCGGGAATTTCCCGAAACTGCACGCACCATGCTCTCCGCGTTGCGGGAAACGGCCGGTGCCCGTGAAGGCGCTCTTTTCGGTTTTAGCGATAAACCCTCTCTCCTCACTTCGATTGTGTCCGACGGTCTTGCCCTGCTGCCCGAGCCTGCGGTCATCCCCTTGCTTCCGAAGCATGTTCACGCGCTTAGCTCCTTGAGAAGTCCGGCAGTGCTCAATCCGAGCACTTACGATGTCTTCCTCAGCTCGAATGGGAACGTGGCACCCGAGCTGTTCAAGTGCATCGCGGCCTTGCGAGTTGGCGGGAGGCTGGTAGGGCTGGTTGCTCTGGGATGCCGCGAAGGCGAGTCCCTTTACGAAGAAGATGAACTCCAGGCCTTGGGCTTGCTTTCGCACTTTGTGGCGCTCGCGGTTCATAATCACGCCTTGTCGCAGTCACTGGCGCACCGGACGTCAGAAAACTTGAGGCTTCTGGCTTCGCTCCACGGTTTTTACGACAACGCTCTGGAAGCTTTCGCGGCCGCGATCGACGTCAAGCACGTCAACATTCACGGGCACTCGCTACGGGTTGGCCGCTACGCCGCTGGCATCGGTGAGGCTCTCGGAATGGATCAGGGCGAGGTCGCGGCTCTGCGTTCGGCCGGGTACCTGCACGATATCGGCAAGGTCGCGGTGGACAAACACATTTTCGGCAAGCCCGGCGCGCTCGACCCCAGCGAATTTCGCGAGATGGCGGACCACACGATTGTGGGGCACCAGATCGTCAGTGGGGTGCAGTTTCCCTGGCCACGTATTCCGGAGATCGTGCGCTGGCATCACGAACGCGGCGATGGGTCCGGGTATCCCGATGGTTTGCTTATGGACGATGTGCCCATGGTGGTGCGCATCGTTGGCCTGGCCGACACGTTCGATGCCATGATCAGCGAGCGCCCCTACCGCGAACCGCTTTCCGTCGGAGGCACGCTCAGCGAGATCGTGCGCTTGACCCCCCAGAAATATGATCCCAATGCCGTCCAGGGATTACTGCTGCAGGTGCGTCGCGATGCCGTAGGCAGTAATCGTATCGCCTTCCTGGAAAACCGGGGAGGGCTGAATATCGCTCCTCCCGACGTTGACCACCTGGCCGCCACCCTCCAGCATAAACTCAGCAACGGTCGGCTCTACTTAACCTAGCAGGCTGCGAGAACTCGATTGCGGCCGCGTATTTCAAACGACTGGTATGGCGCAGCTGGGGAAAACTCCAGGTGCGTATCAGGGGACCTCTTCCGGGTCTGCGTGAGAACTTGAGACTCTGATTGGGAGTGGGACAGAGATGTGATCCCTCCAGCCGCGAAGCGGCGCCAGAATACAGCCCACGGCGCAAGCCGTGGGTAAGCGTGCAAAATGAGCAAGCCCCAGAGGGGCGAAACATAAGTTCTCAACACGCTTCAGACGTGCCGCGAATTCCTTAAAACCCATTTGTGCAGTTATCTCGTGACGCGAACCTGTCTCTTTTCAGAGCCGCCGTTCCACGGGAAAACAGTTGTCACACACACATAGGTTCTTTGTTTTGTGATGGATACGGGATGCCGTTGTAAAACAACTTTTTTCGCTGTTCGGGTTCATAATCTTGTAAGTTCCTACCTCTCGGAGAGTTCATGCGCTTTCATCAGCAGAGAATCGCACTTCTGCTCTTTCTGTTGACCCTCGTGACGACTTCCGGGGTGCTGGCCTTCAGTAAGAAAAAAGAAAAAAAGGATTCCGCCTACGGGGCTGATGAGCAGAAGCGCGCCGTACACGCGCTCAACCGATTGGCCTTGGGACCGCGACCTGGGGACGTGCAGCGGGTCACTGCTATGGGCGTCGACAAGTGGATCGAGCTGCAGCTCCATCCCGACAAGATCGATGACGGCGCGCTCCAGGCCCGACTGGCGCCCTTTCGCACGCTGCGCATGGACACCAGAGAGCTCGCCGAAAACTTCCCGCCGCCACAGGTGATCAAGTCCGTGGCCGAGGGCAAACAGCGCATGCCCTCCGATCCCGCCAAGCGCGCCGTTTACCAGGCACAACTCGAGAAATATGAGGAGAAGCGGGAACGCAAGCAGGAGGCGGCCAGTAACTCTAATTCCGAGACTTCGGGCACCACTACGGCCAAGAAACCCGAGCCCAGCGATGATGAGATGGCACGGCAACGCGAAGTCAAGCTTTTTGCCGACCTGAAGGCGCAGGAACTCCTCGATCTTCCTCCCGACCAGCGGATGAAAGAGATCCTCAAGATGTCGCCGGAGGAGCAGCGCGAATTGGCTCAGAGCAAAGATCGGGAAGATCTGATGGAAGGCCTTTCGGCCCAGCAAAAAGAAACGCTGATGGCCATCAACAATCCCCAGCAGGTCGTAGTTAACGAATTGATGCAGGCCAAGCTGCTGCGCGCCATCTACAGCGAGCGGCAACTCGACGAGGTGATGACCGACTTCTGGTTCAACCACTTTAATGTTTTTGTTGGCAAAGGCGCTGACCGCTACCTGCTCACCAGCTACGAACGCGATGTAATCCGGCCGCATGCGCTGGGTAAATTCGGAGATTTGCTGGTCGCGACCGCGAAAAGTCCAGCCATGCTTTTCTATCTCGACAACTGGCTGAGCGTCGGGCCAGACTCGGACTTTGCGCTGGGTATCCCCAAGCGTGTGCCCCGGCGGCCAGGTTATTATCGCCGACGCTTTCCAAATAACTTCCCCGATCAACGTCCGCCGCGCCAGGCCAAAAACAAAGAGCGGCGCGGATTGAATGAAAACTACGGTCGCGAGCTGATGGAGTTGCACACCCTGGGCGTCAACGGCGGCTACACGCAGCGAGATGTCCCGGAAGTCGCGCGCGTGCTCACGGGATGGACGATCGAACAACCCAAAAAAGGTGGCGGGTTCAAATTCGAAGAACGCATGCATGAGCCCGGCACCAAGGTCGTCCTTGGCCACAAAATCAAACAAAAGGGTGAAAAAGAAGGCATGGAGGTCCTCGAGATCCTCGCGCACCATCCGTCAACAGCAAAATTCATTTCCACCAAGCTGGCAATGCGTTTTGTTTCCGACGATCCCCCGCCTGCGCTGGTTGACCGCATGGCCCAAACATTTCTGAAGAAAGACGGCGACATTCGCGAAGTCGTGCGCACCATGTTTGGCTCGCACGAATTCTGGGCTCCCGACGCGTACCGCATTAAGGTAAAGACTCCGCTGGAGTTTGTGGTGTCGGCAGTGCGGGCCACTGGCGCCGACGTTCAGGATGCCATGCCTCTGCTTCGCACGCTCAACACTATGGGCATGCCGCTCTATGGCATGCAGCCGCCGACCGGCTATTCCATGAAGGCGGACACGTGGGTGAACTCGTCGGCGCTGCTTGGGCGCATGAATTTCGCGCTGGCACTGAGCAATGGGAAGCTCAAGGGTATTGGAGTTGAGCCCGATCACGCGCTTGGCAGTACTCCGTCGGACCCTGAAGGCGCACTCGCCGCACTAGAAAACGTTTTGCTGGCGGGCGACGTGTCGAAGCAGACCCATGAAACGATCCTCAAGCAATTGGACGACCCGCAGATCTCGGGACGTCGCCTGGATGATCCGGCGCGTCCGCCGAATGTGGCAGCAATTGCAGGTTTGATTTTGGGGTCCCCGGAGTTTCAGAGAAGATAGCTATCAGCTGTCAGCTATCAGTTCTTCGTTGCTGAAAGCTGATAGGTCAGCGCTGATAGCTCACGAGGTTGCCATGTCCATCACTCGACGCGTATTTCTTCGCAATGGTGCCTTGGCCATCGTTGGAACGGCGGCGCTGCCCAGCTTCTTGACTCGCGCGGCCTACGGTGCCGAAAGCCTGGGGAGCCGCAACCAGCGGCTGGTCGTCATCTTTCAGCGCGGCGCGGCCGACGGTTTGAATGTCGTGGTGCCGCATGGCGAGTCGGCTTACTACTCGATGCGGCCTTCCATCAATATTCCTCGCAATACCGTGCTTGACCTGGACGGCTTCTTCGGCTTGCATCCGGCGATGGCGTCCTTGCACTCGCTGTGGAAGCAGCGTTACCTTGCCGTCGTGCACGCCGCTGGGTCGCCCGATCCTACCCGCTCCCACTTCGACGCCCAGGATTTCATGGAATCAGGAACACCGGGGGTGAAGGCTACCGAGGATGGCTGGCTGAATCGCGCCCTGCATGCGCTTCCTGAAGAGAAATCGGCTTTCCGGGCAATCGCTCTGGGACCTTCTCTGCCGCGAATTCTGTCAGGCAGCGAGCCGGCCGTAGCCGTAAACAACATCAATGACTTCGGCGTGGGCGGGCGAAATCCCAATGCTGCGGCGATTGCCAATACGTTCGAGGCAATGTACGAGCATTCGGTGGACAGCGTGTTGCACGGCACAGGACAGGAGACTTTCGAGGCGGTGAAGATGCTGAAGTCGGCTGATCCTTCGAAATACACGCCGGCTCCCGGCGCCGATTATCCGCGCGGGCGCTTCAGCGAGAGCTTGAAACAACTGACGCAGCTCATCAAGGCCAATCTCGGCGTGCAGGTAGCGTTTGCCGACATCGGCGGCTGGGATCATCACGTCAACGAAGGCAGCACACAAGGGCAAATTGCGAACGTGCTGCGCGACTTCTCGCAATCATTGTCGGCCTTCTGGACCGATCTGGGCGATCTGGCGGAAGACACCGTGGTCGTCACGATGTCGGAGTTCGGGCGGACCGCGCGCGAGAACGGCAATCGCGGCACCGATCACGGCCATGCCAACGTCATGTTCGTCATGGGCGGGACCGTGAAGGGCGGGAAGGTGTACGGACGCTGGCCGGGATTGGACCAGTCACAACTCTACGAGGGCCGCGACCTGGCAGTGACCACCGACTTTCGCCGCGTCCTGGGGGAAGCGGTTTACCAGCACCTCGGGAACAAGAGCCTGGACGCCGTGTTTCCTGGATTCGAGAATAAGCCAAGCGGGTTTCTGAAATATTTAGGCTGATCGCAACCACGGAAGCCGTCCGTTTCTTCGTACCAGCCCGTCTTCGGACGTGCTGCAAGTCAACCGGGGACGGCACGGCTTTACAGGCTGCGGAAAGAACCGGGTCTGGCTGCGCACCGCTTTTAGCGTGTATGAGAATCAATTTCCGCGCTGGAAGAGTAGGCAGAACCGCCCAGAAACAACCCCGGAGGGGTGTCGCGAAAATAGCCCAGCGCCTTGGCGCGGGGATCAAGTGGAAGACTGGAACAAGTCCCGTAGGAACGACAGAAGTTCTCACGCACCCACTGAAGGTGTGTGGACTTAATGAAAAGTCAACCGGGGAGGGTAGGCCTTTAGCCGTGCCGCCAGAGCCAAAAAATTGGGAACATATGTCAGCCGCCGAGCCTGCTCGGCGCCTGATGCACAGGATTGCGGTATGGAAAGCGGTACGCCCTCGCCCGCCCCTAAGCTGATTTATTTTCGGGCAACGAGAAGCCATTGCGGAGGGCGCCCACGAAGGCAGCATCGGCCTTCAATGAGACCATCTCTAACGGCGAATACCCTCGCCTCCACGCTAGATAGAACGTCGCAATCAGCAAAGCCCCTGTGATCAGAAAATTGGGCCAGGCATTCAGGGCCCACTGCCCAATCCAGCTCAACGTGCCTGCTTGCGAGAACGGCATCAGGTAAGGAATGGGCCACTGATAGCCGTCAGGGCCACGAGCTCCGACCAGGTCCTCAAGCAAGTGCAGATGAAAGCTGAGGAGTGTCAGTGCAGCAATCTTCCACCTTTGTCGCACGACTAGGACTGAGGCCAGTGACGAGTAGGGAAAAGGCAGCGTGTGCAAGGCATGATGGTAGGTGGAAAACCACTCCAGCGGATGCCGCGAGTGCCGCGTGAGGATCTCGACAATGACGCCAAGACCATCGATATCGGGCACAACTCCGGCAAGTGTCACCAGAGCACGCTCTCTACGACTTAACCAGGCTGTGTTGGCTAAGACCCAGCCAGTCAGAAAATCAGGTGATCGGACTCATGGCCTCACAACTGTATCAGCACATCCCCGTTTTCCATCTTCAACGGATATACCGCAAGTTTCGCAGCGGGATTGTGCGCAGCCTCCCCGGTTTTTGGGTCCCACATCCAGCCGTGCCAGGGACAGACTACTTTTCCGCCTTCAATCATTCCCTGTCCGAGCGGACCGCCGCGATGGAGACATACGTTTTCGATGGCGGTGATGGTTCCATTTACGTTGGCCACGCAGACGACTTTGTCGCCAAACGTGAATTCCTTGGCTTCGTTCTCAGCGGGGAGTTCGGATTGCGTGGTTAGTTTGACGAAGTCCGGCATTCGCTCTCGCTTCTGAAAAAACCAGCCGAGCTGGCGCTCGGCCTGGACGGGCGCGGGCGGCGCCCGTTCCCCCACAATCTTACTTCGGTTGCAGCGTCTGCGCGATCATCACCTGGCGCTTGAAATTCTCGACCATACTCTCGTCCAGACGAACTTCGGTGGGCTTCTTGGCCAGGGACATTTGATCAATCTTGTCCTGCAGTTTCAGGAGCGCGTAGAAGAGGTTCTCCGGGCGCGGCGGACACCCAATCACATAGACATCGGTAGGTACGATCTTGTCCACGCCCTGCAACACGGCGTAGGTGTTGAATGGTCCGCCTACAGAAGAACATGCGCCCATCGAGATCACCCACTTGGGATCGGGCATTTGGTCATAGATGCGCTTGACCACCGGCGCCATCTTCAGCGTGACGGTGCCAGCCACGATCATCAGGTCGCTCTGCCGCGGGCTGGGACGGAAGACTTCCGAGCCAAAGCGCGCGATATCGAAACGCGCCGTCGAGGAGGCGATCATCTCGATGGCGCAGCACGCCAGACCGAAAGTCATGGGCCATACCGCCGACTTGCGGGCCCAATTGAAGACGTAGTCCACCGTAGTGATCAGGAAGTTCTTCTCAAACTTATTTTGTAGCCAGCCCATGTGTCCTCGAAGCCGCGAGTGGCGGCCTTTCAGAATACCCTGCCATGCCCCGAACCCCGGTGATTGCGCTCACAAGGCCTCAGGTCACCACTTTTCAGTCTAGGGGCTGGGGAGAATGGGTGTCAATGCGCAGGGGGTAGTGGGGTCGTGGACAGCACACAAAAACGGCTACACCCCGTCCCTTCCGAGTTAACAGGGCACTGATCGGAGCGCGTCTATGGCGGGGAGGACGAGCGCAGATCGACGAGCGACTCTCGTGCGCGGGCGGATCAGGACGCGCGACTCTCGTGCGGAGGGCGCGGGCGGGCGAGGGGCGAGCGGGCAGCGCAGGCAGCTGGGCGCCCGCGGGCAAACAGGTCTCGCCGGCACGCGCCAGTCGCGCGCCGCCCGTCCAGTGGACAATGTCCGGCGCTTATTTTTCGATGGCTTCATCCTTGAGATGCTTGGCGCAGGCCTCGGCCGTGCTCTTTTTCCCGTGGCCCGAGGCTTCTTTATGGACGGAGTAACTCCAGATGACCTCGGAACTCTTGAGGTTGCTAACTTGAATGCTGGCCTCTTCGCGCGAATGCCAGTTTCCAAATAGGACCTTCTTGGCAGTGCTCGCCTTCTGGGTCTCCGAAATTCCGGTGATTTCAAATTCTGCAACTTCGCGGTTCCCCACAACTTCGACCGGCACTTTCTTAGCCGCAATAGCATCTTTCAAGTAAGTGTCGAACCCATCGGCAATCGGAGCCACGAAAACCTTCGCTCCCTTCGGAATCTTGCTGGACTGTGCCGGACTTTTCGTATCTTCTGCATGCGTCATGCAAACGGCACCCAACACCACAAGCACCAAGACCATCGTCAATCCCCGGTTATGGGACATAAATGTGACCCTCCCGCTACATTGATCGCAACTAATCAATCACAATCTGCTTAATGTGTTTGGCGCATGCTTCGCCCGCGCTCTGCCGGCCACGAATGGAGTTGGCCTTATGGACTGAGTAGCCGAATATGACCGCTCCGGTCTTTAAGTCGGAAAGCTTAATGCTGGCCTGCTCATTGGAATTCTGCGAACCCATGAAGAGCATCTTGGCCCATCCTGCCTTCTCGCTTTCCGAAACACCACTGATCTCGTAGTCAGCCTTCGCGCGATCAACGACCACAATCAGTGGTACTTTCTTGTTTCGCAGTCCCGCGATGATGTAGTTCTCGAACCCGCCCAGCATGGGAGCCACATAGACCTTGGCATACGCGGGTATCTTCGCGTTGTTCACCGTGGCCAGTTGGCCTTCGTCACTAGAAGCCGGTTTGAGGTCCGCAGCGGCCGGTTTCGATGGCTCACTAGAGGCCGGCTGGCTATCCTTCGTTGCACTCTTCTGATCTTGAGCAGAATCGTTCTGGTAAAAAATCGACGATAACGCAAATTGCGGGCTCGCCGCTGCGCATACGACGAATAAAGCGACAACCAGAGCGATTAACGGGTTTTTGCTATGCATGTAACCTCCAAGTGCTTCAGTTATGCTCGCAGGGAAGAAGTCCTTGAGGAAGACTACGGGAAATACCGCAATGAGGCACGAGAATTCGTCAGCTCCGTCTCTGCCTTCGTAGGCTGGCGAGAGCTACTACCTGGTCAGGATGAACCTTCGAACTGAAAACGTCGGTGATGAATGCCAACTGTGCATGTGACTTCCAACCGTCGGAAGCCTGGGATGTCCTCGGCGGTAAAGGCAATGGGGCGGGTGGCCAGCTTCGCGGTTTTTGAGACCAGGGGAGCCAAGGAGTTCAACTCTCCTATTCCGTTCCTTCTTCCCTCTCGTGATTCAAGCGAAGCGAGGAATCTGCTTTTCTGGTGATTCCGCTGAAACTGCAAATTCCTCACCGGCTGAAACCGGTCGGAATGATAAACGTCTGCACAGCGTGATTGGCCAGCGGCTGCGGAGCTTCGGTTCGTCCCTCACACAGGCCAGTCACTTTTAAGGCTGCGGATAGGTTCCCGCCGCTGTGCCGTACTGATAAGCGCCGATGCTCCAGGTGCCGTTGACCGGCCGCGGACCATATTCGAAGTCGTAAGTTGGCGCACTCACGGGGCTTCCAGTCGTTGTGGCTCGGCTGGTTGAGAGCAGGTGATAGTCGCCCGAACCATCCCTCTGATAGCGATTGAACCCAGGGTCTGCCGCGATCGTGCCCGTTGCTCTGCTGTGCATCAAGTTCCAGTCCGCAGGACCGTTTTGGTAAACAAGATTGTTGAAATATTGATTGTTGTACCCCACCGACCCGTACTCTTCAGTGCCGTAGCCATTACCGCCGGCGACGTTGCCGTTGTCGTAGACGATGTTGTTGCTGATCGTGGACCAGTCGTTGCTGGTGTTCCCGGACCTGCGTCGGAAATCGCGCTTCGCAGCGCCGATCAGAATTCCGCCGTAAGCGTTGCTGAACACCGTGTTGTTGGTGATGGTGACGTGTGTGGCCGCATGCCACGTGTGGATTCCCCATCCTTCGTTTTGGGAGACAACGTTGTTGTAGATGTGGCCGCGCAGATTGGCGTGATAGATGCCGTGCACTCTTGGACACGGGCTAGTGTAGTTTCCGATGTGATACACCCAGTTTCCGATGATGTCGTCATCCGACGCGGCATAGTTACCATCGTGAATGCCGGCGCCACCATCGGAAGGACAGCCCGTCGCCGGAATATCATGGACTTTGTTGTCGATGATGCGGGTGAAGGAACCTTCGTTGTAGATTCCCAGCGCTCCGCTGCCGGTGATTTCAAAGCCCTGGATCTCGACGTAGTTGCCCTGGTTCCACCACGTCGCGTCGTTGCCGGTCAGGTTAGTAGTGAGCTTGGCGCCCCATCGCACGTCCGACACCCAGCGAATCGGCGCAGATAAAGTCCCGCTCGTAGTTGTGAGAAGACGGCCGCTGTCCTCAAGAGTGTTCGGGTATACGCCGCAAGCAACGTGGATGGTGGATCCAGGCACAACACCCTGATCAGCTCGGCTGAATGTTTTCCACGGGTGGGCTTGAGAACCGCCGTTGGAATCATTGCCGATCGCGGAGTTCACGTAGTACTGATTGCCGTTCACGGCGTTCGTCCACGAGGGCGGAGTTTGAGCAAACAGATTGGTTATCGAAAGGACGAGAAACAGCAAGGTAACGACTGCGAAGCGTTTCATGGGGCACCTCGCCCGTCGCACCTGATAGAAGCGAGACTACGCGAAGACGCCGGTGCCGAAGCGGGCACCAGGTCCAACTGGTCTTGCGGGCGCATATCCGCGAGCCCAACCTGTTTCTGCACACCAGAGTAGAAGGAGTGAGTACCCTGGACAATAAGAGGAACCCCTTAGTATCTAGCCGCGTGAATCTGAGAATTGGTCTCTCAGATTTTTTTAGGCAGCCAGCTTATCGATGAGGTTCTGAATGGCGGCATCGGCCTTGTGGTAGGCGGTTTCGATTTTAGCGGGCGGTCGGGGGCTGCGTTTGGGTCGGTGATGAAACAAGCTGTTAGCCAGGGGACCGCAGATG
>Ga0209804_1002370_pt1 | contig 11428 bp, 8 predicted proteins | sample GraSoiAngelo_139_FD_185896 | JGI IMG/M metagenome (GOLD analysis project Ga0209804, IMG submission 185896) | Grasslands soil microbial communities from the Angelo Coastal Reserve, California, USA - 14_0929_12_20cm (SPAdes) (version 2) | ecosystem: Environmental > Terrestrial > Soil > Grasslands ... | reverse complement strand
GACCCGCCGTGCGCGCTGTGCGCCGACACGCTCGGCATGTTCGTCTCCATCCTGGCGGCCGAGGCGGGAAACCTCGCGCTGAAAACGCTGGCCACCGGCGGCGTCTACGTGGCCGGCGGCATCCCGCGGCGGATTCTTCCCGCGCTCAAGCAGCGGGGGTTCTTGGAGGCGTTCCGGCGCAAGGGTCGATTCGCGGCACTGCTCGACCGCGTCCCCGTGCATGTCGTGCTCAACTCGAAAGTCGGGCTGATGGGCGCGGCCTCCCTGGGGCTGACCGCGCGCGGCGATGGCTGAGGGACTGAAGAGCCCGGAGCGCGTGGAAGCCGGTAAGACCGAGCCGGCCACCCTTGTCGTCCTGGGGGCGACCGGCGACCTGGCGCAGCGAAAGCTCTACCCGGCGCTCCAGCGGTTGATGGCGCGGGAAGCGATCGATGCCCGCACCCGGATCCTCGGCGCGGGCAGGCGCGCGGACATTGACGATCGGGGGTTCCGGGCCATGGCCCGCAGGGCCTCGCCGGCGGCCTCAGGCAGAGACGAGCAGTTCGACCGGTGGTGCGACACCTGCCTTTCGTATCAGCCGATCGCCGGCGGGGACGCGGAAGACTACCAGGCCCTGGCGCGGCGGATCGAGAGCCTCGAGCGGGCCGGGCGTCTCCCGGCGAACCGCGTGTTCTATCTTGCCCTGCCGCCTGACGCGTTCCCCGGCACCATCGCCGGCCTGGGCGGCGCGGGCCTCAACCGCAGCCCAGGGTGGACCCGGCTGGTGATCGAGAAGCCCTTCGGCCGCGACCTCCCGTCCGCGCAGGACCTGAACCGGCTGGTCCACCGGTCCTTCGACGAGTCTCAGATCTACCGCATCGACCATTACCTGGGGAAGGAGACGGTGCAGAACCTGCTGATCTTCCGGTTCTCCAATCCCATCTTCGAGACTCTATGGAACCGCGACCGGGTGGAGCACGTGCAGATCACCGTCGCCGAGGACGTCGGCCTCGAAGGGCGGGTCGCCTACTACACGCGGGCGGGCGCGCTCCGCGACATGGTGCAAAACCATCTCGCCCAGCTGCTGTCGCTCGTCGCGATGGAGATTCCGGGCGCGTTCGAGGCGGACGCCATCCGGAACGAGAAGGTGAAAGTGCTCCGGGCCATCGCCCCTCTCGGGGTGGACGACGCGGTATTCGGGCAGTACCGGCGGGGGCGGCTCAACGGCCGCGAGGTCCCCGGGTATCTCGAGGAACCCGGCGTCGCGCCGGAGTCCACCACCGAAACATTCGCCGCCCTCAGGCTGGACGTCGCGACGTGGCGGTGGCACGGCGTCCCCTTCTACCTGCGCACCGGCAAGCGACTGCCGCACCGGACGACCCGGATCGTGATCACCTTCCGGAGCCCTCCGGTGTCGGTGTTCCAGCCGGCGGCGTCCTCGTGCGTGCTCCACGCCAACCAGCTCGTGATCACGATTCAGCCGGACGAGGGGTTCGAGCTGTCCTTCGAAGTGAAGGCTCCCGGCCAGCCGCTCCGGCTCGAGACGCAGCGGCTGCACTTCCGGTACGCGGAGGCCTTTGCGCCGCTCCCGGACGGGTACGAGACCCTGCTCCTGGACGTGCTGGCGGGCGACCAGACGCTGTTCGTGCGCGCCGACGAGGTGGAGGAGTCCTGGCGAGTGTTCGCGCCGATCCTGGAGCGCCGCCCGCCCGTCCGGCCCTACGATGCCGGGACCTGGGGACCCGAATCCGCCGACGCGCTCCTGGCCGGCGACGGGCACCGGTGGGTCCCGGTGTGAACGGAGGCGCGCCGCCTCCCCTTCTCTCGATATTCGAGAGATCATCCGATACACCACAATCATCCAATCGGCTTGAGTAGATCCCCGGTATTCGCTTAGGGATTTCCCTTGCTAGCGCATCGCGCTGCGGCCACTCACCCTTAGGGTGAATCTGTCGTCCGGCTGCGCTCTCGGGGGGGACATCGATGGGATGGATCAGGACCAGGGTAGTCCGACTTGTGGCGGTGGTCATCGCTCTCAATCTCAGCCAATTGGTTCTGGCGCAATCGGCCGGTTCCACGTGGATACAGCTCAATCCAACCGGCGGGCCGCCGGGCCAGCGGCTGCTTCCTTCCGCGGCTTATGATCCCACGACGAACCGGATGCTCGTGTTTGGGGGGGCGAACGAGGACTACGGGACCGTGTGCACAAACTCCGGCGCGGCCTGTTACAACGATGTCTGGGTGCTCGCGAACGCCGACGGTCTCGGCGGGACACCCGCATGGTCCCAACTCGCTCCCTCCGGCATCCCTCCGGCCCCGCGGTTTGGTTCCGGCGCCGGCTATGACCCCGGCAACAACCGCCTGATCATTTTTGGCGGGGGCATCGTGGACAACGCGGTGCTCGTCACCGCGTGCTCCGGACCCGTTAGCGCCGGATACGCCAATGATGTCTGGATCCTCACCAACGCCAACGGGTCAGGGGGAGCGCCGGCGTGGACGCCCGTCACCCCCGTGGGAGTGCCTCCCGCTGCCCGCCGCTCCGGCGCGACGGTCTACGACGCCGCCAACAACCGGTTGATCATGTTCGGCGGCCAGGAGCCCTGCGGGAAGCTCAACGACGTCTGGGTCCTGTCCAACGCCAACGGGCTCGGGGGAACGCCGGCCTGGACCCAACTCAACATCTCCGGTCCGATGCCGGCCGCTCGTGGAGAAATGGCCTATGCCGGCGCCTACGACGCCGCCAACAACCGCTTGATCATCTTCGGAGGCGAGAGCGAGCTCGTCGATTACAATGACGTGTGGGTGCTGTCGAACGCGAACGGCCTCGGCGGGACCCCGGCCTGGACGCAGCTGAGCCCGGCCGGAGGTCCTCCGAGTGTGAGGCATGCGCACGCTGTGACATATGACGCGGCGGCCAACACCCTGATCGTGATCGGGGGAGTGAATCATTCACAAACGACCTTCTTCGGCGACGTCTGGCGGCTCTCGAACGCCAACGGGCTCGGGGGAACGCCGGTCTGGACCCAGCTCAATCCCCAGGGGAGCTCACCGGGTCCGCGGGCCGGCCAGAGCGCCGTCTACCACCAGGCGGCCAGACGCGCCACGGTCTTCGCCGGGGCGAACTGTGTTCCGTGCTCGGGCCTGAACGACACGTGGGTGCTCGCAGAGTCGACGGTGGTGCCGTTCTCCGCCTTCTCCTCCGCCGTCTGGATCAACGATGAGTCAAGCGGGTTCGCTGCGCGAGGCGGGTTCACGCCGGGGCCGGGCGGCACCGTCGACCCTCCGACGCAAACCGTCACGTTCCGGTTGGGCGGGTTCACGGCGACGATCCCCGCGGGGTCCTTCCAAGCGAACAACGGAGCGTTCACGTTCTGGGGGGTCATCAACGGCGTGCCGTTCGAGATGATGATTCAGCCGCAGGGTGGCGGCGGCTACACATTCCGCGTCGAGGCCGCGGGTGGCTCGAACCTGCCAACCGGCAATCCGGTCACGGTCGGCCTGACGATCGGCAACAACACCGGGAGCATCCAGGTCAACGCGAGCTTCGACTGAAGGAATATCTGGGGCCGTGCCTGGCCGCTCTGGAGTCAGGCTCAGTGAATATTTAGACTGCCTGGTCTTCGCAGGAATGGGATGCAGACCAGCATGAAGAGGATCACCAGGGCGACGATCTGAAACGCGTGCTCGAAGGAGAGCACGGAAGCCTGCGCGGTGATGATGCCGTCGACTATGGCCACCGCCTGGCGCTGGGCGGTGGTCGCGTCGCTTCCCCCGCGCCCCATCAGCACCGCGGAGAGCTGCTGCACCATACCTGAAAAGGCCGAGTTCGTGGGCAGGGCGTGCTCGACCAGCAGGGCGTGGTACCGCTGAATCCCGCGCTCGATCATCGTCGCGAGGACCGCGGTGCCGAAAGAGGCGCCCAGCTGGAGCTGCAGGTTGAGGAGCCCGGCCGCTCCGGTGAGCTTCCGCCGGTCCACGGCGGCCATCCCCGCGGTCATCAACGGGATGAACAGCATCGAGAGTCCCAGGCCGTTGATCATCAACGGGATGATCGTCTGCAGCTGGCCGGTGTCCAGCGTCCACCGGGACATCAGGAACACGGCCGTGGAGACGCAGGTCAGCCCCGCCGTCGCCATGATCCGAGGGCCCACCCGGTTCAGCAGCAGCCCTGAGATCGGGCTCATGATCATCGTGACGAGCCCGCGCGGCATGAACGCGAGGCCGGTCTGCGTGGGGGTGTAGCCGAGGACTTCCTGGAGAAAGAGCGACTGCAGGAGGAGCGCGCCGAGGAGCCCAAAGCCCAGCAGCGTCACGCTGACCCACGCGGCCGCAAACGCCGGATTGCCCAGCACCCTCAGATCGACCGCCGGGGTCTCGGTCCCAAACAGTTCCCACAGGACGAAGAGGAGCAGGCACGAGGCCGCGGTGAGCCCGAACCCCCACACCAGGGGGGACGAGAACCAGTCCCAGCGGTTCCCTTCCTCGAGGACGACCAGCAGCGACATGAACCCGACCGCCATCAGGCCGATCCCGAGCGGATCGACCGCGGTCCGGCGCGCTTTGATGTGGGGAGGCTCGGTGACGAACGTCGCGACCATCAGCGACCCGATCAGACCCACGGGCAGGTTGATGAAGAAGATCCAGCGCCAGGAGTAGTTGTCGGTGATCGAGCCGCCGATAAACGGGCCGATCGTGGGGCCCAGGACCACAACCAGCCCGTACAGGCCCGTGGCCAGCCCCCGCTGCTCGGGGGGGAAGGTCTCGCCCAGGATCGCCTGCTCGGTCGGCCCCAAGACCCCAGCGCCGAGCCCCTGCAGCACGCGCGCCGCGATGAGGAAGGGGAGGGAGGGCGCCAGGCCTGCCAGCATCGAGGCGGAGATGAAGATGAGCAGGCAGGTCTGGTAGAGGGTCTTGCGTCCGAAGACCGAGGCCAGCCACCCGGTGAGCGGGAGGACGATGACGAACGCGATCAGGTAGCCGGTGGAGATCCAGGTGACCTCGGTGATCGAGACGCCGAAGGCCGCCTGGATGCTGGGGAGGGCGACGTTCACGATCGATGCATCGACCGTGCCCATCAGGGTGCCGAACGTGACCGCGGCCACGACGAGCCATTTGTTTGGCGCCGGGGCCGGTGGGCGAACGGCGGCCGCTGGGGCGGCAGCCATCAGGGTGTCTGCCCGGTTCCGGTGTTTTGGGCGGCACTCCGCCGGGTCGTGTCCACCGTCACTTCGACCGAGAGCCCGACCTGGAGACTCTGGTTCGACGGGTCGTCGATCGCGATCCGCACCGGGACGCGCTGAACGACTTTCGTGAAGTTGCCCGTGGCATTTTGCGGCGGCAGCAGCGAGAGCGCGGCGCCGGTGGCCGGCCCGAGCCGCTCGACATGACCCGGGAACGACCGCCGGAGGAGATCGACGCGGATCGTGGCCGGCTGGCCGGCGCGGACGTTCTTGAGTTGGGTCTCCTTGAAGTTGGCCTCGACCCACCGGCGCGCTGAGAAGACGAGCGTGAGCAGCGGCTGGTTGGGCTGGACGACCTGGCCGCGCTGCGCGGCGATCTGGCTCGCCACCACGCCGTCGGCCGGGGCGAGGATGCGGGTCTCCTCGAGTTGGCGCCGCGCGGCGGCGACCTGGGCCTCCGCCTGGAGGACCGCGGCCTGGGCGGCCGCCACCTGAGCCTCCCGCTGCTTGACGACGGCGAACCCGCTCCGCGCGTTCTCGATCCCGGCCGCGGTCTCGTGCTGCTGGGCGATCGCGCCGGCGACGTCCTGCTGGCGGATCGGGACCTGGGCTTCGTTCGCCCGCACGAGGTCGAGGTTGGCGCGGGCGACCGCCACCTGGGCGACCGCGGCCTGCTGCTGCTCGACTGCGGCGGCCAGTTGGGCGACCGCGCTCTGGTACTGCGCCTCCGCCACGTCCGCGGCGGCGTGGTCCGCGTCCAGCTGCTGGGTCCCGATGGCGCCCTGCGCAACGAGCTCCTGCGATCGGGCGTAGTCGCGCTGCGCGCGGTCGCGGGCGGCGCGGGCGGCGGTGATGGACGCGGTCGCGGTCTTCACCTGCGCCGCCGCGGCGGTGGCCTGCGCCACGGCGCTTTGGAGCGCGGCCACGGCCTGGTCGCGCTGCGCCGCCAGTTGTTGCTCCTGCCAGGTCACCGTGGTCTGCGCCTGAGGGACGTGCGCGCCGGCGGCCTGATCGGCGGCCTGCGCCTGGGCGAGCGACGCGGCGGTCTGGACCCGTTGGGCCGCCAGCGCGGCCTGGGCCTGCGCGACCTGTGTCCTGGCCGCGGCGAGCGCTGCTTCGGCCTGCCTGACTTCGATCTGGGCGTCGGTGGGGTCCAGCACCACGAGCAACTGCTCCTTCGTCACGCGCTGATCCCCTTCGACGAGCACCTGGCTCACCCGGCCGGAGATCTTGGCGCTGATCAAGACCGTATCGCCCTGCACGAAGGCGTCATCGGTGCTGGGGTGACCGGCGGCGTAATAGAAGTACCGGACCATGAGGAGGATGGCGATCGCGATGGCGGCGAGGGCGATCCGGAAGATCCACGTGCGGATGCGCGGCGGCCGGTGATCCTGCGACATCAAGCCTCCTCCAGGGGTTCCACCAGCGGGATTCCCATGGGCGGCGCCCTTCCCCTGCCGCGTGTCGTGGGCAATAGCCGCAGGAATGTCAAGGCGCCGCGTGCCATTGGTCCTTGGGAGGGAACTCACATGTCTTTGGAGACAGGCACCCAGCGGTACGATGCGATCGTCATCGGTTCCGGCCAGGCCGGCACTCCGCTCGCGAAGAGCCTCGCTCGGGCCGGCCGGAAGACCGCCGTGATCGAGCGAGAGCATGTCGGGGGCACGTGCATCAACGAGGGCTGCACCCCCACGAAGACGATGGTGGCCAGCGCCCGCGTTGCCTATCTGGCCCGCCGGGGAGGCGACTACGGGGTGCGCACCGGCGCCGTCAGTGTCGACCAGGCCAGGGTCCGCGAGCGGAAGCGAGCGATCGTCGGGCGTTGGCGCAGCGGCGGGGAGCGGAGCCTGCGCACCGCGGGCGTCGACCTCCTCATGGGGGAGGCGTCCTTCACCGGGCCCAAGACGCTGGAGGTCCGGTTGAACGACGGCGGCATCCGGGCTCTCGCCGCCGACCTCATCTTCATTAATGCGGGGGCCAGGCCGGCCAAGCCCCCCGTGGCCGGGCTCGAGGGCGTCCCCGCCTTGAACTCGACGACGATCATGGAGCTGGGCGAGGTTCCCGAGCATCTCCTGATCATGGGCGGCGGCTACGTCGGGCTCGAGTACGGGCAGATGTTCCGCCGGTTCGGCAGCCGGGTGACGATTGTGCAGCGGGGGAAGCAGCTGCTGGCCCGCGAGGATCCCGATATCGCCGAAGAAGTGGCGAAGATCCTGCGCGAGGATAGGGTGGAGGTGCTCCTGGAAGCCGAAGTCCAGCGCGTCGGGCGGGGCGCCGGCGGCGGGGTCGAATTGACCATCCATTCGGCCGAGGGCGCGCCGCGCATCCTCGCGGGGTCGCATCTCCTTGTCGCGGCGGGCCGGGTTCCCAACACCGACCGGCTGAACCTGGATAAGGCCGGCGTCCGGACGGACCGGCAGGGGAACGTGCAGGTGAACGACCGGCTGGAGACCACGGCGCCCGGGGTCTATGCGCTGGGGGACGTCAAGGGCGGGCCGGCGTTCACCCACATTTCCTACGACGACTTCCGCATCATCGAGACCAATGTGCTGAAGGGCGGCCGCGTGAGTACGAAGGACCGGCTGGTGCCGTATACCGTGTTCATCGATCCCGAGCTCGGCCGGGTGGGACTGTCCGAGCAGGAGGCCCGGACCCTGGGCCGTTCGATCCGGATTGCCAGGATGCCCATGGCGGCCGTGGCCCGGGCCGCCGAGGCCGACGAGACCCGCGGGGTGATGAAGGCGGTCGTGGACGTCGGCACCGGCCGGATCCTGGGCTGCGCGATCCTGGGCATCGCGGGGGGCGAGCTCATGAGTATGATGGAGATCGCGATGATGGGGCAGATGCCCTACACGGCTCTGCGCGACGGCATATTCGCCCACCCCACGCTCGCGGAGTCACTGAACAACCTCTTCGACGACTACCTGCAATGACGGAGGAATTGAGTAGTCGGGCTCCAGGCTCCGAGGAGCGAACAATTGTTCGCGTTTCGAGGGAGATTCGAAGATCGTTCCATAGAAGGAAGGGGCTTTGTGGGCGAGGGGTGAGGTATTACCGAGGTGAACTCCGCGTGAAAAAGATGCTGACCGTGACGGCCCTCGCCATTTCCGTAGTGGCGGCGTGGGTCGCTTTTCCTCCCTTGGTCGTTGCGCAGGCCGGCCCGATTGCTCCAATGACGAGCATTCTCGAGAATTTTCCGGGGGTGGATCTCAACTCCGACCCCGAGACCGCGACGCCCCCCGACTCGAATGGCGCCGCCGGCCCCAACCACTTTGTCGAATTCATCAATGGAGCGTTTGCCACCTATCACAAGGACGGCACGCCGGCTCAGCCGCTGATCCCAGACACCACCTTCTGGACGAACGCAGGGATCACTCCCAGTACCATCGCCGCGGGTTTGTCTGACCCTCGGATCATCTACGACTCCGCCAGCGGGCACTGGTTTGCGGCGCAGATCACGGTAGACAATACGGGCAACAAGGTTCTGGTGGCCCGATCCGACACGTCGGACCCGACGGGAGTCTGGAAGGCCGCGAGTTTTACCGGGAATGCCAGTAATCCCAAGAATCCCGGGAACAGCTCCGGTTTCGCCGACTTCCCCACGCTGGGGATGGACGCCAACGGCGTCTACGTGGGCACGAACAACTTCACGAGCGGCAGCGGGGCGTTCTCGGGCGCATCCTTGTTCTCCATCCCCAAGAGCGATCTCACCGCCTCGACGCCAACCGTCACCCACATCACCGGTTTCGAGAACCTCGCCCCCGCCATTACGCGCGGCGCCACCTTTCAAGCCGCCATCGACCAAAACGGCTCCAGCGGAGCGGTCCTTTCGACCGATGCCACCGGCTCGACATTCGGAACCTTCTACCGGGCAACCATCACCGGGTCAGATGGCACGGGCGCCCACTTGTCGGCCACGACTCCGATCGCCGTCACGTCGGACGGATCCCCAGGAGCCGCGAGACAACCGGATGGCACGGCGGTGGTCGACGCCGGAGATAACCGTTTCAGCGCGAATGTGTCCCAGGTGGGCAACCTCATCTTCTCAGCGCGCACAATCAGCGACAATCACGTGGCCAACCTCGGGACCCACGATTTTATCGACTGGGTCATCTTGGATGCGGCGACGAATACGGTGGTCCATGAAGGGACGATCAGCGATCCAAATTTCGACTACTTCTTCCCCTCGATCGCCGCGAATCCGAATGGCAACATCCTCCTGGCGTTCAACCGATCCGGAGGCCTCGGGAGCGCTCCGGGCGGCTACATCAGCGCATTCGCGGAAGCCTGCCAGCTCACCGGAGGCGCGGTCGCGTGCGGCAATCCGTTCCTGCTCCAGCAGGGGGCCGGTAATTTTCACCTGCTCGGGGACCTCTCGTTTGACCCCACGATTCCTGAGCGCTGGGGCGATTACAGCACGCTGTCCATCGACCCCAATAATCCTTCCGACTTCTGGACCGTTCAGGAGGTCCCGTTCCAGGACGCGACCGGATTAGGGCTGGAGACGATGTGGGGAACGCAGATCACGGAGATCGGCTTTGTGGGTGCCGTCCCCGAGCCTTCCACCCTCGCGCTGATGAGCCTGGGCCTGCTCGGGCTTGCCGTCCGGCGGCGCCGGGGGCGAGCCCCGCTCGCCTGAGCCGGCTGCCCCGCGGCGGCTGAGAACGCGGCCATGGAGTGTGTCCGGCGCGCGCCGTCGGGGGGCTGAGCCAGGTGCCGGGACCCAGAGGCAGCGGAAAGGTTCGATGCGACTGGGCGATGGGCAGCCCGCTCATGACGGCCTACCACGATGCGGAGTGGGGCGTGCCCGTGCGCGACGATCGAGTCCTCTTCGAGTTCCTGACGCTCGAGGGCGCCCAGGCCGGCCTGAACTGGCTGACGATTCTCCAGAAGCGCCGGGAGTACCGGGCGGCGTTCGCCGGCTTCGACCCGGAGAAGGTGGCCCGGTTCGATGGCCGGATGCGGCGCAGCCTGCTGCGGAACCCCGGGATCGTCCGAAACCGGCTCAAGATCGATTCGGTGATCACGAACGCCAGAGCGATCCTGAAGGTTCAGCAGGAGTTCGGCAGCCTGAGCGAGTACGTCTGGCGGTTTGTCGGCGGCACGCCGATCATGAATGCCTGGACGTCGCTCCGGGAGATCCCCAGCCAGACCAGCGAGTCCCGGCAGATGAGCAAGGAGATGAAGAAGCGCGGGTTCGCGTTCGTCGGGCCGACGACCTGCTACGCATTCATGCAGGCAGTGGGCATGGTCAACGACCACGTGGTGCGCTGCTTCCGGTACACCCAGGTGTAGCGGCCTACCAGATCGTCACCCCGCCGTCGACATAGACGCTCGCCCCGGTCATCAGCCGCGCGTCGTGCGACGCCAGGAACAGCACGGCCCCGACGATCTCCTCGGGGTCGCCGATGCGCTTCATCGGGATGCGGCTCAGCCGGAACTGCCGGTTGGCCTCGTTCTGGAGGTAGCCCCGGGTCAGGTCCGTCTCGATTAGCCCGGGGTTGACCTCGTTGACGTTGATCCCGTGCCCGGCCAGTTCGAGCGCCATCATCTTCGTCAGCATGGAGACCCCCGCTTTGGAGACGCAGTAATGGGTGAGATTCGGCCCGGCATCCTTGGAGCTGGTCGACGCCACATTGATGATCCGGCCCCGGATCCCCCGCTTGACCATCCGGCGCGCGACCGCCTGCCCCACCAGGAAGGGTCCGTCCAGGTTGGTGTGGAGGACCGCGTCCCACTCTTCCTTCGCGATGTCGAGGAACGTCGCCCGCCTGACGATGCCGGCGTTATTGACCAGCAGGTCGATCGGCCCGATAGCCGATTCCGCGTCGTCCACGAGGCGTTCGACCGACTTTGGATCGGTCACATCCGCCTGCACCGCCACCGCGGTCCGGCCGTGGTCCTTGATCGCGGCCACCACTTCCGCGGCGGCCTCCGCAGCGCCCCTGTAGTTGACCGCCACGTCGGCCCCGCACCGCGCCAGCCCAAGGGCGATGCTCCGGCCGATCCCCCGGCTTCCTCCGGTCACCAAAGCCCGCTGTCCGCTCAGTGCGTACGTGGTCGTTTGCATGGCCATCCTCTCCCCCCCTGGAGCGCTGTCCGCCCCGGGCGCGGGCGGTTCCCCCCAGCGTGTTCTCGTTAGTAGAGCCGTGTCCTGTCGAAGACGTTGAGCAGCGGGTCTCCGCGGATGTACCGGCGCAGGTTTTCGCAGAACAGGTCGGTCAGCCTGGCGTTCTCGGTCACGACGGTGCTGGCGGAGTGCGGGCTCA
>Ga0209804_1002368_pt1 | contig 11435 bp, 9 predicted proteins | sample GraSoiAngelo_139_FD_185896 | JGI IMG/M metagenome (GOLD analysis project Ga0209804, IMG submission 185896) | Grasslands soil microbial communities from the Angelo Coastal Reserve, California, USA - 14_0929_12_20cm (SPAdes) (version 2) | ecosystem: Environmental > Terrestrial > Soil > Grasslands ... | reverse complement strand
GTGGCGCGGCGCGGTTGGCAGGGGTGGTCGATGGTGCCGCGCAACGCGAGCGAATCGCGGTCAAGGTCGATGAGTTGAATGCGGGACGCGTAGCCGTTCGTGAGATATCCCTGAAACGGCAGCAGAATCAGATGCTGGTCCGACATGACGTTGAAGGCCTTTTCATCGGTGTTCGCCTCGCTCCAGGAATAATTTTCGCCCAGCGCGACTTTGCTCAGCAGCGCGGGTCTGGTCGGATCATGCACGTCGAACAGCGACACGGCCACGCGCCAACTATTCAAGCTGTCAAGACCGACGGTCACCAGGCGGTCGCCGAGCGGTTGAATGAAATTTGAGTAGCCGGGCACCTGGACTTCGCCGGCGATTTTCGGATGTGCCGGGTCGGAAATGTCCACCACCCACAGCGGATCAACGCGCCGGAAGGTGACGACGTAAACGAGGTTGGCATCGAAGCGCGTCGCGTAAAGGCGCTCGCCGTTGCCCAGCATGACTTGACCCAGCTTGAAGACGCCTTCCGGTCCAACCGCGCGCGGGTCGGGCAAATGAAACGTTTCAAGCTTTGTCGCCCACGTGGTGTTGCCGTTGACAGGCGCTTCGGAAATGGCGGTAAAAACGAAATTCGCCCAGTTCATCTTGAACTTGTCATTCACGCGGCCTGCGGTCGAGACGGACGCAACCTCGCTCATCGCTCGCCAGTAATCGGACGGGGAGGGGACAACGACGAACAGGAAGACGTCCGTGGCCGCGATGACGTTGTCATAGCCGGAATACCAAATCGTGTCTTTGGCGACGGGCGCTTCGGGATTGCTCAGGTCAAAGGAGGAAACCAGCGAACCGGCTTCCCACGTGATCGAGTTCGTGCCGTTGGTTTTGACGTGATAAGTCTGCGACGCGACGTAAAGCGCCGTGCCGACCAGCCGGCTTTCCTGAACGAATCCTTTGACCGGCAGACTCGCCGCCACTTTCGGCGCTCCGCCCTTCACGTTCACGATCAACACCCGGCTTTCGCTCTCGCCGCCCCACCAGCCGCAGCCGTCGCGCGCCAGGAGCGCGACGTGGTTCGCGTCGAGCAGGTACATCTGTTCGCCCGCGGCCGGGATCGGTAAGACCCCTTGCACCGCTGCCGAATCCGGCGCCGAGATGTCGATGACCTGGAGGCCGCGGTATTGGTTGAAAAAGAAAAGCGTGTCGCCGCTCGTCTTCCAGATGTCCGACTCGACGACGTCGCGCGAAGGCGCCCCGCCCGTTGGATCGGCGCCGGGCGAACCGCGCGGCGCACCGTCGAACACCGCGCTCAAACCGCCGGAGCTTACGGGCTGGCCGACGAATGAGTTGGTGCCGCTGTAATATGAGGCGGGCAACGGTTCCTGGTCGTCCGCCCGCACGCGCAACACTTCGAGACCGGCTGATTTGGGAATACGGAAAGTGAATTCGCCGCCGTTGCCGTCGAGCCGCGACACCGCGCGCGGTTCCCAACTTCCCGCTCCGAACCTGCTGCGGCATTCGAGCGTCACGCGGTGGATGCCGCCGGGCACTTGGGCGCTCACCACCACATTCGTTCCCTCCAGCCGAATGGAGGTGATGGATGGTTGATCTTCAGGTGAAGCCGAAAGGAAATAGCTGAGGAAAAAGCCCAGGACGGGCAACCAGCGACCGGGCCGGCAACAAAGAAGGCTTCTTATTTTCATAACACGTCTCCGCTAGACACTGCTTCCCCCAGTCGTGGTGGAGATGCTAACCGGACCGTTACGGGTTCGTCAAGAGGCGGATTATGGAAATATTGCCAACCCCGTCTTCTCGCTGCCGAAATCAAAAATGCAGCAACGGGGACGACCCCAAGCTTACTTCCCTCGGTCCGCCATCTTCTCGACAATCGCCCGGCCTTTGTCGCCGAGGGTTTCGACAGCGATGCGCTCCAGATCCTGTTTCACGGCCGCCTCCATCTGCTTCTGTTTTTCCTCGGGTGTGCCCGTGAGACTTTTTTCCAGCTCCTCGAACTTCGTGTTGAGGTCAGGCTCCAACTCCTTGAGTCGGTCATAGAAGCGCCCCGCTTCCTCGGCGTTGACGCCGGCGGATTCCGCCGTCCTGACCAGCTCCGCCCGCTCCTTCTGTTGGGACTGCTGCCGTTCCCGGGCTTGTTCCTCTGCCTGCTGTTGCGCGACCCGCTCCTCGCCCAGCACTTCTTTGAGCCGCTGGTCGAATGCAGCCTTGCGCTGTTGGCGATCCCGCTGCACGTCGGCCGGTCCCGGATCGGCAAGACCGTAACGGCCTGCCGGTGAGTCCAGCGTGTTCGACATCTCCAGTTCGAGCGCCACCTTGACCATCCCGCGGAACTCGCCTTCGGATTTCGCGGGCGGAAGATTGTTGCGGACATAGTCGGCTGCGGGTGATTGACGATAGAGATATTCCTTCAAGTCCTGTGGCGAAAGCATCGTCTCCAATTCGGCGCGCTTTTGCAAATCCCATTCACGCATCAGAGTGAGGTCATCAGCATCGAGATCGCCCGTGAAGCGCCAGCGCTCCAACTCTTCCCCCAGGAAACGGTACCGCTCGTCCAATTCCCGGATTTGTCTCCGTTTCTCGACCGGGAGAAACGCCATCTGGTTGCCCCCCTCCGGCCAGCCCAACAGAGTGGTGGTCAAAGTTCCCCAGGATTCATTGAGCAGCGACTCCGAGGTCGAAATCATTTCGTTGCGCAGCTCAGTCCGCTCGTGGTTCTGGTTCCGCCATTCCCGCTGGTCGCGATTTCGGGTGTAGTTCCACGAGCGCGCGGCGTCATCTTCCACCCCGAGCCACTGGTTCCGGTACTCGCGGCACAAGCGGAAAGTGACAATGTCCCGAATGGTTTGTTCCGGACAGCCGATGGCCCGAAGCCTGGCAATGAACTCTGCCGGCAAAGCGGCTTCGAGGGCATCCCAAGGGGTGGGCGGCTGCGGAGCCGCTGTTTGAGATCGCGAAATTCTCTGGAACGAATTCTTCAATGGCTCGCCCACTTCAGTGCGGAGCTGCCGCAGAATTGGCCGCGGGTGGGCGCTCCGCCGCCAGGCGAATCCAAGCAGGAGCACGTTGAGCAATAAACTGAATTGAAGAGCCCGTTTCATGGCCGAATGTTCCCCCCGGTCGCGGCGAGAACGTTGCGGAGGTCGCGTCGAACACCGCGGGCAGCTTTTTCGCCGAGCAATGCGTCCAGGCGCGTTTCGGCCTGCTCGCGCAGAGTCTGCACCTGACGTTTTCGTTCTTCTGCGGTAAGGCTGGAGTTATTTGCCGCCTGATCCGCGGCGGCGCGCGCGTCGCGGGTGATCTGCCAGGCCTCGTCGGCGCGCTCCAACGGCAGTCCTTGCTCCTCCGCTGCGCTGCGGGCGTTGATGTAGAAAAGGTCCGTCACGCGCTGGAACTCCTTCGCCCGTTCGTCGCCGAACAGCTTGCGGACTTCTTCGGTCGCTGCCGTGCGGTTTAAAAGGTCGGGTCCATAATCCCGATTCTTCGTGTTTTGATCGCGGCGGTCGAGCAGCGTCTTGAATTCCTCCGGGGTACACTCGAAATATTGCAATTCGGTGCGAAGCATCCTTGCGCTCCAGGAGTTGCGCAGGCGGAATTCCTGCAACTGTTCCGGCGACAGCACGGGCTCAAGGATTTTCAACTTGTCGTCGAACAGCTCCTGCTCCGGGGTTTGGTTGGGATGGCTGCTGGCAAATGTCGCTTCCTTCTCGTCGAAGCCAGCCTCATCCAGCGCCCGCAACGCCGCTTCGCGCGTGTCCGGCGGCAGAAAGAGAAGCTGCTGTTCGCTGCCGTGAACCTGCAGGTAGAGCGTATCAATCAACCCTTGTTGCTTGAGTGGGACACCAAGCAGTTCCTGGAACGTCCCGGATTTTTCCTTGTCCAGCGCCATCAGTTGTTTGAGTTGACTTGGGGTGGGCTGGTCGCGTTCGGGTTTTTGCCAGTATTCCCGTTTCGGCGGGTGCCAGACAGCCTGCGCGCGCGGAGCGTAAAGTTGGTTCAGGTCAGCGGCAATGATGTCCCGAATGGTCTGCTCCGGGCAACCGACCGCGCGCAGGTTGGCAATATACTGGCGATAATCGGCAGATTCGATCTGGCTCCAATGAAATGGAGGCGCGTTCGTACTTGTGGCCGACACCGGTGCGGACTTGATAGCAACATGCGTCGTGCTTCCAGTCGGGAAACGCGGGGATTTTTCCCCAGGCAGCGGCGACCGCGTGTTCGGCCTCGATAACCAGGAGGCCAGCGCCAGGTTCAAGACCAGCGACGCGCAAAAGAGCGATGCCCGATGGGTAACGCTCGGAAAGGACTTTCCGGTCGAGTTCATCTCTTCGATTTCGCAAACAAATATAGGACAATCCCTGCCCTGGATGATCACGGCAAACGAAGGCGGCTACCTGCCCGCGTTCTTCGCCTGGCTAGAGTTTTTCCCAACCAACCCGCTCGTGGCCGAATCGGAAAATATCAGGGTGAGCGATCTCAGCGAGGATTTCCAGCGACTCAACCAAGCGAGGGCCGGGGCGATTGAAATACTGATTGCCATCGGTCAGGTAAATGCGCTGGCGTTTTGCGGCGCTTAGATTCTCCCAATCCGGTTTCGTTGTGAGCGCCGACATCTCTCGCCGCGTCCGCGCGAGGTTAAATCCGCACGGCATGATGACAATGACTTCCGGATCGCGTTCGCGCAAAGCCTCCCAGGTCAGCCACGGAGAATGTTGGCCCGGTTCGCCAAACTGATTCTGTCCGCCGGCGAGTTCGACCAGTTCCGGCATCCAGTTACCCGCGGCCATCAGCGGGTCAAGCCATTCGATACAGGCGACGGAAGGGCGATGCCCGACTGCGCGGGATTTTGAGGCGATAGCTGCGATACGCGCGCGCAGTTTGTTGACCAACTCCTGGCCGCTCTGGGCAACACCGAGTGCTTCGGCGACGCGAAGAATGTCACTCCAAACATCAGCGAGCGACGCCGGGGCGAGGGAAAGGACACTCGGTCTGGAGCCAATCCATTCGCTGACTGCTCGCTCCACCTCCGGCAAACTCACCGCGCAGACCTCACACTGCGACTGGGTGAGAATGATGTCGGGCTGCAATTCCTTCAGCTTCCCGGTGTCGATGCGATAAATCGAGAGCGCGTCCTCCAACAGTGACTTGACCTGGCGGTCGATTTCGCGACTGGCAGCGTGGACGTTCAGCTTCGCCGCGGTGCAAGCGGGCAGATGACAAATGGTCGGCGGGAAATCGCACTCGTGCGAGCGACCGACGAGCCGATCGGCCAGACCCAGTGCGCAGACAATTTCGGTGCAACCGGGCAGGAGCGAAACGATCCGCATGTGCGCAGGCATTGAATCGTTGAAGGGTTGAACCGTTAAAAGAATGCCTCGCGAAATTGTCGTCAGCCGACTTTGTGTCGCCTCTGGATTTGCCGTGTTAACGATTTAACGAACTCAAGCCTCACTTCGGGTTCGCCGGCACTCTGGCTGCCCCATGAACATTGTGCGGGATGACCAGAACGTCTTCGGTGCCAGTTTTTTCCTCCGGGATCCGCATGGCGTAGAAGGAGCGATAGACGAAGATCAGCGCGATCACGAAGAAAAACGCTCCGATACCGGTCTTCAGTACTTTGTCCGTCATGGTCACCGCGATTTCCGTGGCCAGCAGGCCGAACAATGTGGTGAACTTGATGACCGGGTTCATGGCCACGGACGAGGTGTCCTTGAATGGATCGCCTACGGTGTCGCCAACGACGGTCGCCGCGTGCAGGTCGGTGCCTTTCTGGCGGAGGTCCACTTCCACGATTTTCTTGGCGTTATCCCAGGCGCCGCCGGCGTTGGCCATGAAGATGGCCTGGAACAGTCCGAAGAACGCGATGCCCACGAGGTAACCGATGAAGAAGTAAGGGTTGAAGAACGCCAGCGCGAGCGCCAGGCAGAAAATCACGATAAAGATGTTCCACATGCCCTTCTGCGCGTAGACGGTGCAGATGCGGACTACTTCCTTGCTGTCCTTCTCCGACGCGGTGGTGGCATCGAGTCTCATGTTCTCCTTGATATAGACCACGGCGCGATACGCGCCGGTCACGACTGCCTGGGTGGATGCGCCAGTGAACCAGTAAATCACCGAGCCGCCCATGAGCAGACCGAGAATGATCTCGGGCTGCACCAGGCTTAACTTGCCCACCACGCCGCCGAAGAGGTTTTCCAACAGCATGATGATGCCAAACACCATCGTAGTCGCGCCGACAACGGCCGTGCCGATGAGCACCGGCTTGGCGGTGGCTTTGAACGTGTTGCCCGATCCGTCGCCTTTTTCGAGTTGATACTTGGCGTTCTCGAAATCCGGACTGAAGCCAAAATTCTTCTGCAGGTCTTCTTTGATACCCTTGCGGCCTTCGATCTGGCTCAGTTCATAAACCGACTGGGCATTGTCCGTGACCGGGCCGTAGCTGTCCACCGCGATGGTCACCGGCCCCATGCCCAGGAAGCCGAACGCAACCAGGCCGAACGCGAAGATCGGCGCGGCGAACTTAAACGCGTCGGGCATCAGGGCGACGACCGGCGAACCCTGGTAGGTGGCGAACAGGTAACTCACGAACATCAGCGAGAGAATGCAAAGACCCATCCAGAACGCGGAGAAGTTGCCGGCCACGAATCCCGACAGGATGTTCAACGAAGCGCCGCCGTGTTTGGAGCAGTTGGTGACTTCCCGAACGTGCCGCGAAGTCGTGCTGACGAACACCTTGGTGAACTCCGGAATCAACGCCCCCGCCACCGTGCCGCAGGAGATGATGGCAGAGAGCACCCACCAGAGGGCCGGATCCATGCCCGCCTGTTTCGCCAGGAGGACGTAACTGGCCCCGAAAGTGATGAGAATGGAAACCGCCGACGTGATCCACACGAGGTGAGTCAATGGGGCTTCAAAATCGAAATCCTTCAGGTTTGCGTACTTGGCTTTACTGACTGCTTCGTTGACGAAGTAGGAAACCAGCGAAGTGACGATCATCAACGCCCGCATGGTGAACAGCCAGATGATGAGCGTGGCGCAGGTGGCCGCGTCGGCGGCCAGTGCCAGAGCCAGGAACGCAATCAGCGCCACCCCGGTCACGCCGTAGGTCTCGAAGCCGTCCGCCGTCGGCCCCACGCTGTCGCCGGCATTGTCGCCGGTGCAGTCGGCGATCACGCCGGGGTTCTTCGGATCGTCTTCGGGGAGCTTGAAGACAATCTTCATCAGGTCGGAACCGATATCGGCGATTTTGGTGAAAATGCCGCCGCAGATGCGGAGCGCACTGGCGCCCAGCGATTCGCCGATTGCGAAACCGATGAAGCAAGGGCCGACCAGTTCCCTGGGCAGGAAGACCAGGATGCAGATCATGAAGAACAACTCAACACAGACGAGGAGCAGACCCACGCTCATGCCCGAACGCAAAGGGATGCCAAGCGTGGCGAGCGCGTTGCCCTTGAGCGCGGAAAACGAGGTGCGGGAATTGGCCGTGGTGTTGATGCGGATGCCGAACCAGGCGACGCCGTAGGAGCCGAGGATGCCCAGAATCGAAGCGAGCAGGATGACGAGGACATGGCCGAAGCTCTGACCCTCAAGCACCTTGAAATAAAAGAAAATGCACGCCGCGATCAGCACCCAGAGAATGGCGAGGAACTTGCCTTGCTGAAACAGGTACGTCTTGCACGTTTCCCAGATGGTGTTGGAGACGTTGCCCATCGATTCATGCACCGGCAGCGCCTTGGTCTGCTTGTATTGCACCAGGCCAAAGATCGCGCCGGCCGCGCAAATCAGGATACCGAGATACATCAGCGTCAGGCCGCTCACGCCACCCAGGCCGCTAAATGTCACCGGCTCGAGGTCGGGGATTTTGATGTCCGCTTCGCTCCCCAGGAGAGGAGTGACGCCGCATCGGACAAGGATCAATAGCAGCGGAAACCAGGATTTACGCTTCAACATAATTCTCTTTGCTTGTTGGAAACCGATTGCTTGGTTGTAAAACACCTAATCAGGCTGCGCCTTGCCAGTAACATTGAAAGACAGCGCGTGTGTCAAGCCCATTCCAACGAAAAGCCCGCAAAGGCGAAGCGCAGAGCGTTCGTTTTTTCTTTGGCGACAACGGGGGATTTGTTACAGCAAAAAGCGATTGAAGATGGAATATCTTTGGATCGCTCTGGGCAGCGCCATCGGTGGGGTCACCCGCTACTGGCTGTCTGGCATCGTCGCCAATCGACTGGGTACAGTTTTTCCGTGGAACACGCTGGTCGTGAACATCACCGGGTCCTTTGTCATCGGGACGATTGCGGCCGTCGCCGGAGCCGAAGGGCGGGTTCATCCGAACCTGCGTCCGTTCGTAGTCCAGTTTTTGATGATGGGCATCTGCGGCGGTTATACCACGTTTTCCTCCTTTAGCTTGCAGACCTTGAATCTCGTGCAGGAAGGACAGTGGCTTTACGCCGGAACCAACATCGCGCTGTCGGTCGCGCTCTGTCTGTTGGCTGTCTGGCTGGGCTATGTCGTCGGCCAACTGATCAATCACTGAGATGAAAATTCCTGAAAGTGGAAAACTGCTCCGTATCTTCATCGGCGAAAGCGACCGTTGGCATCACCAGCCGCTTTACGAAGCGATTGTGTTGAAAGCGCGCGAACTCGGTCTGGCTGGCGCCACGGTGCTGCGTGGTCCAATGGGTTTTGGCGCCAACAGTCACCTGCACACAGCGAAAATTTTGCGGCTTTCGGTGGACCTGCCGATGATCATCGAAATCGTCGATACCGAGGAGAAACTCAATCGCCTGCTGCCGCATCTGGACATCATGGTGCTCGAAGGTTTGGTTACGCTCGAAGATGTGCAGGTGTTGAAGTATCGCGCCAATCAGAAGAAGCCTCAGGAATAGAATATTTGCCAAACATGTCCATTACCAACACCCCTCGCCCGCCTCATCAAATGATTGTCTGCGGAAGCAGGTGCCGTCGAAGGATGTTTGCCTGGCGCTGCTTGCATCAGGTTCAGCGCTGCGAGCCTTCGAGGGAAAAATAAAACCGGGTCCTCCAGTCAGGGGATGACCGTTAGGACCCGGGGAATTTTCGGAATCAGTACAACAGTGGGATTACGTGGGTTTTCCAGCTCCAGCCTGTACCAAGCTGGAACTGAAATCTGTTGGGCAGTCAAAGAACATTCACAAACAACCTGTGCCCGAAATCCGGTGCCTGATGCACGAGCAAGGAACCATTGCAGCCGCCCTTTGTCAAGCGAAGCATTTCGGAATTTTCCCTCCGCGCAAAAAGAGTGTGAAAAAAGAGCGATTGATTTTGAAATTCCTGTTTACAGACATCGAGTGGTTGTTAGTATCGCCGCCTGGAACACAAGCGCGCATGAAAAGAATCGAGGCGATCATCAAACCTTTCAAACTGGAAGACGTGAAGGAAGCTCTCTCCGGCATCGGCGTGGAAGGGATGACGGTCACGGAAGTCAAAGGCTTTGGTCGCCAGAAAGGGCACACCGAGATTTATCGCGGAAGCGAGTACACCGTCGATTTTCTTCCGAAGCTTAAAATCGAAGTTGTCCTGTCGGACAACCTGGTTGCAGATGCCGTTCCGGCCATCGTCAAAGCCGCCAAGACCGGCAAGATCGGTGACGGCAAGGTCTTCGTCAGTTCCATCGAAAATGCCATCCGTATCCGCACCGAGGAAACCGGAGAGCAGGCAGTTTAATTAATTTTCCCCTCCGCATGTGATTTCGGCGGCGGGGATTTTTGTCCGTTAACCAATGAAGAAGACAGCAGAACGGAAGCAACCCATGGGCAGCCCCAGGCAAGTCTTGGAGCTGGCCAGGAAGCAGGGCGCCAGGATGGTGGACGTGAAGTTCGTCGATACCTTCGGCACCTGGCAACACTTCACCTTGCCGATCAGCGAACTGTCCGAAGACTCCTTCAGCGATGGCCTGGGCTTCGACGGCTCCTCGATCCGCGGCTGGAAATCGATCGAAGCCAGCGACATGTTGGCCCTGCCCGATCCGGCCACCGCTTTCATCGACCCTTTCATGGCCACCCCCACCCTCTCGCTGACCTGCACCATCGCCGAGACCGGCACCAAGGAAGCCTACACCCGCGATCCGCGCGGCATCGCCCAACGGGCCGAAAAATATCTCCAGTCCACCGGCATCGCTGACAGCGCCGTCTTCGGTCCGGAAGCCGAATTCTTCATCTTTGACAACGTGCAGTTCGATTCCAAGGCCAACGGCACGTTTTATTCCGTCGATTCCGAAGAGGCCATCTGGAACACCGGGCGGGAGGAGATGCCCAACCTGGGCTACAAAGTCCGCCACAAAGAAGGCTATTTCCCCGTCGCGCCCTTGGACACGCAGCAGGACATCCGCACCGAGATGTGCCTGACGATGGAGCAATTGGGCATCCAGATCGAGCGCCAGCACCATGAAGTGGCCACCGCTGGTCAGGCGGAGATCGACTTCCGCTTCGACACGCTGGTCAAGACGGCCGATCACATGATGCTTTACAAATACGTGCTCAAGAACGTGGCCCGCAAGCATGGCAAGACCGTCACCCTGATGCCCAAACCGCTTTTTGGGGACAACGGCAGCGGCATGCACACCCATCAATCGCTCTGGAAGAAAGGCAAACCGTTGTTTGCGGGGCATGAGTATGCGGGCTTGAGCCACCTGGCGCTGCATTACATCGGGGGGTTGTTGAAACACGCCAAGGCGCTGTGCGCCCTGTGCAGCCCGACGACCAACTCGTACAAACGATTGGTTCCGGGCTACGAAGCGCCGGTGAATTTGGCCTACAGCCAGCGCAACCGCAGCGCGGCCATTCGCATCCCGACCTACAGCGAAAATCCCAAGACCAAGCGCATTGAGTATCGGCCGCCCGATCCCTCGGCCAATCCGTATCTGTGCTACACCGCTTTACTGATGGCCGGCCTGGACGGGGTGCTCAACAAAATGGACCCCGGTGAACCGATTGATAAGAACATGTATGAGTTGGCGCCGCAGGAGATGGCCAAGGTGCCGCAGACTCCGGGCAGTCTGGAGGAGGCCTTGAACCAACTGGACAAAGACCACGGCTTCCTGCTCAAGGGCGATGTGTTTACCGAAGACTTCTTGGAGATGTGGACGGCGGCCAAGCGCAAGGAAGCCGACGCGATTCGCCTGCGCCCGCACCCTTATGAGTTCTTTCTCTATTACGATGTGTAAGCGCCGATCTTTTAAACGAGGCAGCTCGTTCGCGGGGGCGATTTTTTGACCTCGGAAAATGGAAAAAGTGCCTGATTTTACAAGTAAATCTCTGCCTGTGAATAAGTAGTGAACAAGAGTTAATATGTTGTCCTCGTCACGCCGATGAACTTTAACTAGAAACCGAATCATCGAGCCTAGTGCGCCAGACGTGAATCAGCCGTCACAGCGAACCACGCAGAAGACGGCATCGAAC
>Ga0209804_1002366_pt1 | contig 11437 bp, 9 predicted proteins | sample GraSoiAngelo_139_FD_185896 | JGI IMG/M metagenome (GOLD analysis project Ga0209804, IMG submission 185896) | Grasslands soil microbial communities from the Angelo Coastal Reserve, California, USA - 14_0929_12_20cm (SPAdes) (version 2) | ecosystem: Environmental > Terrestrial > Soil > Grasslands ... | reverse complement strand
GGATGACGATGCGGCGGTCGACCCCGCGCGGCATGGTGAGGCGCAGTCGCGTGTCGTAGATGATGTTGTCGAGCTGCGTGATGAACCCGACCTGGTACAGACCGGCGGCGTGCCCGATGAAGAAAAGCGTGATCGCGAGGCCTAGGACGATCCTTACGATATGCTGTTTCAGATGGCGTGCCGTTCGGCGTCAAGCCTTCAAGAAGAATTCCATTTTCACTCCGGCAAGCTCGATCACGTCGTGATCCTTGAGCGCGTGCGGCGCGGCGCCGATCTGCTGGCCATTGACGGCCGGCCGGTTGGCCCCTTCCACATGCGTGATGAAGTAGCCCTGCGGCCGGCGGGTCAGCACCGCGACCCCGACCCCCGGCTTGCCAAGCGTGGTGAGCGGCTTGGAGAGCTCGAGCTCCTTGCCGGCGTTGTTGCCCGAGAGCAGCTGGATCGCGCCGAGCGGCTGCGCCGGCTTGACGGGCGGCGCCGGCGCGAGCCTGGGATCCTTGTCTGCGATCCCGGCGGCGGTGGCGCTCACGGCGGCCTGCAGCGAGGCGCTGGCGCGCGCAGCGCCCACCGCCTGGGGAGCACCCGCCGCCTGGGGAGCGCCCTCGCCGGTCATTGCCTTGGCATGCTCGGCCGCCGCCTTCATCGCCGCGGGCCGCAGCACCATGGTCTTCTCGAAATCCGCCTTCTCGGCGCCGAGCGCGGCTGCGGGCTCGGCGAGGAACTTCAGCTTGTATTTGCCGAGCTCGATGACGTCGTTGTTCTGCAGGAAGTGTTTCTTGATCGGATTGCCGTTGACGACCGTGCCGTTGGTGCTGCCGAGGTCCTCGAGAAACGAGTCATTCAGGATGGTGACGATCACCGCGTGCTCGCCGCTCACCGCAAGGTTGTCGATCTGGATGTCGTTATGGGGCTTGCGGCCGATGGTGGTGCGCTCCTTCGTCACGGAGATCTCCTTGAGCACCAGTCCATCCATGCTGAGTATCAGTTTCGCCATAGCCGTCCCCTTGGGGAGGTTATTTTAACCACGCGAAAACCTTGGCCATCACGCCTCGCGCGGCCGGATACTCCCGAAGGACGCGAACGAGTATAACTGAAACGTTGTCGCGCCCCCCATTGTCGTTGGCCATCTGAACCAGCTGCTGCGCGCAGAGCTTGAGGTTGCCTCCCAGTGCTTGCAGCGCCATGCCGATGTCGTCATCGTCGACCATGTCGCACAGACCGTCGGAGCAAAGCAGATAGAGATCGCCCGGCTTGGTCCGATACTCGTGCATTTCCGGCTCGACGCTCGGGTCGATGCCGAGAGCGCGGGTGACGAGGTTCTTGTGCTGCGCGTTCTTCGCCTGCTCCAGCGTGATCAGGCCCGAATCGATCTGCTCCTGCAGCAAAGAGTGGTCGCGCGTCACCTGCTTGAGCTTGGCGTCGCGCAGGACGTAGAGCCGCGAATCGCCGAGGTGCGCCACCAGCACGCGGTTGTCGTAGAACAGGCAGACCACCAGCGTGGTGCCCATGCCGGCGTACTGCGCCTGGCTTTGCGCGGCCTGGTAGATGGAGGTATTCGCCTTCAGCACCTGCTCGCGCAGCAGCCGGGCGGCGATCTCCTGGTTGGTGCGCGGGTCGACGTCATAGGGGCGGGCGCTGGCGAGCACCTGCTGCATCTCGGTGACGATGACGGTGGTCGCCATGCCGCTCGCGACTTCGCCGGCGTTGTAGCCCCCCATGCCGTCGGCGAGCACCAGCAGCCCGTTCGCCGCGTCCGCCGCCACCGAGTCCTCGTTGTGCGAGCGCACCATGCCCGGATCGGTGCAGCTTGCGATTTCCAGCGTCTGTGTGAGGTCCATGCGCGCGCTCAGAGCCGGATGTCGACTTCGCTCGCCGCCGCCGCGGACAGCGTCGCGCGCAGCGCGCCGCCGAACTCCTCGCCGCTCTGGAAGCGCTCGTCTGGGTTTTTCGCGAGCGAGCGCTCGACGAACGCGACCAGCGACGGCGCGAGCCCCGGATGGAGGGTGCGGATGTCGGCCGGCGCCTCGTTGGTGATCTTGAACATGAGCTGCGCCATCGACTCGGCCTCGAACGGCAGCCTGCCGCAGAGCAGCTGGTACAGGGTCACGCCGAGCGAGAACAGGTCCGAGCGCCCCTCGATGCGCTTTCCGGCGAGCTGCTCGGGCGACATGTAGGACGGCGTGCCGAGCACCATGCCGGTCTTGGTCCTCGAGCTGTCGGTGAGCCGCGCGATGCCAAAATCGGTGACCTTCAGCGTGTCGCTCTCCCGGTGGTACATCATGTTGGCGGGCTTGATGTCCCGGTGTACCACGCCTTGCTGGTGCGCGTAGCCCAGGGCATCGGCGACGCGCGCGGTGATCGACACCACCTTGTCGAGCGGCAGCAGGTTGTCGGCCCTGGTGTAGGGCGCCAGGTCGCCGCCTTTCAGCAGCTCCATCGCGATGTAGCAGAAGTCGTGCTCTTCGCCGGTGTCGTAGATCGTGACGATGTTGGGGTGCGACAGGCGCCCGGCGGTCTCCGCCTCGCGGAAAAAGCGCTGCTTCACCTCGGCGAGCTCGTCGGCCTCGAACTGCTGCGCCAGGGCCAGGGTCTTGATCGCCACCTCGCGTCCGATCTTGTGATCCTTGCCGAGATAGACCACCCCCATCGCGCCCTTGCCGAGCTCCTTCTGCACCTCGAAGCGGCCGAACTTCGGCTTCTCGCCGCCGAAGTGCAGCGTGCCGCCTGGATGGCTGCCCGCGCCCGACAGGATCAGCGTTTCCGAGAGCTGCTTCGCGCGCGAGAGCCTCTGCCCGAGATCGCGGAACTTCGGATCGAAGTCGTGCATGGTGCGGAACACCGCCTCGGCCTTGTTGAACTGGCGCTTGCGCTCGAAATCGAGCCCCAGGTTGTAGAGGTTGTCGAGCAGCGCCGCGGAGAGCGGCACCTGACGGAACTTGTCCCAGGCGAGGTCGAGCTGGCCCTGGCCTTGGTAGGCGAGCCCGAGCATGCGGTTTGACTCGGCCGAGGTCTCGTCGGACTTGAGCTTGGCGCGCTCGGTCACGATGAAGCGCTTGGAGACGAGCGCTGCGTGCCCGATCAGAAGCAGCGTTGCGGGCAGCATGAGCTGGATCCAGATGCCTGCGGACCTCATCAGCGCGAAGTGCAGCACCAGCAGCCCGGCAAACACGCCGCCCGAGATCGCGAGCGCCGGGCCCGCCTTGAGCCGCGGCAGCAGCGCGATGAGATAGGCGGCGATGAGCGCGATGATGAGCAGTTCTGCCGCGAACGCCCAGGTGGGCACGACGAAGAAATGCTCTTGCAGGATCGACGATACCGCGTGCGCCAGGGCGAGCACGGGCGGGGTTGCGGCCGAGACCGGCGTCACCTGATAGGTGCCGATGCCCGCGGCGGTGGCCCCGATCAGCACGATCTTGTCGGCGTACTTGGCGGGCGCAATCTTGCCGCTGTAGACGTCGTAGAACGAGTCGACGGGGAACGCGGGCCGCTCGTCGCGGTCGCGATAGAAATAGGTGTACATCTTGAGCTGGGGGTCGGTGGCGATGCGCAGCCCCCCGAGGCTGACGCTGCCGGGCTGGACCCTGATGTCGCCCGGCCCGAGGTTGAGGCTTTTCGCGGCGATCATCAGCGACAGCGACGCAAAATGATGGTCGAAGTAGCGCAGCACCAGCGGCTCGCTGCGCACGCCGCCGTCGACGTCCGGCCGCGCGCTGAGGTGGCCGAGCGCCGCGGCGCTGCGTCCGATCAGCTCAATCGGCATCTGCACCTCGGAAGTCGCCAGGGCACCGAAGTCATCGCCGCTTTTCGCGGGAATGGCGTTCTTCAGGAGGTATTCCGGGAGCGGCCCGTCGGGCCGGCCGCGCGGAGTGTCGATACTGAAGAAAACCGGCAGCAGCACGTTGCCCGCCTTGGCAAAGCTCTCCGCCAGCCGGCGATCGGCATTAAGCGTCTGCTCGGCCTCCTTGAGCAGCGCGACGATGGGCGCCATCTCCGGCGTCGGCGTGGCGAGCTCGAGCAGCTTGGCGATGTAGACATACCCCGGATCGATCTGCGGCTCGCTGAAGAACACGGTGTTGGCGATCACCGCCACCTTGTCGGAGGGCACACGCGAAGTCGATTGCACGCCGAGGTCGTAGGCCTTCTGCTCGAGGCTCGGAATGAGATCGCTCGAGCGATTGAAGACGAGCACGACCACGACCACGACCGCACCGAGAAACCAGTCGGCCTTCCACAAACCGGCTTTCATGCCCCGCCCTTCCGCCTTTTGGATCAGGAGCCTAGGGCGAATTGTTGCAGCCAAAACTACGCTGCGTCAAATATTTACGCGGGTTTTGGAAAGCGAAATGAAATCAGTTGCCGAGGATTGCGCCAGGCTTGATTGCGCCGGAGGAAAGCAGCTCCGCGGCGGGGAGTTTCTTGCCGTCGCCGAGCTTGGCGCGCAGGACTTCGATGCGCCCGCCCTGAGCGCTCACCTGGAAGCTCTTGTCGGACACTTCGACTATTTCGCCGATCTTGCCCTTGACCGCGCCGAAAGTGCGCACCGCGTGCTTCCGGGCGTCGAAGACCTGCAATTCTTTGCCTTCCAGCGTAGTCCAGGCGCCCGGCGCGGGGTTGCAGCCGCGGACCACGTTGTAGACGAAGTCGACGTGGTTGGCCCAGTTGATGCGCGCCTCGGCCTTGCGGCACCAGCCTTCGTAGCTCGCGTGGGACTCGTCCTGGACCCGCTCGCGATGCTTTCCGGCAACCACCAGGTCCGCCGCCTCCAGCATGGCCTGAACGCCCATCGGGAAGAGGCGATCGAAGTACACCGTGCCGAGCGTGTCGTCGGCGCCGATCGGGGTTTCCTTCTGCACGATCACCGGGCCTTCATCGAGGCCGTCGGTCGGCCGGAAGACGCTCAAGCCGGTGCTCGTGTCACCCCGGATGATCGGCCAGTTGATCGACGACGGACCGCGGTACTTCGGCAGCAGCGACGGGTGGTACTGGATCGTGCCGTGCTTGGGAATGTTGACGAAATCCTGCGGCGCGAACTGCAGCACGAAGGCCATGATGCCGATCTCGGCGTTGAGCCCCCTCATCGCCGCTCGCGCCTGGTCGCTCTTCAGCGAGGGAAACTGGAAGACCTTGATTTGTTTCTCTTGAGCAGAGGTTCTCAGAACATCGGCCTTGGCGCCCGGTTTTTCCGGTGCGCAGAAAACCCCTGCAACCTGGTCGCCGCGCGCGAGAAAGGCCTCGAGCACGGCTTTGCCGAAATCCTGCTGCCCGACGATCGCAACGCGCATGGCTAAGCCGCCTTCTTGGGAGGCGCGGAGAACGCGCCGGCCTGCTTCAGGCTTGCGATTTTCGCATCATCATAGCCCAGCACCGACTTGAGGACCTCGTCGGTATGCTCTCCGAGCAGCGGCGAGCGCTGGATGTCGGCGGGGGAGTCCGACAGCTTGATCGGCATACCCACGTTCCACCATTTGCCGCGCTGCGGATGGTCGAGCTCGACCCACATGTTGCGCCCGCGCACATGCTCGTCGTTGGCGAGGTCCTCGGTGCTCATGATCGGGCCGCAAGGCACATCGAGCGGATTGAGGATCGCCATGAACTCGCGCTTGGTGTAGTTCTTCGCGAAGTCGGTGATGATGTTCCACATTTCATTCTGGTTTTTGCGCCGCTCGGCGATCTTCGCAAACCTCGGGTCTTTCGCGAGCGCTTCACCCCCGATCCGGTTCGCCAATCCCTCCCACACCGCTTCCTGCACGACCACGTACAGCCAGTCATTCGGGCCGTGGGGCTTGCAGTGAATTGCGTTGCCGAGCTGGCCGCCGCCGGAGTCGTTGCCGGCGCGAGGCACTTCGCCCATCCCCGGGTAGGTCGGCACCGAGTACTCGGTGAGCGCTCCGCGCGTGAGGCGCTGATGATCACGGAACTTGACGCGGCAAAGGTTCATCACGCCGTCCATCATCGCCACTTCCACGTACTGTCCCGCGCCGGTGCGCTCGCGCTGCTGCAGCGCGGCGAGCAGCCCGATCGCGAGGTGCAGGCCGGTTCCGGTATCGCCGATCTGCGCGCCGGTCACGAACGGCGGACCTTCGGGCACGCCGGTCGTGCTCATCGCCCCGCCCATCGCCTGCGCCACGTTTTCGTAGGCCTTGAAATCGGCGTACGGGCCGCTCGAACCAAATCCCTTGATCGAGCCCATCACGACGCGCGGGTTGAGCCGGTGGATCTTCTCCCAGCTGAAGCCGAGCCGATCGAGCACCCCGGGTCCGAAATTCTCCATCACGATGTCGGACTTCTTTAGCAGCTCGACGAACACCGTCTTGCCCTCGGCGCTCTTCATGTTGACGACGATCGAGCGCTTGTTGCAGTTGAGCATCGTGAAGTACAGGCTGTCGGCGTTCGGCACGTCGCGCAGCTGCCCGCGCGTCGCGTCGCCCTGCGGTGGCTCGAGCTTGATGACGTCGGCGCCCAGCCACGCGAGCAGCTGCGTGCAGGTCGGGCCCGCCTGCACGTGGGTCATGTCGAGGATGCGGATTCCCTTGAGTGCTTCCATTCTGATCTCCAAAAGCCCTGCGGCAGATGAAAGGCTACCTGCCCTCGCTCAACTGTTCGACTTATTTCTTTTTTCCGCTTGTCGGATTCAGGCTCGTGATGCGGCCGCTTTCGGTCCCGGCGGTTTCATCAATCACGGCATTGATGAGCGTGGGCTTGCGCGAGCGGATGGCCTGTTCCATTGCCTTGCGCAACTCCGCCGGCGTCGTGGCGTGCACGCCCACCCCACCGAAGGCCTCCATCAGCTTGTCATAGCGTGCGCCCTTGACGAACACGGTGGGTGCCGCATCGGGGCCGCCACTCGGATTGACGTCCGTGCCGCGGTAGACGCCGTTGTTGTTGAAGATGACCACGCAGACCGGCAGCTTGTAGCGGCAGATCGTCTCGACTTCCATGCCGGAGAAGCCGAAGGCGCTGTCGCCCTCAATCGCGATCACCGGCTGGCCGCTGACCACGGCGGCCGCGACTGAAAAGCCCATGCCGATGCCCATCACACCCCAGGTGCCGACGTCCAGGCGCTTGCGCGGCCGGTACATGTCGACGATGCTGCGGGTGAAGTCGAGCGCGTTGGCGCCTTCGTTGACCAAGATGGCGTCCGGGTTGACCTTGATGATGTCGCGCACCACGTTGAGCGCGCTGTGAAAATTCATCGGCGTCGGATCCTTGGCGAGGGCCTCGGCCATCTTCGCCAGGTTCTTGTCCTTGCGCTCGGCGATGGCGCGCAGCCAGTCAGCGCTCGGCTTGGCCCAGTTGGAGCCCGCATTGGAGTCAATCGCGGCGAGCAGCGCGCACACGCACGAACCGATGTCGCCGACCAGCGGAGCGGCGATAGCGACGTTGCTGTCCATCTCCTGCGCCGAGATGTCGATCTGGATGAACTTCTGGCCGCCCCACGCCTTAGGGTCCTTCCCGCCCCAAGTCTTGCCCTTGCCATGCGAGAGCAGCCAGTTCAGGCGTGCGCCGACCAGCATCACAACGTCAGCCTCGGCCAGCACGTAGGAGCGGGCGGCAGCAGCGCACTGCTCGTGCGTGTCAGGCAGCAGGCCCTTGGCCATGGACATGGGCAGGTAGGGGATGCCGGTCTTCTCGACCAGGGCGCGGATGTCCGCGTCCGCCTGGGCGTAGGCGGCACCCTTGCCCAGCACGATCAGCGCGCGCTTGGCGCTCCTGAGCAGCTCGAGGGCGCGCTGCACGGCGTCCTGGGCCGGGATCTGGCGCGGCGCCGGATCGACCACCTTGATCAGCGATTTCCTGCCGGCTTGCGCGTCCATCGTCTGGGCGAACAGCTTTGCCGGCAGGTCGAGGTAGACGCCGCCCGGGCGGCCGGAGACGGCGGCGCGGATGGCGCGCGCGATGCCCACACCGATGTCCTCGGCGTGCAGCACGCGGAAGGCGGCCTTGCACAGCGGCTTGGCGACGGCCAGCTGGTCCATCTCTTCGTAGTCACCCTGCTGGAGGTCGACGATCTCGCGCTCGCTCGAGCCGCTCACGAGGATCATCGGGAAGCAATTGGTGGTGGCGTTGGCGAGTGCGGTCAGGCCGTTGAGGAAGCCGGGGGCGGACACCGTCAGGCAGATGCCCGGCTTTTGCGTCATGAAGCCGGCGATGGCGGCGGCGTTGCCGGCGCTCTGCTCATGGCGGAACGAGATCACGCGCATGCCTGCGGCCTGTGCCATGCGGGTGAAGTCGGTGATCGGGATACCGGGCAGACCGAAGATCGTGTCGATGCCGTTGAGCTTGAGGGCATCGATGACCAGATGAAAGCCGTCGGTCACTTGTGATTGTGCATCGGTTGCCATGCTGGTCGTGGCGACTTGGGGTTCAGCGGTGCCCATGAGTTGCCTCCTGAAGGGAGGGATATGGTATGAACGCGGCCCCTTAGGCGGCCTTGACTGAGGTCAAGGGACTAAAATGCCGCCTCCGATGACCAGCCTCGCGACCCATCCGGAGCGCAACAGCCTCCGCTTGCAGCTGCGGCAGAACCTGCTCCTGCAGGGCATCAGCGCGGCGCAGTGGTCCGAGCTCGAGCCGCTGTTGTTGGTGGCCGACTACCGCAAGGGCGACCCGCTGGTGCACCAGGGCGACGAGGAGATGGAGCAGTTCTTCATCGTCGAGGGCATGCTCAAGCGTGTCGTGTCGAACCCGGAGGGGCGCGAGATGATCCTGCGCTTTGCCGCCGAGACGGAAATGGACACCTCGTACGCTGCGTGGCGCTTGAGGACGTCGGTGCCCTATTCCATCGTCGCGGTCACCAAGGTGCGCACCGCCGAGCTGCCGATGCCGCTGTGGGCCGAGTTCATCGAGCGCCACCCGGAAATCAAGCTGCGCTTCGAGTACGAGGTGATGAAGCTGATGTCGGAGGTGATGGCGCACACCATCACGCTGCACCTGCTCGATGCGCCGGGGCGCCTGATGCGCTTCCAGCGGAAGCACCCCGAGCTCGCGGGGCGCATCCCCAAGAAGGAGCTCGCCGCCTACCTCAACCTGACGCCCGAGACGCTCTCGCGGCTCAGGCAGAAGGTGGGAGGCTGAGCGCCTGCGACGTTCTGCGCGTCAAGCCGCGGGAGCCCCCGCCATTTTCGCCGCGGTCCGGCCCATATGCGCGCTGCGCATCGGCCGCAATACGAACCACGCGAGCAGCGCCGCAGCCGCATTCAGGAGCGCCCCGACCACAAACACCGCATGCCAATTGCCGGTCGCGCTGACCAGCACGTTGGCAAGGGGCACCAGCAGCGACGCCGTGCCTTTCGCGGTGTAGAGCAGCCCCGCATTGGCCGTGGCATAGCGCGCGCCGAAGGTGTCGGTGCAGGTGGACGGAAACAGGCTGTAGATCTCACCCCAAGCGAAGAACACGAGCCCGCTCAGGAGCACGAACATCAGCGGGTCCTTGCCATACACGTAGAGCGCGAAGATGCCCAGGGCCTCAAAGCCGAAGGCGATGAGCATGGTCAGCTCGCGGCCGATGTTGTCCGACACCCAGCCAAAGAACGGTCGTGTGAGGCCGTTGAGCACTCGGTCGATCGACAGCGCGAATGTCAGTGCGGGCAAGGTCAGTCCCAGGATGCTCACGGGAATGTCCGCAATTTGGAAATCCTTCGCGATCGGCGCGAGTTGCGCCGTGGCCATCAAGCCGCCGGCGGCCACCAGGACGAACATCAGGTACATGACCCAGAACACCGGATAGCTCGCCATCTCCAGCGGCCGGAAATCGCGCCGCGCCTGCTGGATCCTTTCGCTCGCCTTGGACAGCGTGGCGGTGATGCGCCGCGTGTCGATGAGCAGCATGCCGACGATGAACACGACGATGCCCTGCCCGAGGCCGAAATACAGGAAAGCCTGCTGGTAGCCGGCCGACTTGATCATGCTCGAGATCGGGATGATGGTCAGTGCGGAACCTGCGCCGAATCCCGCGGCCGTGAGGCCGGCGGCGAGGCCGCGCCGGTCGGGAAACAGCTTCACAGCATTGCCGACACAGGTGCCGTAGACCGCTCCCGCACCGATGCCGCCGATCGCCGCTGCCGCATAAAGGAACGCCAGCGAGTCGGCAACTGAATTCATCGCCCACGCGATCGCGCAAAGTATTCCGCCGACCACCACGACCGGACGTGGGCCGAAGCGATCGACCAGGTAGCCCTCGATCGGCACAAGCCAAGTCTCGGTGAGCACGAAAATCGTGAACGCCACCTGGATCGCGGCGCGCCCCCAGTGGAACTTGGCGTCCATCGGATTAACGAACAAGGTCCAGCCGTACTGCAGGTTCGCGATCATCGTCATGCAGATGATGCCGAACACGAGCTGCCACCAACGACCGCCCAACGCACCTTGCCCGCCAGGACCGGCTTGAGCTTCCATGACGCCTCCTCTCCTATGTTTCGTCGCACCCCGGGGGCGAGTTACCTTGGCATGCGCCCTGTTTCCGTTGGTGCGGCGCTCACTAGCGCATCGATTCTAGCGTAAAGCACTGCCGCGGACTTGGCCGCGGTCAAGGTCCCGGCGGTTCTCCTTCGACCGCCGCTATGCTCACTGTCTTGGCGCTTCTCCTGGCAAGCCATTTTCCCAGCGCGACCACGATCACCACGCCGACGCCGCCGGCGAGCAGCTCGAGGCTCAGGTCGGCGAGCACCGGCTCGCCATTCACGAATTCGGCGCCGAAACCGCTCAGCAACCCCTCCAGGGCCCGGTCGGTCACCAGCATCTCGCCAGCCACCCAGCCGATTAACGCGCCACCGACGGTAATGATGACCGGGAAACGCTCAATGAGTTTGAGCAGCAGCGTGGCGCCGAAGATGACCAGCGGGATCGAGATCGCGAGGCCGAGGATGAGCAGCAGGACGCTGCCGCCCGCCGCAGCCGCCACGGCGATGACATTGTCCAGGCTCATCACCAGGTCGGCGACGAGGATGGTCTTCATGGCGGAGAGGAGCTGGTCGCTCGCTTCGATCTGCGCGTCGTCCTCCTCCGGCACCAGCAGCCTCACGCCGATCCACAACAGCAGCAGGCTGCCGATGATCTTGAGCCACGGAAGCATGAGCAGCGCCACCGCGAACAGCGTGAGCACGATCCGCATCACGATCGCGGCCCCCGAACCCCAGACGATCGCCTGCCTCTGCTGTCTCGGGGGCAGCGAGCGCGCGGCGAGCGCGATCACCACCGCGTTGTCACCGGACAGGATGACGTTGACGCCGATGATCTTGATGAGCCCGGCCCAGAACTCGGCCGAGATCACGTACTCGAGCATCGCTTGGCGCTCCTGCCACGCGCGCGAAAAACGCGAGTCTAGAACAGTCCGACGACTTTTCCGTCCACCAGGTCGATCTTGTTCGCAGACGGCACCTTCGGCAGCCCCGGCATGGTCATGACGTCGCCGCAGATCATCACCACGAACTCGGCGCCA
>Ga0209804_1002365_pt1 | contig 11442 bp, 9 predicted proteins | sample GraSoiAngelo_139_FD_185896 | JGI IMG/M metagenome (GOLD analysis project Ga0209804, IMG submission 185896) | Grasslands soil microbial communities from the Angelo Coastal Reserve, California, USA - 14_0929_12_20cm (SPAdes) (version 2) | ecosystem: Environmental > Terrestrial > Soil > Grasslands ... | reverse complement strand
TTGGCGGAGAGAGAGGGATTCGAACCCTCGAAGGGCTTTTGACCCTTACACCCTTAGCAGGGGTGCGCCTTCGACCACTCGGCCATCTCTCCGCGCCTGGGAACGCTGGTGTGTCAGCTCATTGGCCGGCGGCTGCCCGGCTGGCCCGCGTGCGGGGCGGCCATGATACTGAAGGGGCCGGCGCGCGGCAAAAGCGCGCGCGCGCCTCAGGCGGCGAGCCGTGCGCGCACGAACGCCTGCACCGACTCGAGCGCCGCATCGAGCGCTTCGGGCTTGCTGCCGCCGGCCTGCGCAAAATCCGCCCGACCGCCGCCGCGACCGCCCACCTGCGCAGCCACCGCACCGGCCAGCTCGCCGGCCTTGATGCGCGCGGTCTGGTCCGCGGTCACCCCCACGACCAGCAGCACCTTGGCGGAGTTCTCGACGCTTGCCAGCACCACCACCGCCGATTTGAGGCGCTCCTTGAGCTGATCCACGGCGCTGCGCAGCGCACCGGCATCCGCACCGTCCACCTTGGTGGCGATCACCTTGACACCCTGCACGTCGACGGCGCCCGCGGCGAGATCGACACCCTGACCGGACGCGAGCCGGTCCTTCAGCGCGCGAATTTCGCGCTCCATCTGGCGCGCGCGCTCGAGTTGCTCGCGCACTTTGTCCGGCAGCTCCTCGCGCGTGCCGCGCACCAGGGCGGCGAGGTCGCGCAGCAGCCCCTCGTTCTGATCGACGTAGTCGAGCGCTGCCTCCCCGGTGAGCGCCTCGATGCGGCGCACGCCGGAAGCGACCCCGCCCTCGCTCACGATCTTGAAGAGCCCGATGTCGCCGGCGCGTTGCACGTGAGTGCCGCCGCACAGCTCCATCGAAAACTCACCCAGGCGCAGTACCCGCACGTCCTTGTCGTATTTCTCGCCAAAGAGCGCGATGGCGCCCCCGGCCACCGCGCCCTCATAGTCCATGACACGCGTTTCCGCCGGTATGTTGGCGCGGACCTGCGCATTCACGAGCCGTTCGATCTCGCGCAGCTCCGCGGGTGTGACGGGCTGAAAATGCGCGAAATCGAAGCGCAGCCGGTCGGGCGCCACCAGCGATCCCTTCTGCTGCACGTGGGTGCCGAGCACCTTGCGCAGCGCCGCGTGCAGCAGATGGGTGGCGCTGTGATTGAGCACAGTCGCCTGGCGGCGTGCGCCGTTCACCTGCGCCGCGAGCGTGTCGCCGACGCGAATGCCGCCCTGCGCGAGGCGTCCGAGGTGCGAGTGCGCGGCGCCGCGCTTCTGCGTATCCTCCACCACGAAGCGCACCCCGGGAGCGGTGAGCTCCCCCGCATCTCCCACCTGACCGCCCGCCTCGGCATAGAAGGGCGTGCGATCGAGCACCACCTCGCCCTGCTCGCCCGCGCCGAGCGCATCGACCTGCGCGCCCCGCTTCAAGAGCGCCACCACGCGCCCGGAGCCGGCGAGTCCCTCGTAGCCCTGGAACAGCGTGCGTGCATCGAACGAAGCGCCGCCGCGCGGGTCGACGCTGCCGAACTTGCTCGCCTCCTGGGAGCGGCGCCGCTGCTCCTCCATCGCCGCCTCAAAGCGTGCCTGGTCGATGCCGAGGCCGCGCTCACGCGCCACGTCGGCCGTCAGATCGACCGGAAAGCCGTAGGTGTCGTAGAGCTTGAACACCGTATCGCCGTCGATCACTTTCGCGCCGTGCAGGTTGCGGATGGCGCCCTCGAGCAGCACCATGCCGTTGGCGAGGGTTTCGGCGAAGCGCTCTTCTTCGGTTTTCAGCACGCGCTGCGCGTGCTCGCTGCCGCGCACGAGCTCCGGGTAGGCATCGCCCATCTGCTCTGCGAGCACCGGCACCAGCTTGTGGAAGAACGGCTCCTGCACACCGAGCTTGTAACCGTGGCGGATCGCGCGGCGGATGATCCGCCGCAGCACGTAGCCGCGGCCCTCGTTGCTCGGCAACACTCCGTCGACCACCAAGAAGGTGCTGGCGCGGATGTGATCGGCGATCACGCGCAACGAGCTTGAAGTCAGCACCGCGGTTCCGGCCAGCCTGCCTGCGGCGCGTATCAGGTTCTTGAACAGATCGATGTCGTAGTTGGAATGCACGCCCTGCATGACCGCCGCGACACGCTCCAGGCCCATGCCGGTGTCCACCGAGGGTTTCGGCAGCGTAGTGAGCCGACCGTCAGGGGCGCGCTCGAACTGCATGAACACCAGGTTCCAGATCTCTACATACCGGTCGCCCTCCTCCTCGGCGGAGCCCGGCGGGCCGCCGGCGATGCCCGGTCCATGGTCGTAGAAGATCTCGCTGCACGGACCGCACGGACCGGTATCGCCCATCGCCCAGAAGTTTGACGCCTCGCCGAGGCGCGCGAAGCGCAGCGGACTGACCCCGACGTCCTTCAGCCAGATGTCCGCCGCCTCGTCATCGTCGCGGTACACCGTGCACCACAGCCGCGCCGGGTCGAGTCCCAGGGTGTGGATGAGGAAATCCCAGGCGAAATGAATCGCCTCGCGCTTGAAATAGTCGCCAAAGGAGAAGTTGCCGAGCATCTCGAAGAAGGTGTGGTGCCGGGCGGTGTAACCCACGTTCTCCAGGTCGTTGTGCTTGCCGCCGGCGCGCACGCAGCGCTGGCTGGAGACCGCGCGCAGGTAGTCGCGCTGCTCCCGGCCGGTAAACACGTCCTTGAACTGCACCATGCCGGCGTTGGTAAAGAGCAGCGTCGGGTCATCCCCGGGCACGAGCGAGCTCGAGGGCACGACCTGGTGGCTGCGCGCGCGGAAGAACTCCAGAAACGCGCTGCGCACGTCCGCGGCGCTCATGTAAGTCGGCTTGCTCAAAGGTTTTCAGTCCGCATCCGGATCGGCGCCCGTCGCCGCGCGGATATGATCCGACGAAAAGCCACGATACTGCAAAAAACGCGCTTGCCGGGCCTTCTCCGCCCAGCTCGCCGGCGGCTGAGGGCCGAACCTGGCGCTGCGCGCGCGGCGCGCGAGCGCGTGCCAATCCGGTCCGCCGGCGAGCGCCGCATCGACCAGCGCCTCGGGCAGGCCGCACCGGCGCAGCTGCGCGGCGATGCGGATCGGGCCCTGGCCGCGCCCGGCGTGCCAGTTGACATAGTTCTCCGCGAAGCGCCGGTCGTCGAGGACCCCGCGGGTCGCGAGCTCGGCGATCGCCTGCCCCGCGGCGGCGTCCTCAAACCCCTTGGAACACAGCTTCACGCGCAGCTCGGCGCTGGCGAAGTCCCGCCGCGCGAGCAGCGCGACGGCCGCCGTGCGCGCAGCCTCGGGATCTGTGCGCTGTTGTGTATTGGCCGCTTTGGATGATCTGCGCAGGGCCATGGCTTGCAGTATAGTGGTTTGTCGGCCGCTCGCCCGGGAGCCACCGCTCCTCATTCAAACAGGTATAGGAACACGACCATGCGATTGGTTGTTGGAGTGCTGGCGTGCATCGGTGCTGGCGTCCTGACTGTCGCGGTGGCGGACCCGCCCGAGCAGCCGGTACACGCCGCGTCCTCCCCGAGCACGATCGCCCCTGCCGCGCAGGCCCCCGCTGCGCCTCAGTCGGACCGCGTCGCGCCGGCCGTCACGAAGCCGACGATCGACCCGCAAGAGAAACGCCTCATCGCGCAGGGTTACAAGCCCGAGATGCTCAACGGCCAGAAGGTCTTCTGCCGGCGCGAGCAGACCCTGGGATCACGCCTCGGTGAGGCGAAGCACTGTGCGACCGCCGAGCAGCTGAAGATCTCGCAGCAGGAAAGCCACGACGTGATAGAAAAGATCCAGCGTACCCAGAAAAATCCCGCAGGGGGCTGAGCCCTACCGGGCATTGGTGGCAATCAGGCCGAATTGGCCGCCTGCTCGACGTTGCGCTGCGCTCGCGGCGGCAGGAGGCGCGCCCTCACCTGCTCCTCGATCTCGCGCGCGACCTCCTTGTTCGCCAGCAGGTAGGCACGCGCATTGTCCTTGCCCTGGCCGATGCGGCTGCCCTTGTAGGCATACCAGGCGCCCGACTTCTCGATGATCCCGAGCGAGCTGCCGAGCTCGATGATCTCGCCCTCGCGCGAGATCCCCTGCCCGTACATGATCTCGAACTCCGCCTCCCGGAACGGCGGCGCGACCTTGTTCTTCACCACCTTGACGCGCGTCATGTTGCCGGTGACTTCCTCGCCGTTCTTGATCGCACCGATGCGCCGGATGTCGAGGCGCACCGAAGCATAGAACTTCAGCGCGTTGCCGCCGGTGGTGGTTTCGGGATTGCCGAACATCACGCCGATCTTCATGCGGATCTGGTTGATGAAGACGACGATGGTGTTCGAGCGGCTGATGTTGCCGGTGAGCTTGCGCAGCGCCTGCGACATGAGCCGCGCGTGCAGCCCGACCTGCATCTCGCCCATCTCGCCCTCGATCTCGGCTCGGGGTGTGAGAGCGGCCACGGAATCCACCACCACGATGTCGACCGCGTTCGAGCGCACCAGCATGTCGGTGATCTCCAGCGCCTGCTCGCCGGTATCCGGCTGCGACACCAGCAGCTCGTTGATGTTCACCCCGAGCCTCTCGGCGTACGAGGGATCGAGCGCATGCTCCGCATCGACGAACGCGGCCGTGCCGCCGCCGCGCTGCACTTCGGCGATGACCTGCAGGGTGAGCGTGGTCTTGCCGGAAGCCTCGGGCCCGTAGACCTCCACCACCCGGCCGCGCGGCAGCCCGCCTACGCCCAAGGCGATGTCGAGTCCGAGCGAACCGGTGGACACCGTCTCCACGTCGTAGTTCGCCGCGGCATCGCCTAAGCGCATCACCGAGCCCTTGCCGAACTGCTTTTCGATCTGTCCCAGTGCGGCGGCGAGCGCCTTCTTGCGATTTTCTTCCATCTGCGAGATTCCGTAAGAGTGTGGCGGGGAGCGAGAGAATTTCCTGGTCGCAATTATCACATAAACATGCGGCGATCGGTGCGCGCTTAGCGGCGCTGTTTTGCGGCTACTCGTGCGCTTTCTCCGCCTTAACCAGTAAATACGATTCAATGACACTGTATACGGGGCCGCCCGGGTCGGTGCGGCTCTCGATCAGCGCGAATGCGTCGAAGCGCCACAGCACCGGTTGCACGGCGAGCGCGGCTGGCGCATGGGCAACCTTGCGCGCCACGGTGACATGCGCGCGGAAGGGCTTGAGATCCGGACTAAACCCAGCGGCCGCGGTTTCGTTCTTGAGCGTCGCCGCGAGCTCCGGCGCGCCCGCCGTCACCGCCTCGCCGCCGAGCGCGCACAGGATCTGCGCTCGCGCCCAGTGCGCCAGGCGATCGAAACTCAGCAGCAGCGGTAGCCCGCGCGCGGGGAATACTTGCGCGACCCGGCGCGCGATCCGGTCGAGCTCCGCGACGCGCCCCTCGGGCACGGCGCCGAGGAACGCCAGCGTCACGTGCAGGCCCGGCACCGGCACCGGACGCCCGCCGCAGGATCTGACGCCCTTGCGGGTGGCGTGAGCGAGCGCGCCGCGCTGCTGCGCATCCGGCCACAGCGCAAAGAACAGCCGCCGTGTCGGCTCGCGCGAGGGGCTCAAACCGCATCCGTGCGCGGCGTGGCTTGCGGACGCACCGGCAGATCGAGCCGCAGGATGAGCCGCAACGCATGCTGCACCGAATGGCGGCGCACGGACGCGCGATCCCCGCCGAAGAGCTTCTGCTCGGCGGTGATGTCGATCGAGCGCGCCTGACGGGCGGCGGCGCAGAACCACACGGTACCGACCGGCTTACTCGGCGTGCCGCCATCCGGACCCGCGATGCCGCTCACCGCCAGCGCCACGGTGGCGCCGGAAACGCGCAACGCCCCTTCGGCCATCTCCCGCACGCTCTGCTCGCTCACCGCGCCGAAGCTCGCGAGCGTACGCGCCGCCACGCCCAGGTCGCGCACCTTCGCGGCATCCGAGTAGGTCACGTAGCCGCACTCGAACCAGTGTGAACTGCCGGGCACGTCGGTGAGCGCCTTGGCGACCCACCCGGCGGTGCAGGACTCGGCGGTGACCAGGCGCCGCTCGGCGGCGTGGAGCTTCAGGCCGACGCGCTCGGCCAGCTCGTAGAGCTCAGGATCGCTCACCATGGCGCGAGGCTAACCCAGCCGTGAGGCCCGACGGTAGCCTCGGCCGGGGTGGCGGGGCACGGGCACCTTCGCCCGCCGCCACCGAAGCCCGCCAAGGCGGCCCGTCTTGCGGTAGCCTTCGCGCACCATGAACGACGCGCTCCGCTCGCCGCATACGCCGGTGATGCAGCAGTACCTGCGCATCAAGAGTCAGCACCCGGACATGCTGCTCTTCTACCGCATGGGCGATTTCTACGAGCTGTTCTACGACGATGCCCGCCGCGCTGCGGCGCTCCTCGACATCACCCTCACCACGCGCGGGCAATCGGCGGGCGAGCCGATCCCCATGGCCGGCGTGCCGTTTCACGCCGTGGACAGCTACCTCGCCCGGCTCGTGCGCAAGGGCGAGAGCGTCGCCATCTGCGAGCAGCTGACGGACCCGGCCGCCTCGAAGGGACCCGTGGAGCGCGCGGTGGTGCGCATCGTCACCCCCGGTACCGTGACGGACACCGCGCTCCTCGAGGAGCGCCAGGACACCCTGGTCGCCGCAGTGGCCCGCGACGGCGAGCGTTTCGGGCTCGCCTGGCTCGACCTCGCCGCCGGGCGCTTCACGGTGCTGCAGGGCGAGGGGCGCCAGGGGCTCGCGGGGGAGCTCGAGCGGCTGCGCCCCGCGGAGCTGCTGCAGGCCGAGGGCGCGGGCGATGAGCCCGTGACGCCATCGGGCACGGCGCTGCGCACGCGACCGCCGTGGCACTTCGAGCTCGCCAGCGCCTCGCGCCTGCTGACCGACCAGCTCGGCACGCTCGATCTCAGGGGCTTCGGGGCGGATGAGCTGCCGCTGGCCATCGCCGCGGCCGGGGCGCTGCTGCAGTACGTGCGCGACACGCAGAAATCGGCGCTGCCGCACATCCGCGCGCTGCACGTCGAGGAGCGTGGTGAGGCGCTGGTTCTCGATGCCGCCACCCGCCGCAATCTCGAGCTCGATGCGAGTCTCAGCGGGCGTGAGGACGCGACGCTGTTCGCGGTGATCGACAGCTGCGCCACCACCATGGGCTCGCGGCAGCTGCGACGCTGGCTCAACCGCCCACTGACCGCTCACCCGCTGCTGCGCGAGCGCTACCACGCGATCGGCGCCCTGATCGAGGCGCGCGCTTTCGACGCCGTGCGCCGCCACTTGAAGGGCGTGGGCGATGTGGAGCGCATTCTCGCGCGGGTGGCATTGCGCTCGGCGCGGCCGCGCGACCTCACGCAGCTGCGCAGCTCGCTCACCGCCGTGCCGGCGCTGCGCGCCGCGCTCGTGGCGCTCGATGCGCCGCTCCTCGAGCAGCTGCGCGCTCGCATGCACGAGCACCAGGACGTGGTGGCTCTGCTCGCTGCCGCCATCGCCGCCGAGCCCGCCGCGCAAGTGCGCGACGGCGAGGTGATCGCCGCCGGCTACGATCCCGAGCTCGATGAGCTGCGGCGCATTGCCACCCACACCGATGAGTTCCTGCTCGAGCTGGAGCGGCGCGAACGCGAGCGCACGGGGCTCCCCAGCCTCAAGCTCGGCTACAACCGCGTGCAGGGCTTCTTCATCGAGGTGCCGCGCCGCGATGCCGAGCGTGTGCCGAAGGATTACGTGCGTCGCCAGACCGTGAAGTCCGCCGAGCGCTTCATCACCGAGGAGCTGAAGCGCTTCGAGGAGCGGGTGCTGGGCGCGCGCGATCAGGCGCTCGCGCGTGAGAAGCAGCTGTACGAGGAGATTCTGGCGCGGCTCATCGACGCCTTGGGTCCGCTGCAGGCCACCGCCGGCGCGCTCGCCGAGCTCGACGCCCTGGCCGCTCTCGCGGAGCGGGCCTGCGTGCTCGAGTGGACGCCGCCGGAGCTGACCGCGGAGGCGCGCCTCACGATCGAGGGCGGGCGCCACCCGGTGGTCGAGCGCTTCTCGCAAGGTGCGTTCGTGCCCAACGACCTGGCGCTCGATGCGGAGCGGCGCATGCTCATCATCACCGGGCCCAACATGGGCGGGAAGTCGACCTACATGCGCCAGGCGGCGCTCATCGCGCTGCTGGCGCACATGGGCAGCTACGTGCCCGCGGAGCGCGCCGTGCTCGGGCCGATCGATCGCATCTTCACGCGCATCGGAGCGGCGGATGATCTCGCCGGCGGGCGCTCCACCTTCATGGTGGAGATGACCGAGGCCGCCAACATCCTGCACAACGCCACCGCGCGCAGTCTCATTCTCCTCGATGAGATCGGCCGCGGCACCAGTACCTTCGACGGGCTGTCGCTCGCCTGGGCGATGGCGCGCGACATCGCCACGCGCGTGCGTGCCTTCACGCTGTTCGCCACGCACTACTTCGAGCTCACCACGCTCGCCACCGAGGTCGAGGGCTGCGCCAACGTGCACCTGGACGCGACCGAGCATGGCGAGGGCATCGTGTTCCTGCACGCGGTGAAGGACGGCCCCGCCGACCGCAGCTATGGCCTGCAGGTGGCGCAGCTCGCGGGGGTGCCGGTGAGCGTGATCGGGGAGGCACGGCGCTACCTCGAGGCCCTGGAGTCGCAGCGCGATCGCGAGCGCGCCTCGGCCAACGGCCGCGGCACTCCCGCGGCACAAACGGAGCTGCCGTTCCTCGCCACCGCGACTGAGGCGCCCGCGCGCAGCGCGGCGCAGGATGAAATCCGCGCGGCGCTCGCAGCCCTCGACCCGGATGAGCTGTCGCCGAAGGCTGCGCTGGAAGCGCTCTATCGCCTGCGGCGGCTACTGGATGCTAGCGAAACGTAAAGCGCCCATGGGTGAGGAACGACCCCGTCTCGCGCGCCACGCGCGCGGAGAGGAGCATCCCCAGGTGGCTGACCGGCAGCACGATGTGATCGGTGGCGCCGGGCATGCGCGTCTCGCTCACCGCGACGGTGCCGTCGTTCTCCTCGGCGAAACCCGCCAGCAGCTGTCCCACGCCGATCGGCTGGCTGCCGGCGATGATGCCGAGCGGCCGCGCCTGCACCCAGCGCCGCTCGTGCGGCTGTAACAGCTCCTGCGCGACCGACTGCCCCATGAGGTGCGCGACCGGCGCGAAGCGGGCGGCCCGCTCGGCCGCACGACTGCCCACGCACGGCGTGCCGAGGAACACCGCACGGCCCGGAGGCTGGTCGGGAAAACGCTCGAGGAAGCGATGGATGACGAGCCCGCCTAAGCTGTGGCCGAGGAAATGCACCGCCGGGGCCTTGAGCTCGCGCATGAAGCTCTCCAGGTGCGCGGTGATATCGTCCATGCTCGATGAGGCCGCGGAGTAGCGGAAGGCCTGCAGCGCGAGCTCGAAGCCGTGCGCCAGCCGGTGACGCAGGATGAGGGACTCCTCACCGGGCATCCACAGGCCGTGCACGTAGACGACCGGCGCTCTCAAGGCTGCGGTACGCGCACCCGCACGTGCAGCTCGCGCAGCTGCGCTTCGCTCACTTCCGTCGGCGCATCGGTGAGCGGATCCGCGGCCGTCTGGGTCTTCGGGAAGGCGATCACCTCGCGGATGCTGTCGGCGCCGGCCATGAGCATGGCCAGCCGATCGAGCCCGAAGGCAATGCCCCCGTGTGGCGGTGCGCCGAATTTGAGCGCATCGAGCAGGAAGCCGAATTTCTTCTGCGCCTCCTCGGAGGCGATCCCGAGCAGCTCGAACACCGTGGATTGCATCTCCTGGCGGTGGATGCGCACCGAGCCGCCGCCGATCTCGGAGCCGTTCAACACCAGGTCGTAGGCGCGCGCGAGCGCCGCGCCCGGAGCCGCGCGCAGCGCCGCCGGGTCATCGTCGCGGGGCGCGGTGAAGGGGTGGTGCATGGCGGCCCAGCGCTTCTCGTCCGCGTCCCACTCGAACATGGGAAAGTCGACGACCCACAGCGGCCGCCAGCCTGGCTCCAGGAGCTTCAGATCCTGGCCGATCTTCAGGCGCAGCGCGCCGAGGGAGTCGTTGACCACCTTGGCCGTGTCGGCGCCGAAGAAAATCAGGTCGTTGTCGGCGGCGCCGGTGCGCTCGAGGATGCCCGCGAGCGCCGCATCATTGAGGAACTTGATGATCGGGGACTGCAGCCCGTCGCGCCCCCGGGCGCGCGCGTTCACCTTGAGGTACGCGAGCCCCTTTGCGCCGTAGCGGGCCACGAACGCCGTGTAGTCATCGATCTGAGAGCGCGGCAGCGCGCCGCCCCCCGGCACGCGCAGCGCCGCGACCCTTCCGGCCGCGTCCTTCGCCGGGCCCGCGAACACCTTGAAGTCGCACGCCTTCACCAGGTCGGCGACGTCGATGAGCTCGAGTGCAATGCGCAGGTCGGGCTTGTCGGATGCATAGCGGCGCAGGGCGTGCGCATAGGTGATGCGCGGAAACGGACGGGGGAGCTCCGCCCCCAGGACCTCCCTGAAGAAATGGCGCACCAGCTCTTCCATGAGTCCCATGATCTCGTCCTGCGCGAGGAACGAGGTCTCGATGTCGAGCTGGGTGAACTCGGGCTGGCGGTCGGCGCGCAGGTCCTCGTCGCGGAAGCAGCGCACGATCTGGTAGTAGCGATCGAAGCCCGCGATCATCAGCAGCTGCTTGAAGATCTGCGGCGATTGCGGCAGCGCGAAGAACTTGCCCGGATGGGTGCGGCTCGGCACCAGGTAATCGCGCGCCCCCTCGGGCGTCGCCTTGGTGAGCATCGGCGTCTCGAGGTCGATGAAGCCGTGGGTGTCCAGATAGCCGCGCATCGAGCGGGTAATGCGATGACGCAGCCGCAGGCGCTGACTCATGACCTCGCGACGCAGGTCGATATAGCGGTAGCGCAGCCGCACCTCTTCACCGACCTGCTCGTCCAGCTGGAATGGCAGGGGCTCGGAGCGGTTCAGCAGCTCGAGCTCGCGCGCGAGAAGCTCCACGCGTCCGGAAGCGAGGCTCGCGTTCACCGTGCCGGGGGGCCGCTCGCGCACCTTGCCCGTCACCCGGATCACGAACTCGTTGCGCACTCGCGTTCACCGTGCCGGGGGGCCGCTCGCGCACCTTGCCCGTCACCCGGATGACGAACTCGTTGCGCAACCGCTCGGCTTCCCCGAAGACCGCGGCGGCGCCGGGGTCGAACACGATCTGCAGCAGCCCCTCACGATCGCGCAGGTCGACGAAAATGACCCCGCCGTGATCGCGCCGGCGGTGCACCCAGCCGGCCACGCTGACCTCCTGGCCGAGGTGCTGCTCGTTGACCTGTCCGCAATAATGTGAGCGCATGAGGCGCGCGATGTTACCAAAAAGCGGCCCCCGCCCCCGCAATCGACCCGCCCCAGGCCCCGCAACTCAATGCCCCGGCATCTCCAGCACCGCGGCCCCCTCGAGCGCCCCGCTGCGCAGCCGCTCGAGGGCGAGATTCGCCTCAGCGAGCGCAAA
>Ga0209804_1002363_pt1 | contig 11446 bp, 8 predicted proteins | sample GraSoiAngelo_139_FD_185896 | JGI IMG/M metagenome (GOLD analysis project Ga0209804, IMG submission 185896) | Grasslands soil microbial communities from the Angelo Coastal Reserve, California, USA - 14_0929_12_20cm (SPAdes) (version 2) | ecosystem: Environmental > Terrestrial > Soil > Grasslands ... | reverse complement strand
CAGCGACGCGTTCGGCGGTGCCCAGGTAGGTCTGCTTGACGATACGCGGTTTGCCATCGACGCGGGCGGATTCGACGACGTAGTAGTACAGCTTGCGTCTTTTCTGTTTGGCGATGATGGTCGCCATAGTAGGGGAATACATACAACAGACAACTCCAGTTGTCAAGCGGAAAATAGCGGTCTAGGAGAATACGTATTCCCATAAACGTAGGGTAATACATATTCGGGTCGGCATTCGACACACGAAATCGTTTATTCAGAAAGGCTTACCTGGTATGAGAGCGCGTCAGGGGGCTTCGCCGCAGTAAACTCCCGCTAGTTAAAGGTCGTCCTGATCGTGACCTAGTTCGGTCTGTTCGATCAACCTCCTTAGATTGACAAGTTCTAGGTTACTCGCGTGTCCGTCCTAGTTCGCGGAGGGCTCCACGATTTCGTGATACCGGTTCCGTTCGAGCCTTGCGAGGCGCTGTAGCGTTCCGCTGGGCCAGCGGATTTCGGCATTGATGAGGGTCGACGAGTCGTCGCGTGTACCCACAACGACGCGCTTGTCATGCGAGGAGAGATAGCTGGCACCACCCGTAATCCAACGAACAAGTTTACGGCTTCCAATCTCGACCGTGATCTTCGCGCCAATCGCGTCACGATTGCTTTTGGTTCCCTGGAGTTCAAAGCCAACCCAGCTATGATTCTGTCCCACGTTATTATGCAAAAGCACGGGTTTGCCATCGAGTCGAGTAAAGACAGCGTCCACACCACCGTCATTATCGAAGTCACCGACGGCCAGGCCCCGGGCGCGGTAGCCAGACTGAAATACCGCGCCGACTTGCTCCCGCATGTCCTGGAAAACACCTTTGCCGTTATTGCGCAGAAGGAGGGGCAGCTCCATGTACTTTACGTCGAGGCGTGTGGCTTCAATTACCTGGTTAATATGCCCGTTGGCGATCAACAAATCCAAATTGCCGTCATTGTCGTAGTCGATGAAGTGAATTCCCCACCCTACATAGGGCTTCGTGTATTCCGCCAATCTCGAGGCGATCGTCCGGTCGTCGAACACCAGAGAAGGACCGCTCACAAAAAGAGAAGAATATTCGTCGTTAAAATTGGTAACGACAAAATCCGGCTTCCCATCTCCATTAAAGTCTCCAGCATCTACGCCCATGCCCGCCTTCGCGACCCCATCGGAGTTGTAGGCCACCTCGGCGGGTATCGCTGCGTCTCGGAACGTACCGTCCTTCTGATTGATGAGAAGTAAATTGGGGGAGGCGTCGCGCGCGACGAACAGGTCCGTCCAGCCATCGTCGTTTACGTCGACGGCGATGACCCCCAAGGCTCGGCCCACCAGGCCGGCCAATCCGGAGTGCTCGCTCACATCTGTGAAGGTGCCGTCGCCATTGTTGTGATACAGCGTAAGGGGCATGCCGGCATAGGCCTTCTGTTCGCAGTAGGTACGCGTGCCGTGGAGTTCGCATCGCTTGGCATCATCGAAGGAAAATTGGGCATAGTTGGTTACGACAAGATCCAGATAGCCATCCCGGTCAAAATCAAACCATGCGGCGCTTGCAGCCCACCTCTCTGCATTCTTGACTCCCGCGCGGTCTGTTATGTCCGCGAAGCTGCCGTCCCCATTGTTGTGAAAGAGCGCGCTCGAGGGGAATCCCGTTACGTACAAGTCCGGAAAGCCATCGTTATCGAAATCTCCGACGGCCGCTCCCATTCCGTAGAAAGCGAGGCGATCGACTCCGGCTTTCGCGGCGACATCCTCGAATTCTCCGTTCCCGAGATTGCGATAAAGAGCGTTGCGAATCGGGGACGAACTCTTGCCGTGAGGAGTTTCTCCGCCGTTAACGAAAAAGAGGTCCTCGTAACCATCACCATCGAAATCCAGAAACGCCACACCGCCGCCCATGGTTTCAATCAAAAAGCGGTCGGGCGATTCCCCAGAGAAATGACGCCAAACAATACGAGCCTGTTCTGTGACGTCGCTAAAGATTTCCTTGTGTGCCGGCGACGGCGAATGCTGCAAAAAAGTCAGGGAAGTAAATGAAAGGAGTGCCGTCAGAGACAGGAAAAACAGGCGACGCGGAGCTCGATAGCACTCCCTATTCGTTGGATGGTACGATCGGTAACAGGACGAGCTCATGCCATGATTCCTATTCTCCCAATTTGTCGAAAAGAGCTGCTTGCTCCGCTGCCTCCCTCTCTCTCCCCAACCGGCGATAGACACGTGACAAGGCAAAATGCGTCTTTGCACTTGAGGGAACCAGTTTTGCGGCCTTTTCCAGGTGTATCAGGGCTCTGGCCGTTTCGCCCCGATGGAGGGCGAGCTCTCCAAGCTCATAATGTGCCTCAGCAAGCTTGTCGTCGTGCGCCACGGCAGAATTGAAGAGTTGTTCAGCTCTGACGGCGGCGTTTTTGTCACCAGTTTCAGCTTCTTTCAGCAACACCTGGCCCAGTTCAAGTTCAAAGGGGGCCTTTTCAGGAAATCGTCCGATGGCACTATCAAGAGTTGCTTTCGCTCGCTCGGTCATCCCTGCGTTGGCTTCCGCTCTTGCGAGGCCAATCGTCGCGTCCGGACTGTTGGGTTCGAGTTGAGCGGCGCGGGTAAAGGAGCTGACAGCATCGATGAAGTCATTTGCACCAAGTTCAATCGATCCTTTTGAGACGAACACGCGGGAAGAATGCGGGAACGCTTTAGCCATGCGCGGCGCAAGATCCATAGCTTGAGAAATCCGCTTTTGATCGAGAAGGATGCTTGCCAAGTCTAGATAACTTGTCTCATCGAGTGGATTGAGCTCGATGGCTTCTTGAAGCGTATGGATTGCTTCCTCGTGGCGGTTTTGCGCCCGAAAGCACGATGCGAGTAACCGATTTACTTCACCGGTCCTGTAGCCATCATCCATGAGCTCCTGAAGGAGCTGCCTGCTCTCCTCGAACTGCTGCGCATGGAATTTCACCAGGGCAATTCGGTACCGTAGTTCGTTCCGATCAGAATAGCGCGGGGCCACGGAAGACAAGAGCGCCTCGGCTGTTTTGTAGTCCTGCATTTCGTCAGCGATCTGTGCTCCGAGCAATGCAGCCTGAATTCCAGCCTGGTGGTTCTGTAGTTCGTCGAGCCACGCTCGCGCTTTCTCGGTTTCACCGATGTGATAGTAGGACCTCGCAAGGGCTGCGACGGATTCCGGTTGCGCACGCACCAACGTCGGTACGGACGCGAGCATCTTGGCGGCCGTGGCGTAGTCTCCGGTATTCTCCGAGACCATGCCAAGGAGCAGCAATGCCTGCGGATCGTTCGGATTCGTGTTGAGAAGAATTCGAAGATTTTGCCGAGCCTCCGCGTAGCGGTGTAACTGCCAAAGATTAGCCCCAAGATACCGTCGGGCCAACACGTCGCGCGGATTGATTTTCAGCGCTCGCCGGAAATACGATGTTGATTCGTCAAACTTCTTTTCCATTGCGAGAACGGTGGCCAAATCTACGAGGCAGCCCTCGTTAGCCGGCGCCAGATCTACTGCTTTTCGAAGTTCCACTTCCGCTGACTGAAGATTTCCAGCCCTTGCGAGCGCGAGCCCCTCCGCCGAGTGCATTTCAGCTCCGCTATCTTGTGTCGCGTTGGAAGGCGTTTGGTATCTGGAAAGGACAGCGCTAGGAAGAAGGAGAAACGCGACTGCACAAAAACTACGCCTGAAAGCGCCAGCCACCCAAGGTTTGCACGCGGTTGGGACAGTTCTTGCCCTAATCATCGAGTGTCTTCCCTAGCGTTACAGCGCGGACACTGCAGTTTACTCTGAGTCAGAGGTACTCGAAAGCTGTTTGCGGCTGTTCCGTTGCGGAGCCGTCGCGCAAGGGTAAGTGGAAGCAATCTCTGTGAAGACAGGGGCTAATGTTCCAAGAAGCGAGTGGGTGTCTCGCAAAGTTGCGTTCCAGGGGGCCGCAATCTTGTGGCCTTGTACCTTTGGGGGTCGAGCAAAATATCCCGATCCTTTCCAGATATCGATCCGGCGAATGACTTCGTGCATAACTTCCGGACTACGGCAAACCGGAAGCTATCAATCATCTTTTACCCATCGTGAGACATAGGCAGAGTCTTTATAATAAGGATGGCGGAAGATGTCGGGTTCGACGTGATAATTACCTCCGATCAAAACATCCGTCACCAGCAAAAGCTGGGTGGCCGAAAATTCGCTTTGGTCGTCCTCGGGCTCCAATTTCAGCGCGGCCTCCGCGTGGCGAATTTTTCCCGCAGACGACCAGCTTCTCCGAGCCTACTCCGGTTAGGCGTCAAAACTCTCGACTCGTGCCGACCAGGATTGTTTCCCTTGCCGATCGGCGCAGAGAAACTGGTAGGCCCTGACACCGGGGAAACTCCAGCGTGCGAGAAGTCTTGGCGACGGCCCCAGCAACCATTCAGGGCTTACTCTACAGTACAGGCATACAAGCAGACGCTGTCCACGGGCATGGCCGTGCCCCTTGAGATGTCAGAAATCGCCGGCTATGATGAGCGAAGCGACAACATGCACGTCGAAACGATGGGTCCGCCTCTGAAGTGATCCGATGCGCACCTGGGTCTACAATCCTCATGTTGGAGGCGTCAAGATCCGTCCCGCGGTTCGGCTGCGCACTGAACGGAGAATCCGAGCTTACGCCCAGGCCCATTACGACGGCAAGTTCACTCGTCTCGACATTCGCTTCCGCGGCGCGCTGTGCTACATCGATGCCTACACCGAGCCCCGGCAAGTTGTCCCGCTACACCTCTGCCGGCTGCGATATTTTGGCGACGAGGAGGCGTGGACCATGGCGTTTTACACTTATAGTCACGAGAAGTACGAGCCATGCGTGTTCGGCAACGGCACGTTTCAGGGAACCCCAGAGGAAGCATTTGAAATTGGCGCGATCTATCTCAAGAGCTAGCCACGAGCGGCCCGTTTCTGTTTTCCCAGCCGAGAGACTTTCAGCACTTTTAGTTGAAATATGGGTATTTGTTTACCGAGGGGAGCCGTAAAGCCCCTTGCCTTCAGGCATGGGATATAAGATTTCTGGAAAACTATTGACGAAAGAAAAGCGAAGGGCTATAAGGCCCCTATGATGCTAGGATTCAAGTCCAATAACAAGGTCTTGCCCCTGCTCGAAAAGTTTCTGCGGGACCTGCGCTTTGGTGCGCGCACGCTGCGGAAGACTCCGGGATTCACCGCCGTTGCCGTGCTTACTTTAGCGCTCGGCATCGGCTTGAATACGGGCATCTTCACGATTCTAAATGGCGCAGCTCTGCGTCTTCTGCCCATTCCGCATGCGGACCAAGTCCTCGGCGTGTCGCAAACCTACCGCAAGCTCGATGGTTCCATTCATCGCAATGTTCGGGAGAATGCCAGCTTTTTTTCCTATTCCGAATACCGGGCCTACCGCGAACAGAATCACGTCTTCACCGGCCTTCTGGCCTATGCACCTTTCATCGAGGTGAATCTGGGCGGAGCGCATGCGCAGCATCTTCTCGGAGCGCTTACCTCCTGCAACTATTTTGACGTGCTGGAAATGCCTCCTGCTCTTGGCCGTGGTTTCACCGACGCGGAATGCTCCGCGGGAAACACAGCTCCCGTGGTGGTACTGAGTGAGGCCCTGTGGCGCCGAGCGTTCGGTGCAGACCCTTCGATCGTTGGAAAGCCAATCACGCTCAATCGCGTTCCGTTCACGGTTGTTGGGATCGCCCTTCCGGGGTTTCAAGGTAGCGAGCCGGTGCCATCGCAGTTTTGGGCGCCCTTGACGTTGCAGAGTACTCTCCTCCATGAGCCGGATCGCCTGGCCGACGATTCTCAAAGCTGGCTCGGACTCATCGGGCGCATGAAGCCCGGTATGTCCTTGAAACAAGTTCGCGCTGATCTCGCGGTAATCGCCGCCCAAATCGATCTGCGTGATCCGGGGCGCATCACCACGCTTTCAATCGATACAGCCACGATGTTCTCTGTCCCTGAAGAGCGATTCGTGTTGCTGAGCATGGGCGGCGCCCTTCTCTTTGCCGTTGGCATGGTCCTGCTGATTGCCTGCGCGAACGTCGCCAGTCTGCTGCTCGCACGCGCCACGGGACGCCGCAAAGAAATTGCGGTGAGGCTCGCGATGGGCGCCAGCCAAGGACGCCTGATCGCGCAACTGCTGACCGAAAGTCTCTTGGTCGCGGCCCTGGCCGGTTTGCTGGGTTCGCTGATCTCGTTCTGGTCCACCGTGGGCCTGGTGCGATTTCTTCAATCCCACGTTTCCGCCGGATATTGGCCTGTGGCGCTGAACATCCATCCCGATCTTCACGTTCTGGCCTACGCCCTTGGATTGACTTTGCTTACCGGGGTCGCTTTCGGCCTGGTGCCAGCGCTCCAGTCTTCGCGAGCAGACCTCAATTTCGCGATGAAGGGCGAAAGTGCAGGCTCCGAGGACAAGCCCCGCTCGAGAAATTTCTTGCGCGGCGCGCTCGTGGCGGCGCAAGTTGCCGCTTGCATGATCTTGTTGTTCGCTGCGGGGCTTTTGCTGCGGGGTCTTCACCGCGCACAAACTGTTGAACCTGGTTTCCGCATGAAGAATGTCGCCGTGCTCTCCTTCGATCTCACCGCTGCTGGATACAACAATGCGCGAGCGCAAGTGTTGCAGCGGCAGTTGGTTCAGCGAATCGCCGCGCTCCCCGGCGTGAGGGGAGTAGCGCAAGCCAGCGCCGTCCCGCTCGACGACAATCACCGTGTCACGGACCTCTTGATCGCGGGCCGTGAAGAGCACGCGGCTGTCGAGTACAACTACGTCTCGCCGGCATTTTTTCCGCTGCTGGGCATTCCGATCGTGCGTGGCCGTAATTTCACCGAGGCGGAGAATCAAGCCGACGCTCCCCTGGTGATCCTCCCGGAATCAACGGCCCGCCTTCTCTGGCCGAATCAGGATCCCATCAGCAAGACGATTCGTTTGAACGCCGGCTATCAGGATGCCGCGGGCAACCTCATTCGAAAGGACACCAGCTACGAGGTTGTGGGCGTGGCGAAAGATGCGCAGGTCTCCTACCTGGGCCGCGCCGACAACAGATTTTACGCCTATTTTCCGGCTGGTCCCAAACAGCAGTTGGATCTGCGCGTCTTGATTTCTGGCACCGCAAGCGCGCCCAGAATGGATGACCTCCGCGCCATCGTTGGCAGCGTCGATCCGGAACTCGCCGTGGAGATCGCTCCTCTTGAAGAAAATCTCAAGACCTGGCTGACGCCGGGGCGGATTTTTTCGACTCTGTCCGGATTCCTCAGCGCCCTCGCCTTGCTCCTCTCCGCCATTGGCGTGTATGCGTTGGTCTCCTATGTGGTGAGCCGGCGCGTGCGCGAAATTGGAATCCGCATGGCGCTGGGAGCGGCCCAGCGCGATGTCCTGAGCCTCGTTCTGCGCCAGGCGATGCGTCCCGTGACGATCGGCGCGTTGATTGGCATCGCGGGCTGCGCCGCTGTCGCTTGGGCTCTGACAGCGCTTTTGCCCTGGGACGTCTCCTTGCGTTTTCTATATGGCATTAGTCCCGCAGATCCCGCGGCTTTCCTGGGCGTTCCCGGATTCCTGCTCAGTGTGGCCGTTCTGGCTAGCTACATCCCGGCTCGCCGCGCCATGAAGGTCGATCCGATGGTCGCCCTGCGCTACGAGTGACGCCAATCCACCGATTGTGTAATCGGACATGTTCGTACTAAAACGATGTGAAACTTCGCGACTTTGGCCACTGTGCGATTGCGCTCACGCTCGAGTGTGGGTTGAGTCAAAATAGATAACCCGCCCTGGAGGTTCTGCATGCTGGAAGGTAACCTTTGCAAAACGCTTTTTATGTTACTAGTCTCCGCTTTCGCCGTCGCAGTGCAACAGGCGCCGGCGCCGCACGTCGTTGACCTAATTGCTCCCGACGGGCTCAAGCTCAAGGGGACATTTTTTGCCGCCGCGGCGTCAGGGCCCGGCGTGCTTCTGCTGCATCAGTGCAACCGGCAGCGCAAGGTGTGGGACGACCTTGCGACGCGCATGACGGCGGCCGGCATGAATGTGATGACGGTGGACTTGCGCGGCTACGGCGATTCGGAAGGCACGCCGATCGACAAGCTCACGCCGGAACAGATCAACGCGGTGTTCAACGAAAAGATGCCGCTGGACGTGGAAACAGCTTACAAATTCCTGGTCGCGCAACCAACCGTCTCTCCAGGCATTCTCGCCGCGGGCGGGGCGAGCTGCGGCGTCAACCAATCCGTGCACTTGGCGATGGAGCACCCCGAAATCAAGGCGTTGGTGCTGCTCTCGGAAATCACCGACACGGAGGGGCGCAATTTTTTGCGCGCACATCCGTCGCTGCCACTGCTCCTCGCCACCGCCGAAGACGATGCCGATCCCGGCGTCTCCGACCTGATGCAATGGCTTTCCACGTTTTCGACTAATCCGCACACGAAATTCGTGCGCTACAAGACCGGCGGGCACGGCGTGGAGATGTTCGCCGCGCACCCGGAGCTTCCGACGACGATTGTGGATTGGGTCAAGATCACAGTTCGTTCGCCCAACGTCGCTACGGCGAAAGCCTCGCCGAACGCGTCGCCGAAGACGCAATTTCTCGACGCGCTCGACCAGCCCAGCGCCGCGGCCAACGCCGCGCAGCTCTATGCCCAAGCCTTTGGCAAAAATCCGAATGGCGCGGCGGTTTCCGAGTTGGTTCTCAATCGCCTCGGCTATGATCATCTTCAGAACGGCGACAAAAAGGGCGCGATCGCCATTCTCAAGGTCAACGCCAGCCTTTATCCCGACTCACCCAATGTTTACGACAGCCTCGGCGACGCGTACCTTGCCGACGGGCAGAACGATTTGGCGCGGCAGAATGCGCAGAAGGCGATTGAGCTGCTGGCGCACGACATCACCGATCCGGAAGATCGACGCAAGGCGATCCGCGACAGCGCGGAGCAGAAGCTGAAGCAGCTCAGCCAGCCGCATTGAAGCGTTCTACGCATCGCTTTTGGAATTGTGCCGACTATGCCATGGCTTAACTCGTATTCGTGCTTTATCCTGCCCCGAGCCACTCCGTGTGGAGTGCCGGTGGTCGGAGCAATGTTTGCATCACCACGCAATACTGTTCTGTTTTCTCTCGCAATCCGCGCAGTTGTTCCGGGGTTGCCTTAGGCGCAGCAACATCAAAATGGAGATGAACGCTCTCAAAGCCGACGGGCACGTCTTTTGATATGCCAAGGGTGCCTCGAAGGTCCAAGTCTCCCTCCACGGTGACCTCAATACGTTCGGTTGGTATGCCCATAGCCGCAGCGACCATCTGACAGGTGATCTGCGCGCAAGCCGCCAGAGCCCCAAGCAAAAGGTCGCCGGAACAGGCGCCGGTACCGCCACCTCCGACTCCCTTGTGGGCTTCGGCATTGTATATGGCTCGTCCGATATCGACCGAGCATGTAACCGGAACATCCGTCTGCCTGCCTTTCGCCCGGAGAGTGATTTGCGAAGCATTTGGGTCCTTGCGGTATTGCTCTTTCAGTGGTTTCTGAAGCGATCGAAGATCCATGGCAACCTCGTTCTTTCACTCTCGGCCATTATTCGCTGACCTGGGCAGCTTCGGCGAAGCGGTCTTGAAACCGTTCCATCTGCTTGTTAGCATATATGCGCCTCAGGGGTACGCGCATGCCCAAATTCGTCATCGAACGCGAAATACCGGGAGCCGGGAAACTATCCGACGCCCAATTGCGGGAAATCTCCCAAAAGTCGATCAGCGTTCTGAAGGCAATGGGTCCCGAGATCCACTGGCTCCATAGCTATGTAACCGGCGACAAGGTTTACTGCGTCTACCTCGCTCCGGACGAGGCGACGGTCAAGGAACACGCGCGAAGGGGAGGCTTCCCCGCGAATCGCATCTCCGCAGTCCGCAGAATGATCGACCCGACAACTGCGGAATGAGCGTCGGTTGGAATGCGCCGGGGGCTGGGGGCCTAAGCAGTTGGACACCAATCATGTGGCTCGGTCGTCTGGGCCCGTGGCCGCAACCGAGCGAGCCGCAGCATATGGCATCAGCACGTCCTCAACAGCTTTCTCGACCGGCATCGCCCAACCTTCTAACCAGGCCGTCGTGCCTGCTGTGTTGGTCAATACCTGCCGTGCCGGGTCCAAAGCGGATTCCAGCTTGGCCTGTTCTGCGGGCGTGAGCGGAGCACCAATGCTTTGGCGCACCGCCGCCGCTGCTCCTGCCAGCCGCAGCGAACGCTCTGCTTCGAGTTGTGCCGCCGCTGAGCACGCGAAACACTCCAGCAGGCGGGCAATTCCGCGCTTATGTTCCAGTTCCTGGAAAATTTTTATGCTTTCCCGATACAGAGAGTGCGCTACTGGATAATTCCGCTGTTCCCTCGCCAAGCTTCCCAGATCAGCCAATGTGCCAGCAATGCCCCAGCGGTCACCCAGTTCCCGGAAAATTGTCAGGCCCTGTTCGTACAATGTTCGCGCGGCCGCGGAATCACCGTGATCGCGTGCGACATCCCCCTGGTAGTTCAGCGACCAGGCGACACCTGTCCGATCTCCCAGGCCTCGGAAGATTGAGAGACACTCCGCGTAAAGGGAGCGCACGCGGCCATAGTCACCCTGCAATTTGACGACATTCGCCAGGTTACTGAGAGAACGAGCGACAGCCTTCTGGTCGCCCAATTCTCTCCACAGCGCTAGGCTTTCTTCGAACAGAGAGTGCGCAACGGCGACGGCACCCTGGTCCCGAGCATGGACCGCCAGCGCGTTTAGAGAAACGGCGACGCCCTGCTTGTCACGCAACTGACGCGCGATGTCTAGGTTTTCCCTGATGAGCACATCCGCCGAGGCGTAATCTCCCTGCTCGCCCGCGAGCACGCCTGCGGCAAAAAGAGCACGCGCGCGCGCATTCGTGGGAGCTGCTGCCCCTGCCATCGTCAGCAGCTTGCCCAGCCTGTTCCTACCTTCGGCGAGATACTCGCGCGTCTCCCAGAAGTGAAACAGGGCCGCGCCGAGGCGCAGGCCCCACTCCGCATCTCCGGTTTCTGTTAGCCACTCAAGGCCCGCGCGAAAATTGTCATGTTCTAACGCGAAGCGTTCCAGCCATTCCGCTCGTTCCGCGCCGCTCTGGTCTGTAGCCTCTTCTTCTGCCAGCACCAGGCAGTAGGCGGCATGGGCGCGCTTCGTCAAGGCGTCCTCCAAGCTTGCCTCCAGTTTTTCCCGAGCGTATTCGCGAATCGTTTCCAGCATCACGAACCGCGATTCACCGTTCGCTTGCTCAACCTGCTGAAGCAGGCTTTTGTCCACCATGGATGTCATACCGTCGAGCAGGTCCAAATCGAGATCACCTTTGGTGTCGCACACAGCTTCCACGCCCTCCAGAGTACATCCCCCCACGAACACCGATAATCTTCGGAAAAGCTTTTGCTCGGCAGCATTCAGAAGGTCGTAGCTCCAGTCGATTGCGCCCCGA
>Ga0209804_1002347_pt1 | contig 11490 bp, 11 predicted proteins | sample GraSoiAngelo_139_FD_185896 | JGI IMG/M metagenome (GOLD analysis project Ga0209804, IMG submission 185896) | Grasslands soil microbial communities from the Angelo Coastal Reserve, California, USA - 14_0929_12_20cm (SPAdes) (version 2) | ecosystem: Environmental > Terrestrial > Soil > Grasslands ... | reverse complement strand
TCTGGTGCGCGAGCTCGAGGCGCAGCTCGGCTTCCGGCTGTTCGACCGCACCACGCGGCGTGTGTCGCTCACCGAGTTCGGCGTGAAATTCCTGCCGATCGCCGACCGCAGTTTGCTCGACCTCGAGGCCGCGGCCGCGAACATCGGCCGCGCGGCGACGGAGGCGGACCGTCACCTGTGCATCGGCGCGACCCCGCTCGTCGCAGCCGGGCTGCTGCCGCCGGCGATTGCGGAATATGCGAAAAGAAAGCCGGAGCTCGAGATCCGCGTCTACGACGCGCGCCGGCCTCGCCTGATCGAAATGGTGCAATCGGGCGAGATCGACGTCGGGCTGACCGCGTTCCAGCACGCCGCGCCGGGCGTGACCAAGATCCCGTTGGTGCGCTTTTCGCTCATCCTCATCCAGGCGGAAAGCGCGCCGCGTGATCTGGGGCCGCGAGTCCGATGGGTGGACATCGCCGCGCGCAAGTTTGTCGGCGGCCCGCCCGACGCCGCGGTCCAGGAGCTCATCGACGAGCATCTGCGGCGCGTCGGCCGGCACCGACGGCCGGAGATCGTGTGCAATTACCTGGAGACGCAGATTGCGATGGTCGAGAGCGGCGCAGGCGTTGCCGTCATGCCGACGCTGGCGCTGCCGGCGTGCCTCAAGCGCAGGGTCACGCTGCACGCGCTCGTGGATCCGGTCGCCTCCGGCACTCTCTACTGGATCGTGAATCGCGCGCGCAAGCTTTCCGCCGCGGCTGACGGGTTCAACGCATTCCTCAGAGAATACGTCTCCGGCGTGCTCGAGCGCTGGCCGCCTGCCGCCGCCAAGGCGGCTTGAACCTGGATCGTCTTACTGGGTGATCGCGGTGCGGAACGCCGCGGGAGGCTCGTGCGCGATGGCCCCGCCGGCGGCGCCCTGCAGCACCAACGACGAGAGCTTGAGCTCGGCATCGCCCGAGCGGATCGGCCGGAAGGTGACGATCAGGAATTCGGCGTCCGCGGCCACGCGGCCCGTTCCGGACGCGCCCACGAAAATGGAGCCGCCCGGATTGACGCGGTAGCTAAAGCTGCCGTCGCTGAAGGACCCGCCGGGCCGCACTGCGACCGCCTCGAGGAGTTTCGCGTCGAAGCTCAGTTGCAGCGGCGAGGCGCGCACCGGCTGATCGGAAGTGAGCTTGAGCGCCACGTTGAAGTTGCTCCCCGCCTGCACGCGCTCAGGTCCTTCCCAGCGCAGCTGCGCGGCACGCGACGCGCCGGCTGCGGACGATGGCTCGGGCGTTCTTGCAGGAGCCGGCGCAGCGCCGGCGGTCGCGGCCGTGGGCGTATCGAGCTTCATCGCCGCGGTCACGGCAAGCTCCTCGCGCACGCCAAGGGGCAAGTAGACGAGCGTGACCCCGTCAGCCTTGATCGACTCGACGCGGTAGTCGTCGTCGAGCATCTCGCCTTCGCGGACCGTCAGCACGCGATCGTCGCGGGCGAGCACCACGCGCGCCGTGCCATCGTGCACCACCTGCCCGACGATGCGGTAAGGCATGGGAGGCGGCACCGCGGCCAGCGCCGCGACCGGGGCAGCCTGCACGAGCGGCCGCGACGCAGTCCATGAACGAAAACCGAACAGCTCGCCGCGCGGCTTGCCGAGCGCATCGCGCGAAGGCAGCGCAGCGAAGCGCCCGTCCGAAGAAGGACCGCGCGCTTCGGTTTTCGCTGGCTGCGCGGAGCCAGGCTGCGGGCGCTCAGGCAGCAGCAGGCCCGCAGCGATCACCCCCGCGACGGCCACGGCCAGCAAACCCAGAATTCGCCTCTTGCGCAATGCGGCACCCCTGCAGGCACGAACATGTATAGACGCCCAGTAAAGCTCAATCGACCGCTCTCCGCAAGGGGGCTCGAGGCGACGGTGAGGTAAATTACACCGACCATGGCCATGAATCGGATCCTCGTCATCGGCGCGGCCGGCATGCTCGGCCGCAAGCTCCTGCAGAAGCTGGCGCAAGACGCTTCTCTGGGCGCAAGCCAGATCACGCACGCGACCCTGCACGACATCGTCGCGCCGCAGCCCCCGAGCCACGCGGCGTTTCAGGCGCGCTCGGTGGCATCGGATCTGTCGCTCGCCGGCGAGGCCGACAAGCTCGTGGCCGAGCGCCCGAGCGTCATTTTTCATCTCGCGGCCATCGTCTCGGGCGAGGCCGAGGCTGATTTCGAGAAGGGCTACCGCGTCAATCTGGAGGGCACGCGCCAGCTCTTCGAGGCGATCCGCAAAGTCGGCGCCGGCTACCGCCCGCGCGTCGTCTTTAGCTCTTCGATTGCCGTGTTCGGCGCGCCGTTTCCCGAGGCGATCGACGACGAGTTCGTGAGCGCTCCGCTGACCAGCTACGGCACGCAAAAGGCCATGGCGGAGCTGCTGCTTTCCGACTATACCCGCCGCGGTTTTCTCGACGGCATCGGCATCCGTCTGCCCACGGTCTGCGTGCGGCCCGGCAAGCCCAACCGCGCCGCCTCGGGCTTTTTCTCGGGAATCATTCGCGAGCCCCTCAATGGGCAGCAAGCCGTGCTGCCGGTTTCCGAGGACGTGCGTCATTGGCACGCGTCGCCGCGCGCGGCGGTCGGGTTTCTGCTGCATGCGGCTGCATTGCCGGGGGAGCGGATCGGGCCGCGGCGCAATCTCACGATGCCCGGTCTTTCGGTGACGGTAGCCGAACAGATCGCCGCGCTGCGGCGGGTTGCCGGGGATGCGCCCGCTCGCCTCATTCGACGCGAACCCGACCCTGCGATCATGGGCATCGTCAAAGGCTGGCCGGAAAATTTCGACGCGAGGCGCGCGCGCGAGCTGGGCTTTCAAGCCGACGCGAGCTTCGAGGAGATCATCAGAATATATATCGAGGAAGAGCTCAAGGCCTGACCTGAAAACGCTATCATCATGAGATGGTTCAGGCGCGGCGCACGAAGAGGGCCAAACCCGTGGGTTCGCTGACGAGCGCCAATGAGCTGGTCGATTCCGGGGCACTGCCGCCTGACCCCGATCCGGACGAGGTCCTCGACGTCGCCGTGGCTTATACCTTTCCTGCGAGCGACCCCATCGCGGTGGACTCGGCGTTCCGGCGCGCGCTGTGCCGGCAACAGAAGAAGACGACGCAGAAGTAGCGCTATCCCCGGCGCCCTCCCCGCCAGAGCTCGCGGCTCGCCAGCCTCGCGCCCTGCACCAGCGCTTCGAGCTTCGCCCACATGATCGACGGATGGACGCGGCGGTGAAACGGCCCCTGCGCGAAGCCGCAGTCGGTGCCGGCGATCACGTTGTCGCGTCCCAGCGCGCGCGCGAACCGCACGATGCGCTCGGCCACGAGTTCGGGATGCTCGACGATGTTGGTGGCGTGGCTGATGACCCCCGGCACGAGGACTTTTCCATCGGGCAGCTTGACGTCTTCCCACACGCGCCACTCGTGCTCGTGGCGCGGGTTCGCCGCCTCGATGAGATACGCGCCGGCGCGCACGCTGAGGATCAGGTCGACGATGTCGCTCAGCGCGACGTCGCTGGTGTGCGGTCCGGGCCAGCTTCCCCAGCAGACGTGGTAGCGCACGCGATCCTCGGGAACGCCCTCCAGGGCATGATTGAGCGCCTCGACGTGCAGCGCGACCCAGCGGCGATAGTCGTCGAATTTCGCCGGAGGCACCATCCGGTCGTAGGTCACCGCGAGGCGCGCGTCGTCGAGCTGCAGCAGCAGGCCCGCGTCGATGATCGCCCGGTACTCGACCCGCATGGCGTCGGCGATGGCGTGGAGGCAGTCCGCGTCGCTCTTGTAGTACTCGTTTCTCCGGTCCGGGATCACGCTCGCCGGCGCCGCGACGGGAAGAAATCCCTCGACCATGCCGGCCGCCTCAAGCGCGGCCTTGAAGTTCGCGATGTCGCGCTCGATCTCGGCCTGGCCGGTGTACGCGATGGGCGCCACGCACACTGCCTCGTCGGCCGTCGCGCCGGCCGTGGCCGGGGGACCGCTCGCCGCGTCGAGCTCGGCGTAAAACTCAGGGAAACGCGCGCGGTCGGCGCCGCGCGCAAAAGGATGGGCGCCGGGCTTCAGCGGCCGGCGCTCGAAGCCGCTCAGGCGCTCGAGCGCGTACTGCGACCAGCTGATCGACTTGCCGAATTCGCCGTCGCTCGGCGTGTCGATGCCGACCTCGGCCTGCCGCCCCACAATTTCGGCGACTGAACTCCTCAGGCAATCCTGGTAGGCGTGCTCGTCGTAGGGCTGCCTGCGCTGCTTCGCGCCGATGAACTGCAACAGCGGCGCCGGACGGATGAGGCTGCCGACATGGGTAGTGAGAATGCGCTCGGTGCTGCGCCTCAGATCGCGTCCTCCTCGACTTCTTCTTGCGTGATCCTATCGTCGCACGCCGTGGATGGCCTGTTTCAGAATCGGCGCCGCAGGCCGACGGAGATGCGGGTCCCGCCGATGCTCGGCCCGGAGCGCTTGAGAGTGATTTGTCCGCCGCTGCCGCTGTCGCGGTCGAGCTGGTTCTGATAGTTGATCACGCCGAGCCGGCCGAACAGCGTCCACGCCTGCGGCCGCTGCTCCAACGAGCGCTCGAAGGGATCGACGCGGCGCTTCCCGCCGAACATATCGAGGCCGTGCAGCTCGTCGAGCTCGCGCATGCCGGAAGGCGAGAGCTGGCGCGCCAGGGCAGGCGCAGCTTCGGAGCGCTCGAGCGCCTGCGGCGAGTAGGCCTGCGCGGCCGCTTCGCCCGCGCAAACAACGATCAGCGCCATGACACCAGGCATGGCGAGACGCACCGCAATTTCGACTGCCCGCATGCGCGCTCTCCGCGAATGCATGCAGGCTGCCGGCCGCAGGTTAAGCGCCGTGACGGCCCGCAATAGTCCATTCGCGCAGGCGTAGTCCTTGTGGACTATCCGGCACTGACCTTGATTCATGCATTGCTGCGTTTGGGTAGCAGCGAAAATGCGCTCGTGGCGAGAAGCAGGCAGCTGGCGAGCAGTGCGCCGGAGAGGCCGCCGCGCGCTTCGATCAGCAGGCTGGCGAAGGCCGGGCCCAGGATCTGCCCGGTCGCGAACGCGGCGGTCATGGCAGCCATCAGCCGCGCAGCATGCGGGCCGGCCACCCGCAGGGCTTCCTGCATGCCGGTCATCGTGACGACCATGAAGCTGCCGCCGACGCAGAGCGCCGCGGCGAGGATGCCGGCGAGGCCGTGCACCGCCAGCGGCGCGACGACGCCGAGTGCCATGACCAGCTGGGCGAGCGCCCATAACAGGCGATGACCGATGTGTCTTGAATACAGGGCCGTAAGAACGGTGGATGCCGCCGCGGCGGCGCCGAAGGCCGGCCAGGCCCAGCCGAACAGCGCCGGATCGGCGATTTCAGCGCGCGCCATCGCCGGGAGGAAGGTCGCGGGAATGATATAGCCGAAGCCGAACGCGCCGTAGCAGAGCACCAGAGGCCACCAGTGCGCGTTCCACCGCCCGGCTGCCGGGCTGCGCGCTGAACCGTCCGGGACGAACACGCGCCACAGGAGGATTGTCGGAACTAGACATATCCCGCCGAGAACGATCCAAGTCTGGCTCGATGGAGCGCTCCACGCCATCAATATTGCGCAAAGCGCGCCCACGACGACGATGCCGACCCCAACGCCGGCGTACACGGCTCCAGCCAACGTCGTGCGCCCCGTCAGGCGCGGCAAACACCACGCCGACACGTGAACCAGCACCCAGGCGCTCGCTATTCCGGCGGCGAGGCGCAGCGCCGCCCACACGGCGAACTGATGGGTGATTCCCATGGCAAGCGTGGTGCCTGCAATGGCGAGCAGGCCGACGCGGATCACCTTCCCCGATCGAGGGAAAAACCCCGCTGAGAGCGCACCCAAGAGATAGCCCAGGTAGTTCGCCGAGGCGAGCCAGCCGCCCGCGGCGAGCGACAGGCCGCTGTCGGCCTGCATCATCGGCAGCAGCGGCGTGAAGGCGAAGCGGCCGATGCCCATGGCCACCGCGAGGCAAGCGAGGCCCGCGAGCGCGATACGCACGCGCGCAGTCTAGGTTGACATCTCGTTCACTAAAAATGAATAATTTAGAAGAAGTTGTTCTCTAAAAGAGATTATAGATTTATGGACCTCGCCGGCCTGCGCATCTTCAAGGCCGTCGCCGAGACCGGCGGCATCACCAAGGCTGCCGCGCGCCTGCACCGCGTGCCGTCGAACGTCACAACGCGCGTGAGGCAGCTCGAGGAGAGCCTCGGCACGGCGCTGTTTCACCGCCACAAGCGGCGCCTGACGCTCTCCGCCGAGGGCAAGCTCCTCCTCGCCTATGCCGAGCGCCTGCTGCGGCTTTCGTCCGAGGCCCAGGCTGCGCTGCGCAGCGGTGCGCCGCGCGGCACGCTGCGCCTCGGCTCGCTCGAGAGCACCGCGGCGACGCGCCTGCCGCAGGTGCTGTCGCGTTATCACGCCGCGTATCCCGAGGTTCGCCTCGAGCTCGTTACCGGCACCACCGGCGCGTTGGTCGCTTGGGTCCTCGGCGGCGACATCGAGGCTGCGTTCGTGGCCGAGCCGTTTACCGCCGAGGGACTCGAATCGCTTCACGCGTTCACTGAGGAGCTGGTGCTGGTCGCCCCCAAGGGCTTCCCGCGCATCCGCTCGGCCAAGGAGATCGGGCACACTGCGATCCTCGCCTTCGCTACGGGATGCTCATACCGGCGCCGGCTCGAGGCCTGGCTTGGCGGCTCGGGCATTGCGCCTGAGCAGGTGATGGAATACGGCTCGTATCACGCCATCATTGCCTGCGCCGCGGCGGGTTCGGGTGTCGCCGTGGTGCCGCGCTCGGTGATCCGTGCCGTGCGCCGCGACAAGGAGCTGCGCATCCAGCCATTGCCGCAAGCGCTAGCGCGCGCACGAACGCTGCTCGTGTGGCGCAAGGGTCACAAATCGACCGCGCTCGACGCACTGCAAGCCGAAGTGAGGCGATCGCCCGCGCGGCGCAGGCGCTTGCCAGCAGCGCCGCAGAACTGAAGGCGAGGCCTGCGTACTGGCGTGGCCATGGGCTATGATCGGCCGCGTGAAAATCTGCATCGTCTCCGACAGCCACGATCGCGCCGACGCGCTCGAGCGCGCAGTCAACGACGCGGCAGCCGAAGGTGCGCAGGCGATCGTGCATTGTGGCGACCTGATCGGCGCCCACACGCTGCGACCCGCGTTGCGCGCGGGAATACCCATGCATGTCATTCACGGAAACAACATGGGAGACCCGCTTGCGCTGCACAATCTGTCGCGCGCGAGCGGCGGGCTGCTCCAATACCACGGCCCCGACGCGCGCCTGGAGCTGGGCGGTCGAAAGATCTTCCTGGTGCACTACCCCGAGTACGGCTATGCGATGGCCTGCACCGGAAACTGGGACCTGGTGTGCTGCGGGCACTCCCATCAGGCGGGCGTCGAGCGCGTCGCGACCGTGAAGGGCGGCAGCGCCTGGCTCGTCAATCCCGGCACCATCGCCGGCCTCTCCGCGCCGGCGACCTGGGTGCTGGGCGATCTTGACGCGATGCGCTACGAGGTATTCAAGCTCTCTATGGCCGCATAGAGCGCGTCGCTCACCTGGGCGCGCAGCGCCGTCTAGAATCGAAGCGCTCCTGTAGGAGGAGACGCTGATGTTCACCAATAATCCATTTGCTGCATCGGCCGATTTTTGGTCCCCGCTCGTCATGCAGCTCTACGTCGTCCTGATGATCGTCCTGGTCGCGGCGGGGACGCTGTTCGACATCGTGCACAAGGGCAGCGCCAAGTACTTTTTCGATCATTGGCGGAAATCGAAAAGCAAAGGGCCGCAGCAAGTCGGTGGCGGCGAATTGGTGTCACTCGCCGTCAAGACCGGCCTTGTGGACGTCCTCGCGTCCGGGGAATTCTGCAACGCGCGCCGCCGCCTCGCCCATCTGCTGACCATGTACGGCTTCCTGATCTACGTCATCACGACCGCCGTCATGGTATTCGGCTACCCGACGCCCGCGGCTCCGACGCCCGCCCTATTGCCGCTGCTTTGGTGGATGGGCGGCCTGATGATTTGCCTCGGCGGATACTGGTTCTGGTTCTTCATTCGGGTTGATGTTGCTGCTGAGGGCAACTCGGCGTTGCGCATCATGCCCGCGGATCTGTTCATCCTCTCGCTTCTGGGCAGCGTGACGCTGGGCCTGATCTGGGCCTACCTGCAAACGAGGGCCAGTTCCGGGGCCAACGTGTTCTTCGGCTTGTACATCATCGCCACGACGGTGCTGTTCGCATCGGTACCGTGGTCCAAGTTCGCTCACATGTTTTTCAAGCCCGCGGCGGCGTTCGAAAAAAGGGTTTCCTACGCGAACGGCACGAGAAGCAACTTGCCCGGCCCCGCCGACAAGCCCGAGCAGTTCGGCAGCGCTCGCGAACACGCCCGGCACTACTGATCAGGGAGACGACGAAACCCGTGCCGACCTTCGTCTACATGACCCGGTGCGACGGTTGCGGACACTGCGTCGACATCTGCCCCTCCGACATCATGCACATCGACAAGACCTATCGGCGTGCCTACAACATCGAGCCGAACATGTGCTGGGAGTGCTACTCCTGCGTGAAGGCATGTCCGCAGAACGCCATCGATGTCCGCGGCTATGCCGACTTTGCCCCGCTGGGGCACAGTGTCCGGGTGCTTCGGGAAGAGGCAAAGGGGACCGTTTCGTGGCGGCTCAAGTTCCGCGACGGCCGCGAGAAGAACTTCGTGTCCCCGGTCCGCACGACCCCCTGGGGATCGATCAAGGGGCCGGCCGAATACGATGCGCCCCGCCCCGAGGACTTCGCCAAGCAAGAACTCGCACACGAACCGGAAGCGCTCAAGATCAGCGGCGGATTGCCCGCGCTGCGTCCGGAGCAACTCAAGCGGGGAGTCGCCTGATGGGGCTTTTCGGAGGAAGGAAAACCGTATTCGTCGACGCGGACATCCTCGTCATCGGCGGCGGGATGGCCGGTTGCGGGGCGACCTACGAATCCCGGTACTGGGGACGCGACCTGAAGATCGTCTGCGTCGAAAAAGCGAACATCGAGCGCAGCGGCGCCGTCGCCCAGGGTCTCTACGCCATCAACTGCTACATGGGCATGCAATGGGGCGAGAACCAGCCCGAGGACCATGTCCGCTATGCCCGCAACGACCTCATGGGCCTCGTGCGTGAGGACCTGGGCTACGACATCGCCCGGCATGTGGACTCCACGGTGCACAAGTTCGAGGAATGGGGCCTGCCGATCATGCGGGACCCGAAGACCGGACGCTACCAGCGCGAAGGCAAATGGCAGATCATGATCCACGGCGAAAGCTACAAGCCGATCGTCGCCGAGGCCGCGCGCAAGGCAGCGACCGAGGTCTACAACCGGATCATGGTCACCCACCTGTTGATGGACACGAAGAAGGCCAACAGGGTCGCCGGCGCCGTCGGGTTCAACGTCCGCACGGGTGACTTCCATGTGTTTCGCGCGAAGGCCGTCATCGTCTGCGCCGGTGGCGCGTCGCACATCTTCAAGCCGCGCGCCGTGGGCGAGGGAATGGGACGGACCTGGTATGCGCCCTGGAGCAGTGCGTCTGCCTACGCTTTGCCAATCCAGGTCGGCGCCAAGATGACGCAGATGGAGAACCGCATCGTCCTGACCCGTTTCAAGGACGGCTACGGCCCCGTGGGCGCGTACTTCCTGCATCTGAAGACGTACACGCAGAACGGCTATGGCGAGGAGTACGAGAAGAGGTGGTACGAGGACACCAAGGCTTTGGTGGGCGACTATATCGACCGTCACCCCGTGCCGACCTGCCTGCGCAACCACGCCATCCTGAGGGAAGTCGCGGCCGGCCGCGGCCCCATCCGCATGGTGACCAAGGAGGCCTTCCAGGACCCCCACAAGGAGATCGTCGGCTGGGAGAACTTCCTGGGCATGACGATCGGGCAAGCGGTCGTCTGGGCGTCGCAGAACATCGACCCCAAGCACACCAACCCCGAGCTGACCACGTCCGAGCCTTACGTCATGGGCTCGCACGCCACCTGCTCCGGCGCCTGGGCGAGCGGGCCGGAAGACTATGCTCCGGCAGAGTATCAGTGGGGCTACAACCGGATGATGACGGTCGACGGGCTCTTCGGCGCCGGCGACACCATCGGCGGCACCGCCCACAAGTTCTCGTCAGGCTCGTTCACGGAAGGCCGGATCGCCGGCAAGGCGGCGGTCAAGTACGCGAAGGACCTGGGGCAAACAAAGCCTCAGGTGAGCGAACAGGAATATCGCGACCTCGAGAAGGAGATCTACCAGCCGCTGGAGAACTACCGGATCGGCCGGAACGAGATCGTCGCTGGGACCGTATCGCCGAGTTACCTCCTGCCGATCCACGGTCTTCAGCGCCTCGAGAAGATCATGGACGAATACGTCGGCGGCATCAGCACCAACTACATGACGAACGGCGTGCTGCTCAACCGCGGCCTCGAGTTGCTGGCCATGCTGAAGGAAGACATGAGCCACATGGGCGCTGAAGACCTTCACCAGCTTCAGCGAGCGTGGGAGCTGAACCACCGGCTTTTGGCCTCGGAGTCCGTGACCCATCACACGCTGTTCCGCGAGGAAACGCGTTGGCCGGGGTATTACTACCGGGGCGATCATATGAAACTGGACGATGAGAATTGGCATTGCTTCACCCTGTCCCGCCACGACCGCAATACCGGCAAATGGGAAATGGAGAAGGCGCCGGTCTACCACATCGTCGACTGACGAGACTGAACTTCGAGCCCGGTGAGTCGGTGGCCCGGCACACGCTGTTCCGGCAGGAAACGCGGTGGCCGGGCTACCAGATGGGGCTGCGCACCACGGGCGACAGGCTGGAAAAGCTCGCGTACCAGGCATAAGCGCACCGTCCGCGCCTTTATCGGAACGCGGCTTTATGCTTCAATAGACTTTTCACCGATCGTTCTTGGAATATGGCCGACCGGCGTCTTCAGGTGTTCCACGCCGTCGCGAAGCACCTCTCCTTCACCAAGGCGGCGGATGCGCTGTTCATGACGCAGCCGGCGGTGACCTTCCAGATCAAGCAGTTCGAGGAATACCTCAGCACGCGCCTTTTCGACCGCGCGCAGGGCCGCATCACGCTTACCCCCGCCGGCATCATGGCCCTTGAGTACGCCGAGCGCATCCTTGCGCTCTCCGCGGAGCTCGAAGCGCGCCTGAAGGAAATTGGCGGCCAGATCGGGGGTTCGCTCCTCATCGGCGGCAGCATGACGATCGGCGAGTACCTGCTGCCGCAGCTGATCGGCGAGTTCAAGGCCCGTTTTCCCGCCGCGGTGCCGACGCTCTTCGTCGGCAATTCGGAGGCGGTGCAGGATCGCGTCGCCGAGCGCACTCTGGACCTGGGCTTCATCGAGGGCGATTCGCACCTGTCCTCGCTCCTGAGCGAGGCTTGCTGCGAGGACGAGCTGCAGGTCGTGTGCGCGCCCTCCCACCCCTTGGCCAAGGAGCCCTTCGCGTTGCCGC
>Ga0209804_1002346_pt1 | contig 11500 bp, 10 predicted proteins | sample GraSoiAngelo_139_FD_185896 | JGI IMG/M metagenome (GOLD analysis project Ga0209804, IMG submission 185896) | Grasslands soil microbial communities from the Angelo Coastal Reserve, California, USA - 14_0929_12_20cm (SPAdes) (version 2) | ecosystem: Environmental > Terrestrial > Soil > Grasslands ... | reverse complement strand
ATCAACAAACGAACCTTCAACGTCAGATCCTCACGTACCGCCGCACGCCGATGTAGCTACCCAGCGCGCCCAGCAGCGCCCCCGCCAGGAGCAGGTCCTGGGCCAGGATCGAGATGAAACGCGGGTCGTAGCTCAGAGGGATGAATCCGATATCGGACTTGAAGCGATCGACCGCCGGCGGGTAGGCGATCACAAGCAAGGCGAGCGCGATCGATGCCGCGATCAGCCCCGTCATGATGCCCTCGATCACGAACGGGCCCCGGACGAACCACTCGGTGGCACCGACCAGCTTCATCACCTCGATCTCTTTGCGGCGGTGATAAACGGCCGTGCGGATGGTGTTCATCACGATCACCACCGACACGATCATGAGGATCAGCAGCAGGGCCACGCCGGCAAGGCTCAGCCAGGACGACAGCTCGAGCATCCGGTTGACGAAGTCGCCCTGGTAGTTGGTGGGGTCGGCGGGATCGACGCCCGGCCAGCGACGAGCGAGCGTGTCGATGGCGGCAACGTCGCCGAGATTCTTGACGTGGACCTCGAGCTTTGCATCAAGCGGATTGCCCTCGATCTGCTGCGCGAAGACGACGTTTTGCGGATCCGCCTTGAACTGCGCGAGCGCCTCTTCCTTGGTGATGAATCGAACGCTCGTCACGCGTCCGTCGGCCGTCAGCTGCTGCTGGAAGTCGGATACGGTCTGCAGCGGCGTGTCATCTGACACGTTGATCGAGATCTCGCTGACCTTGGTGCGGAATCCGTCCAGCACTTGCGAAAAGGCGTGACCAACGAGAAGGTTGACGCCGGCCAGGACCAGGATCAGCGTGATCGACAGCACGGCGGCCAGGCTCACGGCCAGGTTCCGCCAGAAGCTCTGCCAGGCGCTGTTAAGCGCGAACTTGAGATTTCGCAACATCGTCGTGATACCTGCCTGAACGGTCGTCCCTCGCGATCTGCCCGGCGTCGATGGCGATGACGCGGCGCCGGAGAAGGTCGACGATCTCACGGTTGTGCGTCGCCATCACCACCGTGGCGCCGCGCGCGTTGATGCGCAGGAACAGCTGCATGATCTCCCACGCGGTCGCGGGGTCGAGGTTGCCGGTGGGCTCGTCCGCGATGATGAATCTCGGTGCGTGCACCAGGGCGCGAGCGATGGCGACGCGCTGCTGTTCACCGCCGGAGAGATTTGAAGGGTACGTGTGGTCCTTGCCGGTAAGGCTGACCGTGTCGAGCGCCTCCGCGACTCGCGCTCGAATGTGCGAGTCGGCCTCGCCGAGAACGCGCAGAGCAAAGGCGACGTTCTCGTAAACGGTCAGGTTCGGCAGGAGCTTGAAGTCCTGGAAAACCAGGCCGACCTTGCGCCGGTAGTAGGGCAGCTTTCGCCGCTTCATCCGCCCGAGCTCGATGCCGTCGACGAAGATCTTGCCCTTGCTTGGCTTCTCCTCGCGGATCAGCAGGCGCACGAGCGTCGACTTGCCCGCGCCCGAAGGGCCGACCAGGAAGAGGAAGTCGCCCTCGGGGACCTCGAGGTTGATGTCCCGAAGGGCTTCAGTTCCAGTCGGGTACGTCTTGAAGACACGCTGGAAGCTGATTACCGGCCGGCTCTCGAAATCTGGTGTCAAAACCATTGGCTGCGTCTCTTGCTGTGGCGTTACGCGCCAGCGGGCGCGAGCGGCTAGGTCGCGGGCAGTATACCCCATGCCCCGTGTGGCTCCAACCCCTTCCCAGAGTGCCAACCAAAGGCATTAACGAACGAGGTCTAAAGGGCTTGCGCGACCTCTCCGGTTTTGCCCAGCCGCCACCGGAGCCATGCCTCGATGAAGGGATCAATCTCGCCATCCAGCACAGCCTGCGTGTTGCCTACCTCTAATCCCGTCCGTACGTCCTTGACGAGCGTGTACGGCTGCAGGACGTAGTTGCGGATCTGGGATCCGAACTCGGCCGGCATGACCTGGCCGCGGATCTGGTCGAGGTGCTCGGCCGCCTCCTGCTGCTGGCGCTGGAACAGCCGGGCCTTGAGCACCTTCATGGCCGTCTCGCGGTTCTTCATCTGCGACCGCTCGTTCTGGCACGTGACGACGATCCCCGTCGGCAGATGCGTGATGCGGACCGCCGAATCCGTCTTGTTGACGTGCTGCCCGCCCGCGCCCGTCGACCGGTATGTGTCGATGCGAAGGTCCTGCTGGTTGATCACGATCGCGCCCTCGTCGGTGCTCTCCAGCTCGGGCATCACCTCGACCAGCGCGAACGAAGTGTGGCGGCGGTGGTTCTGGTCGAAAGGTGAGATGCGCACCAGGCGGTGAACGCCATGCTCCGAACGCAGCAGCCCATACGCACGAGGACCCCGCACGATGAAGGTCGCGCTCTTCAGGCCGGCTTCCTCACCGCGTGACTCGTCGACCATCTCGGTCTCGAATCCGCGGCGCTCGGCCCACTTGAGATACATGCGCATGAGCATCTCCACCCAGTCCTGCGCCTCCACCCCACCTTGTCCGACCGAGATCGTTACGACCGCGTTGTGGTTCGCGTATGGATCGGTGAAGAGAAGGTCGAGCTCATGCGCGCGCACCTCCTTGGCCAGCGACGCGCGTTCCTCGGCCAGCTGCTTCTCGAGCTCAGGGTCGCCATGCGACAGCTGGTCCAGCTCGACGAGGTCGCGAGCGCGCCTCTCCAGGCGGTCCCACGTCGCGATCATCTCGCGGTTCTCGGAGGCCTCACGTGCCATCTGGCCGCCGCGGCGCGCGTCATCCCACACGCCGGGCTTGGTCAGCTCGGCGTCTAGCTCGTCCGCCCTCTTGGCTTTCGCAGGTAGGTCAAAGGTGCTCCTTGAGCGAAAGGATTCGGTTCAGCAGCTCTTTTGCGTCGAGTTCAGCGTCCATTACCTACCGTGGCACCTCTTGTACTTCTTGCCCGACCCGCACCAGCACGGGTCGTTTCGCCCGATCTTAGCGGCGGCGCCGCCTGGTACTGCAGCGGCACCTGCGGGCGCGGCTGGACGCGGCCTTCTCGGAGCGCCATTTGAGCCCGCTCCATCGGGATCACCCGGCCCGCTCTCGACCACCTGGCGCAAGGGCGCGGGCGGTGGTGGCGCGTTGCGCTGGACCTGCACGCGGTAGATGTTCGCGACGATCGAGGACTCGATCCGGTCGCGCAGCTCGTTGAACATCTCGAAGGCCTCGTTCTTGTACTCGACCAACGGATCGCGCTGGCCGTACGCCCGCAGTGCGATGCCCTCGCGGAAGTGCTCCATCTGCGTCAGGTACTCCATCCACTGCCAGTCAATCGTGCGCAGCATCACGTCGCGCTCCACCATGGGCATCAGCTCGGCGCCAACTTCCTCGACCTTGCGGTCGTAAGCGTCCGAAGCCGCCACGTGAAGGTGTTCGACCAGGCCATCGGGGCCCTTGGTCAGCGCCTCGTCAGGAATCTGCGTGCCGGGCGCCAGCGGCAGGTAGGCGGACAGATACTTCACGAGCCCTTCCAGGTCCCAGTTCTCGGCGTGGCGGCTCTGGCAGTGCTGGTCGACGCCCTTCTGGATGATCTCGCGCACGTAGCCGAGGATGTTGCCGCGCGCGTCCGCACCCTCCAGGACCTTCCTGCGCTCTTCGTAGACGATCTGACGCTGCTTGTTCATCACGTCGTCGTACTCGACCACGTGTTTGCGGGCGTCGAAGTGCATCCCCTCGACCTTCTTCTGGGCGCTCGCGATCGAGCGTGCGACCCAAGGATGCTCGATCGGCTCCACTTCGAGGCTATCCATCAGGCGGCCGATGCGTTCGGCAGCGGGCCCGAAGATCTTCATCAGGTCGTCCTCGAGCGAGATGAAGAACCGGCTCGAGCCGGGGTCGCCCTGGCGTCCGGCACGACCGCGAAGCTGGTTGTCGATGCGGCGGCTCTCATGTCGCTCGGTGCCGATGATGTGCAGCCCACCGACGTGGGTCACGCCCTGGCCGAGCACGATGTCGGTCCCTCGTCCGGCCATGTTGGTTGCGATGGTCACCGCGGCAGGCTGACCGGCCTCCGCGACCACCGCCGCCTCGCGCTCGTGCTGCTTGGCATTGAGCACGTTGTGCTTGACCCCGCGCCGCTCGAGCATCTTCGAAAGGCGCTCTGACTTTTCGACCGAAACGGTGCCCACGAGCACCGGCCGGCTCAACTTGTTCATCTCGACGATCTCGTCGATCACGGCATCGAACTTCGACTTCTCAGTTTTGTAGATGACGTCGGAGCTGTCCTCGCGGACCATCGGCCGATGCGTCGGAATCACGACGACGTCGAGGCCGTAGATCTTGTGAAACTCCTCCGCCTCGGTCACGGCCGTGCCGGTCATCCCGGCCAGCTTTTCGTACTGGCGGAAGTAGTTCTGCACGGTGATGGTGGCGATCGTCTTCTGCTCCTGCTGGACCTTGACGCCTTCCTTCGCCTCGACCGCCTGGTGCAGTCCGTCCGACCAGCGGCGGCCTGGCATGGTGCGGCCCGTGAACTCGTCGATGATGACGACCTCGGCGTCCTTGACCAGGTAGTCCCGATCGCGCAGGAAAAGCGCCTTTGCTTTCAGCGCCTGGTTGATCTGGTGCGCCTCGATCACGTTCTCGAGGTCGTAGATGTTCTTGATCCCGGTCCACCGCTCCATCTTCGCGATGCCGGTCTCGGTCAGAGACGCAGATTTGTGCTTCAGGTCGACCTCGTAATCCTCGCCCTCGGTCAGTCGCGCCGCCCAGCGCGCGTACTGGTAGTACTTGTCTGTCGACTCATCCGACTGGCCCGAGATGATGTGCGGCGTGCGCGCCTCGTCGATGAGGATCGAGTCGACCTCGTCGACGATGCCGTAGTTCAGGTCGCGCTGGCTGCACTGCTCGAGGTCTCGGGCCATGTTGTCGCGCAGATAGTCGAAGGCCAGCTCCGAGTTGGTGGCGTACGTGATGTCCGCGGCATACGCTTCTTTCTTGCTCGCCGGGCGTAGGTGCTGAAGGCGCGGATCCGGGTGCGTCTCGTCGACGTACTCGGGGTCGTACACATACGTCGCCGTCGACCCGACGTTCACGCCGACGGTCATGCCGAGCAGGTGATAGATCGGCGCCATCCATCCCGCGTCACGGCGGGCGAGATAGTCGTTGACGGTGACCAGGTGCACGCCCTTGCCCGCGAGTGCGTTCAGGTACAGCGCGAGGCTCGCAACGAGCGTCTTGCCCTCGCCGGTCTTCATCTCGGCGATCTTTCCCTGGTGCAGCACGATGCCGCCGACGAGCTGGACGTCGAAATGACGCAGGCCCACGGCGCGCCGGCCCGCTTCGCGGCACAGCGCGAACGCCTCGATCAGAAGCTCGTCTAGGTCTTCTCCCCCGCGTGCTCTCTCGCGCAGCTCGTCGGAGCGAGCTCGCAGGCCCGCATCATCGAGCTCCTTGAGCTCGGGCTCGAGAGCGTTGATGGCGCGGGCGACTGAGAGGTGCCGTTTGACCTCGCGCTCGTTGGGGTCGAGGAGCTGGGAGAGGATGGCCATGGGTCTGAACTAGAGGTTACCCGGCCCGGCGGGATCTAAATCGAATCTAGGGGACCACCGGCTCGATCACCGCCAACGAGCCGTCGGCCCGCCGGACCAGGATCTGGATCTCGCCCGAGTCCTCGTCCAGGTAGACCACGACGGCCTGGCTGTCCGCCTCCAGCTCGGAGATCGCCTCGGCCTCGGACATGGGCCGGAGCTTGAGCCGCAGGCGCTCGGGTTCGGCGGGGCGCTGTTTCCCACGCGCCTCATCGGGCGGCAAGCGCACCGGCGAGGCCGCCTGCTTGCGGTGCGTCACCTTCTCCTTGAAGGCGACCACCTGACGGTCGATGCGGTCGAGTGCCAGGTCGAGCGCGGACTGTGCATCCGCCCCCCGCTCGCGCGCGTGGAGGACGGGCGCCCGCCGGCCGTCGAGATGCAGTGTGATCCGGCAGACAGTGGTCGAAAGCCCGCTTCGCTTCCGCTCTTCGGAGAACTCCACCTCCGCATCGACCACCCTGCCGAAGTGGTGCTCGAGGCGGGTCAGCTTGCGGTGCGCCGTCTCGCGCACCTCCTGCCCCAGACCGTTGGTACGGTCGTGCAGGACGACCTTCACAATCCGAGTATAAGCCCGACCCTGAGACTTGCCTAGCGGGTCGCGGGCTTGTATCCGGGAGGTGGCGGGAACAGGGCCGTGATCTCCTTCGGGAGCGGGATGCCCTGGTTGAACATGCGGTCCAGAATCTTCGGCCGGAGGCCGCTCGGCTTGAACTCCGCGATGACCTTGCCCTCGGGCGTGGCGCCCTTCTGGTCCATCACGAAGATGTCCTGCATGGTGATCACGTCCTGCTCCATGCCTACGATCTCGGAGATGGCGGTGACCTTGCGCGACCCATCGCGCAGCCGGTTCAGCTGCACGATCAGGTTGATCGCGCCCGCGACCTGCTGCCGGATTGCGCGCACGGGGAGGTCGACGCCGGCCATCAAGACCAACGTCTCGAGACGCGCAAGAGCGTCACGCGGGCTGTTTGCGTGAAGCGTCGTCATCGAACCGTCGTGGCCGGTGTTCATGGCCTGCAGCATGTCGAGCGCTTCGCCGCCACGACACTCACCGACCACGATGCGCTCTGGGCGCATACGGAGCGAGTTGATGACGAGGCGCTGGATCGTGATCTCGCCCTCGCCGTTGATGTCCTTGGGCCGAGTCTCGAGGCGGCATACGTGCTCCTGGTGAAGCTGCAGCTCGGCGGCGTCCTCGATGGTCACGATGCGGTCCTCGACCGGGATGAAGCCTGAGAGGACGTTGAGGAAGGTGGTCTTACCGGTGCCTGTCCCACCTGAGACGATGACGTTGGCTTTGGAGAGCACGGCAGCCTTCAGGAATCCGAAGCCCGCCTCGTTGCAGCTGCCGAACCGGATCAGGTCTTCGACCTGGAACGGGTCTCGAGAGAACTTGCGGATGGTCAGCAGCGGACCGTTGAGCGCGAGCGGGCGGATGACGGCGTTGACGCGGGAGCCGTCTGCCAGTCGTGCGTCACAAAGCGGCGAGCGCTCGTCGATGCGCCGGCCGACGGTACGGACGATGAACTGGATCACGTTCAGGAGCTGGTCTTCGTCGACGAACTTGATGTTCGTGAGGACGACCTTGCCCGCCATTTCGACGTAAACATGGTCGTTGCCGTTGACCATGATCTCGGTTACGCGGTCGTCGCGGATGAGCGGCTCGATCGGCCCGAGCTGCTGGTAGTACTCGTCGATGTTGATGCCGGGGATCCGGACTGCCATTCGGCTAGCCTCCGCTCGGGAATTTGTAAACCGAGCGCCAACTATACGTTAACCCTCGCGATTGAGACCCCAGTTACAGGCCCCGATCCGGCCGCGCGCAAGGCACTTGCGCAGGCGTTCAGGGTCGCGCCGGTGGTGGCGACGTCGTCCACCAGCAGGATCGATGCGCCTTCGAGACCAGCTCCGCGCCAGCCGAATGCGTCTTTCACGTTCTCGAAGCGCCGCAGCCGGTCGCGGCCGACCTGCGGCGGTGTAGAACGCGTACGTACGAGTTCTCCTTCGGACGCCGGCAGCGCCACGCGCTTGCGAAGCTCCGCGGCCAGCAGCTCCGCCTGGTTGTATCCACGCTGCCGCAGGCGGGCGGGATGCAGCGGCACCGCGATCACGCAGCGCGCCGCCAGGCCTTCGACCGCCAGTCGCTCGGCGATGAGCTGAGCGAGCGGACCGGCAAGACGCCGCCAGCCCTCGTATTTGAACCGATGCACCGCGTGCTCGACCGGCCCTTCATACGCGACCGCGGATCGCAGCCTCGTGAGTGATGGCAACCTCGCGCGGCAGCCGCACTCACGCCGGGCCGATTCGACCTCCACCCCGCAATGTCCGCAGAGCGGCTCCTCGAGCCGCCGTACCTTGGTCCGGCACGGCTCGCAAAGCCATGCACCGACTCGGCGACAGCCCCCGCATCGCGGCGGGAGCAGGAACTCGAGAACAGACACAGACCCAGCGTATGCAAAGGGGTCAAGGTGCTCTTAACGGCCTGGCTCAAGCCGGCGGTCGCTGGCACGGAATCAAAGATGGGCTAGTCGTGCACAACCGTAGGGTCGACGTCATCGAGGGCCCGAGTGACACTAGGAATCATGTCGTCGGCGTAGGCCTTCGTATGCCGGACCACGGCCTCCTTGTCGTCATTTGCGGCAGCATCGACCATTGCTTGGATATCGGCGATCGCTTTGGGTAACTGGGCGCGAAACACCTGATCGTCGGCTTTGAACCTGGTTGGTGCTGTAGTGAAATCCAGGCTCTTCAAGAAGTTTTCGTGAGGGAGAAGAATCGCAATTCCGATTGCATGACAAGCAGCCGAATCCACGCGACGAGGGTCCTGGACCAGGCCAAGACACACGTTGATGAAGTGCTCGGGATTTCCTTCGGCGGCCTTGTACTGGATCCAGTAGTTGTGCACGAGTAAGACGTAACGGACAGTGGCAGGGTCTTGTGTCGGTGAAGGACGAACCGAGGTTACTGGCGATGCGCAAGTCACAGACCCCAAAAGAAGAGCGACGATTGCGAGCCTGGTCATCACGGGATCTCCTTCATCGACGAGCCGCGAAATGCGCGGCCGATGGCATAGCCGGCTAGAAATGGTCGTATACCCGGCAGGCTGCTGAAGAAGTTCCCGATAACCTTGTTCGCGTCGGGCTCCGCTGTGATCGGGTTCGACACGAACCAGGTGTGTCCGCCTCCGATCACTTTATCGAGCCTGACCACCGCTCCCGCATTGCATCGACTCCACACTGAGCTGATCGTGCTTCCCGTTTGTTTGACGACCGGATCTCCGGCGCAGCCGTCGATGTCTCGCCAGCGCTGATTGACAGCCTCGACCGGATACGCGCCGTGATCTCCACCGCCTTCCCATGCATCTTTGGTCCCGTGGATTTCGAGGACTGAGACGGGCCGGGTGGGGGAGCAAGCATCCTGGAGAACCATGGTGCCTGATACCGATGCCATGCCCGTGATCACGTCCGCGAAGTCGCACGCCAAGCGGTAGGCCACCCTTGAACCACCGGACGCGCCCATGGCAAAGACCTTGCTGACTTGGAACTCTGCCATCACGTCGGCGATCACCTTCCGGATAAAGTCCTCGTCGGCCACCTTGGATCCGCCTTCGGTGTAAGACCAAAATCCACCACACCCATTCGGTGACGCGGTCACAAAGCCGTCACTGGTTGCTTCCTGATCGAAGTGGATGACGTCCTCGAAACCAGCGGCGTCAATTGGAGAACCGTGAAGCACCACAACAAGCGACACGGGTTTCGTTGGATCGAGCTGAGGGGGCCGGAAGAGCCGATAGTCACGCAGCTTGCTGTCGACGGTCATTTTTCTGAATTCGACTCCGGGGCTCAGGGTCGGGGGATTGGGCCCGGTTTCGGTCGCCCCGCGGCAGTCTTCGATGGGACGCGGGCTTGAACGAGTTGCAACTGGCGGGCTGCTGCCTGCACAAGCCACGATCGCAAGAACCAGGCCGATCGCGAAGCCTTCCACCGTGCTGGCGAACAGCGATTTAGACCGTACCGACGCGGTCGCTTCGAATCGCAAGTTCATCTCAGCCCCAGTCAGGCAAGCTGACTGGGGTCCAGTTCATACCGCCGTTGGAGGTCATATAAAGAGAGACCCCACCGCCTTGCTGCTGGACGTACGCGACGCCGAAGGAGGGATTCAAAAACTGGAATGTCCGACCCGGGTGGGGACAGCAGGGCAGGCCGCTGTTCGACCTGACGCTGTCATCTCCAGTCGCGGCGACTCGACGAACAACCTCCCAGTGTTGGCCTGCGTCGCTTGTCCGCATCCAGCCACCGCCGTACGGCCAACCCACCCAGTGGGTGGCGTCGATCAATTGAATCGGACCCTCCACGGGCGGTATCACCGGATTCCCCCAGTGGGCGCCGCCGTCGGTCGTCTGGAAAACGTATCCGGTCGCAGACCCGGCCACCTCGCTCACCACGGCTGCGCCGGCCTCGGGGCTGAAGAAAGTTAGCGACGCCACTCGCGCCGCGTAATGAAACGCGTCGGTTGGGACTGCAATGCTGATCGGCCTCCAGTTCAATCCTCCATCCCGTGTGCGGTAGAGAAGCGCGCTCAGGGTGGAGCCGTTGGGGTCGTAAGGCACATACCACCCCGCCGTCGAATTCTCGAACTGAAAATCGCCTGGCAATTCATGAGTGATGGTGAACTTGCATTGCAAGCCGGACACAACGTCGACATTGAGCTGCGACTTGATGTCAAAGCTGCCAGTTAGAGCCCAATGCACACCGCCATCATTGGTGTGGAAAATCTGCGCAGAAGCGTACGCATGGGTCTGCGCGATCACCCAACCCTCGGCGGGGTTCAGAAAGAACGCATGGGGTGCAACCCTAGGGCAATCAGAAGAATCGGATTTGAACGATGCAGTACCCGCCGGGTATGGGAGCGTGAGCCACGTCCGCCCACCGTCTTCACTGCGGAAGAGAGCGGGCGCAGGATCGTATGGCGCTCCAACAACGAGCACATTCGCCCCGTCGGGACTGGCCAGAATCTGTTCGACAGAATGGTTGCCGAGACTCAAAGTCGGCCGCCAACGGTTGCCACCGTCGGTCGTCACAAATAGCTCTGCAACGACCTGAGTGGGGCCCTCACGGCACGCTACGGTCGTGCATGAGCTCTGTCGCCACTCGCTCACCCAACCAACCTTCTCTGAGGTGAATACAGACGTTCCGAAGGTGCAGTTCACCGCACACGCGGGAGCGCCCCCGTTTTTAACTTGAAATCTCGGCCCGTGGACGGTGGACGGACTGAACTTGGAATGGATCGCGAGAAATCCAGCCGTCGCTGCAGCAGCGAGCGCAATCACCACGACGACTGCAGCAAGTCGCCTGCCGCGCCACGCCAAACCCAACGAACCTCTCGCGGCAGCCGGGCCCCGGGCACGGGTCCGTGGATGGGCCTCGCTCTCCAGCGCTGCCATCGTTCGAGACAGCCATTGGTGACTGGGGAAGTCAGGACCAGGATCCAGCGCCATTTCCAGATTGCGTCTCAATCGTTCTTCAGCCATTGACCTTTGCCTCTGTAATCGCGATAGCGGGCCGGAGGCGCTTTAGCGCTCGGTTGATTCGTTTCTTGACTCCGCTCGTCGAGATGCCGAGTGCTGTACCCACTTCAGCGACGGACATGTCCACATGAAAGTGCAGCAGTACGGCAACACGCTGATCGAATGGGAGCCCGTCGATTGCTCGCCGAAGGTCCTCGCCCTCGAGCCACGACGACTCATCAACAGCACCAGCGGCGAACGAGTCGGGGATTTGGGCGATCTGCCACCAGTGACCGCGTCTGATCTCTTTGCACTGATTGGCGACGATGCCCATGAACCAGGGCCGAAACCGGCCCCCTACCCGAAGGTTGCCGAGGCGGCGCCAAGCGCGGAGCGCAGCCTCCTGCATCGCGTCCTCGGCGAGGGACCGATCTCGCAGGAGGCCAAACGCAAGCCTG
>Ga0209804_1002344_pt1 | contig 11504 bp, 11 predicted proteins | sample GraSoiAngelo_139_FD_185896 | JGI IMG/M metagenome (GOLD analysis project Ga0209804, IMG submission 185896) | Grasslands soil microbial communities from the Angelo Coastal Reserve, California, USA - 14_0929_12_20cm (SPAdes) (version 2) | ecosystem: Environmental > Terrestrial > Soil > Grasslands ... | reverse complement strand
GAGCTGGGCGAAGGCGCGCAACAGGTAGCCGAGGCCTTTGCGGTACTCCAGGCGACCGACGAAAAGCAGGTTGCACATGCCGTCGCGTAGCTCCGGGTAGGGAGTCTGGTTCTGGAAGCGCCGGACATCGATCCCGTTCGGGATGACGCGATAATCGCCGGGAAAATAATGGCGCACGAACTCGCGGGCCGGATTGGAAACCGCGATGCGCGCGTTGAGGCGCCGGACATAGCGCTTCAGCAACGGCTTGCCATAGTAGTAACCGACATTGGAGCGGGCGAAGGCATGGAAGGTTCCGACGTTGCAGGTCCGCGAGAGGCGCAGCGCCGTGACCGGCAGCACCGGCATCAGCGGCTCGTGGTAATGGAGGACATCGAAGCCGCCGTCGCGGACGTAGTGCTTGATCCGGTTGGTGAGGTGAAGGCTGACGGTGATGCGGGCCACCGATCCGTGCATGGGGATGGGGAAGGGGCGGCCGACGCGGACGAAATCGCTGTCACGTTCCGCCAGCTCCTTGTCGGAGCAGGGCGCAAAGACGGTGACGTCATGGCCGCGTCGCCGCAGCCCAGCAGCGAGGTGACGGACGTGCTCGGTGACCCCGCCCGGGTGCGCGTAGTCATAGGCCGAAACGAGGCCAATCTTCATGAACGGCTTCCCTTCATGTGCCCTAGCCTCGGGCGAAAGCTCGAACGGCGGACCGGCCCATGCGGGCCCAGTTGCGGCCGATGCGGCGGAACTTCAGCTGGGCGATACGCCGGTGCGTCACGAAATCCCAGTACTCCCCGAACGCCTTCGTCTGGCTTGCCAGCATGGCCTTCTTGAAGTCCTGGGCGTCCTTGCCGGGAAAGGTCGTGTACCCGGTGCCGATTCCCTGGAGGTGGTGGCTGTCCGAGCAACCAACCTCCGGAAGATGGAACCGGCTCTTGTTCAGCCGATCGATCTTGGCGGCGCAGGTGCGGCCGGCCACCGATGGGTTGAAGGTTTCTACCGCGTCGAAGTAGATGTCCGGCGACGAGTGTTTCATGATGCCGTCGAAGGAGCGGAATCCGATGCTGCGGGTCAGCATGGAAAAGGGATGAACCGCAATCGCCAGTCCGCCCTGCTCGTGGATCTTGCCGATCGTCCAATCGAGGGGGCGCCACATGGGGATGGGCTTTTCGATGAAGAGCGCCAGCAGATGACCATGCAGCGTGGTGATTTCGCAGCCGGTCACAACCTCGAAGCGATACTCGTTGGCGATCTCCTGGGCCTGGTAGCTGCCGGTCAGGCGATCGTGATCGGTGATCGCCATCACGTCCAGGTCGGTTCGGTCGCGAACGTAGTCGAGCACCTCCCGGACGGTGGCGGTACCGTCGTTCAACGATGTATGGATGTGGAAGTCGGCTTTGCCCACGAGTTCCTCCTTAATCGCCCACAGCGGCTTGCGCCGGCGGTGACGGAATGGTGACGGCTGGGACGATAGGCTTCTCCGGCCAGATCGGCTCGAGGACGTGCCACTGGTCCGGATACCTCTTTATATACCGTTCAAACGTTGCCAGGATCTGTTCCATGGCACCTCGCACATCTGCCCGATGATCTTCACTGGGGGTGAGGAAGAGCGGCGGCTCGCCGATGGCGATGTAGGCGTCGTTTTTATCGCGGATGCAGAAGGCCGGCAGGATCGGTGCCCCCGTCTTGAGGGCGATCTCGACCGGCCCAGTGGGAAACGAGGTGAGCCGGCCGAAGAACTTGAACGGCTGGCCGGTGTTCAAAATGTCGCGATCCATGGCCAGCACCACCATCCGATGTTCCTTGAGCATCCGCATGATGTCGCGGGCGCCGGTTCGGCTCAGCGGGATCACCCGGATGTTCATGCGCGAGCGAAGCGCCGAGACATGATCGAAGAGCCGGCGCGGTTCGATTTGCTCGACCATCACGCCGATTTCGCCGAATGAAGCCGCCCAGCTGGCCGCGGCCAGCTCCCACGACCCCATGTGCGGCGCCACGACGATGACGCCCTTGCCACGGGCCATCGCCGCGTCGAGATTTTCCAGTCCGGAGGGCGTCAGCAGGGCGCCCAGCTTGCGCCGGTCCATCCGAGGGATCTTGAAGAAATCGATCCAGGCCTTGGTGTAGTTGAGCCAGTTGCGCCAGGCCAGCTTGCGGAGCTGTGGACCGGACATCTCCGGCAATACGTGGTGAAGATTCGACTCCAGGGCCTTGCGCTGACGGGCGAGCAAGGGAAAGGCGAGCGTGCTGGTCACGACCCCGATCGCATACGCGAGCCGTCGTGGCAGTCGCGCGATGATCCCCTCGATCAGGCGAAAACCGAGGTAGGTGATCACGACGGATCGAGGACCGGTTGCATCGGCGAGCCGGGAGTTTGCGGAGCTTGCTCAAGCCGCCAGACGGGCAGGAAGACGAGCCATTGGTCGGGCTCGCGGCGGATGATGCGCTCGAAGAACTGCACGATCCGCTCCGTCGTCACCTGGATGTCCCGCTGGGTGTCGCCCGTGCGACTGACTTCGATGGGGGCTTCCACTTCGGCGATGTAGAGGTTATCGGGCTGACGCCGGCACCAAACGGGCAGGATGGGCGCGCCGGTCTTCAGCGCGAGCGCAGCCGGACCTGACGGGAACATCGCGGGCCGGTTGAAGAACGGCACCCGGACGCCACGGTCACCACTGTACAGGTCGCTGGCGAGCGCGACCAGCTCATTTCGCCCGAGGGCTTTGATGATCTGCCGGAGGCTACCGGGAGCGAGCCCGATCATCTTCATGCCGATCCGCTCGCGGGAGGCGATCACGAGCTCGTTGAGGCCGCCGCTCGGCAGGTCGTTGGTGACGGCGCTGATGGGGTAGCCGTAGACCGCCGAGGCGGCCGCCAGGATGTCCCAATTCGAGACATGGGCGGTGACCACCAGTACGCCCTTTCCCTCAGCGAGGGCACGATCGATCCGTTCGCGACCCTGGGGGCGCACCATGCGCCGGATCTGCTCCGGCGTGAGCGTGTCCATCAGCATGAAGTCGGCGAACATTTTGAAGTAGTTGCCGAAGGCGTGCCGCGCGGTGCGCTTCACCAGCGGGTCGTTCCAGGGCAAGCCGAGCACCTGGCCGAAGTTCTCGAAGGCCACCCGGCGGCGTCGGGGCATGACGTAAAAGGCGCAGCGCCCGGTGATGGCCGCCAGCGGGTAGCGAACTCGCGGCGGGAGCGCCCGCATGACCAGGTTCCCCAGCCTGAACAGCCGAGGGAGCAGCATCAGCGGCGAGCGGTCCCTTCCGCGGCGGGCACAGCCAGCGTGCGCTCGGCGGCGTTGCCGTCGACCGGAGTCCCGGCGATGAAGGCCTCGGTCAGCTGGTGTGCGACCCCGTCGGTGACCTGCGTCGGCGGTGACTTCATGAAGTAGGACGACGGTCCCTCGAGGGCGCCGCCCAGCTTGCGGTCCAGCCCGAGCTTGCAGCAGCGGATGGCGTCGATCACAACACCCGCCGAGTTCGGGGAGTCCCAGACCTCGAGCTTGAGCTCGACGTTGAGGGGGACATCGCCAAACGAGCGGCCTTCCAGCCGGATATAGGCCCACTTCCGATCGCCCAGCCAGGGCACGTAGTCGGACGGCCCGATGTGGATGTTGTCGCCGCCGATATCCGCCTTCATCTGCGACTTGACGCTGTTCGTCTTCGAGATCTTCTTCGAAACCAGGCGCTCGCGCTCGAGCATGTTGAGGAAGTCGGTGTTGCCGCCGAAGTTGAGCTGGTAGGTCCGCTCGAGCTTGACGCCCCGGTCCTCGAAGAGCCGGGTCAGCACGCGGTGCACGATGGTCGCGCCGACCTGCGACTTTATGTCGTCGCCGATGATCGGGATGCCGCGCTTCTCGAAGCGGCCCCGCCAGTACGACTCGCGGGCGAGGAACACCGGCATGCAGTTGACGAAGGCGCAGCCGGCCTCGAGCACCTGCTCCGCGTACCACTTGACCGCCTCCTCACTGCCAACGGGCAAGTAGTTGACGACGACATCGGTCCTCGTCTCCTTGAGGATCCCGACGATGTCGGCTGTCGGGCCAGGGGCCTTGGTGATGATCTCGGAGAGGTACTTGCCGAGCCCGTCGTGGGTCATGCCGCGCTCGACCTTGACGCCCAGGTGGGGCACGTCGGCAAACTTCACCGTGTTGTTGTGCCCGGCGAAGATCGCGTCCGAGAGGTCCTTGCCGACCTTGTCCTTGTCGATGTCGAAGGCAGCGGAGAACTCGATATCACGGATGTGGTATCCACCCAGGTCGACGTGCATCAGGCCCGGGATCGATGCCCCCGGCTTCGCGTCCCGGTAGTACTCGACACCCTGGACCAGCGACGAGGCGCAGTTACCCACGCCCAGGATCGCAACCCGCACCTTGCGGCGAGACCGTGCGTCGCTCCGAACCGTCGTGTTCCGTGACGCTCGGCCGTTGAGCCGCGCGCCGTTTCCGTTCTTACCAGTTGCCATCGCTGTTTACACCTCGCTCCATTCGTGTTGCAGCGCCCGGACCCGAGGTCGAGGCGCGATCAGGGTCGCCAATTCTCGATGGAAGGCAAGCAGGCCTTCCCGGTTGAGGGAGTAGTGAATTGTGCGGCCAACCCGCCGCGTGCGCACCAGCTGGCCGCGTCGCAGCATGCGCAGATGCCAGCTCAGGCGTGGCTGGCTGATGCCGATCGCATCGGCAAGCTCGAGCACGCTGATCTCGGGGATGCCGGCCAGATACTGAAGGACGCGAAGACGCGTGATGCTGGCCAGCGCCTGGTAGTGGGCTCGGAACTCGCGCAGGGAAGGATTCGTGAGGAGGGAAGAGGAACCCATATAAAGAATTCTTTATGGATTATAGCAGCCGTTCGAAGGGTGCCATAGAATGCGCTAGCTCAGCAGATCCCGGGGCAGGCGCAGGCGAATTCGCAGTCGGTCTTGTAGCGGCAGTCGTTGATGCCTTTCAGGCCTTTCGCGATGATTGCCTGCAGCTCGAGAATCTTTTTCTGCTGGTCGGTTTCTTCGGCATCCATCGGAATCAGTGCTATGACGTGAACTGCGACCGAGTGGGACGGAATGCGACGATGCCTACAAGCTGACAGCCACGCTGTCGGAAACGCCAACAGGATAGGAGTGGGGCTCCGGCATCGTCAAGGAAAGACTTGTTAAGGTGGGCGCCATGCCAGCCTCGCGAACTCGTCGGACTACCGCCGCTGTTGCTCGCGGTTTTGCGGCGATCGCGGGCCACGACCGCGCCATCTCGATCCTTCGGGCTCACCAGCGGGCCGGCCGCCTGGCGCATGCCTACTGTCTGATCGGCGAGGAGGCAATCGGCAAGACCGCCGTCGCACGCGCGCTCGCCGAGGAACTGCTGCTGGGTGATGGACAGCCATCGCGTCTCGAGGTCCATCCGGACTTCTGGTCGGACGACCGTCCCGAGGCAATCAGCATCGACGAGCTCCGGTTTCATCCGGAACGCGGTGCGCCGACGCACGAGCAATCCCTCCAGCAATTTCTGAGCCTGAAGCCCTTCGTAGCGCCGCTCCGCGTGGCCTTGCTGGCCAATGCCGAGCGCATGACGGAGCAGGCGCAAAACTGCCTTCTGAAAACGCTCGAGGAGCCGCCGCCGAACACCGTGCTCTTGTTGACGACCGCCTATCCGGATCATCTGCTGCCAACCTGCCTGTCGCGCTGCCAGCTGATTTCGTTTTCGCCCGTCGGCCGCCCGGCGATGGCCGATTTCGTCAAAGCGCGCCAGCCGACCGTAGCCGAAGCCGAAGCCGACGCGCTGGTCGGCCTCGCCCACGGCCGCCCGGGATGGGCGGCCCGGGCCCTGAGCGATCGCGACTGGGTGGTCCGAATGGAGCGCTGGGCGGAGCAGTTGGCCGCCCTGGCGTTCGAGGATGTCGACGGGGTGTTGACGTTCGCCGGGCGCTTCGGGCAGGGACCGCAAGCCGAAATGCGTCTGGTCGCAGCCGATGCGCTCCGCGGCTTTACGGCTTTCTTGCGCGATGCCATGCTGCTTCAGGCCGGGGTATTGAGTCCGATGCCATCAGAGCGGAAGTCCGCGCTCGAAACCTGGTCGGCCCGTGTCCCTGCGGACCACATTCGGGCATCGCTGGCCGCCGCGCAGCGAACCCAGCTGTTAATCGATCAGAATGTCAATCCTCGCCTCGCCATGGAAGTCATGCTGCTCGACTTGCGGGTCCGTCGCCCCCTATGAGTCGCGTCTTTGTGACGCTGCCCCTGCCGTCGCCCGGCATCGACATGCTCAAGGAACGCTTCGAGGTCACGGTGATGGAGGCGGAAGGGATGCCGCCGGAGACGCTCAAACGCCACATCGCGGACGCGGATCCGGTTGGGATCGTCGGCATGGTCAATGTGCCGATCACCGACGAGATCATGTCGGCGGCGCCGAATCTACGGGTGGTGGCGAACTACGCGGTCGGCTACAACAACGTCGACGTCGTCGCCGCTACCCGCCGCGGCGTGCTGGTGACGAATACTCCCGGCGTGCTGACCGACGCGACTGCCGACCTGGCGTTCGCGCTCATCCTGGCGGTGGCGCGGCGTGTCGTGGAGTCTGACAAGTTCCTTCGGGACGGAAAGTTCAAGGGGTGGAAGGCCGACCTGCTTTTAGGCACCGACGTCTACGGGCGAGTGCTGGGAATCATCGGCTTTGGCCGAATCGGCCAGGCCGTGGCCCGGCGCGGCCTTGGGTTCAACATGTCGATCCTGTATTCAGACGCGCGTCGCGCGACCCCGGAGATCGAGTCCGAGCTGCGCGCTCAGTACGTCCCGCTTGATGAGCTGCTGCGCAAGGCCGACTACGTGACGATTCACGCTGACCTGAATGACCAGACTCGCCACATGATCGGGGAGCGCGAGCTGAAGCTGATGGGGCCCGAGCACTACCTCATCAATGCCGCGCGCGGCCCGATCGTCGACGAGAAGGCGCTGGCGCGGGCGCTCAAGGAAGGGTGGATCAAAGGCGCCGGTCTCGATGTCTACGAGCGCGAGCCGAAGACGGAGCCCGGCCTGACCGATTGTTGGAACGCCGTCCTGCTTCCTCATCTGGGAAGCGCGACCGTGACGGCTCGCGCGGCCATGGCCGAGACCGCGGCGCAGAACCTGATCGCGGCGGTCGATGGCCAAACGCCGCCCAACCTGGTCAACCCGGAAGCGCTCGCCGTCAAGCGCTAGGTGCGCATCCGGCTGCTGGCCATCGATCTCGATGGCACGCTGGTCAACGATCGGCTGGAGATGGACCCGCGGGATATCGCTGCCGTCAAAGCTGCGACCGCCGCCGGGGTCACGGTGGTGCTGGCCACCGGCCGCATGTTCAAGTCGTCAATACGGTATGCGGAGCCTCTCGGCCTAACGGGGCCGATCATCAACTACCAGGGAGCGGTCGTTCGCGAGATCGCCAGTGGCGACGTCTGGTACCGGTGCGAACTCACCGTGCCCATGCAGCAGCGAGTGCTGGCGTTTGCCGAGCCGAGGGACTGGCACGTCAATGCCTATGTGGATGAGCGCGTCTACACGGCGCGAGCCCGGCCCGAAGCGGATCTCTACGCAAAGATTGCCATGGTGCCGTACGAAGTGGTCGGGCCGCTCTCGAGGTGGGTGCACCAGGACTCGACCAAGATGGTCCTGGTCGATCTCGACCCGACTGACGTGCCGAAACGGATTACGGAGTTGAGCGCCTGGATGGGCGATGAGGGGCGAGTGACGCGATCGCTCGACTGGTTCGTCGAGGTGGTAAACCCGCAGGTCTCCAAGTCGCGAGCCCTGGCCATGGTGGCGGACCGGCTGGGCATTTCCCGAGCCGAGGTTGGCGCCATCGGCGACAACCTGAACGATCAGGACATGGTCTCGTGGGCGGGCCTAGGAGTCGCTATGGGTAATGCCCCTGAGGCCCTGAAGGCGACCGCGCGCTACGTCACCGCGCCGATCGGCGAGGCGGGCGTCGCGCAGGTGATCGAGCGGTTCGTTGTCGGAAAGGAGGAGCCGACACTCCGCGCTTAGGCCGACGCATCCTTATATATACTTGGGCTTCCGCGGCCCCGTGGTGTAGCGGTCTAACATGCCTCCCTGTCACGGAGGAGATCGGCGGTTCGAATCCGCTCGGGGTCGTTGACCACCCATTTTTGTATTCGTTCTGCCTGGTGGTAGATGTTTAGCGATTTGATCAACTTCTTAGATTCTCTGCGGATGACTGGACTTGCTGTGCAGGTTGCAGAACCCGGCGATTTGACTTGTTGGTGACGCGGGTCGGCAACGTGCGCTGCCTCAGGACGCCCCCTTTTAGTACGCGCTCGCCGCTTGAAAACTCGGCTCGACCGGCGAGATGTGCAGGATCGATCCCGGATCTCCTTGCCCGCAGTAATCCATAGGCACGTTGTTCACGAGGGAAACCTGCAGAAACGCCGTGTCATCCGGAGGGATCACCCGCGCCTTGATCGCGTGCATATAGTCGGACGTATCGCACCGGTACTTGTTCGTGACGATGTACGCTGACGCCGCCGGCGCGATCTCGACCATGACGGGCGGCGAGGACGTAACCATCTGGTCTCCTCCCCACACGTACTGCAAGGGGAGAATCCGACCGTTCGCATCGATCAAGGAAATCCCGGGATACCCGAACAGGTGGCAGCCCGTCCGCGAGGTATTCGTCAGCACGAGGGGAAGAGTGTGCTGACCGGTCGCCTCGCTGGTCGGTCCGCCCCACGCCAGGGTCAACTGTGAGACGGCGCAACGGCTTGTGTAATGGACCACTGGGCTCGGAGATGCGCTGGGCGACGTACTCGGGGAGGCGCTCGACGACGGAGTTGCACTGGGCGTCGGCGGCTGGTTAGCGGTCGGGCTGGCTACCGCGACCTGCCCACCTGACGCCGGCGGGGTCGGGCGGCTGGCGGAGGGAGTCGCCGAACAGGCCGCCGCCAGCATGACGAACAGGAAGGCCGCGCATACCGAGCCAAGGCGCCCACCCATCGCAGGGTAGAACGGACCGGACCCGCAGTTCATTACGCCGCCGGCGATAAAACAGGATGGCGCGAGACCGTTCTACCCGTGGGACGGTCAAAGGATCGGCCTGCGGCAGCCCGGCTGATGATGACCGGGGCCCTGGCTTGACCGGCACACGCAATATCTAATAGGTATCGCGAGTCGGAAATGCCGCGTCGTGGATCAGCTAACTGACGCCGCCAGCTAGCGTTGCCGAATGGCGGAGTTAGCGACAAACGACTAAATGCCGCCGCCGTAATTTCTGGACCGCGACCCGCAGCCGCTCCGCCACTCCAAAGCTGCGCGTATCACTCGAGCGTACGACCCGGCTCACCTATGCTACGGCTTGAAGTAAGGATCCTTTGGAGGACACGGCAATCCCAGTGTGTGAGGTCAAGTGCGGCGAGCGCGAGCCATGACCGCCGTCGAACTCACACGTTTTCGCCGGAATCTGATCCTCGCGGTGCTTTGCGCAGCGCAGTTCATGCTGATCTTGGACATCGCGATCGTCAACGTGGCGCTGCCCTCGATGCAGCGTACCCTGGGTTTCTCGTCTGAGAGCCTCCAGTGGGTGGTCGCTGGCTATGCCCTCACCTTTGGCGGGTTTCTCATGCTGGGTGGTCGGTTGGCTGACGTTGTCGGCCGACGGCGCATGTTCGTGACGGGTTTGGTCCTCTTCATCGCGGCATCGATGCTGGGTGGATTCAGCCAGTCCGGCGGGATGCTGATCGCCGCTCGGGTGATCCAGGGCGTTGCCGGCGCACTGGTCTCGCCCGCGGCGCTGTCCCTTCTCACAACGACGTTCAAGGAAGGCCGGGAGCGTAATCGGGCGCTCGGGGTCTGGAGTGCCGTAGCGGCCGGCGGAGCATCGGCTGGGTTGATTCTCGGGGGCCTGCTCACCCAGGCGTTGAGCTGGCGTTTTACGCTCTTCGTCAATGTGCCATTGGGCCTCGCGGCGGTTCTGCTGTCCCCGGTGCTGCCAGCAGAGCCTCCTCGCCAGGCAGCGAAGGTCAACCTTGACATCCCTGGGGCGGTGAGCCTGACCGGCGGAATTCTCGCCCTCGCGTACGGGGTGACCGAGGCGAGCGGGCAAGGCCTTGCCTCCACGAAGGGGCTGATCGCTCTGGCTCTCTCCGCCGCGCTCCTGATTGCATTCGTCGTGGTGGAGAAGAGCAGCCCCCAACCCCTGCTGCCGGGTCGGATGCTGAGGCTGAGATCCGTGGTGGCGGGCAACTCGGTGGCGGCGCTCGTGTCGGTCGTGATGATCGGCGGGGTGTTCTTCAACTCGCTGTATCTGCAGGAGATCCTCGGATATTCACCGATCCAGGCAGGCCTTGCCTGGCTGCCCCAAACGGTACTGATCATGGTCGTCTCCAACATCGGAGCCCGGATTGCCATGAAGCTGGGGGCCAGAACCCTGATCGCAATCGGCAGTCTTGTGCTGGGGGCGGGGATGCTCCTATTCCTGAGAACCGCCCCCGAAAGCAACTTCGTCACGGTCCTCATCCCCGCCATGCTGGTTACCGGCATCGGCGTAGGACTTGCCTTCGTCAGCGTTACCATGGCCGCCACAGCTGGCGTCCCCGATCGGGATCAGGGAATCGCTTCCGGCCTCATCGGCACCTCCCAGCAGGTCGGGACGGCCGTGGGTCTGGCGATTCTGGTCAACATCGCTGGGTCGGTCACGAGGGTGTCCCACCCGCAAGGTGCAGTTGCCGTTATCGCCGGATACCACCAGGCGTTTGTGATCGCCGCCGCCATCAGCGTTGCAGCGGCGATTATCGCGCTCATCGTGATCAAGCGTCCTTCGGCGCGGCCGACAGCAGGTGTGGCCCAACCGGTGCTGCTGCGCCGGATTCAGCCACTCACCGCCGCCGCCCAGAGCCAGCTGCTCCTGGCAAGGTGCGGACCGCTAATTCCACCGGACTAGGTGGAAGAATTGATGGCGGGAACGTAGTCCATTGAGTGCTGTTAAGTCCATTGGGTTGGCTACAGAAAATCGAGCCCATCCTGGATCGCTGCGTTAATTTCCGCCGGCGACTGGCGCCGACCGCCGAAAGCGCTCATCAAAGTGCACGTCACTGTGCATGGGTGGGTCTGCCCGGGCTACGGACGTGCCGCGCATTCCGTCGAGTCCGGTGCCGTCATCGCTGATCACATTGTGCCGCAACGTGTCAGCGCTCGGTGAGTCGCCCAACTGGCTATCTCGGTTCGGCCATTGAAGCCGAGCTTATTGAGGATGTTTAGCACGTAGTTTTCCGCGGTGCGCTCAGAAACAACCAGTTTGGCTGCGATCTGCTTGTTGGTCCCCTGGGCGACCAGCGCCGCGATCTCTTCTTCCCGCCTGGTTAACCGGATCGAAGACGCAACCGCGCGATGGCGGGTAAGCATATGTCGACAGACACGGTGCGGAAGATCGCGGCTGCACTGGCCCGGGTTCCTGTCCTGGCGTCAGCCGATGAACTGTGCGATCTAATGTGAGACCGCCGGGGATTGATGGCGTGACTCGCGCGGGTGTGTAATTG
>Ga0209804_1002336_pt1 | contig 11534 bp, 9 predicted proteins | sample GraSoiAngelo_139_FD_185896 | JGI IMG/M metagenome (GOLD analysis project Ga0209804, IMG submission 185896) | Grasslands soil microbial communities from the Angelo Coastal Reserve, California, USA - 14_0929_12_20cm (SPAdes) (version 2) | ecosystem: Environmental > Terrestrial > Soil > Grasslands ... | reverse complement strand
CAGTGAAGGAATTAATGTAACTTTTGAAGGAGGTCATCAAGTCAGGTTCGATGAAGTTGTGCTCACGACGCCCGGGCCGGTTGCGGCGGATGCGTGTCCGCAGCTTACCTCTGAGGAAAAAGCGAGGCTTCGGGGAATTCAATACCAAGGCATCGTCTGTGCCTCCGTTCTATTAAAAAAACCGCTCGCCGGCTACTACGTTACAAATATTACAGATAGTTGGGTGCCGTTCACCGCCGTGATAGAAATGTCGGCGCTGGTGGACCGCAAACACTTTGGCGGCAGCGCGCTGGTTTATCTTCCCAAATACGTTGCTCCTGACGATCCTTTGTTCAACGAGTCAGACGAGAATATAAAGCAGAGCTTCCTTGCGGCGCTGGCGAGAATGTATCCCAGTTTCGAGCCATCTGACGTCTTGAGTTTCCAGATCAGCCGGGTCCGCTACGTGTTCGCAATTCCAACTTTGAACTACTCGTGCGAATTGCCCTCGATGTCCACCACGGTGCCCGGCGTTCATATCGTGAACTCCGCGCATATCATCAATGGAACGTTGAATGTGAATGAGACTGTTCAGTTGGCCGAACGCACCATTCCGGAACTGGTCTCCATGCCGGCTGGCGCCGAAAGGACTGAACATGCAGGAGCCTAGGCCTCTGGCCAGCCTTTCCCTGGACCTCGACAATCAGTGGTCCTACATGAAGACGCACGGTGATGCGGGATGGGAATCGCTTCCTTCGTATTTGGATATTGTCGTCCCTCGTGTCCTGCAGCTATTGAAAGAGAAGGGCTTGACCATTACTTTTTTTATTGTGGGCCTCGACGCCGATCAGGAGCGAAATCATGCCGTTCTGCGTTCTATCGCCGAGGCTGGACATGAGATTGGGAACCATTCGTTTCATCACGAGCCGTGGCTACATCTGTACTCCCAAGAGCAACTACTAACTGAGATTACGAAGGCGGAAACGGCGATCGAACAAGCCACTGGCCGCAAGCCCATCGGGTTTCGCGGCCCCGGGTTCAGCCTTTCCAGCGATTTGATTGAATTGCTCACCCAGCGCGGTTATCTGTATGATGCCTCGACCTTTCCAACCTACCTGGGCCCTATCGCACGCGCCTACTATTTCATGAAGAGCCGTCTATCAGAGAATGACTTGAAGGAACGAAAGAATCTATTTGGGTCTTTCTCTGATGGGTTGCGGCCCACGAAAGCGTATTGCTGGCGGTCTAAAGCGGGCGAATTGATAGAGATACCAGTTACGACTATGCCGGGTCTCAAATTGCCGATTCACGTAAGTTATTTGCTCTTTCTATCCGATTTCTCCTCGGCGCTTGCTCTCGCCTATTTCAGAACGGCCCTCGAAGTATGCCGCTGGACTGGAACCCAGCCGTCTCTGCTTTTGCACCCGCTTGATTTTCTCGGGTGTGATGACACGACGGCATTAAGCTTCTTTCCAGCGATGCAACTCCGGAGCCCGACGAAGGTCTCCTTTGTAGGCCGAGTCTTGGACCTTTTCCGCGAACGTTTTGAGATCGTACCGATGGAACGGCATGCAAAACATGTGTCCTGCCAGAACCTGAATCGAGTGGCTCCCGACTTCGCCAAGTAATGCCTCCGGACAGTGATTTGGCCAAATGTCTGTCAAATAAAATCATAAGAGTTGGACAACCGTCGGAAGTGCGCTACTCTCTTAGAAGCAGCTAGTCGCGCCCTTCCTATGAGACTGCTTCCGCAAGAACTCTTGGTAAAAACTGGGCCGGTCGACCATGCTGACTGGAATTTCCGTCCCTTCCTGGGGCTAGTTTCGCGTGCGCGCTTTCGCCTGATTCGCAACATGCTTAACGGTGGGAAGTTTGAGAGGCTGCTCGAAATAGGCTACGGCAGCGGTGTTTTAATGCCCGAGCTCGCGCTGCATGCCAGAGAACTTTATGGAGTCGATGTTCATTGCCATGCCGACGCGGTGTCCGAGAGGCTGGCAAGGGCTAATACTGACGCCAAGCTCTATAGCGCTCCGGTTACCTCCCTTCCATTTCCCGATCGCTATTTCGACTGCATTGTTGGAGTAAGCGTTTTTGAATTCGTAGACGACCTGGAAACCGCCTGCGACGAAATCGAGCGGGTGCTCAACGACCAAGGCGTTTTTCTCGTCGTGACGCCCCATGATTCGCCAATCCTCGATGCCGGCTTGAGATTGCTTACCAGAGAGAATGCAAAGAAGGACTTCGCCGACAGACGCAAGAACGTGATACCGACTTTCTGCCGGCGCTTTGCTCTGGTGGAAGAGCGGGCGGCGCCTTGGGCAAATCCGTCGATGCCGAAACTCTATACCGGATTAAAGCTCGTGAGCCACGTATCTGCTCGCCCAAGCATCACAACCGAAAGTCACCCATCCAGCCCGCTGCGGCAAGCCAGCTGAAAATACAACTCTCCTGCGGAAAAATAGTAGGACAAGGCACCTGCCAGCACGTCCGAAAAAGATCTTGAATTAAATTCCGCGTTTCTATGTTCCCGTCAGGTTAGCGACTCGGCTTGACCTTACCAGACATTATTCGAATGCCAAATGTCCAGAGCAGGGCCGCTTGGAACATTTAGGAACTTCGGTTGCGGTATAGCGAAAGATCCACTTTTCGAACCATGGCTTCCACCTCCAACTCAAGTGCCAAGAAGTTCCTGATCGTTTCTACACTGCCGGCAGGATCGTGAAGCAACTGTTTGTATTGCACACGGCAAAGGGAGATCTCCGTCCTCCGCTTGAGCCACGCATTGACTTCTCTTAAGTGTTTCGTGAATGCCGCGGACATCAAATCATGGCTCAAAGAATCAGATTTGCCGCGGCGTCTGAGCATCTCACCCTGCGAGGCGAGTACTTCCGGAAGAGGCCGCTCCATGAAAATGACCTTATAGTTGCGCCCTTCAGGGACCGACAAGAGAAGTTGGGAAATAACCTTCACGACCTTGCCTTCAGCTTCGTCGATGCGATCGGGCTGCTTGGGAAGAAGCTTGGCGGGTTCCCACTCAGAGTAGCCCCGTGGGTTGTCGGCGTCCGGCTGGCGTTCGAAGTCGGTGAGGACGATCATGCCGCCTGCACCCAGCATCTGCATCATCAGGGATGTCCCCGAGCGGGGGAGTCCCGAGACTATGGTGATCACGATTCGACCAATACCTTTCTCCGACGTGCGGTCTCACGTCAGTGATTCTAGCTGAAGCGGTTTGGGAAGCAGGCGCTCCTTATCTGGCGGGAATAATAGCACTCGCCCTAGCGCAGCCAACGTTTATCCGAAAGAGGACAGCAGAAAACCCACATGGCCAGCGATGATGAGTCGATGGCAAGCCACGTGGGCGGACACGCTCCGAGCGTGCGGGATCTCTTCGCTTACTTCGCTTACTTCACGTCATTCTTATAGCTGTCACTTGGGGTGAGCATCTTGACTTCTGCGACGTGAATCGATGCCTTTTCAGCGTTTACCTGGGCCTTAACTTGCACGTGGTGCCCTTCGTGGCCCTTCAGTGTCTCGGGATTATCTACCGTCCACGCTTTTTGGTCAGTGTCGCTCACGAACGTCAGTTTGTCGCCTTCGCCCTTAATTGTGCCACTGATGGTTGTCAGTTGGGATGTTGCACTGGCCTGATCCTTCTGGGGCGCCTGACTAGGACTGTTCTGCGCGACTGCAAAAACACTTAGCCCAAGGCACGTAGCGAGCGTAGCCAATAAAAGAGTCTTCATGGAAAGAAACCTCCTTAAGGTTCCGACCGACGCGAAATGCCGACATGGTGTTGGGCTCTCAGGTTTGGAGCGCACTCGCCAACACGAACACGACTGCCGCACTGCGATTCATCGGATGATCTAAGATGAGAAAACTTCAGAGAGGCTGACTTAGCTCAGGGAATCTGAAAGAGCGACAGGGTCTAATCGCTCATCCTCTAGTCTAGTCTCATAGCTGTGATTGTCAAACAGCGCTGCAGTTTGAGTTCCTGCCGGCCTCGGATTTCGGCTTGCGTTTGCGAAGTAAATGCGACGCTCCGCAGTCGTCATTTTCGGAGGATTTTAAGGAAGGTACTTCGATGGGAGTTTCTTTAAGGCGGGCCCTGTGCCCCCCAAACAGATCGCGTGAGCAATGCTACGCCCACGCGCCTGGGCGCGCGAAAAGTGGGAAGTCAAACGGGCACCACTACATCGTTGTTTGACAATCCCAACACCTAAGACTAGGGTGGTAGATGAGCGAGCACACACCTTCTCACTCTTTCAGGTCTCCTGAACTAAGTCAGCCCATCTGAAGTCTTTCCTCTTAGATTTCCCCACTCTGAAGGAGAACTGTGTTATGACAGTATTGACTCGTTGGGACCCCGTCCGTGAGTTTTCCACCCTACAAGACCGCATGAACCGCATGAACCGTCTGTTCCGTGAGTCGTATAGTCCCGAAGGGCCGGAAGAGGCGTTGACAACCACCAGCTTCGCACCGCCGGTGGACATCTACGAAGATGAGCACAACATCACTTTGAAAATTGAAGTCCCGGGCATCGACGAAAAGGATATTGATGTCCGCATCGAAAACAACACGCTCATCGTTCACGGCGAGCGCAAGTTAGAGAAGGAAGAAAAAGAAGAGAACTTCCGTCGCGTCGAGCGGCAGTATGGAAGTTTCACCCGCTCGTTCACGCTGCCGAACTCCGTGGATACCGGACAAGTAGGCGCCAACTACGATAACGGCGTACTAAAGATCAAGTTGGCCAAGAAGAGCGAAGCCAAGCCTAAGCAGATTAAAGTCAACGTCGGCGGCGAGAACGTTCTCGAAGCAAAGGCCCCCAGCAAGGCCGCGTAAAACCAGTAGTTAGCTGTTCATTGCGAATGGTCAGCAAGAGAAATGGGAGGCGACAACGGCCGCCTCCCATTTTGTCTACGCAGGGAGCAACACCAGATCACGGTGCGCGGGCGGTGACCTGATTGTGGCCGTTATCACCCGCGAGTAAAGACTTACCCCGCGATAGCGGTTTGAGCGTTCCCGAGGCCCATTGAGCGTTAACCGGAGTTAAAAAACTCGCTGGTCTTGAGTGTGCTGGCGAGCACAAAGACTACGGAGAGAACTATTTCTGAGTGCTAGAGCTAACAATCAATCTTCCCCTGGGAATTATCGGGTTAACTGGTGATTTATGACTAGCCAGAACAGCGAGTTGCTGTACGATTTCTTCCAGTCTGTTGCGTCTGCCTTCAAATTCGGCTTGCTGGATAACCGTGCGCCCTCTACGGCGATACCCAAAGTGGCCATTGAGTTTCGAGATCGCAGCTATCTCTGATCTCCAATTCCTTAGCTGATCTTCAATCGTATTGTCCATATCACAGTATACGCCCCGTGATCTGTTCTCTGACCATCCCGAGGACCGCTCATTTCGCACCCGGGGGAACCTCAGAACAAGCCAATGCGCAGATTCATGATAACCATTCATGCGAATTTCATTGCTTTTGTACCGCAGGAGCTTAGACTTAAGAAGTCCCTTACGCATTACTCTGTCGCTGTTTAGACCTTCAGACCTTCTGCGACGGTCCTCTGCGCAACCGATAGAAATGAGGGTGCATCAATGGAACCAGTTTTCCGTCCGTTCGGTCCTCGTTTCCGTACACTACCGACGTTTGTCGCTCGTTCATTCAGGAACTTCAAGGCATCGATGCGCTTTATAAGGCTGAAACCACAGATCGCGGGTTTTGGATCCCAAAGGATGTGCCCGTCTTGTGGGTTGATCACGTCACGCTCGAAAGAATTTTGCCTGGAGTGTGGAAAGCCGCTTCCGGCGGTGTACCTAGGGTGAAGAATATGCAAGGGAACAAAAGTGTAATCGTCATTCGGATGGTAGTCGCGCTTCTCATCCTGTACGCGGTCTTCGGTCTTATAAGGAAAACTCTTCCGGCCCCGGCGGTGGGGAACGGTACGGGTACACATCAGGCGTCATCGTAAGCGACCAGCCGGCATTTCTCGGTCTTGAAACCACAACATTTCGCCAGCATGCGAAAACCAGCCTAAACCAACCGCGCTGAAATTCGTCGAACAAACAAACATGGAGCCCGCGGAGAAATCAGTGCGAGCAGGAGTGAGGCTGGCTCTGATGGTTTCGCGCTGATTGCTTCAATCGTGGAAAGACTACGCTTGACAGACGTCAAGTGCCGAATCATCTTCTTCAATCATCATCCGACACTTTCAGCGATGGTGATGAATTTCTCGAAGACTTCGTTCGAGAGGAGTCTGCCACGCGTGGTCAGGCGGATAACGCTGCCGTCGCTTTCGAGTAACCCATTCTCTTTGAGTTCCGAGATCGTGGCCGCAAACTCATTTATTGAATCAACTCCGAATTGCGTTGCTGCCTGTCTGAGATCTACTCCCCGTATCAAACGCAGCCCGAGAAAGAAGATTTCCTCAATCGCCGCTTGCCGCGATAGCGGAGTTCGCTTCGGCGGCCTAACAGCGATGTAGCCTTCCAGAGAGTCCGGCATAGCGAAGCGCACCGCCTCGAACCCGCGCCAGGGGCTAACAGTCTCATCCGTTTCGGTCCGCTTGTCCTCACTAAAGTTCTTCCCAGCTCGATCTACTTTGAGCATGGAATGGGCATCCACGCCGAAGCCGAGATAAGGCTGGCGCGTCCAGTACTTGAGGTTATGGCGCGATTCAAAACCGTGGCGGGCGAAATTTGATATTTCATAATGGGATATGCCAACCGCGTTTAAGCGCTCGCAGCCTGCAAGATAGAAATCAGCGGTTAAGTCATCGTCTGGTACAAAGTGGGCATGATATTTTGTGCCACCCGCAATTAACTCGCGGCCGAGCCGGGAATCTTCATCGGCTTCGAGCATGTAGACGCTGATGTGCGGCGCGGCACTGGCGATGGCATCGGAAAGGGACCGTTCCCAACACTCGGTCGTCTGATATGGCAAGCCAGCAATGAGATCGATGTTGATATTGGTAATTCCGGCGGAGCGCAGATTTTCGAGGTCGTCGAACACAGTTGCGCGCTTATGTAAACGCCCGACGACGGCGGCTTCGGCATCGACAAATGACTGCACCCCCAGGCTTACGCGATTGACGCCACAGCGCCGGAGAACTTCCAGAACCGGGGCTGTCAGGGTGCCAGGAGCGCATTCGACGGTAATTTCTGTCTCGGGCTGGAGACAAAAATTTTGCCGAATTGTGACAAACAATCTCTCCAGTTGAGCAGAATCTAGTAAAGTGGGGGTGCCACCGCCCAGATAAACAGTGTCTACGGAACTTTCATATTGACCGCCCATCTGTTCGGCCACAACAGGAGCGCGTTCGATGTCAGAGCAAATTCGGTCGATGTAACCCGCGAACGTTGCCCGAGAAAACACGTCCGACGCAAAGTTGCAGTAGCTGCATTTAGTGCGGCAAAACGGCACCGAAAGGTAGACACCCAAGGCCATTGGTGACAATTATCCCACTTTTGCCGGAACTACGACGCGGCCGCAGGCATCTCAACTAGTTCATAGCACTGCAAACAATCTATGATTCCACGCGTCGTCATCACCGGTTTGGGCGTAGTCAGTCCTAACGGCATTGGTAAAGAGGCCTTTTGCCGCTCTCTGCTTGTTGGCAAATCGGGCGTCAAACGAATTTCGCGCTTCGATCCAACCGATCTGCCTGTACACATCGCGGGAGAGATCCCTGAATTCGATGAGTCTGGGTGGGTCGACCCGCGCGAGCGTAAGCACGTGTCGCGCGTTGTGCCGCTGGCGATTGCCGCGTCGACCGAGGCTTTGAATGATGCCGGCCTCGACCCAGCAGCAATGTCGTTGGAGGAGCAGCGCCAGATCGGTGTAATTCTGGGCTCGGGCGGCGGCGCCCAGGAGTTTTCTGAAGAGCAATACCGGCTCTGGCACTCGGGACACGTGAAGCAGGTGAGCTTGTTCTGCATTCCGAGCGGCACTATGGGAACGATTTCAAGCGAAGTTTCGATGCGCTTCGGATTCCGCGGGTATAGCCATGTTGTCACTACCAGTTGCACGTCCTCGACTGACGCGATCGGCTACGCGTTGCAGCACATCCAGGCAGAGATGTTGCCGATGTTTCTCGTGGGAGGTGTCGATTCGGCGATTACTCCCGGAATCATCAAGGGATATTCGCTGCTCCGGGCGTTAACTACTTCCTGGAATGACGCCCCGGAGCGCGCTTCGCGCCCCTTCTCGGCGGACCGCGACGGCTTTGTCCTGGCTGAAGGCTCATGGATGTTTGTGGTTGAAGAATATGAGCATGCCGTTGCCCGTGGCGCGCGCATTTACGGGGAGATCGCTGGATATGGCTGCACCTGTGAAGCCTTTCATCGCGTGCGGTTGAGCGAATCTGCGGAGGAACCCGCCCGCGCCATCACTCTGGCTTTGCAGGAGGCCGGGCTAACGCCCGAAGACATACAGTATGTCAACCTGCACGGCACCTCAACTGAACTCAACGATCGGGTGGAGACCCGTGCTTTAAAGTTGGCGTTGGGCGAACGGGCGCGCAGCATCCCAATGTCCGGGTTGAAGTCGCAAATTGGACATGCCCAAGGCGCTTGCGGCGCCGCTGGCATCGCGGCCACACTGGTTGCCATGGAGCATGGCAGAATTCCTCCAACGATTAACCTCGAAGTACCCGACCCGGAATGCGACCTTGACTACGTTCCCGAACCGGGCCGAACCGCACGCATAGAGCACGCGATCTGCAATTGCGTGGGATTCGGGTCGAAGAATTCTGCGCTGGTGTTGAGGAAGATTGCCTGACTAGCTTTTGCTGCCGCCCCCGTTTAGAATGCCGGACGCCGTGCAGTATCTTATCTTGTCTCTTTGTCTCTTTTACTTAGCGAGCGGCAGAGCTATCCCTCCGCTATACGCTCAAATTGATACCGCTACTGATGTGAATGCCCCTGCGTATCTGTTTCGCATGGAACGTCACCTGCGTGATACGGACGTTTGCGCATTGGTCCGCGGAGACGGCCAATACCACGTGGAAAGATTGGCTGGTGAGAAAGCTGACATTTTCGAAGGAGTGCTTGCGCTCGCCGATCTGCAGAAACTCGAGCGGTTACTGGGTGCAGATGAGCTTTTTCAGCTCACCCAAGAAAAAATCGTTATGCCGATGATCACCGTTGACAACGACAAACTACTGCTCAGCGTGTTACGGCCCGGTTACTGGCAAAATCTTACGTTACCTGACTCCGAAAGCAGAAAGCCCTTTCAGCAATCACTGGTTCCCCTCGTCAAATGGCTCGAGGAAATGGAAAAGCAAAAGCACGTGCGCCTCACGGAGGAGGGTGCCAGAAATAACTGCCTGCCACCGGGAAAAATCGAGTTGAAGACACGCAATCGGTCGGCCTCGGTTACTTCTACCTCAACTGAAACCGAAGCAACGGCGACCAAGCAGCCAGTTTTAATCTCTTACGCCCTCCGCGCCGTTATAAACCGCCTCGGCAATCAGCAAATTGAAAGGACCTGTATGATCGTGTATAGTGCCGGACGCTACCATCTGGAGAGGAAAAGGCAGCGATTCGGAAGCAGAGATGTGAAAATACAGATTTTCGAAGATTCCATCAGTGACACCCAACTGCAGCTACTGAGAGAAATTCTGGATACGCCAACGCTGCGCAACAAACCTTACGAAGAACCTCCCGCGCGCATACCTGTTGACGGAGCACAAGTTACATCCTTGACCATTCCGCGGGCCGGACATATCCAGAAGGTGAACATTTGGGAGTATGTATCTCAATGTTCCGCGTCTCGGCAGCATTGGAACGCTCAAACGGGCCGACAACGGGGCCAACCTGCTCAAGCCGCTGAACAAATGGCTTACCAGCAACATTCAGGAAAGCAAGATTTCGCCACTTCAAGCGGCTGTCCCGAGCGACTGCGAACCCAGCGGATCATCGCCCTAAGCTTTTCCATCCTTCCCTCCTCATTTTCCATCTATTTGGGGTAGTCTTTAATTGACAGATGGCGAGCCACGAGGAAGAAGTATTAGGCAAAGCATATGACGGCCGGCTGATGAAGCGGCTGCTCAAATACCTGCGTCCCTACAAGTGGCAGGTGGCGATTGCGCTTGCGGCCATCGTCATGAAGGCGGGGGCCGACGTTCTGGGGCCCTTTCTCACAAAGATCGCGATCGACAATTACCTCGCGCACGCGGCCGGTACGCACTCTCCACTTGACCGGTGGCTCAGCAGCACTCCGCTGATTGGGATCGCGCAGATTGCGGCGATCTACGTCGGCCTGCTGGTGTTTGGTTTCGGCTTCGAATTCTTGCAGACCTATTTCATGCAGTGGACCGGACAGAAAGTAATGTTCGATCTGCGCAGCCAGATTTTCCGTCACCTCCAGCAGATGCACATTGGCTTTTACGACAAGAATCCTGTGGGACGACTGGTCACGCGCGTCACCACCGACGTGGACGCACTGAACGAAATGTTCACTGCCGGGGTGGTGTCGATTTTTGAAGACGTGTTTGTGCTGGCCGGTATCCTGACCATCATGTTGCGCATGAACTGGAAGCTGGCGCTCATCGCTTTCTCCGTGCTGCCCCTGATTTTTTGGGCCACCATGATCTTTCGCGCCAAAGTGCGCGACTCTTATCGTCGCATCCGAGTAGCGATTGCCCGCATCAACTCCTTTCTGCAAGAGCACGTCTCTGGCATGGTGGTGTTGCAACTGTTCAATCGCGAACGCCGCGCATTCAAACAGTTTTCTGCCACCAATGCAATGCATATGGAGGCGTTCAAAGACGCCATCCTCGCTTACGCTCTTTATTACCCCGTCGTTGAAATCCTGTCGTCCATCGCAGTCGCATCCATCATTTGGTTTGGCGGGAACGATGTCATCCGAGGCACGGCAACATTGGGAGTACTGGTTGCCTTCATGCAGTATGCGCAGCGTTTTTTCCGCCCCATCCAGGACTTGAGCGAGAAGTACAACATCCTTCAATCGGCGATGGCCGCGAGTGAGCGCATTTTTAAACTGCTGGACACGCCGGTCGAAATCACTTCTCCGGCCCTCACGCAGAAAGCTGAAGGCCCGGGACGCATCGAGTTTGATCATGTGTGGTTCGCGTATCGCAGTATTCCGGCCGAGACAGGAGACACCCAAGCAGCTTCAGCTTCCGCGGGCGATGGCTCTCACGCCACAAATGCCGGGGAGCCAGACTGGGTTCTGCGCGATGTGAGTTTCGCGATCGCGCCTGGTGAAACTGTAGCCATCGTTGGCCACACCGGTGCCGGCAAGACAACGATGATCTCGCTGCTCCTGCGTTTCTATGACGTACAGAAGGGTGCGATCAGAATCGACGGCGTTGATATCAAGGATATGGATCTAATTGAACTCCGCCGCCGTTTCGGTGTCGTATTGCAAGATCCGTTTCTGTTCACTGGAACAATCGGCGGCAACATCCGCCTGGGCACAGAGTGGATCAAGGACAAAGACGTAGAGCGCGCCGCCGAAGAAGTAAACCTTGCCGACTTTGTGCGAACCCTTCCCGGCGGTTTCAACGAAGAAGTTCAGGAGCGCGGCAGCACATTA
>Ga0209804_1002335_pt1 | contig 11536 bp, 8 predicted proteins | sample GraSoiAngelo_139_FD_185896 | JGI IMG/M metagenome (GOLD analysis project Ga0209804, IMG submission 185896) | Grasslands soil microbial communities from the Angelo Coastal Reserve, California, USA - 14_0929_12_20cm (SPAdes) (version 2) | ecosystem: Environmental > Terrestrial > Soil > Grasslands ... | reverse complement strand
GCATCCGGGTACAGTGCGATCGGTGCGACCAGCCGGTCCAGGTCTTCGGGCGACTGTTGCGCCACCACCTGTATGCTCTCCTCTGAAGCCTGCCGTGCAGCCTCAACCGACGATTGCGTTTCGGCTTGCAGTGCCTCAGTGGCGCAGCCTGCTTGCACGGCCGCCAGCACGAGTGAACTGGAGACAAAGAGCGCTAAGGCTCGCTTCGACCGTTTCATGGCTGCAACTCCTGCGGGACAGGCCAATGCTCGTGTTCGAGGATGCCATCGTCATTTCGATGCGCCCCGTCAGCGTTTCATTTGCAATGCGGCTCCGAAGCCGGCCGGGCCAACTACACCATCGGCCGGCGCGCCCATGGCACGACGAGTCGATTCGCATCGGTCTGCGAACGCTCATCCTTACACTACTGGGAGTGTTGACAATTGCGGCGCTGTTTGCGCCATTTCGGGACGCCGAGGCCGGCGAGCGAGCGCTGCCGAGCACGACCCTCACGGCCACCCGCAACAGCGGGCTGCTTCCACCCCATCTGCGCATCCGCTCGGCGTTTGAGCGACGATTTGCCCATCAGCGCACCGCGTGTCACACGTGAGACCTTCACCGCCCACGTCTCGCAGGGCGTCGGCCGGGCCTCCCTTACCCATTCGTGACGTTGTGCGGCGCAGCGCTCAGTCCAATAGTCTACTCACGAGAGGTAGGCACGCCGCCACTCCCGACATCGCCGGCACCTGCGAACTCGTGAAGCGGGTGATGTGGAACGGCCAGGAGGTCGTCCCTCCGGCGATCGGGGTTGGTTAGAGCGCGCCGATCCTTGCCTCTTCGGCGGCGGTCAGCCCCTTTTGCGCGAAGGCGGTCGGCCACATCTGGCCTTCGTCGAGGTTCGCCTTATCGCTGAAGCCGAGCGTCGCGTACCTCGTCTTGAACTTCTGCGCGTTTTGGAAGAAACAGACGACATTGCCGTCCTTGGCATACGCCGGCATCTCGTACCAGGTTTTTGGCGAGAGGGCTGGCGCGTGGGCTTTGACGATCGCCTGGATCCGCTCGCCCATGGCGATCCGGCTGCGGCAGCGCAGCGACTTTCGCGAGCACGGCGCTTTCCCCGTCCCCCTTGTCCGCACGCCGGCCGCAGCGCGCGTCCGCCTTCAGCTCTTGGACGCGCTCCCTCATCGCGACTCGTTCCTCGTCCGTGAATCCCTTCGACTTCTTTCCAGTCGCGGTGGTGTTCTTGGGGGACTTATGTGCGCCCTTCTTTGCAGGCTTCATAGTATTTTCATTTTCTAACCTGAGGGGCTCAACGCATGCCGCATACCGTGCAATCACAGAATTACTCGTCGTGCAGTCCGCGGGGCATTGTCGCCTGAAGCTGGATCTCGCGGCCTACCGAAACGCGACCACGACGCACGCTGTCAGGAGCAGCAGTAGGGCCGCCTGCACGCGGTAGTTGCGCCACACCGGGACCGCTCTGAGGCGCTCGCTCTCCGCGCGAAAGTAGGCCGCGGTCCAAATGACCGAGTCGACGCGCTCGGCGGGGTGGCCGCTCCACAGGCTCACCCCGATCAGTATCGCTGCGTCGATGAGTAGCAGCACCGGGGCAACGTAGAGGAAATGCAGGTGCACCCGGTGGAATACCACGTTGGCCAGGAACAGCCCGATTCCGCAGGCCGTCCCAACCAGCAGCGTCGCCCTCGCGCCGGCGACGTTCGCGCCGCGCCAGAAGAGCCCCACCACAAACAGCGCGACGATCGGCGGTACCGCATATGCGAGCATCGCCTGCAGGTACTGCCACAGCGACGGGAAGTGCTCGAGCTGCGGCGCCCACAGCATCGCCACGAGCAGCAGCACGGCAGTACACAGGCGTCCGATCCGGACCACTTTCCGGTCCGAGAGCATCGGTGCGATGCGCCGGATGATGTCCATGGTAATGAGGGCGGAAGTGGAGTTGAGGGTCGAGGCGACCGAGGCCATGGTCGCCGCCGCAAAGCTCGCAGCCACGAGTCCCAGCAGCCCCGCCGGCAGCAGCCTGAACACCAGCGACGGATAGACCAGATCAGCTCGCGGGAGATGCGGGAAGAGCACGATCGCGCAGGTGCCAGGCAGCACCATGAGGAACAGCACCGGCAGCTTGAGGAACCCCGCGAACAGGGCACCCGCGCGTCCGTGCTCGAGCGTGCGGGCGGAGAGCACGCGCTGCACGATGCACTGGTTGGTGCACCAGTAGTAGAAGCCGAGCACCGGAATACCGAACAGCAGCCCGGGCCAGGGAACTCCGGGATCACCGGCCGGGCGAATCAAGGAGAGCGCACTCGGTGGGACCGATGTCATGACCGTGTGCCAGCCTCCAGCGTGCGAGAACGCCGCCGACGCGATGACCACGGCGCCGAAGAGGATCAGGACCCCCTGCACGGCTTCGGTGTAGATGACGGCACGCAGTCCCCCGAGGACGGTGTAGAGACCGGCGGCCCCGGCGAGCGCGACGATGATCACCCAGAGCGGACTCCCTGGAAACAACACGCGTATCACCAGAGAGCCGCTGTAGAGCGCTGCGGCCGCATCCACGGTGACGCTCAGAAAAAGCGTCAGGGCCGCAAAGTACAGCCTCGCCCGCCCGTCGTAGCGTCGCTCGAGGAACTCCGGCATGGTGTAAACGCGGCTGCTCAGCACGAACGGCAGCAGAAACACGCAAAAGAACACCAGGATGACCGCCGCCGACCACTCGTAGTCGTATACCGAGATCCCGGTCGCGTAGGCGGCGCCGGCAAGTCCGACGAGGGCGCTCGAGGAGATGTTCGAGGCGAGCAGCGCCAGGCCGATCGCCGGCCAGCGCGAGCCGCGCGAGGCGAGGAAATAATCCTCCGGATGCCGCTGGCGCCGCGAGACCCACGCGCCGAACAGCACGAGCGCCGGGACGTATGCCGCGACGACCACGGTGTCCCACAAGGACGGTAGTGCCCCCGTCGCCCCGTCCACGGCTCCCCCTTGCCCGCTCAGGCGCAGCGCGCCCGCGCTGCATCATCGCTCATGGGCGGTCGCCGCGGGAACGACGCAGACGCACGAAAATTGACAGCGCTGACATTTTGCCTCGCTAATGAAGCATTCGAGGGGGGGTGGCCGCACTTGATGCGGCGCGACAGGCTTACGATTACCTCCGCAAGCTCCCGCAGCGTCGCACTCGCCGATCGCCGATCAGGCGACGCCAAAGTCCGAGCTTCGCAAGCTGCCCACCTCAGCGACTGCACTTCCCTGGGGTCCGTTCCGATTTCCCCAGACCCGTAGGCCGACCGCCGCGCATCTTTTGTGCGACGCGTGCTACTTGTACCAGCGTTGTCTTTCGAGTTTTACCGAGTTTTTACGCGGTTTGATGCGACTATATTGACAACGCTATCTTCGAGCGTGTATTTCTTGACGCAGACACAGTCAGCAGGGGACTAAGAAATGACTGTTCTCAGGTCTCTGGCGCGATCCGTCGGACGCACCTTGCTCTGTTCTCCGGCCGTTCTTCTCGCCCAACAGGCGCCCCAGACACAACCGGGGCAAGAGGCGCTCCAGGAGGTCGTCATCTCGGTCGAGCGCGTCACGCAGACGCTGCAAAGCTATGCGGGCACGGCGGTTTCCGCCACCCAGAGCCAACTCGATTCCCTGGGACTGGAGAACTTCGTCGACTTGCCGGCGCTGCTGCCCGGTGTGGAGATCTCCAACTACGAAGATAACATCGAGCTCTATGTCCGCGGCATCGGCAGCAACGCCAACACGGAGCTCGGCGATCCGGCGATAGACCCGCACCTCGATGATGTCTACGTCCCACGGCCGCGCGGGCTTGGCGTCGCCTTCTTCGACCTGCAGCGCGTGGAAGTGAACGTGGGTCCTCAGGGCACGATTGGCGGCCGCAATGCACTGGGCGGAACCATCAATATCGTTTCCAGAAAACCGACCCTCGGCAGATGGGACGGCTACGTCGAGTACGCCACGGGGGACTACAGCCACCAGGAAACGCGCGCTGCACTGAACGTGCCGATCGCGGAAATCGCCGCTGCGCGCTTCTCGGTTTACACGTCCAAACACGATCCCTTCGTCAAGAACGTGGGCCCACTGGGGAATCTAAGCGGGTGGGAGTCTCAGGACGATATCGGCGGGCGCACACACCTGCTGCTGCAGCCGGTTGAGCGGCTGTCTGTGCTTTTCACCGGGGACTACCTGCGCTCGAAAGGTACCGGCTCGCGCGGCGTCGATTTCTTCAACGCCGCCACGGCGGGCATAAATTTCAACGACGTGAGCGACCCACGCCAAGTCTACATGGTCGCTTTCAACCCCACCCAGGATACGCGTCACTGGGGCCTCGCGTTGAACACCACCTACCGAACCGGCTTCCTGAACGCGCAGTACATCGCCGGCTATCGCGATCTTCACTACATGTCGGATCACACGACCTCGCGTGACTACGCCTTCCCGGGGGAAGACAACATCATCGTACAGCGGGGCGGTCTCGCGACGCCGGGAACGGCGCTGGCGCAGACCTACATGTCCGAGCGGTACTGGGGGAACTACAGCGCCCTCATCTGGGATACCACTTCTAAGATGCACAGCCACGAACTGCGCTTCACCTCGCCCGACGGCGCCGAGCGCTTCACGTGGGCGACCGGACTCTACTACTTCCATGAGTACCAGGACGTGTTCCTGGGGATTCCCCTCGACTACAACACCAACCTCCCCTACCTCGAGTTCAACCAGGGCGCGACGAACGGCGAATCGAAGTCCGCCTACGCGGACCTGACTTTCGCCCCGATCAAGCGGCTGAAGGTCACGGGCGGGGTGCGCTACTCGCACGAGACCAAGGACCGCAGTGGCTTTAACTTCATCGCCGGCCTCAATACCAACGGGGTCGCGATCCGCACCGGGACGCCGGGTTTTGAGATGGCCGGGCTCGGTCGCACGCTGCGAACGACTGATCCCACCGGCGACGGGCATCCGAACGATCTGCAGAACATCGTCGCGCTGTACCGCGGCGGCATCACCTCCTATGGCATCAACGACACCCTGGCCACATTCCTGAATGGCGGCTGTGTGCAGGCGAGCGCCTTCGGCAACAGCTGCGCCAATTATCCCGGCCTGGGAATAGCGTTCGGGGGCGCAACGGTGCAGACGGGGTCCAATGACGCCAAGTACGCCGACTGGCGCTTCCGCACCTCCTACGAGCTCACCGACGACAAGCTGCTCTATCTGTTGGTTGCCACGGGAAACAAGGCACCGAGCTTCAACGATACCGTGGATGTCGACCCGGCTCACCCGGGGACACACCTCGTGACCCCGGGTGTCGGCCCCGAGAAGGCGACCATGTTCGAGGTCGGCAGCAAGAACGTCTTCCGGCTCGCGGACCGGCCCCTGGTTTTCAACGCATCCGCCTACTACATGCGGTACAGCGACCAGGTGTTCAGCAGCCTGATCGGCATTGCCTTCCTCGCCAACGACCCCGTCGGCGAGGCCAACTGTCTGGCGCACAATCCAAACCTGCCGTGCCCGACAGTGACGCTCAATCAGAATGTCGGCAAGTCGAGGAACATGGGGCTGCAGTTCGACAGCTCGTACAAACTGACCGCGGGATTCAACATTGCCGGAACCCTGCTCCTGCAAGACACGAAATACCTGAGTGGCGTGGTGACCGATGGCCGCCGCGGCAGTCCGTCGGGCGGAACACTGCAGGTGGACTTGACCGACAACGAGCTGCCGCTCACGCCGCACGTGACGCTCAACCTGCGCGTCGGCCAGACCTTCGGGGTGCCGGGCGGCAGCATGGATTGGGTTGTGTCCGCCAACTACAAGAGCTCACAGTTCCTCACAGCGTTCAACGGCGCTCCGGGCCACAACGGTGCCAAGCAGGTGACGGCGGTCGACGCGGCGGGAGTCGCCACCGCATATGGGCCCGACCTGATGCGACTTTATGACCGGGTCGACAGCTACACCCACCTGGATCTCGGCATCGGCTACACACACGAAAAGAGCAACGTCCGCGTCGAGGGGTTCGTCAACAACGTGACGGATGAAGCGCACGCGACTCAGACAACGATCGACACGGGCACTCAGGAGTTCGTCTTCAATCCACCGCGGACCTTTGGAGTTCGCATGCAAGTGAGCTTCTAGGGCGCGCCCATCAGTCACCGAATCGCGGCGAGCCCCCCCTCGAGCCCTGCGACGTCTCCTGGACGTGCGGGGAGCCTGGCCGTGATATCAGAGCCATGAAGCGCTTGCTCACGCTCGTTCTCGCCATGTCCTGCGGCGGTATCCCAGCCGCCGGCTGCGCGCGTGATGCCTCGGCGCAAGCCCTGCCCGCTTCACCGGCACGCACGGCCGTTGTTTGGCCGCGCGCGGTGGGTCCGGTCGTACCCGACCCGAAGATCGAAGCCCGCATCCACGACCTGCTGCGGCAGCTCACGCTCGAGCAGAAAGTCGCGCAGATGATGCAGGCCGATATCCGCTACGTCACACCGGAAGACGAGCGCAAGTATCGGCTGGGGTCGGTTTTCAATGGTGGCGGGGCATTCCCGGGCAACGACAAGCACGCCGCCGTTTCGGATTGGGTCGCCCTCGCCGATCGCTTCTACGACGCGTCGATGGATAGCACCTCAGGCGCCCCCGCCATACCGGTCATCTGGGGCACGGATGCGGTCCACGGCCATAACAACGTGATCGGCGCGACACTGTTCCCGCATAACATCGGACTCGGCGCAGCACACGACCCGGACCTTATCGAGCGCATCGGTGCGGTCACGGCCAGCGAAGTCGCGGTGACCGGAATCGATTGGACGTTCGCCCCGATCGTGGCCGTGGTGCGCGATGACAGGTGGGGGCGCGCGTACGAGGGATACTCCGAGGACCCCGAGATCGTGCGGGCCTACGCTGGTCGCATTGTCCGCGGATTGCAGGGTGTGGTGGGCAGTCCGTCGTTTCTGAACGCAAGTCATATCGTCGCGACCGCCAAGCACTTCATCGGCGACGGCGGTACCGCCAACGGGGTGGACCGGGGGGACAACCGCGCTTCGGAGCGTGAGTTGCGCGACATCCATGCCCAGGGGTACATAGGCGCGATCGGCGCCGGTGTTCAGACGGTGATGGCCTCCTATAACAGCTGGCGGGGCATCAAGGTCCATGGCCACCGCTATCTACTGACGGATGTTCTGAAGGAGCGACTCGGCTTCGACGGGCTGGTCGTCAGCGACTGGGACGGGATCGATGGGGTGCAGGGCTGCTCGAAAGACCACTGCGCGCATGCCATCAACGCCGGCATCGATCTCGTCATGGTGCCGACCGAGTGGAAAGCGTTTCTGGAAAGCACCGTCGCGCAGGTGCGCGCGGGCGACATACCCGAATCGCGCATTGATGAGGCGGTGACGCGGATCTTGAGGGTTAAGATGCGTGCCGGACTGTTCGAGAAGGGCCGTCCCTCGTCGCGGCCTCTGGCGAACCACCGCGCGCTGCTCGGCTCTCCTGAGCATAGGGCGGTCGCCCGCGAGGCGGTGCGCAAGTCGCTCGTGCTCCTCAAGAATGCGGGCGGCGTATTGCCGTTGCGCCCCAATCTCAATGTGCTGGTCGCCGGGAGGGGAGCCGATGATATCGGGATGCAATCGGGTGGCTGGACGATCACCTGGCAGGGCACAGGCAATTCCAACGCAGATTTTCCCGGGGCCACCTCGATCTTCGCTGGCATCCGCGCGACCGTGGCTGGCGCCGGCGGTACGGCGACCCTGAGTGTCGATGGTATCTACCAGAGCCGGCCCGACGTCGCGATCGTCGTCTTCGGTGAGACTCCCTACGCCGAGTGGCATGGCGACCTCCGCTCCATCGACTTCGAGCACCGCCAGCTGCTGGACCCCGAGGTCAATTTGGCGAGGCCGGCACCCGAGGGCGCTCTGCCGGTCGGGCTCGAGGGCCGCGGGAAGCCGCGCGAGAGCGGCGGCGATCAGCCGCACCCGTCGAAGGACGACCCGCCGAGTCCCGATCTCGCCTTGCTGCAGCGCTTGAAGCGGGATGGCATCCCCGTCGTGGCTGTCTTCCTCACCGGTCGTCCGTTGTTCGTCACTCCCGCGCTGGACGCGTCCGATGCCTTCGTCGTCGCCTGGCTCCCAGGCACCGAGGGTGAGGGCCTCGCCGATGTGCTGTTCAGACAGACCAGCGGAGAGGTCAATGCTGATTTCACCGGCAGGCTGTCCTTTTCCTGGCCGCGCACCCCCGGACAGACGGGCTTCAACCGGCATGACCGAGCGCAGCCGCCGCTATTTCCTTATGGATTCGGACTCAGCTATTGCAATCCCGCGTGCAACCGGACACCGTCACAGGCGCTATGGCGAACGCAACCATCATCGATGTCGCGGCGCAGGCCGGCGTCTCGATAAAGACCGTTTCGCGGGTGATCAATAATGTAACGACAGTGAAACCCGCCATCCGGGCGCGGGTGGCGCGGGCGATCGAGAAGCTCGACTACCATCCGAACCCTTCCGCGCGTGGTCTGGGCGGAAACCGGTCGTATCTGCTCGGACTGCTTTACGACCTCTCGTGTGAATACTACGCGACCAGCGTGTTGGCCGGCGTCTTCGAGAGCTGTCGGGCGGCGAACTATCAGGTCGTCATGCAGCCGTGCGATTACCGCTCGTCCACGGTGGCCGATGACGTGGCGCGGAACGTACGCCGTTCGCGCGCCGATGGAGTGATTCTGACTCCTCCCTTGTCGGATCAGCATGCCATCGCTGCCGTGCTGGAGCGGCAGCGCATCCCTTTCGTTCGCATCGCCCCGGCGAAGCACGCCGATAAACACCGCAGCGTCTACACCAACGATAGGGAGATCTGCGCCGCGATGACCGAACAGCTCGTAGCACTCGGACACCAACGCATCGGCTTCATCATTGGTAATCCAGACCATGCAGCCGTAGCCGACCGCCACCGGGGTTACCTCGACGGACTGCGGGTGTGCGGCCTGCGCCCGGAGGCCTCACTCGTTTCGCAAGGCTACAACTCGCATGCCTCGGGCATGCAATGCGCACGCAAGCTGCTCACTCTGCCGCCGGCGAAGCGTCCGAGTGCCATCTTCGCGAGCAATGACGAGATGGCGGCGGGGGTTCTGGCGGTCGCACACAGCATGGGCATCGCAGTACCCGAGCAACTTTCAGTCGTCGGCTTCGACGACGTCCCGCTCGCCAAGCAGGTCTGGCCCGCCCTCACCACGATCAGACAACCGATCCCCGACATGGCTGCGAAAGCGGCGCAGTTGCTGCTGCGTAACCTGAGCGGCCAACCGCCCGATCATTCCGAGCACGTCCTACAGTCTTCCCTGACGTTCCGGCACTCAACAGGACCGGCACCCAACCGGGTCCGCGCGCGGTCATCGAAAGCGCCAGCGGCGTAGCGGTTCCTGCCCGACTACGGGAGGCCTTCATCTCGTGCTCGGCGCGTCTGCGACGTGCGCCGTTTAGGAGGCCAACGACTCGTGGATGGCGTTCGGGTTGATGATCCCCGTCCCGCGAAGGACGACAATGCCTTGCTGGCTGCTGCTCGATCACAGCTCGGAGGCGCAACACCGCAACACCGCAACACCGGACGATAGACGTTTGATCTGATGGTGGCCAGAGGCGGAATCGAATCCCGGCCGCCTGCGGCGATGGGAAACAGCGACGATCTGCACCTTCGAAGGCCTGAGCCGATAGATCAGCCCGAAGGGAAACCGTCTCAAAGCAAGCCGACGGTGATCCGCGTCGAGTCTCGGTCCGAGCGCCTGGTGCTCACCCAACCGTAAGCAGGCTTTTTCGACCTCGGCAAGAAATTCGGCGCCCAGCCCTGATACGCGATCGTTGTAGTACTTGGCGGCGGCGCGCAATTCGGAGTCTGCGGCGGGGTGAAATTCGACCTTCATTCACCGCGGCTTCAGTTCGGTACGCGCTTTGGCAAGCACCTCCTCCGCCGGAATCGCTGTCACGGCGCCGGAGTCGAGCTCGCGACTACGTCGCTGTGCCTCTTCTAGCCAAGCCTGCTCGACACCCGGGTCAGGAGGGCCATCGAGCTCTTCCACCAACGCGCGCAAGAGACGCTGTTGCTCGTCTGGCTTTAGCCCCCGGACCTCTCTCTCGATTTCCGAAACCGCTCGTGCCATCCGATTGACCTCAGCTGCGAGAAACGCATTTTAGGATTATAGCGTCCCGATGCGTCGTTTTCGAGATCGCCAGACACATCGAAATTGCTGCCACTTCCGGCTCCCGTCGTTCATCGTGCCGCCGCGGATGCCGTCAGCACGCGACCTGAGACTCTGCAAGCGTCAGAGGGGGCTTGGGGTTTGCATGACCCGCTGGCGTGCGAGGCTCGGGATCGCTGTCGCGTCCGGGCGTGGGGTTGCTCCGCAATTATTCGATGCGTTGGTGAATCGGTCAATCTCGACCCTCGTTGCAAAGCGTGTGCCATGATTGACTGATGCTGAGCGGACTCGAGATTCTATTTCAGCTGGTCGCCGAGACGCTCCGCTGGTGCCGACTCACATTCCGATCAAGCCGGTCGATCAAAGCAGAGAATCTCTTTCTGCGGCGCCAGCTCGCGCTTTATGTCGAGCGCGGCGTCAAGCCTCAGCGGATTGATCCGGTCACGCGGATCGGGCTAACGCTGCTCTCACGGCTCTTCAGCTGGCAGGACGCTCTGGTGGTAGCCGAGAACAAGCCCGCGTTCTGCAGGGTGATTCCGCTAGATGTGCTCATTTGACTATCCTCGGATTTATTCGTTGATCTTCAACCACTCTAGGACCGTCTCGTTCGTAATCAGTGGATGGGCACTCGACGGCTGTGGTGTCCCGGGCACGGGATGCACGAGAGTGCGAGCCATCACGTATTCATATGGGCTGTTAGTTAGTTGGCACGGCGTCGAACACTGTGTACGACTCGTGCAACGGTCCTATCGGAGAGGCAGTCCAGTGGTTGTCAGCGGAGAGCTTAGCCACTGCGGCTGTGTCGCCTCGCGCATTGGCGGCGCCGAATATCACTAGCGACTGATCGGGCAGTTCGTAAGCCCTCACGACGCCAAAAGCGCGTGGCCGGTGCGGCTCGACTCGCGCAGTTCCTGGTCAAAGCTCAGGAACGTCTTCGCGCCGCTAGCCATATCGGTAACAATCACGCGGATGTTTGAAGTCTGAAATAGCGGCCGAACTAACGAAACTCCGCCAGACATCGGCCTCCTTATTAAGACTCGACCCCCTATTGTCCAAATAATCGGCCGATGCAATTTGACGCGCCACAACGTGGCTGAAACGGAGCAGGGTTTCTGAGAGGCCGATATACTCGGCTCCAATGTCACAACTACTCCTGCCTCTTCAGCTACTCCTTGTGATGTTCGCAGGATGGGTCAACCGCCATCAGCTTGATGTGATCGAGTATCTCCAGGAAGAGAACCGAGTGCTGAAGGAGCGCTTGGGTGGGAAGCGGCTTCGTTTCACCGACGCCGAGCGCCGCCGACTTGCGCGAAAAGCGCGAGCACTCGGGCGCAAGGTGTTGAACGAGCTTGAAACCCTCGTCACGCCGGA
>Ga0209804_1002328_pt1 | contig 11559 bp, 8 predicted proteins | sample GraSoiAngelo_139_FD_185896 | JGI IMG/M metagenome (GOLD analysis project Ga0209804, IMG submission 185896) | Grasslands soil microbial communities from the Angelo Coastal Reserve, California, USA - 14_0929_12_20cm (SPAdes) (version 2) | ecosystem: Environmental > Terrestrial > Soil > Grasslands ... | reverse complement strand
CTTGAAACCTTTTGCTTCGGTCCGCACCGTATAGTTCCCTTCCTTGAGCTGGGCGATTGTGTAGTTACCTTCTTCATTAGAAGTGGCGCTGGTTTTGATATTGGTTTCTCCGTGCGTGGCCGTGATGATCGCGCCCGGCACGATTGCGCCGGTGGCATCCGTGACCGTGCCGGTGATGCTGGCAAAGGTGGTCTGTGAATACGAGGTGCGCACGAAACCCAACAGCAACACGGTGAAACAAAACAGAAACCTTGTTTGAGACATAAGGAAGACCTCCCACTTGACCTACACGTTGGTTCGAAGACTTGCCTAAACTTAACTCACAGGCTTGCGGCGACACCAATTAGGTGCCAGCGGCAACACCCGGAAACCTGCGAAGATTCACTTGTCCTGCGAGGATACGACGTTCTTTGGCCACTGAACAAACACATTCGGCCGCCCGATGTAGAAACCGGGATTTCCATTTTGACCTCCCGGCACAAAGAAATATGCAAGCCTACCTCTCTTGGAGCCGTGAGAGCAATTCATTTCTCCCTTGGAAATCCACTGCTGCCGGTACACTTCGAAGAGGGAGATTCTGCCTTTTCCCAGGGCACCAAAACCCCGGAACCGCAATCAACCGCAATCGACTATGCTGTATCAGGTCAACAGACGTTTGATGATTGGTTCCATTCGCTTTGTTCACGAATGGCGCGCGCCATACGAGTGGCGGTCGATTCGCGCCACGTTCCCACCCGACTACGGTGGGCGGTCAGCAATGGCCGTCCCTACCGCGACCATCATTCAGCTACTTTGGACAGCAATGAGCTAAGCTAGAAACGTCGGACACTATACCGACCCCTGAGCTTTTCTCAATAAGCCCTGTAAATTCTCACAAAGGATCTTTCTCTTTTGTTCCTCAGTAATGAAGGCGTTCTGTATACGTGCGATGACAGTGGCGGGGCAATTGATGGAGAAGTCTGATCCGAATAGCACGCGATCGGGACCGATGGTCTTCACTGCGTATTCGAGCATGCCAACACGATCATGTCCGTAACCAGAAGTGTCGAGGTAGGTGTTGGGATGCCCGTCCCTGCCCACTGGCGCGTAGCGTCACGTAAGTACGGGGGCAGGCGTAGAGATGGGCGCACAGCCTATGTGGGCCGATCCGGATAACAAGCGACTGTACGTTTCCTTGAGTGTAGAAACAATGCTCGTGTTCGGCTGTTTCCAATTCGTGCGGAGGTCAACCCGTATTAAGCAAGTCCATCAGGCGAGGTGAGTCTGGTGATCTGGCGGCACGCAGGGCTGATGTCACGCATCGCGTGGAACCTGTTTACTGGTCTTTATTTCAAGGTGGATGGGTTGCCTTGGGGACCTGCAGGTCTTGCACCGTCCACATGCTTTGTAGGCGTCAGTTTTTTCCGGCCTCTTGGTAGCACATCGACGCTCAGGACCAGCGTAGTGCAAGCATTCGATGAAAACGGCGAAGGACTAGTTCTGCGGGGACATGATTTCCACTGGGACGAACAGAATCAAGGGCGCAGCCCGCACCTGGATGCCGATTCAGCTAATCGGCTGATAGAGATGGTACTGGGCCGGTATAAGGACGAGCATCAAGGACAGCCGCCACAACGGATTGTCATTCACAAAACATCACGCTTCGAACCTGCTGAACGTGAAGGTTTCGAGAATGCGTTGAAAGGGATAGGTCGATACGATCTGGTCGCTCTGACGCCGGTCAGTGATGTCCGGCTTGCACGAGCCGGAACATACCCTCCGCTACGAGGTACGCATTTTGGTTTAGGCGACGATTCGTATCTATATTCAACAGGCTATTCTCACGTTCTTAAGGCGTATCCGCATGGCCATGTGCCATCGCCGTTATTAGTGACAGACCACGTAGGCGATTCCCCAAAATCGCAACTGCTCAAGGAAATCCTCGTTCTCACGAAGATGAACTGGAATTCCGCGAACTTTGCAGGTTTATTCCCAATAACGTTGCGTTTCTCGCGGCTTGTGGGAGAGATTCTGCGCGAGGTTCCAGCGGATCGGGTGCCGAATCCGAAGTATAAGTTCTACATGTAAGTTCATGTGAGCGCCGTGCGGAGTCAGATTGGGATGGTGCAGAGTTCAGCAATGCGCGTGCTATTTGCGTGCTGTTAACGTGATTAAGAGTGCTTTCCGTGGACTTGCGTGTCATCTGTCGCCCTGCATGTTATTGAAACTACATTTCTTTGCGGATTCGATTGCTTCCGCGCTCACCACTTTTCAATAGCGTACGTGTTGCCGCGTGCCGTTGGCGTGCTGTTTGGGAGAGCTGGTTACCCAGATCAGCCAAGGCGTTGAGGCTGAAGCCGATCAGATGGTCGAGATTGTGGTACAAGCTCAACAGCAGAAACCGTCTGAAGCGGGATGTCAAGGGCGCAAAGGATTTCTTCCACCAGTTGCAACGCGACCTTCTCGACTACTTCAGCGATCCGCGAAGCTTGCAGAGCGTTTAGGGAACGAGCTATTGGAAGCCGGGGAGCACTATGAGTAGATCTTGCTCCTATTGCTCCGCAAGTGGAGTAAGGAAGCCGCGAAGAGCAATTCTATCCTGTCGAACCTCGCTGACGCTTACGAAAAGCTCTCTCACATCTACGCGCCGAAGGCATATCCGATCAGCTATTTGGCACATCAATTGAACTGCTCCGAGCAGGAAGTCGTAGCCATCTTGAAAGCAGGCCCTTTCATTGAGAGCGCTCCCGGAGTGTGGGAGATTGATCAACACTTTGGCAAGAAGCAGCACAGCTCGTCAGAACAGCAAATTGAGTTACTGAAAACGCCGTCAGTCGGAATAGTTCTGCCCCCAAACTTTCATGGAGGTTACAAAAAGTCAGACGCCCACAAACCCAAACGCGGCCCAGTGGTAGGGATGAGCAAAATCTTGGCTGTTTGGATTAGACAATACTATTGCTTGGTAGAGAGTACTAGTCGTCCCTAACAGCATCTGAGTTCCCGTGCCTTCTGGAATGAACTTCTTAAAATACTCCTTCTTCTCTCCATTCGTGGTGTCGCGCAACCACTGCTGTGCTTCACCGAGGGCCGCAGAGGCTGTCCTTCCATTCATACGCCACAACTCGTAGAACCGAGTCATAAGCATCATCGTGCTAACGTCCTGCACTGACCAAAGCGAGGCGACCACGGCTGCTGAACCCGCTTGCAACAGCCCTGTGGGCAAGCTGACGACCTCATCAGGCAACTCGGTCCCAGGAATGCCGGTTTCGCAAGCGGATAGGATGGCCAAACGCGTTCCTCCGAGCCGAAGGTTGAGGAAATCGCGTAGGCTCAGGGGTTCGTCATTGGCCATGGCGAGAGCGCTCGAGAGCGGCTGAGTGAAATCGGCATACGCGTGACAGGAGAAATGCAGCACGGAATAGTCCGGCAAGGCAGCCAAAACGGCTCCTCGGGTTGCTTCCTCATGTCTGATAATTCGCTTCTTAGTGAATGTTGAGCATGCGGTCTCAACCTCATGGGCCGAGTTTGGGAGGGAACTGGCGTGAACTGGTCTCGGATCGTCCACCGCCAGTAGGCCATCAGGGGCGGTGCGGGCGGCTACTTTGCTAGCCATGAGCAGCGCCCGAGCACTTGGCGCATAGGTAAAGGTTACGGAGTCTAAGGCGTAGCGTCGACGACTATCGATTGATGGGTCTTCATTCCAAGCAGCGTGCAAAGGAAACATCCCGAGCAAGCCGCAGGGGATAAGCACTGCCTTCGTGGCTGGCCGCAAAGCATCGACTGTCGCGCCAAGAGCCACATCCCACAGCCACCGCAAAGTCTTGTCCAGGCTCCCGAGCCAAGCTTGTTGACTCCGCTTGTCACGCGCAGATGCGCGCCGCCGCTGATATGCGGTGGAATACTCACCCGCCGTCGCTCGAAGCCCCGCGTCGGTCAACTCCGGAAGCCACACACCCACAGCTTCTTGAGAGGCCTCATGACCGACGATCAGTGCCAATCCACCTGCTCTGGTCGTCAACAGATAAACCAATGGAGCAATGCTGGCAGTCGCACTGATTTCAGCGAAGCTCAGCATGGGTAGAAAATCGGGGAGACGCCCGCGAATCCAGGCCACAACCTCATCAAGTTTTGTGCGAGCTTTACGCAGCTCGCTCGAGAGAGTGATGAAATCCCGTTTTCCATGCGTGTGCTCCGGCAATCGAGCCTCGTTCTGCAACTCGAAGATGCGCCCGCGCATTTCTTCCAAAGCGCTTCGTTCACTTGGGCGCAGCAGCTCCAGTTGACTCTCATCGATCCTTATTGCTTCTGCCAAAGTGCGGGCGCGTCCTTGCTCTAATTCCGTGACGGCATCCGCAAGCCTCCCCACTTTGGCTAGCGAATAAGCCAGTCGCGTAGGTAATCCCTGTACTTCGCGTAGTTCGGCCAACCGGGCTTCGGGTGTGGCTGCAATCTCATAAAGAAGTTCATGTGCAGAGAGTGCACTTTGATACGCAGTGATGGCCTCAATCCAATGTCCTTCCGCGAACAGCAACTCTGCCAAATTTGCGTGAGTATTACGATTGTGAAGTGGCAATGCTTCACGCGTCTTCACAGTGAGGGCCTGCCGGTAAAACTCGATTGCGCGTTTTACGTTCCCCACTCGATCCCCGCGGATACGGCGCGCGTAAGCCGTCGCCAGATTGCTCATTGTCTCTGCCCACTTCAGGGGCATGGCCTCACGAGTTAACACCAGGAACGCGTTCTGGCCGTACTCGATCGCCAGCTCCATGTTGTCTGCTCGATTCCCCTGAATGCGCTGTGCATACGCGCTCGCAACATTCATCATTGTCAACGCCCACTGGACTGGCATGGCCTGCTGCGTCCTCACCTTGAGCGCTTGCTGATACGCCTCAATTGCCCGCTCCAGGTTTTCCGCTTTGTCCGCGCGAATCCGCTGTTCATAAGCGACCCCAAGATTCATCATTGTGGCCGCCCACTCCAATGGCATTTCATCGTGGGTGATCACCTGGAGTGCTTCCTGGTAATGTCGGATCGCTTGCTCGAGGTTCTCGGCCCGATCCCCTCGGATGCGGCTATCATATGCAATCGCCCAATTCACCGAAGCCATGGCCCAGTCCCTGGGGAGACTCCCTTTTCTGAACACCCGAAGCGCTTGCCGATAACCCTCGAGGGCATGTTCCAAATTTTCAGCCCGATCACCACGGACACGCTCTAGGTAGGTGTTCGCTCTATGCATCGTGGTGTTTGCCCATTCTATTGGCATGGCCTCCAGAGTGAACACCTGGAGTGCCTGCCCGTAAAGCTTGATGGACAGCTCTAGGTTGTCTGCACGATCAGCCCGGATTCTGTCTCGGTATGCGTGTGCTAGTGCTGCTGTCGTCCTCGCCCACTCGACCGGCAGGGCATCGCGGGTCAGCACTTGGAGTGCATCGTGATACCCCAGAATCGCTTTCTCTAGGTTCTCCGCACGGTCCCCTTGATTCGGTTGGTGAGGGCATTTGACAAGGCCATGATCGTCGTGGCCGAAACCACACCCGAGGATATCGGAACCTGGACCCGGCCACCCTGTGGATGGGTGAAGGAAAGAGTACCTGTAATCGCATCCCCGTTCTGGTTGAGCGTCAGCTCGACGGGGCCGTTCCAATTGTGCCCGCGATTGCTCTTTCAGGCGGCGCGTCGTTCGTAGCGATGGTGCAGTCCGCCGACCTGCGGTACCGCCACGACTGACCCCATGGCCGGCTAAGTCGCAGAACCTTAAGAGTCGGTTTTGACGCCAATCGGTGAACCAAAACCACAATAATTTGGCACGATCTGAAACAGAACAAACACTGACGCCAATCGGCCACACGCGGGTCTGGTTCACGCGCTTTTATCCAAGCGGACGGCAGTATCACTCGGTTTCGCCCGCATTGTCTGGTTCCGAAGAAAAATGGAGAAGCAAGTGCCGCTTCGCCCAGGCTGCGTAGTGCTGCGCACTCGGATGTAACCTTTGTGTTTGCGGACAATTCCTTGTGCGATCCACAGCCCCAGCCCGGTACCCTTCTCACCTTTGGTGGTGAAGAACGGCTCGAAAATCCTTCGCTGGCGCTCAGCAGGGATGCCCGACCCGCTGTCTGCAACGAAGACACGAACGCCGCTGGCCTTCGGGTTCCTTAAGTCCCGCGAAGCCAAAACGTGCAGCTTGAGCGTTCCTTCCCCTCCTAAAGCTTCCAGCGCATTGGCGATGAGGTTGGCGAATACCTGGCGCATCTCACCCGGGAAGCCTTGGATCTCGCCCGCCGAGTCGTATCGCTTCTCGACGGTGACCTTGCCCGACCGAATTGTGGGTCCGTAGAGCTCGAGCACGCTATCAAGCACCTCACAAATCTTGAGGTCCACCGGGGACTGTGACTCCCGGTAAAGACTCAGCATATTCTTGGTCATGTGGGTCACGCGTTCCAGCTCAGCGTTCGCCATGTTCGCATATTGGCGCGCCTTGTCTCCAAGCGTCGGGTCCTGGTTGAGCAGATAAAACATATTTGTCAACGACTCCAACGGATTATTGATCTCGTGGGCAAGAGAGGCTGCCAGACGCCCGGCGGCGGCCAGCTTCTCTGTGGAGCGCAGCACTTCTTCTGCCCCCTTGCGGTGTGTGAGGTCAAAAAAGGTCAGCACCGCCGCGATGATGCGACCTTCCCGCTCCCGAACGGGCGCACAGCTGACACTTAGGAAGACATGGGTACCGTCTTCGCGGAGATATTCGATTTCTTCATCCGTGACTACCTCGCCTGTGGCAAGAGACCGTGCCATGGGCCACTCTTCCGGCGCATAGGGCAGCCCATCGGGGTGAAAGGCCCTGTACTGGTCGTAGTGCTCGATGTCGGGCGCAGGAGGGAATGGGTGGCACAGTATATCTTCCGCCTGTTTGTTGGTGAGGATCAGCTTTCTTGAGGTAGCCTCGGTGATCATGATGCCGCAGGGCATCTGGCGAAGTACCTCTTCCAATTTTGCCCGCTCTGCCGCCAGTTGATCGTGGGATTGTTTGATCTGCTCTAAGTTATTTTTGAGGACATTTATATCCACCAGCGTCAGGACGGCGCCCTCAATCATGTTCTCCAGGGTCTTATAGGGCAGCACGCGAAGCGAATACCAATGCCCCTCTCGATCCCGAACCTCTCTTTCTTTAACCGTTACGGTGTTGATTACCTCCACAATCATTTGCTCCAAGTCGGACACGTCAATATTTGGCCTGACATTGGTGATCGGTCGTCCAACGTCCGTCGGGATCAGACCCAGCAACTTCTCCGCCTGAGGAGTGACACGTCGAATTTGCAGGTCGCGTCCCAACATAACCATCGCGATATTGACGCTGCTGAGCAGATTAACTAAGTCATTGTTGGCCTGGGTCAATGCGGAATTTCCATTGTGCAGTTCCTCGTTAACGGTGTGTAGTTCTTCGTTGGTTGACTCAAGCTCTTCTTTGGCAGTCTGCAGCTCCTCGTTTGTGCTTTGTAACTCTTCGTTGCTCGACAGAATCTCCTCATTAGCCGCCTGGAGTTCCTCGTTGCTGGCTTCTTTGTCCTCGACAAGGGAGTGCAGATATCGCTTGCTAGCAGCCAGTTCTTGCTTCAACTGGATAGTCTGGCGGTTAGTGCGTTCTTGCTTTCCTCCCTTGCCAAGTCTTACCGCTGTGGCCATGGTCTCCGCTGATTCAGGCCTAACCGGGGATATCGCATCCTCGAACATGATCAAGAGATGGCGTTCTTTGGTGGCAGCGGCTTTGAGAGGGATCACTTCAAAATTCACCCCTTTAAGTTCCCCATTGCGTTCGACCTCTACATTCTCCTTTCGGACCGGAGCGTCCTTCTTCTTCGCTTCGCTGATCGCAGCTTGCAGATCGAACAGCAAGCCTTCTCGAGCCATCTTCAAAAGGTTAAGGTTGGCTCTGCCGGGCGAGAGCTCGAGATAGAGGCCCACGTGTCCACGGGATTGAAGAACTTCCATGTCTTCATTAATCACCACAGCCACGGGAGCGTATTTCGTTAAGATGATGCGATCGGCCTCTTTGTTTAACTCGAAGAGGCGCACACCGCCCTCACTCTTCCGGCTGGCTGCATTGTCGATCCCAAGGTTTCCTGCTTGGAGCGGATACTGGCTAGCGACGAAGTCGAAGTGCAGCCGGGCTGGGGTAGATTTTCGGCAATAAATCTTGTGCTTCCTATCCATCAACTCAAACAGATCCGAAGCCGTGCCAAGAATGCCTTCCGCTGTCCCCAGCATAAGAAATGCTCTTGGCTTCAGGGCATAATGAAAAACGGGCATGACCCGTTTCTGCAAAACCGCCCCGAGATAGATCAGCACGTTGCGGCAACTGATAATGTCTATGCGAGAAAAAGGCGGATCTTGGAGAAGGTTCTGCCTGGCGAAAACACAGATATCGCGGATGGTTTTGTTGATTCGATAGCCACCTTCCACTTTGGCGAAAAAGCGTTGAAGTCGTTCCGGCGAGACATCGGCCGCAATACTTTCCGGGTAGAACCCTGCCCGGGCTTTCTCAATGGCTGCCTGGCTGAGGTCCGTGCCAAAAAGCTGGAGCGGAATATTAGCTCTCCTAGCGCCCAAGAACTCGAGCAGCGAAATGGCGCACGAGTAGGTTTCTTCGCCTGTTGAACACCCTGGCACCCAAATTCTGAGGGGCTCCTCAGGTGACCTGTGCTTCAGGATGGTAGGAAACACCTCCGTCTTTAGCGCTTCAAAAGCACCGGGGTCTCGGAAAAAGCTAGTCACATGGATGAGGATGTCCTCGCACAGGGCCTCGATTTCAGCCGGATTGTGCTGCAGAAAGTGCACATACTTTTTCACGTCCTCTATTTTGTGCAAAGTCATCCGGCGCAGAATGCGCCGCTTGACAGTGGCGGGCTTGTAATCGGAGAAATCAATCTTGTTTGCCATCCCCAAAAACAAGAGGATGTTCTCGAGGTGAGGATCGCTGTCGGGTATCAATGCAGAGATTTTTGAGGATGGGGAATGGGTCACATACGGATGCTCACAAATTCTCGCCAGCTCCTCGGCTATCCTGTCAGGCGGGAGAACGAAATCCACGCAGCCGGCAGCAATGGCGCTCCGGGGCATACCATCGTATTTGGCCGATTTCTCATCTTGGGCGAAGGTAATGCCCCCCTCGCCCTTGATCGCTCCTAATCCCAAGGTACCGTCGGAAGCAGTTCCTGAAAGAATTATCCCAATCGCATTGCTCCTCTGGTCCTCCGCGAGCGAGCGCAAGAAACAATCGATAGGCATGGGACGGCCACGTGTCTGTGTGCGAGGTGTTAACCGCAATATTCCCTGCGAGACGATCATGTCCACGTTGGGTGGAATGACATACACACAGTTAGGCTCCACCAGCATGCCATCAGTTACTTGCTTGACAGGCATCTCAGTGGCTCTCGCAAGGAGCTCGGTCAGTGCACTTTCGTGAGTCGGATCCAGATGCTGAACAAGCACATACGCCATCCCCGTCCGCGACGGTAAGGCTTTCAGCAGTTGTGTAAATGCCTCTAAGCCACCGGCCGAGGCACCGACACCGACGATGGGGAATGAGGCGCATCTCGATTGCTGAGGTTCCTGACGTTGTCGGATGGGGTAGGAATTTGCTTTGGTCGGTGCGCGATGATTCATGTTGAGGCTCCCGAGGAGGACCCGCTGTCCCCAAATCTAGGCCCACCGTTTTGGTTCCCGACGGCGGTCAACGGGTCTTACCGGCTTCCGCTTTTCTCCACGACTCAACCCTCGCTGAATTGCTAAGAGCATGAACTCGACCGGATCTCCTTTGGCGACAAATTCGTCCACTAGTTGAAGCGCGCTTTCTGGCAGTGGCAGCCAGCCGGATAGCATGAGAATGGGGACTCGCGGCTTCGTCCGTCTCATCTCAGCAGCAACCAGTTCGCCGTTCATCTCCGGCATTTGATAGTCGAGAATCACTGCATCACTGACATGCGACGCAAAAATTTCCAGTCCTTCGCGTGCGCTACTGGCAGTTGAGACCTTGTAGCCGAAGTCTTCCAGGACTATTTTGCAGAGGTTGAGACTGCTCTGATAATCGTCGATGCAGAGAAGGGTTTTCTGCGGCCTTGCCATGGCAACTCTCTCGTGCGGACGGATATCACCACCCGCTTGGTCGGACCGTCGGGGAGGGTTTGTGTAATGGCCTTTTTACTCTCTCTGGTTCTGAAGTCCACCAAAAACCCCTAACTTTATCTCCTTTACTTGCCTCTATGTGCACAGTCATCCACAGGCCAATAACGAGAAATTGTGCACGCGTTTCCCTGGCTGTGCGTATCGAGGCGGTGCTGGCCTGATTTTTTCTACGTCGCCCGTCGATTGAAATCCGCTCACGACAGGGGTCCAGCGTGACATGGAAGTGTGCAAATTGAGGCAAAAATGGCGTCACAAACGGACTTCATTGGTAGCATGGTAGCGAAAGAGTGCAGGTATCTGTGAAGAGATGCATGAGTATACAGTTATACAGTGATGCGCGTCAGTGAACAGCAAGACGTTAACGCGTTCAAGGGTCGCGCCATGGCGCTTCACAGTTCCAATTGTGACGGAATTGTTGCGTTTCGAACGACCCACCCGGAATCCCGCGGGACTTCTACGTGTGGCCCGTTTCACGTACGGAATCCCTGGCCAGCGCAAGGCGATTCCTAAACACAAGGCGGCTAGCTATCTCTGCTTCGCGGTATCAGGCGCACCATTTGTGACATTCGGATTTAGCAGGAGGAATCCCATGGATGATTCAAGCGAGTTCTTTATGCGGTCTTGTCGTTACTACCTCTTCCCGCGTCACTCTCGTTCAACAGGGCGCGGACCTTGCGCGCCAATTCAATTGGAAGAAATGGCTTTTCCAAGTAGCCAGCGTCTTGCGGGAGGTGCGCTGTCTGGTCGATTGTGTCTTCCGCGTAGCCAGAGATGAACAAGAACCGCATCTTTGGCCGTAGCAAGATTGCTTTTTTCCGCAACTTAGGCATCATGATATCGCTGACCACAAGGTCAATCTCGCCGGGATTGCCCTCGACCGTGGCCAAATTCGTGCCAAATACCGGCGAAAATACCGCTAAATAGCTCCCTTACCTAAGTTTTCTGGAATCATTGACCGGCCTGTTCGGGACTTCCATGCCATGGAAGGGAGCTTTAATTGTGGAACCAAACCGCCTCTGACGCGTGCAGTCGTTTCCGTGATCGGCGAGGCTTGCGAGAGTGCGAATCCGAGTCCTGACAAATTGTTCCTTGTTCCTTGAAGATTCTATCCGCTAACCCGTTTTCGACGCCGACTGCCAGCAGACACAGGTTGCTTTCGAGAGGGTCCCTCTTCTGTTCCCACTTGCGAGAATGCAATGCCGTGCACAAAAGCTTTCGTCTCATCCGCGAGATTGACAAGCTCTCCGATCATCTGCGGCAAATCCACAACAAAGCTCAGGTAGCCTTGACCCGGCTTCGAAAGAACGCTGACAAGCTCTCCCTTGCGCACGATAGCGACGTCGCGCCCGCTGACCACCAGGCGAGCCTCCGAGAGCGGCTTGTCCATGTGCTCGTTCCGACGGA